>Ga0326726_10004413_pt1 | contig 12828 bp, 10 predicted proteins | sample MHFenrmetagenome_2_FD_207603 | JGI IMG/M metagenome (GOLD analysis project Ga0326726, IMG submission 207603) | Lab enriched peat soil microbial communities from Michigan Hollow, Ithaca, NY, United States - MHF15MN | ecosystem: Environmental > Terrestrial > Soil > Wetlands > Peat | place: USA...
TGTCATAACGAAGAACGAAAACGGTTCCTTCCGGTCCGGGGGTGATGCCATCCAGCCCAAGACGCTCTATCAGGACTGACTTGATTTGTTCTTGCATGGTTCCGACCCTTGAATTTAACTATTTCCCTGATATCGATACTGCATTCGTCGTCCAGACTCGCCAGGCAATGAATTCGCCATCTGCAGCTCATTGATCCGTTCAGGAGCCGCCTTGTTGATTCTGCTGCCGACTTCTGCAGAAAGCTGGCAAGCACATCTGATATAGAAATCTCAGCACGTGAGGGAGTATTATTTCCCAGTTCTCAAACTGCAGGGGTGATAACGGATTGGGGTAATCCGTTCAGTATTCAAACTGATGGGAGTTTCATATGGTTCCCGCTGTTCAATATACGATTTAAGTTCATTGCAGTACATCGCGCATACTCCCGGTATGAGTGGGCAATGTGGTACTGAGGTGCGAAGTTGTGGCTGGAGGTTCATCGAACCTGAAAATTTTGTTCAGCGCAAGCCCGGTTTCGGGAACCGATCTTCTCTATGCATGGTAGACGCTCGATCGGTGCAGTACTTGTTTCCATCAAGAATACACAACGACCGATAATCGGGCTCAACATCATGGATGTGAGCCTGTCAAACGGGACAACTTGGTTGTGGAAAAAATCAGCTTTTGGAGGTGAAACTTTTATTCAAGCAGAGAAGTTCTACTTTTTCAACAATGGATTGGCTCAGAGATCCCCACTCGTAATACAGAGCAAATTCTCCGCCCCTTCTTTTATTCGGAGCACAGCTAATCTATCAGTACAGAGTTAAACGTACTCGTAGTGCTGTTTTTCCCCCTGATTATCATTACATCAGTATCCGTATTCAACTATACGCCATGCGCGTATAGTTGAATGTGCGCTGTATTCTCCTTTACTGCTGTTGTAAGGCAAAGTGCTTTATGCCTCAGCAAAGTGCCGGTATGCATATTTCTATAAACGCATGTTGTCGCTTTACTCAAGTACAGAATTCATGGGGATGGACAATGACGGAAGAGATACGGAAGACATCGACTGATCTGGCTGGTGATCGTACCGATCTGGCTGTCGAAAGAACCATAATGGCTGCAAGCAGGACGCTTATGGGCTGGGTGAGGACTTCGCTGTCCCTCATCAGTTTTGGTTTCACCATTTACAAAATTCTTCAGGGAGTAACAGCAGGGATCAAGCTGGGACTGATTAAGCCTCAGGAGCCACGACGCCTTGGTCTTGTGCTGATCGGTCTCGGAACAGCTTCGGTATTCATCGGCGCAATCGATTATTACACAACACTTAAGCGATTGAATAAGTTGTCTGACAGAGACTATAACCCATTCAACTATACGTTCAGCGTAGGAATGCTGATAGGGCTTTTCGGACTGTTCCTGTTTATCACCATTCTTACTCATACGGAGTTTTTTTAATGGACGAAAGGCGGGTTTGTGGAACCTCATACTGCAATAGAAGGCATCGAATGGATTGCTCTCTCGCTTGAGATTCTGGGCGTAGCGGTGATCGCATTGGCATTTGCACATGCAATCGTTCGAGCTATGCTGCATTTCGGGCAGAGGAGGGAAAATGCTTACGAGCGTCTCAGGAATTATGTCGGAAAGGCATTGCTTCTTGGTCTGGAGTTTCTGGTCGCGGCTGACATCGTCAGAACGGTATCGATCGAACCGACGATCGAAGGCATCGGGGTGCTCGGGCTGCTGATTGTGGTCCGAACGTTCCTGGGTTGGTCCATTGCCGTGGAAACTGAAGGGCGCTGGCCCTGGCAGGCGACACAACAAGAGGTACAACACAACAAGGAATGAGATCATGGAAGAGCTATGGCAGCGAGTGGTGGGAAACCTGTTCGGTCGGCTGGATGGTCCGCTTCATTTCCGGTTCATCCTGCAGCCGCTTATGGCGGTCATGTTTGCCGTCATTGACGGAGTAAGGGATGCAAAACAGAGAAAGGCGGCCTATCTCTGGGCTGTCGCGATCAATCCTGAACATCGTCGTGAGCTTCTGAAAGACGGGTGGAAACACGTAGGCAAGATTTTCATCATCGCCATCATTCTCGACCTTGCCTATCAGCTGATCGCATTTCACTGGGTTTATCCCGGCGAGCTGCTGATCGTGGCGTTTGTATTGGCCATTGTGCCCTATGTTCTTTTGCGCGGTCCGGCTAACCGGATTGCCAGGGCGTTCCTGAAATGAATGGTATGTGCTGCAACTGGTCATGGTCGGGACGGGATGAATGCCGAGCAAATCCGGAAAACGAAGTCAACACTCAACATGGTATCGGAGGCAAAAAATGAAAAGTGCATCAATGCAGAGGAGCAGGTTCGTCAGGTCGTTTTTTTCGAAGACTGTTTCGTACGGCGTCTTGATCGGTTCATTCATGTGTGCACGAATCTGCAGCACGCCGGTCGCGCAGGCTGGTGAGATCGGTCATTACAATCCCGGGGTAATGAACATCCGCGACTTTGCCATGCCCGAGCCGGGCGTCTATGGCAATGTTTACAACTACTGGTACTGGACCAATCGACTCAATGATAAAAACGGCAACGCAGTGAGCACCATCACCGTTGGTCCGGGACAGGGTGTGTCTCTGGGCCTGAATGTGGATGTGAACGTGTACGCGATTGCTCCGACGGTCATCTGGGTGTCTGACTGGAAAGTGCTCGGGGCAAGATACGGAGCCTTCATCGCCCCCTCTTTTGCCAATTCGAGCGTTGGTGCGTCCCTTTCCAGAACGACCGGGACCGGCCGTTCAGTTCAAAGCTCGCAATTTGATGTGGGAGATCTCTTTGTGCAGCCGCTCTGGCTGGGATGGTCGCAAAAAAACTGGGATTTTGCATTTGGTTACGGGTTCTACGCCCCTGTGGGCCGGTATAATATCGAGACGGTGACACTTCCGCATCTCGGCACTGTTAAGGCGGAGGCCATAGACAATATAGGCCTGGGGTTCTGGACGCATCAGTTCCAGGGGGCGGCGACATGGTATGCCGGAGAACACCGGGCTACGGCGGTCTCTGCTGCGTTGACATATGAAATAAATGAGAAGAAAAAGGATTTCGACCTTACGCCAGGGAATGTCATGACTCTGAACTGGGGCGTCAGTCATTACCTGCCGCTCAACAAAGACAACAAACTGCTGCTTGAAGTCGGTCTTACCGGCTACAGCGCCTGGCAGATCACCGACGACGCAGGGACGGATGCTATTAATCCCGACGTGCATGACCAGGTACATGCTGTCGGCGGACAGCTGGGTCTTGCCTATGTCCCCTGGAACGCGGCCGTGAAGCTTCATTACCTGCATGAGTATTACGCTGAAGACCGCTTTCTGGGAGACGTGATCGGCGCGAGCGCTGTCATCAAGTTTTAGATATGGCACCTCCGCACCAGCAGGAGGCAGGCATGTCGGAAGGGTTGATACGGAGCAACGGATCACAAGGGCCTGACAAGGGCATCGTTCAGTCATAGAGGAAGAGCACAAAGGCTACTCTCAAGGGGGATTCCGCCCAATGCGGAATCCCGTGATCTCATCACGGAGTTCGTACTTGTTGAAACATGCCATCATCGTTTCATGTAATGGTCAAACCGACCGGTGCGCAATGCAATCTTGATTGCTCGTACTGTTTCTTCCTCAAAAAGGATCAGCTCTATCCCGAGAGTGATTTTCGAATGTCGGATGAGGTTCATGAAGCCTATATCCGGCAGCTGTTTGACTCCCAACAGGTCCCCCGGATAACCGTCGCCTGGCAGGGAGGGGAGCCGTCGCTCATGGGGCTCGATTTTTTCAGGCGCTCGATGGAGCTTCAGGAGAAGTATCGTAAACCCGGTATCAGTGTCGAGAACACCTTCCAGACCAATGGCATCCTGCTCGACGACGAATGGTGCCGGTTCTTCAAAGAGAACGATTTCCTCGTCGGATTGAGCATGGACGGCCCGAAAGATCTTCACGACAACTATCGAAAGGACAAGGGTGGGCATGGAACTTTCGAACGGGTCATGACGGCAGCCCGCAAATTGCAGGAACACAGGGTCGAGTTCAATGTACTCTGCACCGTCAATGCAACAAACGCCGATCATCCACTCTCGGTCTACCGGTTTTTCCGTGACAGACTCAAAGCCCAGTACCTGCAGTTCATCCCGATCGTCGAACGTATCAATGTGAACGGCCAGACCGGTTCACAGGAGGGTGATCGGGTTACCGAGCGCTCAGTGCGTCCGGAACAGTGGGGGCGTTTCCTGAACGAAATCTTTGACGAGTGGGTGAAAAGAGATGTCGGCAGGACCTTCGTGCTCAACTTTGATGGAGCGTTGGCCGGCTGGCTCGGCAAGGCGGGAACCGTCTGCATTTTCGGGCGGACATGTGGCGATGGGCTGGCTCTGGAGCACAATGGAGATCTTTACTCCTGCGATCACTTCGTCGAGCCGGGTTACCTGCTCGGCAATATCCTTCAGTCTCCCCTGGAGACGCTTGCAGACTCCGCCCAGCAGCGGAAATTCGGACAGTCCAAATGGGATTCCCTGCCAGGGGCATGCCGGAAGTGTGACTTCCTTTTTGCCTGTAATGGTGAATGCCCGAAAAATCGCTTTCTCGACACGCCGGATGGTGAGCCGGGTTTGAACTATCTCTGCAATGGTTACAAGTCTTTTTTTGAACACTCGGATCCTCAGATGAGAATCATGGCGGAACTGATCAGGAACGGGCGACCGGCTGGCGAGGTCATGTCGGCTCCGGAGGCACGAGGAAAAGACCATAACGGGAGGAATCAACCTTGTTCCTGCGGCAGCGGCCGGAAGACCAAACACTGTCATGGGGCCAATGCTCCCTGAGACAGGAAGACTGCAGCGCATGATGAGTATTTCGATTAACCAAATACTGAACCGGACAGAACCATGAAAAAGACAAACGACGCGATCAGGAGATGGAGTGCAGCAGGAGTGCTGGCTTTGCTGCTCCTGATGGGGGTGATGGTGCGTTCCGCCCAAGCAGCGACAAACGACAAACCGGCGTTCAAGCAGGAGGAACTTGAGCAGATGCTCGCTCCGATCGCTCTTTATCCGGACGATCTGCTCTCCCAGATACTCATGGCATCGACCTATCCGCTCGAAGTGGTTCAGGCCGATCGCTGGGTCAAGGCGAACAAGGGGCTTACAGGTGCTGCCCTGACCAAAGCACTTGAGGCGCAGAACTGGGACGCAAGCGTGAAATCACTGGTCAATTTTCCGGATGTTCTCGCGATGATGAGCTCAAACCTGGATGTGACAGTCAAGATTGGTGACGCCTTTATCGGTCAGCAGCAACAGGTTATGAGTTCCATACAGAAACTGCGAGGCAAGGCGGCTGCATCCGGAAACCTCAAGACTACGGCCCAGCAGAAAGTCATTGTGGAAAAGCAGGCAGGCACGCAGGTGATCATTATCCAGCCTGCCAATCCGAACGAATACTACATCCCGACATACAGTTCGGCGTATATCTACGGTGCCTGGCCTTACGCTGCCTATCCTCCGTACCCGTACTATCCTCCCGGATACGTCGCGGGCAGGGCTCTGGCCTTTACGGCCGGAGTCGCTATCGGTTCCGCATGGGGCTATGCGTGGGGACGCTCAGACTGGTATCATGGCAACGTGAACGTCAATGTCAACCGCAACACCAATATCAACGCCAACATCAACCGTTCGAGGTATCAGGCCGAATTTCAGAGCAGGAATGCCGGCTTCAAGAACGGGCAGGGTTCGTTCCAGCACAATCCCCAGCATCGGCAGGGTGTCGCTTATCGTGACCAGAAAACCGCAAGCCAGTTCGGACGGACAACTTCGGCTCAGGCAACCCAGGCGCACGAGGCGTTCCGCGGCAGAAGCGAGGTGGGCGCAGGCGCTGCCGGTGTCGGCGCACGTCCCGGGGCAGGCGCGGGTGGTGCCGGTGTCGGTGCACGTCCTGGCGCAGGCGCGGGCGGTGCCGGTGTCGGCGCACGTCCTGGTGCAGGCGCAGGCGGTGCCGGTGTCGGCGCACGTCCTGGCGCAGGCGCGGGTGGTGCCGGTGTCGGCGCACGTCCTGATGCAGGCGCAGGAGCTGCCATGCAACCTGCCAGCAGACAGAATGCATTTGAAGGCATGGACCGTGGCGGGTCTGCCGCTCGTGCTGAAAGCCAGAGAGGACAGACCAGCCGCTCATCATTCTCCGGCGGTGGCGGCATGGGTGGCGGTATGGGTGGCGGTGGTGGTGCCCGTGGTGGTGGCGGCCGTGGTGGAAGACGATAACTTTTAACCGGAGAAACGACCAATGAACAGAAACGCTCATTTTTCAGCAGTGTCAGCGATCTGCTATAGCGGCTGGAACAGGATCAGTACAGCGATTACACTTTTACTGCTTCTGCTGCTGCCGGCAATTGCTCATGCTGCACAGGCCACATACAGCACAGCGGGTAAAGCCGTGGAATCACTTGTATCGGCTGTTCGCGCTCATAATAACGACCAATTGATAAGCGTGCTTGGTCCAGAAGCGCGGGATATCATTTTTTCCGGTGATGCGGTGGCTGACAAAAACCTTCTTGAGATCTTCCTCAAATCCTATGAAGAGAAACATCAGATCGTTGCAGGCAAAAAAGGGTCGATGATTCTGGTTGTCGGAAAAAACGATTGGCCGATGCCGATTCCGGTTGTCCGGAAATCCGGAAAATGGCTGTTCGACACCACAGCAGGAAAAGAGGAGATTCTCAATCGCCGCATCGGCCGTAACGAGTTATCCGCGATCCAGATCTGTCTTGCCGTGCTTGATGCCCAGCGGGATTACGTTGCGCTCGAAAGCAACGCTGCCGGCTTACATGAATATGCTTCAAGATTCATCAGCGAACCAGGAAAGAAGAATGGGCTCTACTGGCCGACGGCAGGTAACGAACCACAGAGTCCTCTCGGTTCGCTTGTGGCCCAGGCTGGTGAAGAGGGATACAAGGCCGGTCAGTCTTCAACGGGATCAACTAGGCCTTTTTACGGCTACCGTTTCCGACTGCTCACCCGTCAGGGAGCCAACGCTCCAGGAGGTTCGATCGATTACATGGTCAACGGGAAATTGATCGGAGGGTTTGCCATCATCGCCTGGCCAGCCGAATACGGCAACTCCGGTGTCACGACCTTCATCATGAATCACGACGGCATTGTCTATCAGCGCAACCTTGGGCAAGGCACGGCGAAGTTGGCTGAACAGATAACCGAATACGATCCGGGTTTGAAATGGAAGCGGGTGGAACATGAAAGATAGTGTTTCCGGACATTGCACTCGGAGTTTGGTCAACCGATGAGCGGTCGACAGCAAAGTGTTGCCGGATTGGGCAAGCCAGCAGGAAAAAGGAGGCGTACCCAAAAGAGTGCATCCATTGGTAGCGGGTGTTCAAGGTTTATCGGCAGGGAGTTGTGTTGTGTCTGTTGGTGGAGGAGAGCGGTGTATGACAATGGTAAGCGCGGTGAACAGATTCTATCATTCTAAATGGAGAGCAATCATGGCAGACAGTAAACCCAACATTCTCATTCTCTGGGGTGACGACGTCGGCTGGTGGAACATCAGTTACAACAGCCGCGGCCAGATGGGGTACCGGACCCCGAACATCGATCGGGTAGGCAACGAGGGCGTGGCGTTCACCGATTACTATGCCCAGCAGAGCTGCACGGCGGGCCGCGCGGCCTTCATTACCGGCCAGAACCCGATCCGTACCGGCCTCACCAAAGTCGGTATGCCCGGCGCTGACGTCGGTCTGATGAAAGAGGACCCGACCATCGCCGAGCTGCTCAAACCGCACGGGTATGCAACGGGTCAGTTCGGCAAGAATCATCTTGGCGACAAGGACGAGTTCCTTCCGACAATGCACGGGTTCGATGAATTTTTCGGCAACCTCTATCATCTCAACGCGGAGGAGGAGCCGGAACTTCCGGACTATCCGTCAGAGGCGGACTTCCCCAACTTCAGGAAAAATTTCGGACCCAGAGGCGTGCTGCACTGCTGGGCTGATGGCAAGGGAGGACAAAAGATCGAGAACACCGGGCCGCTGACCAAAAAACGCATGGAAACCGTCGATGAAGAGACGACCGAGGCCGCCCTGAAATTCATCGACAAGAGCCATGAGGAGGGCAAGCCCTTCTTTGTCTGGTGGAATACGACGGCCATGCATTTCAGGACCCACTGCGCCAAAAAACACGAGGGCAAGAGCGGACAGGGATTCTATAACGACGTCATGGTTGCGCACGACGAGAATGTCGGACGGATGCTTGACAAGCTCGATGAGCTCGGTATCGCGGACAACACCATCGTCATGTATTCCACCGACAACGGGCCGCACTACAACAGCTGGCCGGACGCCGGCATCACGCCGTTCCGGGCCGAAAAGAACACCAACTGGGAGGGCGGCTGGCGCGTACCCGCTTTCGTTCGCTGGCCTGGCAAAATCAAGGCCGGCTCGGTACTGAACGGCATCGTCTCCCATCAGGACTGGCTGCCCACACTTCTGGCCGCAGCCGGAGATCCGGACATCAGCGCCAAGCTCCTCGACGGACATAAGGAGGGCGACAAGGCATTCAATGTTCACATCGACGGCCTCAACATGCTGCCCTACCTGACCGGCGAGGTTGATGAGAGCCCGCGCCAGTCATTCTTCTACATCAGCGATGATGGCGATGTACTCGCCATCCGGATGGGCGACTGGAAGATGGTGCTCGCCGAGCAACGGGCGACGCGAATGATGTGCTGGTCGGAACCTTTCGTCAAGCTGCGCCTGCCGAAGATGTTCAACCTGCGTCGCGACCCGTTCGAGCGGGCGGACGAAAACTCGAACACCTACTGGGACTGGATATTCGACCACGCATTCCTGCTTTACGGGATGCAGGCCCTGGTTGCTCAGCAGATTGCAGACTTCGTGAAATACCCACCGCGCCAGAAGGCCGCGGCGTTCAACCTGGACGAGGTGATGCGCAAGCTTGCCGATGCCAGTGGCGGCGCCAACCATTGATGAGGTGCCCATTGCATGACCAGTTTCGGCAGCCCTGGCCGGGCTGCCGGACATTGGCGTAGTGGGAAGCCCGGGAACAAGGCGCACAGAGCGCAGAGACCGGAGTGTCCCGATATGTCGGGAACATCGAAGTTATCGGGTTCGGAACAGATCGATAGAGCTACTCTAATGAAAAGGAGATGACAACTATGACACTCAAGGAATACCGGCCAGGATCCGCATTCAACGGCGTTATCGGACGCACGTTCGATGTTTCAAGTCCCGCATGGCCAGAACCGCTGCGGGCAAAAGAGGGGATGCCGAATGTGCTGTTCATCGTCCAGGACGATACCGGGTTTGGCCAGATGGGTTGTTACGGCAGCCCGATCAGGACCCCGAACATCGATGCCCTTGCAGCAAACGGCCTGCTGTTCAACAACATGCATACGACGGCGCTCTGTTCACCGACCCGCTCATGCATTGTCACCGGTCGCAACCATCACTCCAACGCGATGTCCTGCATCACGGAGGGGTCGACCGGATACCCCGGCGGCAACGGCAACATCCCGTTCGAAAACGGCATGCTCTCGGAGATGCTCCTGCAGCAGGGTTACAATACTTATGCCATTGGCAAATGGCATCTGACGCCGTCGGACCAGATCTCGGCGGCAGGCCCCTACGATCGCTGGCCGCTTGGGCGGGGGTTCGAAAGATTTTTCGGCTTCCTGGGTGGGGACACCCATCAGTACTATCCTGAACTGGTGTACGACAACCACAGCGTTGAGCCGGAAAAAAGTCCGGAAGAGGGCTATCACCTGACCGAGGATCTGGTGGACAAGGCGATCAGCTTTATCGCGGACTCAAAGCAGGTTGCACCATCCAAACCCTTCTTCATGTACTTCTGTCCAGGCGCGATGCATGCGCCGCATCATGTGCCGAAGGAGTGGGCGGACCAGTACAAAGGAGAGTTCGACGACGGCTGGGATGCCTATCGCGAAAAAACCTTCCGCCGCCAGAAGGAGCTTGGCGTCATTCCAGAGGATGCAGAGCTCTCTCGTCACGATCCTGACGTTCCGGATTGGAACACGCTCTCTGACGATGAGAAAAAATTGTATGCCCGGATGATGGAGGTGTTCGCCGGATTCCTGACACATACGGATTATCATTACGGACGTCTCTTTGAATTCCTCAAAATGATCGGCGAGTGGGAAAATACGCTCATCATGTTCATCTCCGATAATGGCGCCAGTTCTGAGGGCGGTCCCTCCGGATCGGTGAACGAAAACAAGTTCTTCAACAACGTGCCTGACAATCTTCAGGAGAACCTCTCCATGATCGACCAGCTGGGAGGTCCGAAGACCTTCAACCATTATGCATGGGGCTGGACCTTCGCCGGCAACACGCCTTTCCGCCGCTGGAAGCGCGAGACCTACCGGGGCGGCATCAGCGACCCGTTCATTGTTCATTGGCCGAAGGGGATCAAGGCGAAGGGCGAGATTCGTTCGCAGTATGCCCATGCCATCGACATGGTGCCCACCGTACTGGAGGCTCTCTGCATTGAACCGCCGGCAAGCATCAGGGGTGTGACTCAGTCGCCGATCGAAGGCCACAGTTTCGCCCATGCGCTCAATGACGCCAAGGCTCCGAGCAGCCATATAACCCAGTATTTCGAGATGATGGGCCACCGCTCCATCTATCTTGACGGCTGGCGCGCGGTCTGTCCTTGGCCCGGGCCCTCCTTTAAGGAATCCGGCCTCTTTTTCGGCGCCCCGATCGACAAGGACAAACTGACAGAGCTCGATGCCAAACACTGGGAGCTGTATAACATCGAAAAGGATTTCGCTGAAAACCACGATCTTGCCGCCGAGAATCGGCCGAAGCTGATTGAGATGATTGCCGCTTGGTATGTCGAGGCGGGCAAGTACAACGTGCTGCCCGTGGATTCTCGCGGCGTGCTGCGGTTTGCCGATCCTCGTCCCCAGATAGCCGTTGCGCGCAACAGCTACATCTACTACCCGGATACCCAGATGGTGCCGATCAATGCCTGTCCCGTTGTGCTGAACAGGTCGCACAGCATCACGGCGGATGCGGAGATCCCCAAAGGAGGGGCGGAGGGTGTGCTTTTCTCTGCAGGAGATGTCCAGGGAGGCTTTGCCTTCTACCTGCAGAACGGGACGCTCCAGTATGTGTACAACTACGTCGGGAGCAGATTCTTCCATATCGAATCGACTGCCGTCGTGCCCGAGGGGCGTCATCAGCTGCGTTTCGAGTTCGAAGTGACCGGAAAGCCTGACTTCAAAAGCGGCAAGGGCGCCCCTGGCCGGGGACAGATCTACATTGACGGCACGCTGGTCGGACAGGGCGAGATTCCGCTGACCATGCCGCTTTCGCTCGGGTTGGGTGGCGGGTTCCTCTGCGGAACCGATGGCGGTTCACCGGTGTGGGACAAATACCAGCCGCCATTCAAATTTACCGGTACACTGCATCACGTTACTGTTGACGTGAGCGGCGAATTGATCAAGGATGACGAGTCAGCATTCAAGGCGATTATGATGCGGCAGTGAGCAAAAGGTCTGGCTGGTATACTTCGGCGGGCCCAGCAAATAGGCAAGAAAAGGAGACGACCATGAACATATCATTGTCACCACGCAGCAAGTGCTGCTGCCCAGGAGCGCTGCCGAAGTTCCCGGCCCTGTCGCAGGTACCGCCATGATCGGGAATACGTCCGGATGGTTGGTCTTATGGCTTATGTATGGGACTTGCCGACGGTCAATTCGCACAACCGTCGTAAGAAGGTTTGCGCCGGCACCCATGCCCGGACTCATGGGCGGCGTTTTGGCACCTGTCCGAACCAGGAGGTGGTCTACGGCATGGGCTTCTACGCCCTGGACAAGGAACCGGTTGTTTTACAGGTGCGGGACTTCGGCGACCGCTTCCGGGATCAAGCCCGGTTTCTTCCTCATGGCGGGTCCTTACCGGACCGTTTAAGCCTCGACGGGTATCACGGTGATTACGGCAAAGAAAACGATGAGCAGGAGGGCAGCGTCTTCACGGGGCAAGAAGGGAGAGAGAAAACTGATGATGCGCTCATTGTGCATAACAGGAAACTTGAATGGACAAACTGGAGACTAACATGATCACTCAGGACAAAAAACATCGCTCCCATCTTCCGATGCCGAATACCACGAGACCCAGGTTCATAGCTTACGACGCCAAGGACCCGGACTGCAAGATGAGTCCGATCGAGCAACTGCGGCCGCCAACGGGAGCTCCGAACGTCCTGATCGTGCTCATCGACGATGCCGGGTTCGGTTCTTCCAGCGCCTTCGGTGGGCCATGCCAGACGCCGAATGCGGAGAAACTGGCTTCGTGCGGCCTGAAATACAACCGCTTTCATACCACGGCGATCTGCTCGGCTACGCGGCAGGCGTTGCTTACCGGCCGAAACCACCACTCCGCAGGCATGGCCGGCATTACCGAGATTGCGACCGGTGCGCCCGGCTACTCTTCGGTGCTGCCCAACTCCATGTCTCCGCTTGCCAAAACACTTAAACTCAACGGCTACTCGACGGCACAGTTCGGCAAATGTCACGAGGTTCCTGTCTGGCAGACCAGCCCGGCCGGTCCGTTCGACGCCTGGCCGACGGGCGGAGGCGGTTTCGAGTACTTCTACGGCTTTATCGGCGGCGAGGCGAACCAGTGGTATCCCACGCTCTATGAAGGCACAACGCCGGTCGAACCCGACAGGACTCCCGAAGAGGGTTACCACCTCATGGAGGACATGACCGACAAGGCCATCAACTGGATCGGGCAGCAGAAGGCTCTCGTGCCTGACAAGCCAT
>Ga0326726_10004414_pt1 | contig 12828 bp, 11 predicted proteins | sample MHFenrmetagenome_2_FD_207603 | JGI IMG/M metagenome (GOLD analysis project Ga0326726, IMG submission 207603) | Lab enriched peat soil microbial communities from Michigan Hollow, Ithaca, NY, United States - MHF15MN | ecosystem: Environmental > Terrestrial > Soil > Wetlands > Peat | place: USA...
CTCGGCCTCGATGCGAATCAGATCAAGTATCTCTGCCGGAAGTTCGGTCTCTAGGGAGGCAAGCGGATGAAAAACTCATCCATGAGCCCGGGAAAATCTCAACCCTCTTCGCGGAAAGTCAGCCGCTGTCGTGCTCGTTTCCCGAAATCATTAGATTTTCTTTAGATTTCCTCTCTTCGCGAGTTGGCCTTCCTCTTGCTCCTGATACGGGCCAGGGAGGAAGAAACAATGGCTAACGAACTCAAGATCAAACTCACGGACGCTCAGAAGGCGAAGATCAAGTCGGCCACGGGCCGCGACCTGCCGGAAATCCGCGTCGAGAGCTTCGGCTCGGGCCCCGCCGTTTCGACGTCCTCGTCGCCCCTGAAGGCCACGCGCGCGATGCGGGCCCAGAAGGCCATGCGGGCCCAGAAGGCCCTGCGGGCGCAGAAGGCGATGCGCGCTCAGAAGGCGATGAAGGCCCAGAAGGCGATGCGCGCCCAGAAGGCGATGAAGGCCCAGAAGGCGATGCGCGCCCAGAAGGCGATGCGGGCTCAGAAGGCGATGCGCGCCCAGAAGGCGATGCGCGCCCAGAAGGCGATGCGGGCTCAGAAGGCGATGCGGGCTCAGTAAGCGACCCGGTTCTCGAAATCTCCAAACGCCCCGCTTTCGGCGGGGCGTTTCTTTTCTCAGGAGGCCGCTGAATCGGGCCGTTGACGGCCGGCCGGATTCAAGTCGGCGAGTTGGCTCTCACCACCAGATCACCGTCTGCAGCCAGTGCCGCAGGATGCGCCAGGTCCGCCAGAGGAAGGACCGGCGCCCGAGAAAGATCTTGGCGCGCCCGGTCATGCCGGGTAGGTTCGAGCCGTCCGCGTTGTCGAACGCGACCACCGCGAGAAAGCGCACCGGCAGCTCGCCGGGTCGCAGGGTCTCCGCCTTCCCGTCGGACGTGCGGGGCAGCTCGTGCGCCGCGGCGCCGATCTGGACGATCTCTCCGTGCAGGATGCGGGCGGGCCGGGCCGTCAGCTGCATCCAGACACGCGAGCCGGGGTGGAGATACGTGAGCAGCCGCTCGCTGACGGGGATCTCGGCCTTCAACCGCGCCGTGTCGCCGATCCGGGCGATCGGCGCGCCCGCCTGCAGGAAACGCCCCACGAGATCCTGCGTGCGGTGCGTCATGAGCCGTCCCGCGATCGGGCTCTTGATGGAGAGGCGCTCGAGCCGGGCCTGCTCGCGCAGGACCGCCATTTCCGCGGCGTCCTGCCGGCTGCGCGCGTCGAAGAGGCCCGAAGCGTCGGCGGCCTCGCGCTGAAGGCTGGCGCGCTTGCGCAGGGCCTCGCGTTCGGCTGCGGCGCTGGCGAGCCCCGAAGCGACAGCCGGGCTGTCCAGGATGGCGACGACCTCCCCCCTGGCGACCAGGTCGCCTTCCCGCGGACGGACGACGACGACCGTGCCGTCGTCGGGCGCCTCGAGGCTGACCTCCGTCCAGGGCATCAGAACGGCCTCGGTCTCCAGCGTCCACCGCGCCCATGGCAGGCCGAGGACGAGCAGCAGCGCCCCCAGGCCGCCCAGAATCCAGACGCGCGCACGTCGAGACATGATCAGCTCCTTCTTGTCGAGGTAGATCAGCCGCAGACCCTGCAGAAACGCCCGCACGTCCTTGCGGAAGAGCCGCAGGAGCGTCAGCACCAGCAGCAGCATCGCGACGTTGGGGAAGTACTTCGCGTAGAAGTTGTAGAAGAGGTTCCCGATGAAAATCATGATGAGGACCATGAAGCCGATCGCCAGCGGCCCGTAGATCAGGAAGATGCGGCGTTTGCGCCGGGAGAGGGCGGGGACCTCCACGTTCAGGCGCAGGACGTGGCGCTTGAACATCGCCGCGCAATAGGAGAACGAGTCCTCGCGCAGCTCCGGGATCTCGAGGTAGCTCGACAGCGCGTAGTAGCCGTCGATCTTTCGCAGCGGGTTGATGTTGAAGAAGATCGTCGAAACTCCGGTGAAGAGCATCATCTTGTAGGCGAGCTCGTGCAGCAGGGTGTCCGGGTACGACGCCACCCACAGCCCGGTCGCGATGCAGCAGATGATGGCCTCGATGTACATCCCGGCGAAGAGGACCCAGAGGCGTTGCCACTTGCTCGGAAAGAGCAGGGCGTCGGTCGTGTCGCAGTAGAAGGCCGGCATGAAGTAGAGCAGGGCGCCGCCGATGTCGTGGACCTCGCCGCCGTAAAACTTGCAGACGTAGCCGTGTGCGAGCTCGTGGATGGCGCCGATGCACGAGAGGATCACGAAAAACTGGAGCATGTCCCAGAAGGGTTTGCGCAGGAATGCGTAGAGCTCCAGCGTCTCGGCCCAGATCTGGTCGAAGCGCGGCACGATGACGCCGACCGTCATGGCGACGCAGATCAGGGACGCGATGACCATCGGCGGACGCCAGATCCAGCGCACGTACTTCTGCGTCCTGTCGAGGAACCTGTTCGGATCGAACACGTGGAACGGGATCATCATGATGTCGAAGCCCTCGGCCTTCTGCTCGGCCGTGCGGCGGCGCGTCTCCCGGATCCGCGCAAACTCCTCGAGGTTCTTCTCGGTGCTGGACTTCTGGAGCAGGTCCATCTCTGCGAGCATCTCGGCGTACTCGGGGACGAGGGTCGACTCGATGTCGTCGGAGAACTTCGCCTGGTAGGCGTCGTGGATCTCCGCGAGCGTGCGGGTCCCGTCGAAGAGCGAGATCAGGGCCCATGTGCCCTCGTCGAAGCTGTAGTAGAGCGTTTTGTCGACGTTCTTGACGACCCACTGGCCCTCGCCCATCTGCACGACGCGGCGGACGACGAGGTTGGACTTGAGAGACGGACGCTCCCCCGACGAGCGGTGGCGCTTGGCCAGGGCCCCGAACCCCTCCTCGAGCGGGGCGGCCGAAACCAGGGCGCCCTTGGCCCGGGAGCTCACGGCAGCGCGGGCCAGATCTTGAGCCAGAGGTAGCGCAGGGGCTTGCGCAGGATCGCGTAGCCGAGCGGCTTCGTGCCGGCGGAGACCTTGCCCGCGCCGAGCATGCCGGCCTTCAAGGCCGCGTCGGGGTTCTCGACGCGCGCTTCCGCGACGACGAAGCTCTCGGCGCCCTCCTGGCGCAGCTCCGCGCCGACCCGCTCGACCGACCCTCGGAAGACGCGCGTCGGGAAGGCGTTCAGCTTCAGAGCGACCGGCTGGCCGGTCTTGACGAGCGCCGCGTCCGATTCGGGGACGGAGACCTCGGCCGTGACGCTGCCGGCGTCGGCGACGAGCGCGAACTCCGCCCCGCGCGTCAGCGCCTGACCGATCCGCTGCTCGATGTGCGGCGTGACGAGGATGCCGGCGACCGGGGCGCGCAGGAAGGTCTTCGCCAGCTGCTCCTCGGCGAGGGCCTTTTGGGCCTTTTCGTCGTCGCGCCGCGAGCGCGCTTCGAACATCGCCGCGGCGTCGCCCTCCTGAGTGTGCCGGGCGATGTCGCTCTCGGCGATCGCGAGGGCGGCGCTCGTCTGGGCGAGCGCGGCGCGGTAAGCCTCGTCCTTCAATATGGCCACGACGTCGCCGGCCTGGACGCGATCGCCCTCGCGGCGCAGGACCTCGCGGACGACGCCGTCGACCCCGGCGGTGACGGCCGCTCGGCGCGACGGCAGCACGCGCACGGGGCCCTCCACGCGCAGGCGCCACGGGACGACGACGAGAGCCAGGACCACGGCCGCCGTGCCGAAGCCCCAGGCCTGCCGGCGGCGCACGGGAATCTGGAGGAGCCTGCGCCGCCGCTCGAGCAGCGGCTGCAGGAACCCGGCGAGCGGGACCTGCTGGTAGAGCTGCGCGTTGCGCACCGCGACGGTCGTCTGGTTGACGAGGATGGCGAGCAGGTCGCGCGTTCCCTCGTCGAAGGCGAAGGGCTCGGCCGACTCGAAGCCGAGGACGCCGAGCTTTCCCTCCTCGTCCTTCAGGAGAACGCCGAAGAAGGAGCGAAGGCCCGTCTTCTCGAAGATCGCCCGGAACTTCTCGACGGTCTCGGGCCGCTCCGCGGTGATCTCGCCGTCTTCGTCCTGCGTCACCGCCACGTCGGTGCCCGAGAGAAAGACCCAGTTGAGCAGCTCCTCGAGACGCTGGACGTTCGGGTCCTTGCGATCGATGTCCTTGGCCCCCGACACGGCGCCCAGGCGCAGCCGGCCCTTCTCGAGGATCCCGATGCCGGCGCGGTCGTACGGGATCAGAGCGGAGGACGCGTTGACGATCGTCGCCATGACCTTGTCGAGGTCGAGAGTCGCCGTGATCTCGCGGCTGACCGCCAGGAGCGCGTCCAGCTCCTCGACCTTCTTCTCGGCCTCGTACTGGCGGGCGTTGCGCAGGGCCCGGACGGCCTGCCTCGCGAGGTCGGCCAGCAGCTCTTCGTCCTCGGCCGTGAACTCGGGGTGACGGCCGCGCTTGTTGACGAGCACGAGCGCGCCGACCGGCACTTCGTCCTCGATCAGCGGGACGGCCAGGACGGAGCGGACGGGGTAGCCCTCGGATTCGGTGGCGAGGGGGTCCGAGTCGGGGAGGCGGTTGCTTCGCAAGGGCTCCTGGTTCGCCATCACGTCGCCGACGACCGAGGCGCCCACGGCGTCGGGGACGTTTTCGACGTCGTAGTTCTCGTTGACGGCCGTCGCGGAGAGCCCGACCTCTTCGCCTTCGAGCATCCAGAGCGACGCCGCCTCGGCCGTCGCGAAGTCGGCGGCCTTGCGCGCGATCAGGGCCGAGAGCTCCTCGAAGTCGATGGTCGAGCCGAACGCCTTCGAGAGGTCGTAGAGATTGGTCAGCCGCTCGATGGCGTGGAGCATGCCGACGGTCTTGCGCTCGGAGCGCAGCGCGCGCCCGAGCGCCGGCGCGGCCTGCTCGAGGAACCGCTCGAGCCGCGCCAGCGCGTCGTCGGCGTCGGGCATCTCCGTGAAGAAGAGGGCGAGCAGCCCCACGACGAGGCCCTCGGCCTCCAGGGGCACGGCCAGGCTCGCTCGGATCGTCGGAGGCAGGCCGCGCACGAACGGGTCCGCGGTGCGCAGCTCCTCACCCGCCAGGACCAGCGGCAACCGGTCGCGGACGAGGTCGTGGACGATTCCCGTTTCGCGCGGCGCGGCACGCCGGAGAAACTTGTCGACGCCCTCTCCCGACGCGCCGATGCAGAGGAAGAGGGGATTGACCGTGTCGGGGGCCCAGAGCAGCGTCGCGTCGGCCCCGGCCATCGTGGCGCTCCACCGAGCCGCCCAGCCGGAGGTCTGGGAGAGGTTCTCGCAGAGCGCGAGTTCGGCCAGCGCGGAAACTTCGGCCTCGGCGTCGGCGCCGTCGTCCTCCGTTTCGGCCGGGTCGTCCTCGGGGCCTTTGGGTTTGTCCGCCACGAGTCTCCTTGCGCGAGCGCGGTGACCCCTGGGGTGGGAGTGCTAGAAGCTTGAAACCGCCGCTTCCAGGTCTTCGTGGATCTCGAAGACGGAGTCGAGCTTCGTCATCTGGAGCAGCTTGCGCACCTGCGGGCCGGCCCGCAGCAGCTTGGCCTGCCCGCCTTCCTTCTGCGCGAGGGTGAGCGCGCGCACGAGCGCTCCCAGGCCCGAGCTGTCGAGGAAGCCGACTCCGCCCAGGTCGACGAGCAGGTTGATGCGGCCCTCTTCGAGCAGGCGCGTGACCGTCTTCTTGAACGTCGTCTCCGGCTCGCCGATGACGAGGTCCCCCACCACCGTCAGAATGGTGATTCCGCCGTCTTCGCTGGTCGTCAGTTCCATGGAGCGGGCGAATTATGTCAAAAACGGGCTCCAGCGCCAGCAGGCGGCGGAAACCTTTTTTGGGCGGCGACATCCAAGGCCCGGGGAGTGGTTTCCCGGGAGATACTTTGGAAGAGGAAAGCCGGACCGAATGAGCGCAGAGGAGCGCCCCTACATCACCTGCCGGGAGCTGCTCGACTTCCTGTATCTCTACCTGGAAAACGAGCTTCCGGAGGACCGCCGGGGTGAATTCGACCGCCACCTGGAGGTTTGCGAGGCCTGCCGGGCCTACCTCCGGCAGTACGCGGAGACGATCCGGCTCGGCCGGTCGGCCTATGCCGATCAGGACGCTGCGCCCGCAGCGGACGCACCCGAAGAGCTCGTCCAGGCCGTCCTTCGCGCGCGCCGGAAAGGCTAGAGACCGGGCCGATCTCGAGGACCCCGGGCAGGCCGGTTCGCCGTAGGTCTCCCACTTTCCCCCACCTACAGAGTCTGATCCACGTCTGGCAGGGGCCGTAGCCCGAGCTGGCGGGAGCGCCCGGTGCCGGTGGTCGTGCCCGAAACGCCCACCCCTCCCTGGCATCTGAAATGCCGACAGACAAGGAGGACGACGATGCGTCGGAAATCGAGCCTCGCCGCGGCCCTCGCCGCGTGGACTCTCGGGGCCGCCGGGGCGCGCGGCCAGTGGGTCGAGAAAAAGACTCTCACGATCGATGGAGCGCAGAAGGCGATCAGCGCGATCGTCGCCGAGGCGGGCAAGCGCGGCACGACGGGCGCGATCGCGGTCGTCGACGACGGCGGCAACCTCATGGCCGTCGAGCGTATCGACGGGACTTTCGCCGCGGGCGGGCTGATCTCGATCGGAAAGGCCCGCACGGCCGCGCTCTTCAAGAAGCCGACGAGCTTCTTCGAGGACCTGATCAACAAGGGCCGCACCGCGATGACGACGGTCGACGATTTCACGCCCCTGAAGGGCGGCGTGCCCATCACGGTCGATGGCGCGATCGTCGGCGCGGTGGGCGTCTCGGGCGCGGCCAGCGCGGCCGAGGACGAGGAGCTCGCGGTTCTCGGAGCGGCCGCCGTGACGGCTCCGGCCGCGAGTGTCAGCTTCTACGACGCCTCCGAGGTCAGGCAGGCGTTCGCGAAGGGGGCCGTGCTGTTCGACAAGGGCGAGCGCTACATGGTGCACGCCTCCCGGCGCGAGGGCTCGGGCCAGGCCGAGGTGCACGCGAAGGACGCCGACATCATCTACGTCCTCGACGGTACGGCGACGTTCGTCACCGGCGGCACGGTCGTGGAGCCGAAAACTTCGGCTCCCGACGAGGTTCGCGGCAGGCAGATCCAGGGCGGCGAAACGCGGCAGCTCGAAAAGGGCGACGTCGTCATCGTCCCCGCCGGCACGCCGCACTGGTTCGAGAAGGTGCCGGCGGCCTTCACCTACTACGTCGTCAAGGTCCGCTGACCATGCGCGCGGCACGAGTGTCCTTCCTGGCGGCGGCGTCCCTTCTCCTCGGCGCCGCCGCCTCTTTTTCCCGGGCAGCGGCGCCCCAGGACGCGCCCGCGGGCCCCGCCGAGGCCTCGATCGACCTCGCGACGGAGCAGGGCCTCGCCCTCGTGAAGGGCGAGTGGCGATACAGCGACACGCGGATCATCGAGACGGAGTTCCCGGGGCCAGGGGCCGACAACCAGCCGACCGGCCCGCTCGCGAAAACCTACGACTACAGCCCGCACGCGGGAGAGGCCGACTTCGACGACTCGAAATGGGAGGTCGTCCCTCCCGGAGCCCTCGGCGCCCGGCGCGGCCACGGCCGGCTCGGGTTCAACTGGTACCGCATCACTGTCGCCGTGCCCGAGGCGGTCGGCGGATATGCCACGGCGGGCAAGGACGTCGTTTTCGAGACGACGCTCGACGACGCCGCGGAAGTCTGGGTGGACGGCGAGCTGATGCGTTACCTCGGTCAGCGGGGCGGGTCCATGGTCGCCGGGTGGAACGCGCCCAACCGCCTCGTCGTCGCGCGGCACGTTCGGCCGGGTCAAAAGATCCGCCTCGCGATCTTCGGCATCAACGGCCCGCTGTCCAACCCCCCGTCCAACTTCATCTACGTCCGTGGCGCGCGGCTCGACTTCTACCCGGGAACGCCGGGGCCGATCGCGATCACGCCGGCCGAGGTCAATGTCCGGGTCGAGCGCAAGGACCCGGCCTTCGACGCCATCGTCGGGCCCAACCCGAAGATCTGGAAGCTTGCCGAGGGCTTCGCGTTCACGGAGGGGCCGATCTGGGTTCCCTGGGAACGGTCGCTCCTCTTCTCGGACCCGAACACCAACGTCATCTACCGGTACATGCCGGAGGGCCCGCGTCTCGATGTCTTCCGGACGCCCTCGGGCTACTCCGGTTCGGACCTCGCCGAGTACGGCCAGCCCGGCTCGAACGGCCTGACCCTCGACGGGCGCGGCCGGCTGACGATCGACCAGCACGGAAACCGCCGCGTCGTGCGCCTCGAGCCGGACGGGACCGAGACGGTCCTCGTCGATCGGTACCGGGGCAAGCGCTTGAACAGCCCGAACGATCTCGTCTACCGGTCGGACGGCACGCTGTACTTCACGGACCCGCCCTTCGGCCTTCCGAAGTTCTTCGCGGATCCGCGCAAGGAGCTCGCCTTCTCCGGGGTCTACGCCCTCACGCCGGCGGGCAGGCTGCTCCTGCTCGCCGACGAGCTGACGGGCCCGAACGGCATCGCCTTCTCTCCCGACGAAAAGTTTCTCTACGTCGGCAACTGGGACGAGAAGAAGAAGATCGTCGTCCGGTATCCGGCGCACGCGGACGGATCGGTGGGCAAGGGAGAGCTCTTCTTCGACATGACCACCGCCGCCGGCGAGGACGCTCTCGACGGCATCAAGGTGGACGAGAAGGGCAACCTCTACGTCTCGGGCCCTGGCGGGCTCTGGGTGCTCTCGCCCGAGGGCCGGCACCTCGGCACGATCGTCGGCCCCAGGCACCCGCACAACATGGCGTGGGGCGACGACGACGGCAAGACGCTCTACCTCTGCGCGCAGTCGGGTCTCTACAAGATGCGCCTGGGCATCGCCGGGGCGGGCCGGTCCGCGGCGATCGGGAAGGTGGTGCGCAACGACCGGCGCCTCGATGCGCTTCTTCCGGCGGGAGCGACTCTCGAAAGGGTGGCCGACGGCATCGCGTGGGCCGAGGGACCGGTCTGGGACGGGACCGACAAGTCCCTTCTTTTTTCCGACGTCCCCTCGAATCGGATCGACCGCTGGAAGAGCGGAGCCGGGATTTCGGTCTATCTCGAGCCGAGCGGCTATGCCGGCGCGGCCCCTTTCACGGGGCGCGAACCGGGCTCGAACGGCCTTGCCTTCGACCCACGGGGGCGCCTCACGTTCTGTCAGCACGGCAACCGGCGCGTCGTCCGCAGGGAGAAGGACGGGTCGATCATGGTGCTCGCCGACCGTTACGACGGCAAGCGTTTCAACAGCCCTAACGACCTGACGTTCAAGTCGAACGGCGACCTCTACTTCACCGACCCGCCGTTCGGGCTGCCGGGGGCGTTCGACGACCCGGGCAAGGAGCTGCCCTACCAGGGCGTCTACCGCGTCGGGAAGGACGGATTCGTCACGCTGCTGACGAAAGAGGTTCGGGCTCCCAACGGAATCGGATTCTCGTCGGACGAAAGGACTCTCTACGTCGCCAACTCTGATCCGAAAAATCCGGTCTGGTACGCGTTCGACGTGAGGGCGGACGGCTCGCTCGGCGCGAGTCGCGTCTTCTACGACGGGTCGGCCTGGGCGGGCGCGGGGCCGGGAGTGCCCGACAGCCTCAAGGTGGACGTGCATGGCAACGTGTGGGCGGCGGCCCCCGGCGGCGTGTGCGTGCTCGCGCCCGACGGGACGTTGCTCGGAAAGATCGAGACGGGCGTCGCGACGGGAAACTGCGCGTTCGGCGAGGACGGCGCCACGCTCTTCGTCGCGGCCAACCACGCCATAGGCCGCATCCGCACGACGACCCGGGGGCAGGGGTTCGGGCCGGCGGCCGGAGCCGGCCGTTGAAACGGGCTCGCGCGACGGGCATCCAAACGGTCATGAACAAGCGCATTGCGGCCGCGGCGGTTTTCGCGCTGGCGCTCGGCACGCGGGCCGGCGCGCAGGTGGGCGAGAAGAAATTCCTGACGCTCGAGGGCGCGAAGAAGGCGGCCGCCGCCGCGGAGGCCGACGCCCGCCGCCGGAATCTTCCGGTCGTCATCGCCGTCGTGGACGACGGTGGAGAGCTGCTCGTCCTCGAGCGCCTGGACGGAACCCAGATCGGTTCGCTCAAGGTCGGGATCGGAAAGGCGCGCACGGCGGCCCACTTCAAGCGTCCGACGCGGTTCTTCGAGGAGCAGATCAAGAACGGGCGCCTCGTCACCCTCGCGCTCGCGGACTTCACTCCGCTGCAGGGCGGGGTCCCGATTTTTTCGAGCGGCCAGTTCGTCGGGGCGATCGGAGTCTCGGGCGACTCGCCGCAGGTGGACGAGGAGATCGCCACCGCCGGGGCGCTCGCCGTCGGGCAGGTGTCGCGATGAGACGCGCGCTGCCTTCGGGCTGCGGTGTCGGCCTGCGCAAGGAGCACTTCGACCACGTGCTCGCGGAGCGCCCGTCCGTGCCCTTTTTCGAGGTGGTATCCGAGAACTTCATGGTCGAAGGCGGGCGCCCTCTGGCCGTGCTCGAGCAAGTGCGGCGGGACTATCCGGTCGCCCTGCACGGCGTCTCGATGTCTCTCGGGTCGGCCGAGCCGCTAGATCCCGCGTACCTCGCGCGGCTGAAGGCCCTCGTCGATCGGATCGAGCCCCTGGTCGTGTCCGATCACCTGTGCTGGACCGGCCTCGGCGGCCACAACAGCCATGACCTGCTGCCGCTGCCGTTGACCGGGGAAGCGGCCCGCGCGACGGCCCGCAAGATCCGGCAGGCGCAGGACGCCCTCGGCCGCTGCATCCTCGTCGAGAACATCTCGAGCTACATCGAGTTTCGCGACTCGTCGATGTCCGAGGGGGAGTTCCTGCGGACCGTCGTGGAGGAGGCCGACTGCGGAATTCTCCTGGACGTCAACAACCTCTACGTCAACGCCCGCAACCACGGCCTCGATCCCGAGCGGTTCCTCGACCGGATCCCGGCGGCACGCGTCGGCCAGATCCATCTTGCCGGCCACGAAGACCACGGGGATCTCGTGATCGACACGCACGATCATCCGGTCACGGACGCGGTCTGGGCGCTCTACCGCAGAGCCCTCGAACGCCTCGGACCGGTGCCCACGCTCGTCGAATGGGACGCGAGGATTCCGGCGTTCGAAGTCGTGCTCGCCGAAGCCCGGCGCGCCGAAGCCGTCCAGGAGGAAAGCCATGCGCGCAACGCGGCCTGACGGGACGCACCGGCTCCAGAAGGAGCTGCTCGACGACCTGGTGGGCCGGATGCCGCGGTCCGAGGCCGGGCGCGAGGCTGTCTTCCGCAAGCCCCGCCGCGGCACGGTCGCCGATCGCTGGCACGTGTACGCGCACGGATACGCGGCGCGGCTGATCGAGGCGCTCGAGCTCGAGTACGCGGCCGTTGCACGGATCCTCGGCCCCGAGGCGTTCGCCGCGCTCGTCGGTCGCTACACGGCGGTGTTCCCGCCGCGATCGTTCGACCTCGCGAACGCGGGAGACCGCCTGGCGCGGTTCCTCGACTTCGATGCGGTGACCCTCGAGCTCCCGTTTCTCCCGGACCTCGCCCGGCTCGAGCGGGCGGTGGCCGTCTGCTTCACGGCCGAGAACGCGGCCCCGATCCGCTGGTCGGATCTGAGCCAGCGCGCGCCGGAGGACGTCGCCATCCTGCGTCTGCGCCTTGCGCCCGGCGTCGCACTCGCCGACTCGGCCTGGCCGCTCGCCGACCTCTGGCGCGCGCGGCTCCAGGAGGACGACGCGGCCGTCTCGATCCGCCTCGAAGGGCGGCCTTCCCGCGCGCTCGTCTTCCGTCGGGACGGAAGGGTCGTCGTCGAAGAGATTTCCACGGTCGAGGCGGCCCTCGTCGAGAGCGCGGGCCCGGGCGACCTCACGCTTGCCGATCTCAAGGAGCTTTCCGGAACGCCCGACGAGCCGGAGAGCGTTGCCGCGCTGCTCGAGGCGTTCCGCCGACTGACGGAGCGCGGAGTTTTCGTGCACAAACGAAGCACCGGATGGACCGGGGCTCTCGAGATACCGAAGGAGGAACCATGAAGACCCGATCCAGGAGATCTCTGCTCGTTGCAGCGCTCGCCGGAGCTCTCGCGCTGCCGGCCGCCCTCCGGGCGGAGGACCAGAAACCGGCGCCCGACGACGGCGACAAGAAGCCGTGCTGGGGCATCAACAGGTGCAAGGGCACGGGGGACTGCGGTGCGGAAGGGTGCCGCAACTCGGGCTGTCACGGCTCGAACGCCTGTAAGGGCCAGGGATTCCTGCGCATCAACCCGGACACGTGTTTGAAGGTCCAGAACGGCAGCCTTACAAAGGCCGCAGCGAAGAAGCCGGCGCACAAGGCGATGGACAAGAAGACGAGCTGACGAGGACGGGCGCCGCTCGTCCGAGCGGCGCCCCGGCCTTTGTCATACCGCGAGGGATCCGTTCGGGGTCCGCGTGGCGGCTCGCCACACGGGCATATGCTTTCGCCCATGAACACGCTCGACCGCCGGAGCCTCCTCGCTCTCTCCGCCGGATCACTGCTCCACCTCGGCCTGGCTCCCTGCGGCCGGCCTGCGTCGCCTCAAGGCGCGGCGGTCAAGACCGCGGGGATCCGAATGATCACGGTGGACGGCAAATACAAGGTCTGGACGAAAAAACTCGGCGCTGGAAAGATCAAGGTCCTGACGCTGCACGGAGGGCCGGGCGTCACGCACGAGTACTTCGAGTGCTTCGAGGACTTCCTGCCGCAGGCGGGCGTCGAGTTCTACTACTACGACCAGCTCGGCTCGTTCTACTCCGATCAGCCGGACGACAAGAGCCTCTGGACGATCGACCGCTTCCGCGAGGAGGTCGAGCAGGTGCGCGTCGCGCTCGGCCTCGAGGACTTCTTTCTCTACGGGCAGTCGTGGGGAAGCATGCTCGCGATC
>Ga0326726_10004415_pt1 | contig 12826 bp, 12 predicted proteins | sample MHFenrmetagenome_2_FD_207603 | JGI IMG/M metagenome (GOLD analysis project Ga0326726, IMG submission 207603) | Lab enriched peat soil microbial communities from Michigan Hollow, Ithaca, NY, United States - MHF15MN | ecosystem: Environmental > Terrestrial > Soil > Wetlands > Peat | place: USA...
CTTACTTTTCCTGCATTATTCAATGAAACTGTACGGAAATACGGCAGCCATAACTCGTATGCTTTTGTCGGAGAGAAGCCCAGAACCTACAGTGATTCTGCAAGAGAAATCAGTGCGCTGACGGCTTTTCTTGAAAAACTCGGCATTAAGCCTGAAGATAAAGTCGCCCTCCTCAGTAATAATATGCCAAACTGGAGTTCTGCATATTTTTCAATAACTTTCATGGGGGCTGTTGTTGTTCCGATTTTACCGGACTTTTCTGCAACAGAGGTAGCGAATGTTCTTAGCCATTCGGAAGCCAAAGCAATTTTTATTTCAAAATCCCTTTTACCAAGACTGGAAGGATTTAAATCAGATGATCTTAAAACCGGAATTATTATTGAAGATTTTTCCATTCTTTTTTCGAAAAACAAATCAATTGTCTTTGATCCTTCTGCACATCCTCAAAAGACTTACAATGTAGCTGAAGATGACCTTGCGTCAATTATCTATACATCAGGGACAACCGGTCGTTCCAAGGGAGTTATGCTTACTCATAAGAACATTTCTTTCAATGCCTTAAAGGGGAAAGTGATTCAGTCCGTTGATGAAAATGACAGATTTTTATCAGTATTGCCGTTGTCGCATACTTACGAAAATACTCTTGGTCTTATGCTGCCGATATTGGGCGGAGCGTGTGTTTACTATCTGAAGAAACCGCCTACTCCTGCTGTCCTTATCCCTGCCATGGCTGAAGTTAAGCCAACGGTTATGCTGACGGTGCCATTGATAATGGAGAAGATCTATTTTAACAAAATACTGCCTTCTTTCAGGGAAAAAATGATTTTAAGGATGCTGTACAAAATATCTTTTATAAGAAGAAAACTGAATGAGGTTGCAGGTAAGAAATTATATAAAACATTTGGCGGACATCTGAAATTTTTTGGTATCGGCGGAGCCAAGCTGAATAAAAGTGTTGAGAAATTTCTGTTAGAGGCAAAATTCCCTTATGCAATTGGTTATGGACTGACAGAAACATCACCACTGCTTGCAGGAGCCAATCCTGAAAAATCGGTATTTGATTCAACAGGTCCTGCAATTGAAGGTATCGAACTCAAAATAAACAATCCTGATAAGAGGACCGGAGAAGGTGAGATATGGGCAAGGGGGCCGAATGTTATGAAAGGATACTACAAGGAACCTGAAATAACAAGGGACGTTCTCACTCAGGACGGGTGGTTCAAGACAGGAGACCTTGGTGTATTTGATTCAAATAACAACCTTTATATCAAAGGAAGGCTTAAGAACATGATCGTTGGGGCAAGCGGAGAGAATATTTACCCTGAGGAAATAGAGTCAGTCATAAATAATTTCAGGTTTGTGGCTGAGTCACTTGTGGTCCAGCAAAAAGGGAAGCTGGTGGCATATGTCCATCTGAATATGGAAGAGCTTGAAAAGAAATATCAGAATCTCAAGGAAGATATGACCCGGCAGTATGAGGAAAAAAAGCAAGAACTGCTTCTTGAACTTCAGGAATATGTTAATTCCCAAGTAAATAAGTTCAGCCAGATCAACAAAGTTGTTTTGCAGCCGGTTCCGTTCCAGAAGACCGCTACATTAAAGATTAAGAGGTTTTTGTATACCTGAAAACCCTCTATGGCGCTTCGCACCATCTGTTTTTATGCAGTTCAGCTTATTCTTTTGCCTCCTGATACCTTCTGCTGACTTCTTCCCAGTTTACAATATTCCAGAAAGCATCAATATAATCAGCCCTCTTGTTCTGGTATTTAAGGTAGTAGGCATGCTCCCATACATCGATTGTAAGCAATGGCGTTCCTTTGATCGCTGATACATCCATAAGTGGATTATCCTGGTTTGGAGTGCTCCCGACAGCCAGCTTTTTGTCAGCGGTAAGATAAAGCCAGGCCCACCCGCTTCCAAAACGTGTTTTTGCTGAATTGCTTAAGAGTTCCTTAAACTTATCAAAGGAACCGAACTCCTTTATCAGTGCAGCTGATAATTCAGCCGACGGCCCTGTTGATTTTGGAGCAAGGTTATTCCAGAAAAAGAAATGGTTATAAAAACCGCCGCTGTTATTTCTTACTGCATCTCCTGCTTCCGAAACCTTAGCGAAAATCTGTTCAATTGTGCTGTTCTCAAGGTTCGTGCCTTTAATGGCAGCAGTGAAATTATTGAAATAAGCACGATGATGCCTGTCATAATGGATCTCCATCGTGCGTGCATCAATGTATGGCTCAAGTGCATCATAGGCATATGGCAATGCCTTAAATTCGTGTGTATTAAAGTTTTCCATGGTAGAAATTGTTGAATTTGTTAATTTACCTGCAAGGGATTTGCCTGCAATAACTGTTGCCGCAACTCCCATTCCAAGATTTTTTAAGAATTTTCTGCGTTCCATTGTCAGTTTATTTTACATTGAACAATTAATATGTGAAATTGTTTAGATTAACACTCTTTAATTCTTTCAAATTATGTAATACTTTTATAATAACTTTATCGTTGTATATTCACAAACAAGCTAAATTCCAGGTCTATGAAAAAGTATGCAATCTTAATTTCTGTTACGATAATTAGTCTGTCGTTAATGACCAGCTGTAAAAAGGACCATGGAGATCCTCCTGCTCTTCCTCCCGCAAAGTCAATGTCTATTGACTTCAGTAACTTTGAATCCGGGAAAAAAGGCGATGTTTCAATATCCATACCCAAAGGTACGCAGAACAGCAACTGGGAGTTCGCTGCAAGCGCTGCCCTTTTATGGAATGCTATTATTTATACAACTCTTGCAGTTCCTGTCTACTCATTTCAGGTGGCAATTGACCAGAAAGCAGTATATATAGATGACAAAACCTGGCAGTGGACCGGGAACGCAACTCTGCTTAACGTGACATATAAAGCAAGGCTTACAGGCCAGATAACAGCGTCAAACATCGTATGGAAAATGTATATTACGAAAGAAGGTACCGGGGGATACACCGATTTTCTCTGGTTCGAAGGCACATCTGAACTTGATGGCACCGCAGGACAGTGGAAATTAAACGAAAGCCAGCAGAATCCCGTGGAGATAGTTAAGATCGACTGGACAGTTACCGGAAGTAATCTTGGTTCTGTCAAATATACCTTTACCAAAGCGGGAAATCCATTTGCAAACAGTTCTATTGAATATGGATTGACAACCAGCCTATTAAATGCATATTACACAATTTATTACTATAATGCCCAGTACGAGCAATTCTTTGATATGAATGTTCAGTGGAGCTCAACCCTGCATAACGGTAAAGTGAAATGCCTGAAGTTTTTCGGAACAACCGATTATTATTGCTGGGACGGGAATTATCTGAATGTAACCTGTCAATAATAACCAGTCTGCTACAATAGAGAAAAAACTTAAGATGCAAGAAAAAACCTCCCAATCGGAATGGGGGGTTTTTTTATCAGCAATTTTTATTATTTTTCGCGCCTTAAATAAAACCGGGCAACAATGTCAACAGGTAAAAAAGCTGCACTTTTCATTATTCTCATCCTGATTACGGACCAGATTCTGAAATTATGGGTCAAGACACATATGGTGTTAGGGCAGGAAATACATATGTTCGGAAACTGGGGCTTACTACATTTTATTGAAAATAACGGAATGGCCTTTGGAATGGAGATGGGTGGCAAAACCGGAAAAATCATTCTGAGTCTCTTCAGGATAGTGGCTATTTCAGGTATCGCCTGGTTCCTGAATTCGCTTGTAAAGAAAAAATCGTATTTAGGTCTGATCCTGGCAGTCAGCGCCATACTTGCAGGAGCAATAGGAAATATAATCGACAGTGCTTTTTACGGAATTATCTTCAGTGAAAGCTACAGCCAGCCTGCTGTTTTATTCGGTCCCGAAGGAGGCTACTCCTCTTTCCTGCTCGGAAGAGTGGTTGATATGTTCTATTTTCCTGTTATTAACACCACCTGGCCCGACTGGTCTCCCTTCAGACCGGGGGAATCGTTTGTATTTTTCCGTCCGGTATTCAATATTGCTGATTCTGCAATAACCTGCGGAGTAATAGCAATAGTACTTTTCCAGAAAAAAATGTTCAGAAATCTGAAATAAAATCAGTTGCTGGTTGCTTGTTGCTAGTCGTCTTTTTAACTTTTGAAGTACAGTAGCTGGAATGAGGTTTACCGGCAACAATCTCCGATGCAATTCAGAAGGGCGACAATACTTTCGTGTTTCAGATAATAATATGTGTTTTTCCCTTCCCGCTTCGATCCCAAAACCCCCTTATCTTTTAATATTCCCAGATGATGTGATGCTGTCGATTGTTCAATTCCTATCTGTTTGTGTATCTCGGTAACACTCTTCCTTTTGCCTGGTTCAAGACAACCGATAATTGATATCCTGACAGGGTGTGCTATCGCCTTAAGCATTCCTGCAGCTTTTTCGAGATTTTCCGGATTCAAGTTTCTTATTTCCATTAATACTCCATTTCTATCAACAAATATATTATAATTTCCTCTGACAGGCTTATTGTAATAGTTTTACTATGGCCTGATTAATTTAATACTTAACATGTAATCCCTATTTTAGTATATTTGACGAAAATCCTTCCATGCCTGACCTGGGGAATATAAAGAAGCCTGTTAAGGAAGAAATGGCTCAGTTTGAAGCTTATTTCGGCAGGACAATGCAAAGTAAAATTCCCCTTCTGAAAATAATACTAAACTATATCTTCCGACGTAAAGGCAAGCAGATGAGGCCTTTGCTTGTTTTCCTGAGCGCAAAGCTTAACGGGGAAATAGGTGAACCAACTTACGTTGCCGCAACATTGATTGAACTTCTGCATACTGCATCCCTTGTCCATGATGATGTTGTGGATGATGCTAAAGAAAGGCGGGGTGCTCTTTCAATAAATGCACTATGGAATTCCAAGATCGCAGTTCTTGTAGGGGATTACATGTTGACAAAAGGAATGCTGATAAGCATTGAAAAAAACCGGATTGATATGCTTGAATTAGCCTCGGAAGCCGTAAAATCAATGACTGAAGGAGAGCTGCTTCAGCTTCAGAAAGCCAGGAAGTTGAATATCAGGGAGGATGATTATTTCCGGATCATCAAAGGTAAAACTGCAGCGCTTATTGCGGCCTGTACTGCATGCGGTGCAAGGTCAGCAACCAGCAATCCTGATACCATTCAGCTAATGAAAGATTTTGGAGAATCTATTGGAATTGCCTTCCAGATCCGGGACGACATCCTTGATTATGAAGGCAACGGATTAACCGGGAAAATTTCAGGAAATGATATCAAAGAAAAGAAAATTACCCTGCCTCTGATTCATTCTCTGGAGAAGGCTTCGTTTTCAAGGAAAAGGCATATTCTGCACATCATCGGAAACAATAAGAAATCAAGATCTGATGTCGCCGAGGTAATCAGTTTTGTTTCAGAAAACGGAGGGATGGAATATGCGGCTGTCAGAATGAATCAGTACCGGGATAAGGCATTGGCAATTCTGGATACGTATCCTGAATCGGAAGTTAAAAATTCACTCAGGGAGTTCGTGTACTTTACGGTGACCAGGGATAAATAAAGAATTTCCTACGCTGCTTCCAGATTAATCTTAGGCACCTTTTCCACATCTTTTTCATAGTAGCGCGATCCGAGGTAAAACAGGACTGCACCCACCATAAGCACGAACGGCAATATAGACAAAGCCGTTTTGATATTTGACTGGTCATATATCTGCCCGATGACAATAGGCGCCAGTGATGCGCCAAGAAGGTTCTGAACCACAACAGCAACTGCATAAGATGTTGCTCTCAGACCCGGATGAATTACATCCTGGGTTACTGCAGAGGCACCGGAAATGAAGACCATAATTGAAATCCCCATTGCCAGAAAAATGATAAACTGAATGATGCCTGTAAAAAGGTACAATGCCGAAAAGAGCAGGATCGCTGAAATCATCGATGAGATAGCCGGAAGCAATAACCTGGCATTAATTTGTGTTTTGCGCCATCTGTCTGTCAGAATTCCTCCAAGAGGAGCACCAACAAGAGCAAGAACCATAACGGCACTGGCCATTGTTCCTGCCTTATCCTGGGGTAAATTTCTGCTTACCTGGAAAAATGTGGAAAGCCAGGTAATAAGAGAGGTGGTCACAAAAACTACTGCAGCAATCCCGAAATAGGTGTAGATTATAGATGGCTTTGAGAGAAATTCCTTTATCATGTCTTTTTTCTCCATTTTTATCTTCCGGTTGGTCTTATCAATAAATGAAAGATCAACAGTTTTGTAATCCTTCACAAAAAGAAAAAGAACAGCAACTATTAACCCAGGTAATGCAACCAGACCGAATGCGTGCTTCCATCCCAGCTTTATGGCAATAATTCCTCCCAGAAGAACTCCGATTGCTGTTCCGAGAGGAATTGAAGCATTCCATAATCCCATCATTTTTGAACGTTTTTCAATAGGATATAATCCTGATATCATTGCACTTCCACCTGGTGCGTAACCAGCTTCTCCGACTCCGATCATAAGACGTGCCATAAATAACTGGATATAATTTCCGGTCAAAGCACACAGGGCAGTTGCAAGGCTCCATAAAATGGCCATTATTCCGATGGTTTTTGTTCTGCTCCAGCGGTCAACAAGAAGCGATACAGGGAATGTTAGGATAACAATAGCCCAGTAAACGGCCGACATAAGCATGCCGCTCTGGGTGTGCGAGATCCCCCAGTCACTTTCAATGGATGTAAACATGGATGTTACAATGGATCTGTCGATATAATCGAACATATACAACAGAAACAGAAGCATAAAAACATAATTTGAATATCCTTTTGAGAAAAGATATCCTTTTTGATCTTCAGGATTTTTCATAAAGATTTTAATAGGTTAACCATTTACCAAATAAATAAAAATTACTCTTTGTTGTTGTTTTTGTTGTAATTTTAAGTCTTTATACTTATTGAATTCAAGTTTTCCCGGATTTAATTTCATTTATTTTAAAATCTTAAAATATCAACGATGGTAACCTTAAAACAAATCGAGGAATTTCTTGGGTCTGGGCCAATAGCAATGGCCGGAGTTTCACGCAATCCGAAAAAATTCGGTTTCGCAGCTTTCAAGGAGTTAAAGGAAAAGGGGATGAATGTAATCCCTGTAAATCCAAATGCTGATGAAATCCACGGATCAAAAGTCTATCATGATATAAAGAGCCTTCCCTCTGATGTTAAGGGGCTAATAGTGATAACAAACAAAGGTCAGACTGCCGGAGTGATCAGGGAAGCAAAGGAGAAGGGGATAAAACAAATCTGGATCCAGCAGATGGCCGAATCGAAAGAGGCTTTGAAGGAGCTGGAAGGATCAGGCATTAATTATATCACAAAAGAATGTATTTTAATGCATTATAAACCTCACAGCATACATAAGTTTCACAGTGCAATAAATAAATTTTTCAGAAGGTTCCCCAGGTAGCAGTTTATCGGTCATATACCCAAAATAATCGTAGTCTTATTTCTATGCAGGAACCCCGATATTTACACAGCACTGAGTTTGCAGTAAGGGATTATGAATGTGACATACAGGGTGTGGTGAATAATGCAAATTATCAGCACTACCTTGAACATGCACGGCATGAATTCCTGATCTCAAGAGGAATAAACTTCGCACAACTCCACGAAGATGGACTTGAACTCATCGTGACAAAAGTTGAAATAGAATATAAATATCCTCTCAGGAGCCGCGACAGGTTTACAGTAAAAACCAATATTCAAAGAGAGGGAAATATCAGACTGGTGTTCCTGCAGGATATCTTCAGGACAGATGATATGAAGCTCATCGTGCGCGCCAGAGTAACAGGCGCCGCAACAAAGAACGGGAAACCGGTTTACCCCGGGGAAATTATTAATAAGCTTGGTTTAAATAAAAACTAAAAAATATGCTCAAACACTCTAAATATTTTACCGTAAGGGCATTGTTTATTTTGATACTAAATGTGCCCCTTTTTTCTTCAATCTGTTCGCAAACTAACAGTCTTCTGAAACAGAAATACGATAAGCAGGAGGTTTATATTACAATGCGCGACGGAATCAGATTGTTTACATCAATTTATACTCCAAAAAGCAGTTCAATGAAACATCCTATCCTGCTTAACCGGACTCCTTACAATATTGAGCCCGGAGGACCGGATAGCTTCAACTTCTTTATCCAGCTTTACAGAAGATATACTGAGGATGAATATATAATGGTTTTCCAGGATGTGCGCGGGAAATATATGAGTGAAGGTCAGTTCGAAGATATTCGTCCGGTAATTCCGGTCAAGAAAGGGAATAATGACATTGATGAAACAACTGATACCTGGGATACAGTTGACTGGCTGGTAAAGAATGTTAAGAACAACAACGGAAAAGTTGGAATTTTCGGGATTTCATACCCCGGATTTTATTCCACAATGGGAATTATAAATGCACATCCGGCAGTTAAGGCTGTATCCCCGCAGGCTCCAGTCACCGCATGGTTCATCGGTGATGATTTTCACCACAATGGAGCATTTTTCCTGCAGGACTGTTTCAGCTTTTATTACAGCTTCGGCCGACCTCATAAAGCTGCTACACGAACGGGCTTTCCTGGCTTCAAATACCCAATACCAGATAACTATGATTTCTTTTTATCTCTAGGTCCAGTAAAAAACATTTCCGCCAGGTATTTCGGTGATTCAATTAAATTCTGGAATGATGCGGTAGCACATCCTGATTATGATAGTTTCTGGAAAACCAGGGATCCTCGCCAGTATCTTAAAAACGTAACTCCAGCCGTAATGACAGTTGGCGGCTGGTTTGATGCAGAAGACCTGTACGGAACACTTAACACTTATGAAGCAATTGAAAAGCAGAATCCCCAGTCAGTGAAAAATTTTCTTGTTATGGGCCCATGGTCTCATAGCCAGTGGCCTTTTGGAAAGGCAAATAATCTGGGGAATATTTACTGGGGTCTTGATGCAAATGAAAAATTCATTAAGCAGGAAAAGGCTTTTTTCGATTTTTATCTTAAAGGAGAGGGTAATCCTTCAATAGCTGAAGCGACAATATTTGTCACCGGTTCGAATGAATGGAGGAATTTTGATACATGGCCTCCAAAAAATATTGAAGAAAAAAGCTTGTATTTTTACCCCGGAGATTCAGCTTCATTTGAAAAACCATTACTAAAGGAAAGCTATGATGAATATGTTTCCGATCCAATGAACCCGGTACCATATACTGAAGATGTACATACAAACAGGACTACAGCTTATATGACAGATGATCAGAGGTTTGCGTCGCGCAGGCCTGATGTAATGGTTTATCAGACTGATATGCTGAATGAGGATATAACACTTACTGGTCCGCTGACAGCTGATCTTTTCGTGTCAACAACAGGTACCGACGCAGATTATATTGTCAAACTTATTGATGTTTTCCCTGCCGACACCAAAGCTGATGAAGGCGAGGATATTAAAGTTCCGCTTGGCGGTTATCAGATGCTTGTCCGCGGAGAGGTTTTCAGGGGAAAATACCGTAACAGCTTCGAAAAACCGGAACCATTTATTCCAGGACAGGTAACCGAAGTAAAATATGAGATCCCCGATGTCGCTCATACTTTCAAAAGGGGGCACAGGATCATGGTACAGGTTCAGAATTCATGGTTTCCCCTTGTTGACAGGAATCCGCAAAAATTTGTCAATATTTACAAGTGTTCCGACAGTGATTTTCAAAAGGCTACCCAAAGAATATATCATGATTCCAGTTATCCTTCCCATATTAAGGTTGACGTCCTTCAATAAAAAACAAGATTTTGATAATATGAACATAAAATATCTTTATTTTGTTTCCATATAAATAACCGATCCAAATCCAGAATTATGATAAAAAAGAATTTCACCAGAAGGCAGTTCATGGCTACCATGGCAGCAGGCACAGGGACAGTGCTTATCGGAAATGCTATAGATGCAATTCCCTCAAAGAGTAAGTCCCGGATATTTGACCCGTTCCAGATTGTTACCCTCGGAAAGACAGGTATAAAAACCACTCTTCTGGGTATGGGAACCGGTTACAGCGGGTATAATCGTTCCTCAAATATTACCAGGGCTGGTGTTGCCGAATCTATTATAAGGGCAGCTTATGAAAGAGGGATCCGTTATTTTGACTGTGCCGACAGTTATGGCACGCATCCGTTTACGAAAGCCGCACTGAAAGGCATCCCCAGGGAAAATTATGTATTGGGCACAAAAATGTGGGTAACTGCGGGCGGGATCCCGGAAAAGGAAAGGCCTGATTCTGAAATTGTCGTGGATCGTTTCCGGAAAGAACTGAATACTGACTATATTGATCTTGTCCAGCTGCACTGCATGACAACCGGGGATTGGTCCGATCAGCAGAAGAGGTTTATGGACGGCCTTGAAAACCTTAAAACAAAAAAGATAATCCGTGCACACGGATTATCGGTACATTCTTTTGATGCGCTTAAGGTGGCCTCTGAACATCCGTGGGTCGATGTGATACATGTCCGCATAAATCCTTTCGGAGAAGCCATGGATCAGCGCGATTCAGCTCTTGTAGTGCCGGTTATAGAAAAATTTCATAAAGCGGGAAAAGGAGTGATCGGAATGAAACTGATAGGCGGGGGCAAACTTAAGGATGACCCTCAAAAGATTGAAGAATCGCTCAAGTTTGTACTTGGACTTGGAACTGTTGATATGATAATTATCGGATTTGAATTACCTGAACAGATCGATAATTACATTGAAAGGATCAGGAACGTTCAAACAGTATAATCTGTTTTTTTACCCCTAAATCCCTGCCTGCCGGCAGTCAGGCCCCGGGGGGGACTTATAACTTTCTGATTATTACAGAGCCCGCCTTAGGTTGGGGGTGGGAATAAATAAAAAATTTGAAACTATCTATTTCTTATTGATAAGTTATAATTATGAAGTTCATCAGTCTGTTATTTGTGGCTATCTTTCTGTTCCAACAATCAGGATTTTCCCAGCAGGATAATTTATCTGCTATACTGAAACCCGGAACAAACCCTGTAAAGCTTTCAGGTGATTTTCTTTTTACCGAAGGTCCTGCTGCTGATAAGGCAGGTAATGTATATTTTACCGATCAGCCGAACGACAGGATAATGATATGGAGCACCAAAGGAGAGCTATCGACTTTCATGCAGCCTTCCGGCCGCTCAAACGGTATGTTCTTTGACACCAAAGGAAACCTTTGGTCGTGCGCAGATGAGAAAAACGAACTCTGGTGCATAAGTCCTGATAAAAAAGCTGAAGCAATCCTTAATAAATATAACGGGAAGCTTCTGAACGGTCCGAATGATCTCTGGGTTGCTCCTGACGGGAGTATTTATTTTACTGATCCGTTTTATAAAAGATCCTGGTGGAGCCACACTGAAATGCCCCAGGAAAAACAATGTGTTTATTTTCTGAGTCCCGATCATAAAACCCTTAAAAGGGTTGAAGAAGAGTTGTTACAGCCTAATGGTATAGTTGGAACACCTGACGGAAAAACACTATATGTTGCCGACATAAAAGGCAATAAAACCTGGTCATATTCAATTAATGCTTCCGGAATATTGTCTGACAAGAAGCTTTTTTGCGAGATGGGGTCTGACGGAATGACAATCGACGCGAAAGGGAATATTTACCTTACAGGGAAAGGAGTTACAATCTTTGATAAAACCGGAAAAAAAATAGGAAATATTCCGGTACCAGAGAACTGGACCGCAAATGTTTGTTTCGGAGGGAAAGACAGAAAATCACTCTTTATAACAGCAAGCAAAGGTCTCTATATGGTAAGTACACGGATTAAAGGAGCCTATTGATCTGCAAACTTAGCCGTTTGGTCAAAACTTTAGCATTTTTTTTATTTTCGTGAAATAAAAATATATATCATTGTAGCCTGATTTGGAATTCTACTACAGACTAAGTTTTAACAATTGCGTTTCAAAAACAGGCGAAAATGGAAGGAACTCGCAGAGCAGATATCAGGCCGGGAATTGATGTGATGGTAGAACTTACTGAAGATAAACGCACAGGGCGGCTTACCGGGGGCAAGGTAAAGGAAATACTCACATCAGCTCCCATGCATCCTCACGGGATTAAAGTAAAGCTTGAAAACGGAATGATCGGAAGAATTAAGCAAATAATCCAGTCGAACTGATCTGCAACCTTTTAAACCAGAACCATTTTCCCGCTATTTTTTCTTTTGAAATCAATCTGATTTTTCATTTCTACATATTTTTACCTAAATTTGGATTGTATGGAGATCCAGCTTCCATGCATTGGCTAAGTTTCTAACTCAAATCCGTTTAAAATGAAGTACGAGGATTTAATTGTCACTACTTTGGGAAAAGGAAGTGTCATTTCGCCACTTAAAACTTCCCAGCGGGAAGACAGTCCTGTTTACAAATTCGTTAATGACAATGAGCGGATCCTTTTTGAGATTTCGCTGGATGATTTTTACAGATATAAGGAGACCGGAGAGACTCCGGTTTCATTCGAAAAGGCAGGACCGAAAGAAACTATTTATTTTGAACCTGCAAAAACCAAAGTTGCAATAGTGACCTGTGGCGGATTGTGCCCCGGTTTTAATAATGTCATCCGGGCTCTTGTCAATCAACTTGTCTACAGGTATGGCATTACCCGCATCCTCGGAATACAATACGGCTATGAAGGGCTCATCCCGAAATATAACCATCCGGTGGTTGAGCTGACAGCTCCAATGGTTAGTGATATCTATCAGTCAGGCGGCACCTTCCTTGGCACATCAAGGGGAAACCAGGACGTCTGGCAGATGGTAGATACTCTTGAAA
>Ga0326726_10004416_pt1 | contig 12826 bp, 14 predicted proteins | sample MHFenrmetagenome_2_FD_207603 | JGI IMG/M metagenome (GOLD analysis project Ga0326726, IMG submission 207603) | Lab enriched peat soil microbial communities from Michigan Hollow, Ithaca, NY, United States - MHF15MN | ecosystem: Environmental > Terrestrial > Soil > Wetlands > Peat | place: USA...
AATAGTAACTAGAAGACAACGTAAGAATCTTGTATAACTATTGGCAGCTTTTTGCAGATATATGGCACGGTCTGCGCTTGCCCCCCCCCGAAGCACAAGACCGCCCTCCGTGTCAGCACATAGGCAGCAACGCAGCGCCCTCAGCGCAACCGCACGTCAAACTTAGCTCGCTCGTTTGCTGTTTAGGATCGCTACTAACTCGTCCACGCTCAGGCGACGACCGACGAGAGTTTTCCGAATCGGCTCGAACACCTGAAGCATCCTGCCGTAGGTTTCGAGAGTAGGGTGATGCGAGTTTAGGTCACGGTGTCCTTCGCGGAAGCGACTAAACCTCTCCAGGTCATCTACAAGAAAGTGCGCGATCCCAAGATTCTCCGACTCGTTGTTCCCGTCAAAGCCGGGAAATTCCACATGCTCCCCGAACGGGTCGGCTTCCTTGGCAAGGCGCTTGCGTTCATCCTTCCCTAGCTTCTCGAATGCCTCCTCGATGAATGACCACATATCGAGCACGTCAACAACGAAGCGGACTCGGCTCTGCTTATCGACGTGCCCGTGAAAAATGCCAGGCATTTCCCACCCAAGCGCCCAGTAGTGGCCGCCAAAGATGACCTTCTGCACAAGGTCAACGTTCGTCTCCACATCAACGTCCAGCTTCTTGATTAGTTCGCTGAGCATCATCGCAATCAGCTTTTCACCATCGCTCAGGTGTGGTGCCCGACCTTTGTTGTCGTGAGCCAAGCCTGCCTCAATAAGTCGGCGAACCGCCTCCGCTCGCGATGGCGTGTCGTCCTCACCTTGCCTCCATTGATCGAGTCGATCCAGAAGGTCGCTGTCAATCCTCATTTCAAACCGTTCACTAGCCATGCTTGAACACCGTATATATAACCGTAATGACGTATATAATACCGTACATTTAATCGGTGTCAAGAGGTTGCGCACGCTTTCACCCATACCCTAACGGCGGTACTGTGGTTATCGTCGCCCGTGCTGCCCAGTAGCCTCGCTATTCACCATTCAAAACAAACCCGCCACGAGGGCGGGTTTGGGAACGGAGATGCAAGTGCCTCTGGAAGCCCCTGTTTATATCAGGGTGGCGTAAAAAGCATTGTGTATGCTATGTTTAACGCATGGATACCTGTACCAACACACGTCATCGCCTTCTCCCCAATCTGTTACGCGGGGCGGGGATGGTTCTAACTGTTAAACCTGTGAGGGTTGAACACGAGCGTTTATTCAAGCCTGCCGCTTCAGCGCAACAGGCCATGAAAGGTGACCTCAAAAAGATTGGCGCGGACTTATACGCATCTATCGCTAAAATCAAACAGGGCTGATCCCTGCATGGCAAAGCCACAGCAGCGCAATCAGAATCAACAAGTAAAGACCGTTCAGCCAGAAAAAATGGCTCAACAGCGAGCCTCCAACGTAACCATCACCACCACCGAAATTTCGGGGCCACTTCCGCCCCCAGAGGTTTTGGCGCATTACAACCAAGTTGAGCAGGGTCTTGCTCTTCGTATTGTTCAGATGGCAGAAAATGAAGCCAAACATCGTCACCAGTGTGAGCAAGCCGCGCTGCAAACTGATATAGGCATTGCCAAGGCTCAAACACGCGAAACCGCACTTGGTCAGATTTTAGCGTTCATCATCGCCATGACTGCCATTGTTGGAGGCATGTTAACCGCTATAAATGGCGCTGAGTGGGCTGGAACATTTATTGGTGTTGGCGGGCTTGCAGGGCTGGTTGGTGCCTTTATACAGGGACGAAACCACAAGGCGTAAAACGCTTGAATCAATAACGAATGCGAGTGGCGAACACATTGCCTACCGGTTTGTAGCGGTGAGTCGACCTGGATGCGAATGACGTTCTCGACAGGCAGTTAAGGCCGACCAAGAGACATTCTGCCCCATCAACCTGAACACGCTCCCTGCCCATACTGTCACCAGCACTGTCACCAGCACGGTAGGGACGTATCGACAGCGACGATCTCAACACGGTAGACTCCGCACCGTTACAAACGTCTTGCGGGCGTCGTATAGTGGCATTACCTGAGCTTCCCAAGCTCATGAGGTACGCGCAACTTAATCCATCATGTCATGGCCGCCCATTGCTGATGCCCGCGCGGTATTTATACCCTTCAGGGTAGAATCCAGAGTGATACTGAAACTTACGCCTGGATAGAAGTTGTGATTGAATTAAGCATCAATGGCGAACCCCGACACTTTCCCGCGCCGCTTACCCTCGCCCAACTGATTGAATCGCTGGAACTGACGGGAAAACGCATCGCCATCGAAAAAAACGGCGAAATCGTTCCCCGCAGCCAGCATGCCAGCACGCCGCTTGCCAGTGGCGACCGTCTGGAAATCGTCGTCGCGGTCGGCGGCGGCTAATCCCTCTTTTCCCTCGTCCCTGAATGACATGAATCCTCTCGTTATCGCCGGAAAATCCTATTCCTCCCGCCTGCTGGTGGGCACCGGAAAATACCAGGATTTTGAACAGACACGCCTCGCGGTAGAAGCATCGGGTGCTGAAATCGTCACGGTTGCCATCCGTCGCACCAACATCGGCCAGGATAGCAGCCAGCCCAGCCTGCTCGACGCGCTGCCGCCGTCAAAATACACCTATCTGCCCAATACTGCCGGATGCTATTCCGCGGATGACGCGATCCGCACCCTGCGCCTGGCGCGCGAACTGCTGGACGGCCACAGCCTCGTCAAGCTCGAAGTGCTGGGCGACGCCGAATCGCTCTATCCCAATGTGGCCGAAACGGTGAAAGCCGCCGAGGTGCTGGTGAAGGACGGTTTTCAGGTGATGGTCTACACCTCGGACGATCCGATTGCCGCCAAACAGCTGGAAGACATCGGCTGCGTCGCGGTGATGCCGCTGGCGAGCCTGATCGGATCCGGCATGGGCATCCTCAATCCGTGGAACCTGCAGATCATCATCGACCGCTTGAGCGTGCCGGTGATCGTCGATGCTGGTGTCGGCACCGCCAGCGACGCCACCATCGCGATGGAGCTCGGCTGCGACGCCGTGCTGATGAATACCGCGATTGCCGGGGCGGATAATCCTGTGATGATGGCCTCGGCGATGAAAAAGGCGGTGGAAGCCGGGCGCGAGGCTTTCCTGGCCGGACGGATGCCGAAGAAGGTCTATCAGGCCAGCCCCAGTTCGCCCACCAGCGGCCTCATTGCCGGCAGCAAATAAAGCATGACGAACGATACCGGCGCGCATCCGCGCATCCGTTCCTATGTGCTGCGTGCCGGTCGGGTCGGCTCCGGCCAGGCGCGCGCGCTCGCCGAGATCGGGCCGCAGTTCCTGCTGCCGTATCAGCCGGCATTGCTCGACCTTGACACCGCGTTTGGGCGTGTCGCCCCGCGCATCCTGGAAATCGGATTCGGCATGGGCGAGGGGCTGGCTGAAATTGCAGCTGCCCATCCCGAGAACGACTATCTCGGCGTCGAGGTCCATACGCCCGGTGTCGGCGCTTTACTGAAACAGATCGGCGAGCACGGCCTCACCAATGTCCGTGTAATCCAGCACGATGCCGTCGACGTGCTGACCCGGATGCTGGCACCGGCCAGCCTCGCCGGCATCCATATTTTCTTTCCCGATCCCTGGCACAAAAAACGCCACCATAAACGCCGCCTGATCCAGCCTCCGCTGGTCCAACTGCTGGCTAGCCGCATCCAGAAAGGCGGCTACATTCATCTGGCCACCGACTGGCAGGAATATGCCGAGCAGATGCTCGCGGTGCTCTCCGCCGAACCGTTGCTTGCCAACACCGTGTCGGACTACGCGCCGCGACCCGACACCCGCCCGCTCACCAAGTTCGAACAGCGCGGCATCCGTCTGGGCCACGGGGTGTGGGATCTGGTGTTCAGGCGGATTGAATAATCGCCATGCCGTGCGGCTATGATGCACGGCATGGACATCCCCGAACTCGTCAAGGCCGCGCTCGCGCTGTTCGCCATCGTCGACCCGGTCGGCGTCATCCCGATTTTCCTGCTGGCCACCCAGGGCTATACGCTCAAGCAGGGCCGCTCGGCGGCGCGGATTGCCGCGCTGACGGTGCTGGGGGTGCTGACCCTGTTCACCTTTCTGGGCGAACCCATGTTGGGCTTCTTCGGCATTCGTCTCGCGGCGTTTTCGGTGGCGGGTGGCTTGCTGCTGCTGTTGCTGGCCCTGTCGATGGTGCAGGCGCGCGTCAGCCCGCAACGACAGACGCAGGACGAGGCGATGGAGGCGGAAGAGAAAGAGGCGGTCGGCGTGGTGCCGCTCGGCATCCCACTTCTGGCCGGGCCGGGCGCGATCACCCATGTCATTGTCGCGGCGGGCGCGGCCCAAGGCGAGGTGCTGCATCAGGCCGCCCTGCTGATTCCGGTGACCCTGGTGGCGCTGTCGGTGTGGTTGTCGTTTCGTGCCGCGCCGGCGATCGCGCGGCGGCTGGGAAAAACCGGGATCCACGTCGTCACGCGTTTGATGGGGTTGATCATTGCGGCGATCTCGATCGAAATGATCGCGAACGGACTGGGCAAACTGTTTCCGGGATTATTGGCCTGAATAGGTGCGTCACGCACCGACAGCGTGCGCGTTTTGCGCAATACGTCCGTCATTCCCCGCGTCCCATCATGTATTTGTAGCTGGTATGTTTGATGCACCGTTGTTCTTGATGCATCACCCAAAACTTTGAACGCAGTATCGGGAGCACAGCATGGAATTCGGCATCGTGGGTTTGGGGCGGATGGGCGGCAACATGGCGCGCCGCCTGGCGAGACAGGGCAAGACCATCGCGGTGATGAACCGCAGCTTCGATGTGACCGAAGCGATAGCCAAGGAAACCGGGCACACGGCCTGTGCTGATTATGTCGCACTGGTCGGTGCGCTGGCCGCACCGCGCATCGTCTGGCTGATGCTGCCAGCCGGGGAGGCGACCGAAGCGGCGCTCGACACGCTGCTGCCACTATTGAGCCCGGGCGACCTGATCGTCGACGGTGCGAACGCGCATTACGTCGACGATGCGCCGCGCGCCGCGCGCTGCATGGAACGCGGCGTCGATTTCGCCGATGCTGGCGTGTCGGGTGGGGTGTGGGGGCTGGAGAACGGCTACTGCATCATGTTCGGCAGCTCGGATGCCGCCGCCGCGCGGCTCAAACCCTACATGGAAGCGCTCGCACCGACGCCAGCGACCGGGTGGCTGCACGCCGGTCCGGTCGGCTCCGGGCATTACGTCAAGATGGTTCACAACGGTATCGAGTACGGGATGATGCAGGCCTTCGCCGAGGGCTTCTCGCTGATGCAGGCCAAGCCGGAATTCGCGCTCGATCTTGCGGCGATTTCGGAACTGTGGCGACACGGCAGTGTGGTGCGCTCCTGGCTGCTCGACCTGTCTGCCGACTTTCTGGCGCAGGATCAAACACTCGCCAGCATCGAACCCTTCGTGTCGGATTCCGGCGAAGGGCGCTGGACTGCGCTGGCGTCGATCGAACAGGGCGTTCCGACACCGGTGATGACGCTGGCGTTGATGATGCGCTTCGCCACCCAGGGCAAAAACGATTACGCAGCGAAAATGCTGGCGAAGATGCGCCAGGGCTTCGGCGGCCATGCGGTGAAGGAGGGGTGACATGAATCTTGCCACCCACGCCCAAACCGACAACCTGCCGTGTTCATTCGTGATCTTCGGCGCGACCGGCAACCTCGCGTCGAACAAGCTGCTGCCTGCGCTCTATCACCTGGAAGCCGCGGCACGGCTGGCCGAGAACCTGTCGATCATCGCCTTCTCGCGGCGCGACTGGAGCACCGAAGCCTGGCGCGAGCACATGCGCGAAGTGCTCACGGGCAAGATCAACGGCAAGCTCGAAGGCCCGGTGTTCGAGCGTTTCGTTGCCCGTTTTAAATACCAGAAGGGCGACCTCAACGACGTCGAATCCTACCGCGCGCTGGCCGCGAATCTGCCGCCGGAGGCGGCGTGCTCGATCACGGTTTTTTATCTGGCGATCAAGCCGGCCGAATTTGGCGCGGTCATCCAGAACCTCGAAGTCGTCGGCCTCAACAAGCCGCGCGGCATGAACCGGGTGGTGATCGAAAAACCCTTCGGCGAGGATATCGAGTCGGCGCAGATGCTGAACCGCCTGCTGCACCAGCATTTCGACGAGGAGCAGGTGTATCGCATCGACCACTTTCTTGGCAAGGAAACGGTACAGAATCTGCTGGTTTTCCGCTTCGCCAACACGCTGATCGAGCCACTGTGGAATCGCAATTTTATCGACCACGTGCAGATTACCGTGGCCGAATCCATCGGCATTGAAAAACGCGCCGACTACTACGACCACGCCGGTGCGCTGCGAGACATGCTGCAGAATCACCTGATGCAGCTTCTCACTGTCGTTGCGATGGAACCGCCGCCCGCGCTGGAAGCCGATGCGCTGCGCGACGAGAAGGTCAAGGTGCTGCGTTCGATCCGGCCGATTGCCAAGCGTGCGGTTCATGCCCACGCGGTGCGAGCGCAGTATGCCCGGGGCAGTGTCAATGGACAGTCGGTTTTGGGCTATCAGCAGGAAGAAAATGTCGAACCGAATTCGATCACCGAAACTTTCGTCTCCGCCAAGTTCTATATAGATAACTGGCGCTGGAGCGGCGTGCCGTTTTATCTACGCACCGGCAAACGGCTTGCAAATCAAACCTCGATGATCGCGATCTGTTTCAAGCATCCCCCGCAACAACTTTTTCGTGAAACGCCACTGGAATCAATCGCGCCAAACTGGGTGCTGCTCTCTATCCAGCCGGAAGAATCCATGCGCATGGAAATCCACGTCAAGCAACCCGGTCTCGACATGGACACGCGGGTGATGCAGATGAACGCGAGTTTTTTGAAGACCGACGAGCAGACGCTCGACGCTTACGAAACCCTGCTGCTCGACGTCATCGAGGGTGACCGTTCGCTGTTCATTCGCTTCGATGAGGTCGAATGGGCGTGGCGGGTGGTCGACCCTATCCTCAAGCACTGGGCGGTCGAGCGTGAATATATCCCGACCTATCCCGCAGGGACTTGGGGGCCGGCTGACGCCAATCGATTGTTTGACAGCGACGACCAGATCTGGCGCAACGAGTTATGACCTTGCCCGAATGGCGGGTTTTTGCTGACGCCGGTGCGCTGGTTGCAGAACTTGCCACTTCGTTATGCGCCGAAGCCGACACTGCTATCGCCGCGCGTGGAGCATTTCACCTGGTGATGGCGGGCGGCACCACACCGCTCGCGCTGTATCGAGAACTGGCCGCGCGGCAGGCGGGCGATGCGCGCTGGCATGTCTGGTACGGTGACGAGCGTTGTTTGCCGGCAGATCACCCAGATCGCAATAGCCAGATGATCGAAGCAGCCTGGCTGTCGGCTTCGCGTATTCCGCCTGAAAATCGTCGTCCAATTCCTGCCGAGCGCGGCGCAGCCCAGGCCGCCGCGCTTTACGCCGACTGGTTGAAAGGACTGGCCGATTTCGATGTGGTGCTGCTCGGCATGGGCGAGGACGGCCACACCGCCAGTCTGTTTCCTGTCCACGACTGGGGCGACGCGCCGAACAGCGCGGATGTGCTGGCGGTACACACGGCACCGAAGCTACCGGCAGAACGGGTGAGCCTGTCGGCAGTGCGGCTGAATCGCAGTCGGAGCGTGTGGTGGGTGGTTACGGGTGCGGGCAAGCGCGACGCGCTGTCGCGCTGGAAAAGCGGCGCGGCGCTGCCGGTGTCGGCCATACAGGGCAAACAGCAAACCGTGGCCTGGCTGGATCAGGCGGCCTGGCCGACAGACAAATATGAGGTCGGTTGGCAATCGTAGAGTCCAACGGGTTAAGCGAGCAGCTGTTTTGCATAGTATTTCTGGGTGAAGGCAGCGGGCGAGAGATAGCCGAGTCGCTGCTGCTTTCGCACCCGGTTGTAGAAGATCTCGATGTACTCGGTGATCTCCTGCCTTGCCTGTTCACGGGTCTCGAATTTGCGGTGATAAACAAGTTCGTTCTTGAGTGACCCCCAGAAGCTTTCCATCGGGGCATTGTCCCAGCAGTTGCCCTTACGGCTCATGGAGGGTGTCGCCGAACTGCTTCAGGAGCTTTTGGTAATCGTGTGCGCAGTACTGGCTGCCCCGGTCAGAGTGGTGAATCAGCCCCGGGCCGGGGCGTTTGGCAGCCACGCCTCTGAACAGGGCCTGCGTGACCAGATTCTGGGTCATGCGCTCATGCAGGGCGTAGCCCACCAGTTCGCCATTGAACAGGTCTTTGACCCCAGCCAGGTACAGCCAGCCTTCATCTGTGGCAATGTACGTGATATCAGTGACCCATGCCTTGTTGGGGGTCGTCACGGCGAACTGTCGGTTCAGGTGGTTCGGCGCCACAGGCAGGTTGTGTCTTGAATCCGTCGTCACCCGGAATTTCCGTTTCTGCTTGCAGCGCAGGTCCAACTTCTTGCGCAGGCGTCGGATACGGTGAAGCCCTACCTGAACACCGTGATCCGACAGATCGGCCTGTATGCGCTCCTGGCCGCAGGTTGCGCGGGTGCGTTGGTGGGCGGCCTGGATCTCGGCTTCGAGTCGGGCATCTTCTTGGCGACGTGCACAGGACGGGCGCTTGCGCCATGCGTGGTATCCGCTTTCAGAGACCTCCAGAACGCGGCACATGACCGCGACCGGATGCCGTTGTCGCAGGGATTCAATTTGGCCGTATCTCACCGCGACTCCTTCGCGAAATAGGCCGCCCATTTTTTTAGCAGGTCGCGCTCCACCTTCAGTTCGGCCAATTCCCTCTTGACCTTGGCCAATTCCAGTTCCAGGTCAGTCAATGGCTTCTGCCCCTGGCCAACCGCTTTGAGCTTGCCCGTCCGTGATGCGTACAGCCAGTTCTTCAGGCTGCCAACCGGTAATGACAATCGCCGCGCTGCTTCCGCAATCGGTACGCCTTCCACCTCCACCAACTTGACCGCCTGCTCTCGAAATTCCTGCGTGTAAACCCCTCGGGGTATCCGTTCCATTTCCGTCCTCCGTTCGCCCAATTCCACGAAACGTTGGACCCCACTTTATCCAACCTACCTCAATGCCATGCAGAATCGTCTGGACAGAGCCCCTGGGAAGATGAAGCAACGGCGATGTACGGTTGAGCATGTCTTCGGGACACTGAAATTCTGGATGGGCTCGACTCACTTTCTGATGAAAACACTCAAACACGTTGGCACGAAGATGAGTTTGCATGTTCTTGCATACAAACCACCGCAAACAAAAACCCCGCCGAAGCGGGGTCTGTTTAAGTGGTGCTGTGATTACGATTGTTTGCGGCGGCTGAAGCCGAGTCCGGCAAGGCCGAGGCCGAGAAGCGCGAGGGTGGCGGGTTCGGGAACGGAATGCCCTTCGACGGTCCACGCCGCAGTTCCAAAGTTGACAATCGTGTTGTCGGCGAATTGCATGGTGAAGGCATTGGTACCCACGTACGGTCCCAACGCAGCTCCGCCTGCGTTGGGAATGAATGTGAAGAAATCGAAATCGAAGACGCCGCCGCCGATTAGTGGCGATGTGTCAAAAGCCGGATAGCCTGCGGCAGGAAAGTTGAAGTTATTGTAGTTGCCACTAGGCGCAGAATTCGCACCGGTCCCGACGCTCCAAGCTTGAGCAAACTCCGCGTCACCGGTGTTTTCAATCCGGACCTTGAATGTCACCGAATCCGTAGGACTAACAAACTGCCCATTATTGAGGATACTGCCACTTAGAATCGGTTGCGCTGTTGACAGCCCTGGCAGGCAACTAAACATCAATGCTATGGCGACTTTATTGAGTGTGTTCATTATTGATATCCTCTAAACTAGGTAAATTTGCAAGAAGCGGCCTTACGCACTCGTGGTCAAGTCTTCAATACTGGCCCCGTTGCTAGCAAAGCAATTGTCATGCTCGTTTATGAAGAAAGGCGAAATATGGCATGTAAACATGGCCTTAGTCTTGTATGGTGGCGTTCAAACGTTGGCCTTACGAACGAGCATGTAAAAAAATCCGACGCACAGCGCGTGCTGGATAGCTGCGGATTTGAATGTTGATCCGGTACTTCCCAATACTCTTAAGTTAAGCAATCTGAAAAAGATGCATCGAGTCTGTGGCCGAGTGTTGGTGCGGATTCAACTGATCGACGCAACAGATTGGCTAAATCTTTCAGCGGGTGTTTCGTAGTTTAGTGTTTTCCTTGGCCGATCATCAGAAGTACGCGCCGATTTAACGACTGGCCGCTTACTGACCTACATTTGCCGCCCAGTAACGAATTTTTACCACTCCACCAGCGACAGTTCCTGGCCGAACCCCATCAATAACAGTTCTCCAACCCTCACACTCCATCCAGCTTGCGGAAGCGAGTCCGACCACGCCTGACAAGCCGTGTTCGGATCAAAATTCCGCTAACCCAAACATCATCCTGCGGTGTCTGGATCGTCGTTCTGGATTTGGGTTGGTTTGTTGCGCTCGGCTGCCAGCATGGCCTGACGTGACGCCGGGGTTTCCAGGCTGATGCGGCCGAGGGTGCCGCTGCGGTAATCGGTGAGCAGGATCATCGCGGCTTTTTCCAGATCGAGTTCGCCGCCGCGTCCCTTCAAGATGCAGCCACGTTTTTTCGCTACGGCTTCCAGCACGCCGGTGGCGTCGAGTCCGTCGAGCGCGAGGCCGTAGCGCGCTGTCAGCAAAGCTGGATAGCGATCGAGCAGGATGCCCGCCAGAAACACCGCCACTTCCTCGTCGATCACCGCGTTGCGGCCGATCGCGTGGCTGGCGGCGAGCATGAAGCCGTCGGCGTCGTGCGCGATCTTCGGCCAGGTCATGCCTGGGGTATCGACCAGCGTCAGGAGCGGGGAGATATTGATGCGCTGCTGCGATTTGGTCACTGCCGGTTCGTCGCCCACCGCTGCCACGCGGCGCTTGACCCAGGTGTTCATCAGGGTGGATTTGCCGACGTTGGGAATGCCCATGATCATCAGCCGCAACGGCTTGATCGGGTCGTTGCGATGCGGCGCCAGCTTTTGCGCCAGCGCCGCCAGCTTCGCCACGTCGCCTGGTTTCTTGGCGGAAATCGCCACCGCCATCACCCCGGGTTGCTTGTTGAAATAATCCAGCCAGGCGCGGGTGGCCTCGGGATCGGCCAGGTCGGCCTTGTTCAAGAGCTTGAGGCAGGCGCGCTGGCGATGTGCGCGCAACTCGTGAATCATCGGGTTGCTGCCGGCTTCCGGCAGGCGCGCGTCCAGCACCTCGACCACCACGTCGATCAGTGCCATCGTCTCCGCGGCCTTTTTGCGCGCGGTGGTCATGTGACCGGGGAACCACTGGATCGCCATGGGGTGTGGGTGCCGGGAAGGGGACGGGATTATCTACCAGTTTGGCCTTAACCGCCGCCGCCCCCGCTGCCCAGGCCGTGCGCGGCACCGAGCACCAGTGCGTCGAAATCGGCCGCGCTCATCAGCCCGCGTTCGGCGACAATGTCGCGCACCGGGCGGCCGGACTGCTCCGATTCCTTGGCGACTTCCGCAGCCTGCATGTAGCCGATCTGCGTGTTGAGCAGGGTGGCGAGCGCGACGCTCTGGTGGATGAAGAAAGCGCAGCGCTCGCGGTTGACGACGATGCCCTTGAGGTTCTTTTCGGTGGCGGCGTTCATCGCATTGGTCAGCCAGTCCATGGCGTCGAACAGTGCCGAGCCTAACGCCGGCATCATCACGTTGAGTTCCATCTGACCGGCCTGCACCATGTAGGACACGGCGGCGTCTTGCCCCAACACCTGAAAGCACACCTGGTTCAGCATTTCGAACATCACCGGATTGACCTTGCCGGGCATGATGCTGGAGCCCGGCTGCACCGGCGGCAACTGGATTTCGCCGAGTCCGGTGCGGGGTCCGCTAGCGAGCAGGCGCAGGTCGTTGGAGATGCGGGTGAGTTCCAGCGCCAGATTGCGGATCTCGCCCGACAGCCGTGCCAGGTCGTTCATCGACTGCATCTGCGCGACCAGCTGGCCGACGCGGATCGGCTCGCCGGTGAGCGTCGCCAGTTCGGCCGCGGCGCGTGCCGGGTAGTCGGGCGAGGTGTTGAGCCCGGTACCGGCAGCGGAGCCGCCCAGGCCGATTTCGCACAGCGCCGGCCGCACTGCGTCGAGCGCGGCGGCGCAGCGGGTGAGCGTCCACGCGTAGCCGGCGAACTCCTGCCCCAGTGTGGTGGGTACCGCGTCCTGCAGATGAGTGCGGCCGGACTTCACTGTGTCCTTCTCGCGCTCGGCCAGGCGCGAAAACTCCGCCGCCATGGCGTACACCGTGGCGGTCAGTCGCGGCAGCTTGGCCAGCACGGCGAGACGGATGGCGGTGGGGATGGTGTCGTTGGTCGACTGCCCCATGTTGACGTCGTCGTTGGGATTGATCGGCTTGTAGGTGCCTTTCTCGCCCCCCATTGCCACGTTGGCGAGATTGGCGATGACTTCGTTGCTGTTCATGTTGTGGCTGGTGCCGGCACCCGCCTGAAAGCGGTCGACCACGAATTCGTCGCTATACTCGCCTGCAAGAATCTTGTCGCATGCGGCGACGATGGCATCGCGCTTCTGTTCAGGTAGCCAGCCCGGCTGGCAGTTGGCACGCGCGGCGGCAAGCTTGATCCGGACATGGGCTAGTACGAAATCCTTATCCGGACGGCGACCCGAAATGGGAAAATTGGCGATGGCACGGGCAGTTTGCGCGCCAAACCAGGCATCCTTGGGAACCCGGACTTCGCCGAGCGAGTCTTTCTCAGTGCGAAATTTGTTCATGGCGAATTCATTCATGATGGGAATACCAATGCAGACGATA
>Ga0326726_10004417_pt1 | contig 12824 bp, 11 predicted proteins | sample MHFenrmetagenome_2_FD_207603 | JGI IMG/M metagenome (GOLD analysis project Ga0326726, IMG submission 207603) | Lab enriched peat soil microbial communities from Michigan Hollow, Ithaca, NY, United States - MHF15MN | ecosystem: Environmental > Terrestrial > Soil > Wetlands > Peat | place: USA...
TTATCTGATATAATTTGTACTTCTTCAAACGCGATTCAGATAATAGAATCTCTTCCTGCTGAAGAAAAGATAATATTTGCTCCTGACAGGAATCTTGGTAATTATATACTGAGTAAAACCGGAAGAGATATTATAGTATGGAATGGATCCTGTCATGTACATGAAGAATTTTCCCTTGAAGCAATTCTAAAAATAAAAAAACAATTTCCTGATGCAAAAATTATAGTCCATCCCGAATGTGAGCTGCCGGTACGAATGGTTGCCGATTTCATTGGTTCAACGGCTTCCCTTTTGCAATTCACAAAAAAAGATAATTCCAGCACATATATTGTTGGTACTGAGCCTGGAATAATACATCAGATGAAGAAAGCAAATCCTTTAAAGAATTATATTCCGGCTCCTCCAAAAGACTCAACATGTGGATGCAGTGAGTGCAGTTTTATGAAACTTATAACCATAGAAAAAATCTATAAATGTCTCAGAGATGAAAAACCTGAGATAGTGATTGATCCTGATATTATTAAGAAAGCAGGTAAACCGATAAAAAGAATGATGGAAATATCTGAAAAACTGGGCCTGTGAAAATGAAAAAAAAATTATTAATATCTGTTATTTTATTAACAGGACTTTTTGTTTTTGGACAGACAGTAAATAGCCCTCAGGATGGCTATCAGATCTTCAGATATCCGAACGGAACAATTTCAAGCGAAGGTTTATTTAAAAACGGCAAACCTGATGGTTTCTGGAAGAGTTATTATGTTACAGGAATAAAAAAATCAGTGGGAAAATACACAAATTTCCAGCTCGATAGCGTCTGGGTATTTTTTGATCAGGCTGGAGACACCCTTGAAAAAATAAATTACCTGTTCGGGAAAAGGAACGGATATTCATATAAATATAAAAAAGAGCCTTCTGAAGGAATTTATATATATTCAAAAGAACTCTTTGCCGGGGACAGGAAAGAGGGAACGGCATATTTCTACTTTCCAGATGGTAAAATACAGCAGACTCTTTCATATAATAGTGGCAAAAAAGAAGGAGTGTCAAAGGAACTGGACAGGAATGGAACAGTGATCACATTGATGGAATACAATAACGATTTTCTTATAAGCAGGGAAAGAATCAACAGATCCGACAGCAAGGGTTTAAAACAGGGAGTATGGAAAGAATTCTATCCTAACGGAGGAGTAAAATCGGAGAAAAATTATAAGGACGATCAGCTGCATGGCTATTTCAAAGAATATGATAACAAAGGCATACTTGTGCTTACAATGCTTTATGATAATGGATCAATAGTAAAATCAAAAGTTGAGGATGAACCGGATATTGAAATAGAAAACAGGTATGATGCAAATAACAAGCTGATCTACAGCGGCCCATTCAGGAATAAAGTTCCTGTGGGTGTTCACAGGGAATACGGATCTGATGGAAAAGTCAAAAACGCATTCGTTTATAATGATAACGGCCTCCTAATTTCTGAAGGTATTGTTGACGATGGAGGAAAATTCAACGGGAAATGGAAAGATCTTTATCCGGATGGTACAACACAGGCTGAAGGACAATATACAGACAGCAGGCGCACTGGTGTCTGGAAATTCTATAATAATGCCGGAAAAATGGAGCAGACCGGATCATTCAATAACGGCCGGCCCGATGGTCTGTGGAAATGGTACTATGAAAACGGAGCCTTGCTTAGGGAAGAGGAATATTTCCAGGGACAGCGCGACGGAACATACACCGAATATTCAGAAACAGGTGAGATCATAGCCCAGGGAGTCTTTACCGACGGTGAGAAAAACGGCGAATGGAAATATAAATCTGGCGATAATACCGAAGAGGGTAAGTATATAGTTGGTTTGCGCGACGGATCGTGGAAATCTTACTACCCCGATGGCAAAATAAAGTTTAAGGGTAATTATGTCCAGGGAAATCCCGACGGCCAGCTGACTTATTATTATGAGAACGGAAGGCCTAAAGAGGAACAGTTCTATCGTATGGGAATAAGACAGAAAACATGGAAAAAATACGATGAAGAAGGGATTATCATTTTAACAATCACATATAAGGATGATGCTGAAGTCAGTATTAATGGGGTTAAAATAAACCTTCCCGAAAGTGATGTTAAACTAATAAAATGACGTAAGTTGCTTGTTACTGGTTTCTTGTTGCTTGTTGTTTTTTAACCAGCAACGAGCAACCTGCAACCAGTAACTTTTTTTAGAAGGTTTGTGTATGGATGAAGATTTTGATTTAAGGAAAGAACATATAACGGAAAGTGATCCGGAATTTGAAAAACAACTCCGTCCCGTTACTTTTGATGACTTCAAAGGGCAGAAACAGATTATTGATAACCTCGTTGTTTTTGTCACCGCTGCCAGGCAAAGAGGTGAATCACTGGATCACGTATTGCTTCACGGGCCTCCAGGACTCGGGAAAACTACGCTTGCAGCAATAATATCAAACGAACTTAAGGTCAATCTCAGGGTCACTTCCGGCCCTGTACTGGACAAACCTGGTGATCTTGCCGGATTGCTTACAAACCTTCAGGAAGGAGATGTCCTCTTTATTGATGAAATTCACAGGCTGAGCCCAGTAGTGGAGGAGTATCTTTATTCTGCAATGGAAGACTTCCAGATCGATATAATGCTTGATAAAGGGCCAAGCGCGCGATCGGTCCAGCTTACCCTTAACAAATTCACACTTATCGGGGCAACAACCCGATCAGGATTGCTCACAAGCCCGCTTAGAGCAAGATTCGGCATTACTTTTCACCTTGAATATTATGACCATGATGTTCTTACAGGGATTGTAAAGAGATCGGCCAGTATTCTCAATGTTAAAATCGACAGTGATGCTGCAGTCGAAATAGCAAGAAGAAGCAGGGGAACACCAAGAATTGCCAACGCCCTCCTCAGAAGGATCAGGGATTTTGCCCAGGTAAGGGGTTCGGGGAAAATAGACCTTGAAATAACCCGTTACGGTCTTAAAGCGCTGAATATCGATCAGCATGGTCTTGATGAGATGGACAACAGGATCCTCTCAGCCATTATTGACAAATTTAATGGAGGCCCGGTTGGTATAAACACTATATCAACAGCAGTGGGGGAAGAAAGCGGAACAATTGAGGAAGTATATGAACCCTTCCTGATAAAGGAGGGTTACCTTAAACGTACTCCGCGTGGACGTGAAGCCACAGAACACGCTTACAGACATCTTGGAAGGCAATTCCGCCGCGATCAGAACGGAACCCTGTTTTGATTTTATTAAATCTGTAAAGATTAGTGATTTAGGTTCTGGTCAGGACATTGCTGATCTTCTCAAGTCCTTTTTTATTAATAATCTTGATTTTCCTTCCGTTCAGCTCAACAAGCTTATCTGTTTTAAATTCCGACAATAACCTTATTACAGATTCAGTGGCTGTTCCGACGATATTTGCCAGCTCCTCGCGGGTCAGTGAAATATTCAGATAATTTTGTTCATCAAGGCCGAAATCACTTACAAGAAGAAGAAGTATTTCTGCCAGTCTTTCCCTGACAGTTTTCTGGGCAATGTCGGTTATAAAAGAATTTGCTTCTCCAAGTTCATGGCAGGCCAGTTTCAGAAGTTCGAGAGCATATAATGAATTTGTTTTAATGAATGAGACAAGGATTTCTGAAGGAATAAAACAAACCTGGCAATCTTCAATAACTTTAGCCGATGTACAGGCCGCTTCGTTGCTAAGGACACTCCGGTATGCAATAATTTCACCCGCCTTCGCAAACCTGATTATCTGTTCTTTTCCGTCAAAACCTGTTTTGTAAACTTTTATTATCCCGCTGTGAATACAGTAGAATCCGCTTATACGGTTTCCTTCCTGGTAAAGAATGTCACCCCGCTTATATTGCCTGAAATCCTTTTCGAAGTTGATCATCTCAACCTCTTCTGCAGTCAGGTACTTGAAGATAGAACCAGTTTCAAGTGCGCATTTATCACATAATGGAACATGTATATCATGTTGTTTCATTTCTTGCCTCTTAGGTTAAATCAATAACAATACCTACATTTTAATGTTCAAAGCGATCTATAACGCAGTCTTGAACTGATCAAGAAATCTCAGGTCATTTTCAAAATAAAGGCGCAAGTCATTAACCTGATATTTAAGCATCGCAGCGCGCTCAATTCCCATTCCAAAGGCAAACCCTGTGTATTTCTTGCTATCGATGTTGCAGGCTTCAAGTACATTAGGATGGACCATACCACATCCCAATACTTCAAGCCAGCCTGTATACTTGCATACGTTGCAGCCTTTTCCGCCGCAGATCGCACAGCTGACATCCATTTCTGCCGAAGGTTCTGTAAAGGGGAAATATGAAGGACGCAGCCGTATCTGCGTTTCCTTGCCGTAGAGCTCCCTTGCAAAGAACAACAGGGTTTGCTTTAGATCCGCAAAAGACACATTTTCATCAATATAGAGTCCTTCGATCTGATGAAAGATACAATGAGCCCTTGCTGATATCGCTTCATTTCTGAAGACCCTTCCCGGAGAGATTGTCCGGATTGGAGGTTTCTGACTCTGCATCACCCTTACCTGCACAGAGGAGGTATGCGTACGGAGCAGAATATCATCAGGGTTTGAATCCTCTGTTGAATTCCTGAATATATAAAATGTATCCTGCATATCTCTGGCCGGATGTTCAGGTGCAAAATTCAGCTTCGTGAACACATGATTATCATCTTCAATTTCAGGTCCTTCAGATACTGTGAAGCCGATTCTTGAGAAAATATCAATAATTTCCTTTCTTACTATTGAAATGGGATGACGCGATCCCGAAGGATATGGAAAAGCTGGCCTGGTAAGATCATTATCGACTGCCGAATCTTCTTTGGATTCAAGCTCTTGTTTTAATACATTAAACCTGTCCTGTGCTTTCTGTTTAAGTTCATTAAGCTTCAGGCCGACTTCTCTCTTATGGTCTCCTGATATTTCCCTGAAATCTTCGAATAATTCTGTTAAAAGCCCTTTCTTGCTCAGGTACTTAAGCCGGAAAGACTCAAGGTCTGAGAGTGTATTTACTTTTATGGAAGAGATCTCTTCCATAAGATTTTGTATTTTGTCAAGCATCTCGGTCTCGTTTAATATCAGCTCCAGTTATTTGCTCACCAGTTTCATTTTAACAATCTTAATATCATTTAGTGGTTTGTCGGCAGCATTGGTCTGAGCAGCAGCAATCCTGTCAACAACGTCAATTCCTTCAATTACTTCACCGAATACTGTATAAGTGCCGTCAAGACGCGGTACCCCACCGGCATTCATGTATGAATCAATCTGCTCCCGCGAGAATTTGAACTCCCCGTTAGTAGTAAGGTATTCAAACATTTTCATTGATGCAATATCTTGTATTTCGCTGTCCTGAAGAGGTTTACCTGAGAGACGGGCACTGTCGGCGGTCTCTTTTATAAGTCTGCTGAAAAGAGTCTGCTTGATGTTGCTGTTTATCCTGTTTTCAGCAGATTTTACTTCTTCCTCAGTCTGTTTTTTACCCTGCACGATGTAAAACTGAGTCCCTGATGAACGCATTTCCGGGTTTACATCATTTCCTTCCCGGGCTGCTGCCAGAGCTCCCTTTTTGTGATAATACTCCCTGCGGAATTCAGCCGGAATTGTGTACTTATCAAGCGTATCAAGTTGCTCTTTTGTTAAGCCCGTCCTGGTTGCCGGATCTCCAGCCTGTATCATGAAATCCTTTATTACACGGTGAAATAAAATTCCATCATAGAAACCCATATTTACCAGTTTGATGAAATTGTCTCTGTGTAAAGGAGTATTGTCGTATAGTTTTACCTTGATATCACCCGATGTGGTTTTAATCAGAACAATTACATTTTCATTGCTGCTGGTTACATTGCATGCGATAAGCAGGAAAAGAATTGAAATAGAGATAAAATGTCTGGCCATTGTGTTCATGAAAAAAGAAATTTGGTTAATAACGTTCTGCAAATCTGATGGCAAAGATATTTAACTTTGCCCGATCATGAAAGAAATGGTTTTCAAATTGAGTGTTTTTCTTAACGTCGCCTTTCAGAGCAGGAAACTAAATCTTTCAGATTATTCTCAGTAAAACTTCATAAGGTGAACGAGGTCAAAACGTTAGCAAAGCAAACGGCTATCTATGGTTTTGGTACAGTAGTTCCAAGATTCCTGAACTACGGGATTGTAACTTTCTTTTATACAAGGATATTCACTAAAACTCAATACGGAGTAATTACTGAACTCTATGCATGGATGGTCCTTCTTTTGATAGTGCTTACCTATGGAATGGAAACCGGCTTTTTCAGGTTCTCGCAGAACAGGGATAATTATGAAAAAGTTTACAGCACCACACTTCTGAGCCTTCTTTTTACTTCTTCGGCTTTTCTGATTCTGGTTAATATTTTCATCGGCCCGGTTTCTGCGGCACTGGATTACAGGGATAATCATGACTATATACGAATGTTTGCCGCCATTGTATCGATCGATGCATTTTCTGCTATTCCTTTTGCCAGATTAAGACGAGAAAGCAGACCAATCCTTTTCAGTGTAATAAAGGTTGCCAATGTCGTCGTTACTTTAATTGCAGTGGTGTTTTTGCTTGTCATCGCCCCGGGATTATATGAAAAAAGTCATGGATGGTTCAGGCAGGTATATGACCCCGGGTATGGGGTCGGATATGTCTTTTTAGCTAATCTGATTGGCAGTGCTTCAACTCTTCTGATGCTTTTACCTATTATTTTTATAAAGAAACCAGTATTTGACAAGGTAATATGGTCAAAGATGATTAATTATTCTTTTCCACTCTTGATTACAGGCCTCAGTGGATCAATAAATGATACTCTCGATAAAGTGATTCTCCGAAGAATGACCGGTGAAGAAACAGGCCTTGCAACAGTTGGAGAATATGGTGCCGGCTATAAAATTGCTGTTCTGATGGCATTGTTTATTCAGATGTTCCGGTTTGCTGCGGAACCTTTTTTCTTTGAGAGGGCTAAATATGAAAATGCAAAGGAAACTTATGCATTCGTGATGAAATATTTTATTATTATTATGCTATTGGTTTACCTGGTAATTAATTTATATATATCTGGATTTCAGTTGATTATTGACAAGGATATGAGGGAAGCAATAACTGTTGTTCCTATTGTGGCGATGGGATATCTGTTTTACGGGATTTATATCAACCACAGTATCTGGTATAAGCTTAACGACCTTACTAGGTTTGGAATTTATATTACGCTTATCGGAGCCGTGATCACTGTCTTGATTAATGTGATATTCATTCCTGTATATGGTTACATGGCTTCAGCGTGGGCTCACGTTGCATCTTATGGTTCAATGATTATTATGTCATTTGTTTTTGCTGAAAAAAGATACAAGGTATATTATGGCATGAAGCAATATATACCCTATTTTATGATGGCAATAATTATGATTGCATTCGGAAGGTATTTTAAATATCCGGGTCTTGCTGCAGAACTTATGATTAATACAGTTTTAATGCTTATTTTTATCGGGTATGCTCAGTATAAGGACAGGTTTTTGAGTGTATTCCTCAGCAAATCAGGAAAATGAAAAAAACAATAATAATAATACTGATCCTTACTACCGGATTGTTTCAGCAATCATGCAGTAAAAAATTAATTCCGGGATTAAAAGCCGGAAAGGAATATGATATCTCAGCTTTTGATTATCTGTATGTGGATGCTGTAAGGAAGAAGCTTTTGGGTAACCTTGGAGATGCCCTTGAGGAGTTTGAGCAGTGCCTGATAATAAATCCTGAAAGCGATGCCGTGTATTACCAGATGGCACAGATAGTGCTGACCAACGGAGATCTGGAGAATGGTAAAAAATACGTTAAAAAAGCAAGTGAAATACAACCGAGCAATCTTTGGTACAATATGCTGCTGGCCAGCATCTATCACCAGCAAAACAACCTTGATAGTGCAATTATCTGTTATGAAAGGGCTGTTAAAGCTTATCCGGATAAAGAAGACCTTCAGGTTTCGCTAGCAAAGCTGTATTCACAGAATAAAAATTTTGACAAGTCACGAAATATACTTAGCAAATTAGATGAAAAATATGGAGTCAACGAGAATACGACCCTGTCGCTTATTGAAAACCTTATGGCTGAAGGGAAATTCAGGGATGCTCACGATAAGGTTCAACAGCTACTTGATCAGAATCCCAATGATATAGTTTTTAATGGATACCTGGCAGCAATTTACCGGAATGAAGGAAAGCCTGAAAAGGCCAAAGAAGTTTACGATAAGCTTATTGAGCGGAATCCGGATAATCCTGCTATTCAGATGTCACTTTGTGATTTTTTATTGTCTGAAAAGAATTATGAAGAATTATTTGATCTTCTCAACACTGTTTTAATAAACGATAAAATCGCTAAGGAAGAAAAGGTCTCATTGGTATCAGAACTGATAGAGAATAAGGATATTATCAAGGATTACGGAAGAAAAATGGAGCTGGCCGTAATGATTCTTGAGGCGGCTTATAAAAATGATGATCTGATAATGCTGCTGCGGCCTGAATTTATGCAAAAGGAGGGTAAACCAGAAGATACAGCCTCACGCCTGGAGGAGATCATTAAACTGAATCCTGACAATTACTACGCCTGGGAAAAACTCTTACTTGCTTATTATGAATTAAAAGATTTTAAGATGCTTCAGACGAGAGGTGAAGAATGTGCAACGAAATTTAACCGCTCAGTAATTGCCAAAATGCTCTATGCTACCGGAGCAATGGAAAACGAAGACTTTACTGTAGCGCTTGAAGAACTTCGCAAGGCTGACATTCTTGCAGGCGACAACCAGGAGCTGAAGCTTCAGATTCTTACCATGAGAGCTGATATTAATTACAGGATGAAAAACTATCCCGAAGCCTTTAAAGCCTATGATGAAGCCCTGAAGATGAATAAAAGCGACCTGACAGTCATGAACAATTATGCTTATTACCTGGCTGAACAGAATATGCAGTTGAAAGATGCTGAACTAATGGCTAAAACTGTAATTGAAAAAGAGAAAGATAATAAAACATATCTCGATACTTACGCATGGGTGCTCTATAAACGCGGCAAGACAAAAGAAGCTTCTAAAATAATGGAAAAGATTATTAATTCAGAAGAAAAAGGCGAAGCTGAGTATTATGAGCATTATGGTTATATTCTTAAGAAACGTGGGAAATGCAACGAAGCAATTAAAAGCTGGGAAGCGGCAATATTGCTTGACGGGAAAAAAACATACCTTAGAAAGGAAATAGAAAATTGCAAAAGATAGTATACATACTGGTAATTGTTTCTGCCATTCTTGTCAGCTGTTCTGCAACAAGGAAAGCCAGAAATGCCGGAAGCAATACGGGAGGCGAAATTATCGCTGAAAACAGCCTGGAGTCGGTTATCCGTAATAATCTTTCTAATAATGATTTTAATATTCAGAAGGCTGAAATCACTGTTATCCAGGATAATATTTCTGTGAGGTTTATTGCAGATATTAAATTCAAAAAACCTGACTCATTGCTGATTACAGTCAAATCAAAAACAGGTATTGAAGCTGGAAGGGCTTTTATTACCAGGGACACACTAATCATAAAAGACAGGATAAATAAGAAATTACTTGTTGGAAAACCGGAAACATTGGGAACAAAATACGGAATAGATCCGTTGTTTATTTTCGCTGTTCTTGGCGATATAGTAATTGAGGAAAAAGACAGGGCTGGATTAATGGAATGTATAAAGGGAGAATTCCGGAAAGAATTTAATATTCATGGTAGAAATGTTGAATATGTTATTGACTGTGAACGCAAAAAGCTAAAACAGACTTATTTTGAGGGAGATATTAATACAGGAAATGTTACGATAGGATTAAGCAATATTGTAAATTCAGGTAGTATAAAATATCCGGAGCGGGTTGAAATAAATGATGATCTTAAGTCATTGGAGATAATAATGGAAATAAAAAAGATTGTAAGCCCGTGGTTAGGAAAAATCGGATCTGTTGCCATGCAGGGTTACAAGGTGATAAAGATCAGATGAAAAGAATCCTCATATGTGGTCTTTTACTTTTCGGCATATTTTTAGCTGCTGATTGCCAGACTAAGAAAGAGCTGGAAGAGCAGCGACAGAAAACGCTGGAAGAGATCTCATATGTCGACAATCTTCTTAAGGAAACAGCAAAGGAAAAGAAGGAGAGCCTGAGTGAATTAAACATAATCGGAAGAAAACTAAATCTGAGGGAATCGGTTGTTAAGGGATTACGTGACGAGATTTCCCTGTTAACAGACAGGATCGATCTTAACAACCTGGCAATAGATATGATGGAAGGTGATTTAAAAATTTTGAAACAAGATTATGAAAAGGCCGTATTAAGTTCATTCAGATCATCAAAAGGGAATTCTGAAATGGGATATATTTTGTCAGCAAAGGATTTTAATCAGGGTTACAAAAGAGTTAAATACTTACAGCAGATAACGAAATTCAGGAGGCAGGAATCAGAAATAATTCTGGAATTAAAAAGCGAAATTGAAATCTCAAAAAAGAAGATGGAAGAAGACCTTGCAAGAATATCTGATTTAAAGACAAGAGAGGAACTTCAGAAATATCTGCTGCAGGAGGAGCAGAACCGTCAGCAAAAGATTGTGAAATCCTTGAGCAGTAAAGAAGCCCAGCTTCAAAGAGAACTTGAGGAAAAGAAAAGGATCGCACGAAGAATTGAGAATGAAATTGCTAAAATTATTGATGCGGAAAGAAAGAAAAAGGTAACCACGGATCTTACCCCGGAGCAGAAGCTCATAAGTAATGATTTTTATGAGAATAAGGGACGTTTACCCTGGCCTGTGGAGAGAGGTATTATTACAAGCCATTTCGGAGTACAAAAGCACGCTGTGTTAAAATATGTAACGGAGGATAATATTGATATTGAAATAACTAGTTCAGGAACAACTCCGGTACGTAGTGTTTTCAGAGGCGTAGTTTCGGGAGTTTTTTCAATAAGGGGTGCAAATATGGGTGTAATGGTAAGTCATGGAAAGTATTTTACAGTATATCTGAACCTTGTAAATGTTAAAGTAAAGAAGGGAGATAAAGTTGATACAAAACAGGAAATAGGCAAAGTATTCAGTGATTCTGAAAACGGAGATAAGGCTGTACTGAAATTTATGGTCTTTGAGGATAGGGTTAAATTGGATCCGGAATTGTGGATTTCGAAAAAAAATTAGAAATTGCATAACTTTTGCTGGTTAAATTGAAATATCGCAAGGAATGGCTAAAATGTACAAACGGTTAAAGGTGGAATCCAGGATGAGTAATCTTAGAATAATTGAGACTGCAATCGATGAAATGACAGGAGCGATCGGGATTAATCAGGATAACTATGGAAAAATACTGGTAGCAACACTGGAAGCAGTAAATAATGCAATAAAACACGGAAATAAGGACAATCCTCAAAAACTGGTTGATGTTGAGATTGAATATGACAAGGATGAAATTAAAATTACTGTAACAGATGAAGGTGAGGGATTTGATCCGGCACTGATCCCGGATCCTACAATGCCTGAGAACATCGAAGAGCTTAGCGGCAGAGGAGTTTTTTTGATGACAAAACTTTCTGATGCAATCAAATTCAACGGGAAAGGAAATAGTGTAACTATGAGTTTTAAGGAGGTATCTAATTGAGTATAAGAATTTATTATGATCAGATAAAGTACAGGATTCAAAAAAGTAAGGAAATCAAGAGATTTCTTGGGAAGGTCATCAGGGATGAGAACAAAACTCCAGGTGACCTTGTTTTTATTCTTACAGGCGATGAAGAAATGCTGGAAATCAACAAAAAGTATCTAAAACATGATTATTATACCGATGTAATTTCATTTGATTATTCAACAGAAGGGGTAATTAATGGGGAAATTTACTTAAGTGTTGAGACTATCAAAAGAAATGCCTTAAGTTATAAATCATTAATGAAGGAAGAAATTTTAAGAGTCATGATACACGGAGTGCTTCATTTATGTGGATACAGAGATGAGATTAAAACAGACAGGAATAAAATGATCAGCCGGCAGGAGGAAAAAGTGAAAGAATTTGAAAAAGTAGCTGAATGAGCTTCAATTATGATATTATTGTTGTTGGGGGAGGCCATGCTGGTTGTGAAGCAGGACATGCGGCTGCAAAGATGGGCGCAAGAACGCTATTGATCACAATGGACATGACAAAACTTGCTCAGATGTCATGCAATCCGGCAATGGGTGGAATAGCGAAAGGCCAGATAATCAGAGAAATAGATGCACTTGGAGGGATGAGTGGAATTGTAACAGACAGAAGTATGATACAATTCAGAATGCTCAACAGATCAAAAGGTCCGGCAATGTGGAGTCCGAGGGCACAGTGCGACAGACAAAGATTCACTATTGAATGGAGAAAAATCCTGGAAAAGACTGATAATCTGCATATCTGGCAGGAACAGGCGAAAAAACTATTAATTGAAGAGGATAAAGCAATTGGTATTGAAACAAGCTTTGGAACGAAGTTTTATGCGAAGGCAGTTATATTAACGAACGGAACATTTCTGAACGGATTAATGCATGTTGGATTTAAAAAAATAACGGGTGGACGGTCAGGTGATGAGGCATCGACAGGTTTGAGTGAACAGCTGAGGGAACTTGGTTTTTCTGTGGAACGGCTTAAGACGGGAACGAGCGCAAGAATTGACGGAAGAACAATCGATTTTTCAGTAATGACAGAGCAGAAAGGGGATGATGAGGGCAGGTCGTTTTCTTATATAAGTAAGGGAAATAAGATAGAGGAACAGAT
>Ga0326726_10004418_pt1 | contig 12824 bp, 18 predicted proteins | sample MHFenrmetagenome_2_FD_207603 | JGI IMG/M metagenome (GOLD analysis project Ga0326726, IMG submission 207603) | Lab enriched peat soil microbial communities from Michigan Hollow, Ithaca, NY, United States - MHF15MN | ecosystem: Environmental > Terrestrial > Soil > Wetlands > Peat | place: USA...
AGGATCCCGGTTCTGCTCGGCAGCGGCATCCCGCTGTTCGGAGCCCTGCCCGGGGACGTGCGGCTTCAGCATGTAGCAACGCGGCAGTACGTGAGCGGCATGGTGCAAAGCGAGTACACAGTTGCCGCCTGACCACCCATGCGGCTGTCGTGGGCCAGGCATCGGCCTTGGTCAACCGACGGCCGGGCCGCAGCAGGAGCGCCACCGCAAGGTGACCGCCTGCCTGCCGTGATACGCCACTCAGGAAAGCCTCGAGACCGACTACCGTGACCGGCAACACCTCCGACAAGTCGCGTACCGTAACGCTGCTCCTGGCCGCCCTGCTGGGACCGTTCGGCGCTCATCGTTTCTATACCGGACGCACCCGGTCAGGGGTACTCATGGCCGTCACCCTCGGCGGAGCCGGCATCTGGTACCTCTACGACGTCATCGTGGTGGCGGCGGGCGGGTTCCGGGACGCCGAGGGGCGGCTGGTGACCGACTGGGAGATTGAGGAACGGCAACGGCCCGATCTGTCGGCCGATGTGCTGCAGGAGCTGGACCAGCTTCGGCACGAAGTGGCGGAGCTCACCGAACGGGTCGACTTCACCGAGCGGCTGCTCGCGGGCCGGCGCAGGGAAGAGCTGGACAATCCAGAGCGCAAGGAAGGCAAGGATCGCTCAGTCTGAGGTCTGTTCGGTACACGCCCCCTCGGGGCACAGTGGAGCGGTCTCCCGCCGTTGACCGTCGCAGCACCCGCTCCTATCTTCGCCCGGAAGGGCATCCCATCCCGTCGGTCTCCCTGAGCGTCTGTCGCACGCTCGCTATTCGAGCGCCTCCCATGCGCATCCGAACCTCGTCACTTCTCCTGGCCCTCTCCCTCTCGATGCAGCAGCCCCGCGTCCGTGCGCCCTCAAGGGCCTTGATCACGAGCAGCGCCGCTCAACACCGGAGGCGATGATGGACCCCAAGGCTACCGGTTGGCGCGTGCTCCTCGCCGTGACCCTCCTGGCTTTCCTCGCATCTGGTGCCTACCTGCTGTACCACGTCAATATCGCGCCGCCGAGTGACGCGGTGACGTCGGGGTGGGTCCGTGTCGTCTATGTCCTGCACCTGGCGGGCTGGATGCTCCTCGGCATGACCGCCAACTACTTGTGGGACCTGTTTCGAAAAGGAAAATCCTGGGGCGATATCCTCCTCAGAGATCTCTTCATCCCCTTCTTCGTGTCTCCGATCGTCTTCTATGGCATCTACTCTCTCTGGGGACCGGGAACAGCGCCGACCTTCGGCCTCTGTCTCATCGCCTTCCAGAACGGTTTCTTCTGGCAGGTTGTCTTCTCCAAGGCAGGCCCCATCAGCGAGCAGGGAGCGGCGGCGCGAAAGGCGGCGGGCAGGAGCACGGCCTAGTGAGTGTCACGGGTCGCGGTTGACCCTGACCTCGGCCTTCCCCCCGAGAGCCCCGAGCTGCCTATCCGGCCCCGCCAGCTTCCGTGGGCGAAGCTGGGCCGTTGACGGCTGCCTGAGAATCTGGCGGCCGAATCCGCGTCCCTTCCATGGGGGCCGGTCAGCGCCCCCGCCCGGCAAGTCCATGCAGCGAGGTGTGTCTCGCTGCCTCAATCCTCTATCCCGCGGGCTACCCGTGAGGGAGATGGTAGCCCATGTCGATCATGATGGCCCAGCCGTCGTTGCTGCTCAACTCGTACTCGTTCCAGGATCTTGGCGGCTGTGGCATGTTCATGGACACGACCTGGAATTGCCCGAGGAATGCCACGCCGCAGAACATCGTAGGCTGGATACTGGCCGCCTACAACAAGTCGCCCAACAAGCACCTGCACAACGTCGTCCTCAATTTTCACGGCGAGCCGGGCGAGATCTACGTCGGTGAGGCCGTTCCCGAGGTCATGTACCGGGGCCATTACTCTCCCGCGAAATACAACATGATCGACCCCTCCAACGCCGGTGTGGTCTTCAGTGCCCTCAAGGGCAAGAGCATCGGCACCATCTGGCTGCATTCCTGCGCCGTGGCGAAGGGGCTCAGAGGGAAATTTGTCTGCCGCGAGATAGCCCTGGCGGCCGGCTGCAATGTCGTTGCGGCAGAGGAGGACCAGCAGGAGTACTGGGGCCCCCTGGCCTATCTGGTCCTGCGCCGGGGCACGATCGACGACTATGAGGGGCCGGTCCACATCTGGACGCCGGACGGCAACCACCGCCGGTTCGACCCCAACGGCGGGCATTGGAACGCGAACCGCCGCAACTAGCCGTCAGCCCACCCTGAATCAGCTGCGCCATCGGGCCCAGGATCTCCATCGTGCCATCCGCGGAGGGGATCCTCGCCACTCCGATGCTTCCCCCCTGCCCACGGACTGCCGCGCACCCGGAGGCTGGTTTATCATCTGGGCGCCAGTCCAGGACTCCGCACCAGCGTGATCGACCTGCTCCCTTGCCTCCGGTACAGCGAAACCGCCTTGCCGCACACCCACCATCGCAACAGGTCACGACAATGATCGATCTCTACGACACCTCATCGAACGTGCTCATCGGCAGCATCACCGACGCGGAGCTCAAGTTTCTGCAGGATGCCCTCGAAGAAGAGTCGGCCAGTGACCGTGACTACTACTTCTCCGGCACGACCATCGACCTCCTCGTCGAGAACGGCGCTGCGACCGATCACCTGGTGCAGCTGCTTCGCAAGGCGCTTGGCTCCGCGGAGGGCGTCGAGCTGCGGTGGCAGGCCCGCTGAGTGGGTGGCGGCCCCGCCGGATGGCCGGTCTATCGTCCGGTGGGGTTCGCTCATCGCAATCCCGCTTCCTCCCCACGCGGGTGTCGGGTTGCGACCGCGCTTTGCGATATCTCAGTCGGCAAGGGGTCGGCATGCCGGTCCTGACGAAACCTTGCACCAGACCCTCAACCGGGCACCACGCCTGAGACCATGTCACTCAGCATTCAGTCGCTGTCGACCACCGACCTGGTGAATCACCTGCAGGGTCTGGTCGACCTGCTCAGAGATACAGTGAACGGAGGCGCGTCGTTGGGGTTCCTGCAGCCGCTGTCCGACGGCGAGGCTCGGGACTACTGGCTGTCGCTTCGTCCCGACCTTCTGGCCGGTTCCCGTCTGCTCCTGGTCGCCTACGCCGACGATCGCCTCGTGGGCTCCGGCCAGCTGACGTTTCCGAGGTGGCCCAACGCTCGCCACCGGGCGGAGCTGCAGAAACTGCTCGTTGCACCCGACCTGCGAGGCCAGGGCGTTGGACGATCTCTCATGACCGCGCTGCACGAGACGGCGCGGCAGCGTGGCCGTTCACTGCTTCTGCTCAACACCCGTCGGGGCGAGCCCCCTGAGCGATTCTACAAGGGCCTTGGCTACAAGGAGGTCGGCGTGGTTCCCGGCTACAGCGTTGGTCCAAAGGGAGAGCGGTACGACACCGTCGCCCTCTACCAGGAGTTGTCGCCGTGACTCTGGAGGGGCCGCCCCGCGCGGTGTAACGCCGACACGGGACGCCGGCGGCCCGCTTCCCTCCCGCTAGCCGACGTCTCCCGGGGTGATCACCGGCGGCACTCGCAGCACTGAGCCCGCGAACACATCCGCCACCGGGGTGTCATCCGCCGCCAGGTCGAGAACACCCTCCCACCGCGCCATCACAACCGTCGCGAGGCAGTTGCCGACGAGATTGAGCGAGGTGCGCGCCATATCCATGAACGCGTCCACGCCGAGGATGATGGCGACGCCCTGGAGCGGGAGGCCGAACTGCGTCAGCGTTCCCGAGAGTATTACCAGGGAGGCGCGGGGTACGGCAGCGACGCCTTTGCTGGTGAGCATCAGCGTCAGCATCATCAGCAGCTGCTGTGACAGCGGCATGTCGATTCCGGCCGCCTGGGCGACGAACACCGACGCCAGGGTGAGGTAGAGCGCGGTCCCGTCCATGTTGAACGCGTAGCCGGTCGGCAGCACGAACGACACGATCCGGCGCGGCACTCCCAGGCGCTCCATGTTCTTGAGCGCGAGCGGCAGTGCCGCCTCGGAAGACGCCGTGGTGAAGGCGATGAGCCACGGTTCCTTCGTCGCCTGCACAAAGCGCCGGACGGGCACCTTGAACACGAGGGCGATCGGCAGCAGCACGAAGAGCGCGAAGACGATCAGGGACCCGTAGAGGGTGAGTACCAGCACGCCGAGGTTCGTCAGCACCCCGATGCCGCTCTTCCCCACTGTCACCGCGATCGCCGCACCGATCCCGACAGGCGCGAACTTCATCACGATACCGACGAACTTGAACATCACCTCGGTGAGGCTCTCGCAGAACGACAGCATCAGCGCCTTCGCGGAGCCCTGAACCTGCGAGAGCGCCACCGCGAAGATGATCGAGAAGAAGGTGACCTGCAGCGCCTCGTTCCGAGCCGCGGCGTCGAAGAAGCTCTGGGGTACGAGATGCTCCAGCAGACCGGAGAATGTCGCCTTGGTCTGAGCCAGCTCCGTTCCCGCTTCGACCGTCGAGGCCGCGAGATTGACTCCCAGCCCCGGCTTTACCACGTTCACCGCCAGCAGCCCGGCCATGAGCGCGAGGGTGGTGACGACTTCGAAGTAGAGAATCGAGCGGAAAGCGAGCCTGCCGACCCGCGCCAAGTCGTCGCCGTGCCCGGCGATGCCGACGACCAGCGTGGCGAGCAGCAGGGGGACGATCAGGGACTTGATCATCCGGAGGAAGACGGTCGACAGCACCTGCAGGTCGGTCGCGTGGAATCCGGTCGCGTTGGGGCCGTCAGGAAAGCAGTACCCCACAAGAACGCCGATGACCATCGCGATCAGGACCCACTGGGTCTGCGAGATCCGGCCCAGTCCAGCGCGAGGCGGTCTGGCCGAATCCGTATGGGGAATTGTGCCGCTCATCACGACGAGGCCTCTTCGCTGCCTGCGCTGGTTCGTTCCATCCTGGTTCCCTCCGAGGAGTGGTAGTCAGACATCCCGTCATCCATCGCCCTCGTCTCCCGGAGACGGCTCTGGGTGACCCTTGGGAATCGCAGATCGTGCTCCGAGCCCGACAGGGCAGCTGGGGTTTCAGTCTGAATAAGTCGCCCGAGCACACACCTGCGGCTCCGGTCGGTATCCATGGTCACAGCGACGTAGGCAGACGCGGAACACCCTTGTAGTCCGTTTCATTACGGGAGACGGTGGACGATGGCGGCCACCGAGCCTCTAACTAGCCATCCGCCTCACGCGACTGTTGCCGGCGGAGCTCCACGCCCTGGTCGACCGGCTCACCATCGACCAGCTGGCTGCCATTCGTTTCGCTTCGGACGCGGAGGTTCCGAGCCTGGTGCAACGGCTGCTGCAGCAGAACATTGTGGATCGCGATGCGATCAAGGCGCTGATCACCACCTGGCGCCCCGACGACCTGCGGGCCTGACCGGGCCCCCTGACGTTGGAGCCGGCAGCTCCGGTCCGCGCGCGAGGTTGTTGCGCCACCAGGTCGGTTCTTACATTTATAAAGTCCATGACGGACCTCCCCTCGTTCCTGGGCTATCTGGACAGCGTCCACGCGCGCACCCGCCGTGTGGCGGTGCTGGTTCCACCCGCGGACCTCGAGTGGGCCCCTGCCGCAGGCCGGTTCAGCTTCGGCGACCTGCTCCGCCACCTGGCCGGGATCGAGCGTTACATGTACGCGGAGAACGTCCACCACCGCTCCAGCCGCTATCCCGGTCACGACCGGTCACTGGCGGAGGGATTCGACGCCGTCATGGCCTACTACGATCGGCTCCACGCGGAGGCGCGGGCCCTCTTCGCGGCCCTGCCCGAAGGCCGGCTCATGGAGAAGTGTCTGACCCCGGCGGGCACACCCATCACCGTCTGGAAATGGCTCCGAGCTCATGTCGAGCACGAGGCGCACCATCGGGGACAGCTGTACCTGATGCTCGGCCTCCGTGGCATCCAAACCCCACAGCTCTACGGGCTCCGCTCCGAGGAGGTCAGAGCGCGCTCGGAGGCTCTCTAGGTCACCCCATGGCCAACTTCCCCGGCGTCCTCGCATTGCCCCGCTGGCGCTTCACTGCCATCCGCCGCCTTGTCATCAGGACATCGGCGTGGTGCAGGCGAATGGCCCGCCGCATTTCGGCCCCCTCTCCGGAGATCGTGTTCCTCTTCGCCCTCCTGGTGCTGCTGGTGGCCTTTGCCGCTACGCTGCTCTTCCAGCCCACAGTCGGGCGGGGCGGCCGCTGAAGCCGGTTCGCTCCCCCCCTGGCCGGCGAGACAAGGGGTCCCCCCGTGGCGAATCCGATCGGCCCTGAGAGGGATGGCTCGCCAGAGCGGGCAGGGCCGGCAATCCGGCGGCGCCGGTCGGCTCTGCCGTTCTTCCTCCTGGTGTTTCTCTTCGCGATCCCGTTCTGGTTGATCGGCACTACCGGAGCGCAGCTGTTGCCGGGTCTCCCAATAGCCGCGCTCATGGTGGTTTGTTCCGGTGACGGCGGCCGTGATTCTGGTCTACAGAGAGAATGAGAAGGCGGGAAGAGCGTCTTCGCCGCGACGCTGTGCCACACCAAGCTGAACCTCAGTGCTTTCCTGTTTCCAGTCTACGGGTCATATTACGACCCACGCATCACCGGGTTGGTGTTGCGGGCGTCGCTGCAACCGTCGCAGTGGTGTGGGGGCCCCGCACCCTGGCCCGGTACCGGCACGACTGACCGGGTTGTCCGCCGCATCGCCGCCCCCGGGGATAGTGCCTGACTTTTCGCCCTGGTGAGTTCCAGATGCCGCCACGTTCGCGGGAGCATCCATGAGCGGACCCCGCACCCGCCGGACGGCGGTCTTCGCCGCCCCGCTGCTGATCAGCCTGGTGAGCGCTCAACGCGCTGCGCCTCACGTTCGCACGGTCGACTTCCTGCTGCTGTTTGCCGCTGGGGCCCTCTTTGCCGTGGGCGTGATGGGGATCATTCGGATGCTCCGCTCAGGAGACACCGCACGGCCGTGACCCGCAAAACTCCGGTCCAATCCAGTCCCCGGGCGGCCGCCTCGCCCTGGCGCTCCCGCGCTTGGCGCGAGCGTCATGCGCTTCCTCTCCCGGAGTAGCCGGCGCCTATGTGGGTCGAACTGGCTCGCCGCTTTCAGCCCGAGGCTCGGCCTGGCATTCCCGCGTCGAGCGCCGCGGTCGAAGAGGCCGAAGAGGCCCTCGGGGTTCGGTTTCCCCTGGAGCTCCGTGGGCTGCTCGAGGAGTCAGACGGACTGGTGGACGAATACGGGGCCGGGATCTGGTCCGTCGCCCGCCTGCTGGAGACCAACCTGCAGATGCGGGAGGACTCCAGGGGGAGCGACCTCTACATGGTCTTCGACAACCTGCTTCTGATCGCGGACGCCGGCAACGGCGACCTGTTCGCCTATCCGATCCAGGGCGATGGCGCAATTAATCGCCCGGATATCTTCCTCTGGGACCACGAGACCGACAGCCGCCAGTGGGTGGCGGGCTCGTTGCAGCAGTTTGTCGAGCGCTGGTTCGGCGGTGAGCTGCAACGCTAGCCCGCCATTCCGAAGCTCCCCGTGCCGGACCTCACCCTCGCCGTCGCACAGTCCCTCCCCATTCCGGGCGACCTCGGCGAGAGTGTCCGTAGCCATCTCCGCCTCGCGTCGCTGGCCGCCGAGCATGGTGCCCGCCTGGTCCTGTTTCCCGAGCTGTCGTTGACCGGGTATAATCGCGGGCTGACCCTGACGGACGCGGTGGCGGACTCGGACCCCGGCCTGCGGCCGCTGCAGGTGCTCGCGGATACGCGCAATCTGCTCATCGTCGCAGGAGCCCCAATTGCGCTGCGTGATCGCCTGCATATCGGCGCCTTGAGCTTTGTGCCCGGTTCCGGGGTGAGGACATACCTGAAGGAGTTCTTGCACGAGGGCGAGGAGGTCGCGTTCGCTCCTGGTCCCGGAGGGGACGCGCTCACTCTCGAAGACGAGGTGGTAGGGATGGCGATTTGTGCCGATATCACCCATCCCGAGCATGCCCGTGCCGCGGCCAACCGCGGGGCCACCATCTATGCAACCAGCTGTTTCATCACCGAGCCCGGGTACCAGGCCGACACCGACCTGCTTCGACAGTACGCCCGCGAGCACCGCATGGTCGTGCTGATGGCCAACTATGGCGCGCCGAGCGGCGGCTGGGGTTCGGCCGGGCGAAGCGCGATCTGGTCCGAGTCAGGGGAACTCCTCGCGTGCGCTCCGTCCGCCGGTGAGGCGCTGATCGCCGCGAGGATCGCCTCCAGGCAACCCCACCACTCACGGATCGCCTGACGCAGCGGGCCACCACCGGCGAGTGAAACAGCGCTTCCTCCCCGGAGGCGTTACCCTTCTCGGATGAGCACCAAGGCCTTCCGGTTCGCGCTGGGTTCTGCGGAGAACCCGCTCTCCGGCCTCTGGCGGGTCTGGACCCACGAGGATCAGGCTCACCTGGCGGTGCGGACGACCCGCGAAGAAGTCATGCTCACGGCCTACCCCACGGGCCGGTGGCGCATCGCCGTCGGGCCCGCGGTGAGCCGCTGGAACCGGCCGAAGGAGTTCCGCCCCGGATGGACCCGGGGGCCCGATCTCCTTATCCCGTACAGCGCTGGTCCGGTTCTGTCCCCGGCCGCCGACCCGTTCGCTCAGGAACCCGTGGCCTGGCTACCGCGGGTCGCCCCAGGACATGTGGCCCGGTTCACCCTCCTCTTTGCCAGTCCGCGAGCGGAGGAGAGCCAATGGCGACCACTGGACGCCCCGGGAACCCAGAGCGTCGCGGTCCTCCCCTTGCGGACCGCGGGAGCGCTGCACCTGAGCCGGATCGACGAGCCGATTGCGCCGGAGGACGTGATCGACCGGCAGCCTGCGCCCGGCGCCGCTCTTGTGGCGGCCGAGAGGCCGAACCCGGAAGGCACGGGGTTCGAGGTCATCGTCAGCGCGGATCAGACCGGGCGGCCCTCCCTCAGGGAGTCCCATACCGGCTAGCCGAGTTGCCTCGCACACGGTTACAGGTCGCAACGCCGCATTCGCCGCTGTCACGTGGTTCCGATCGAGAGCGTCTCTTGCTAAGCTCCGATCATGCCGGCCCGAGTCCGATTTCATTCTGACCAAGCACCCTCATGCGCCCTTCACTCCTCCCTCTGCTGCTGCTCATGGCCTGCTCCAGCGCCACGAGCGACTTCGCCGCCCTCCGTCCGGGCGGGTTCCATTACTCCGCGGCGAGCGCGACCGGCCAACCGCTGCTCACCGGGCGCCTTCAGCTCGACTTTGCCGATGACTCCAGCTTCACGGGGAGCTGGAAGATCGACTGGCTTCCCGGCGCCGACACCTCGGCGCCGGTCGGACCCCAGGTCGGCTCCGGAGTGTTGATCGGCCAGCGGCGCGGCACCACCCTGCTGATCCAGCTCAACCCCACCAACGCCGACCACAACGTGGCGCTGCAGGCGGTGCCAAGAGGCGGCGGCTACTCCGGGACCTGGGAGTGGAGCACCTTCAGCGGTCCCCGGTCCTCCGGCAGGTTCGTGGCCGCGCCAGAGTAGGCGGCGCCAGACGGCCATCGCATGAAGCTGCCCGACCGCCTCCGCGGGTCTCACTGATTCGCTCCGGGTGTGCCGCTCGACTAGATTACAGGTACGCCTTCAGCACCGAGTGTCTTTCCCGGCGTGGTTCCAGGCAATTACCCCGCAGGGAATGTCCCATGAGCACACTCGCTCCCGTTCTCCTCGCCGCCCGTTTCGAACGCCAGATTGTGAAGACCTTCCGCACCCGTGGCGCGGTTTCCGGTCCCTCGGCCAAGCGGCTTCGCGACCTTGGCCTCAAAGACACCGAGCTGCTTCGCCACCTGATCACGGCCACCATCGTCCGGAAGGCGGGTCCGGAGCGCTTCTTCCTGCATGAGCCGACGTGGGTCGCCCGGGATCACATGAGCTGGCGGACCGTCGGCTATCTCGGCCTCGCTACCGGGCTGGCACTCGCGGGGCTGGTGACCTACCTGCTGGTCCGGTAGTCCGCCGCCCGGCATCGCGTTTGGGCTGGCTCCTGAACAGCGCACCATGGAGACACAGTGGACCCGGAGGTCGCACGGAGAGAACAAGAAGACTCCTTGTTTCTCCGTGATGCCTCTGTGTCCTCCGTGTCTCCGTGGTGAACAGCGGGCGAGAGGTTGTGAGCCAGCGGTCGTGCTGACCCCGCCGGCCGCCGTTCCCGGACGGCTCGGCTGATATGCAGCTCGGACGGCAGCGTTTTGGCCTGACTCGGTGAACAGCGGGCCAGGACTAGTGGGCGATCGGTGAAGAGTCTCGAGACTCGACCTGGCGGCTGCGAAGCCTGAGTCTCCCCTCCCCGTCGTTAGGCGCCCCCATGGCGAACCAGCTATACTTCGTGTGGCCCCCACTTGGAGGATCCCATCACCCCCCTGCCCTACAAGGGCTTCAGCATCACGCCCCGCACCTACCAGGTGCGCGGCTCCGGCCGGTGGACGCTTGACCTCCTGATCGCCCGAGACCGGGGTTGCCGGGCCTTCAGCGCACCGATCACCTATCCGACCGAACTCAACGCCAATGCCGGATGCCTCGAGCTCGGACGCCGCATCATTGACGGAGCCCTCCCCGATTGCTCCGTGGCTGACCTGCACTGACCTGGCGGGAGAGGGTAGTGGGCCGTGACCACAGTATCCCACAAGGGCTTCCGCATCGTCGCCCGGCCGTACCAGTTGCACGCCACCGGGCTGTGGACGGTGGAAGTCGAGATCCGTCGGAAGGGGCGACAACGCGCCTTCAGCGGCGCGGTACGATACCCCACCGAAGAGCAAGCCACGGCAGAGTCGATCGACCTCGGACGCCGGATCATTGGCGGCCAGGAGCCAGGCTGCTCCATCGACAGCCTGCGCTGAGCGCAGGGCAACGAATCCAGCCAGCCCGAGCCCGCCGGTCCCCCTGGAGCGTCGAGAGATGTCGTCCCATCACGAGCTGCGTGAGCTGCTGTTCGGCGACGCTGATGCCGGCGGCGACGGCGGCTGGCCCCGCATCTGGATTCCCGCGGACGTCCTTGTGCGGCCGCGCCCCGCCCCGCAGCTTACGCCCTGGTCGTCACCCGGCAAACCCGCACCTGTAATTCATGCGCCATCTCGCCTTGCTCGGGGATTCAATTCTCGACAACAGTCCCTACACCGCCCCCGAACCGGACACCGCCGATTGTCTCCAGCGGGCGCTCGGCCCGTCATGGATGGTCGAGCTGCTGGCCCGCGATGGGTCCACGATGGCTGATCTTCGTTTCCAGCTTACCCACCTCCCCAGGGAGGTGGATACCGCGATTCTGAGCATCGGTGGGAACGATGCGATAGCGCACATCGGGATCCTCGAGCAGCGAGTCGATCATGCGGCGAGGGTCCTGACGCAGCTGGCAGACATCACCGAGGATTTCGCCAGGCGATATCAGCGCGTCGTGTCGGACCTGCGACCCCGAGTAGCCCGACTGGTCGTGTGCACCATCTACGAGCCACCGCTCACCGACTCGACCACGACCCGCCTGGTCCGCGTGCCCCTTACCCTCCTGAACGATCAGATCATTCGCCAGGCGATGAAGGCCGGGGTGGATGTCCTGGACCTGCGATCGGTCTGCACCGAGCCCACCGACTTCGTGCGCGAGATAGAGCCTTCCGCGGCCGGCGCCCGGAAGATCGCGGACGCCATCGGGGCGCTGGTACGCGGCGAGTTTCCCAAACGACCGACCACGGTGTTTGCCGTCTGACCACCGGACGCCCGGCGGCCGCGATGACCGTACTTCAGGTTGCTGCGCTTGCCGCGGCGAGTCACGGTCTGCACCTTACCCGGGCCGTCCGGCAGGCGTTCCGCTGCTCCCCTTTCCTCTACGGATACCCGCATGCAGCGTGACCGGGTTGCAGGTATCGCCCTTATTGCCGGCGCGCTTGTTCCGCTGCTCGTCATCGGCATGCATCCGACCGGCCATGACCTCATTAGTGACGGCGCCGCCCAGCACCAGGCCATGGTGAACCGCCTGGTCCATTCCATCATGCTCGCCGCCCAACCCGTCCTGTTCCTGGGACTGCTCGGGCTCTCCCGGTACCTTGGGTGGTCCCCGCTCCCCACCGCCGCCCTGGTGGTGTATGGCTTCGGGATAGCCGCGGTCCTCTCGGCTGCCGTGGTGAGCGGATTCGTCGCCCCGGGTGTCATTGAGCGCGTGGGCTCGGCGGAGTCGGGAGCCGAGCCGACCTACCAGGCCCTGCTGGTCTATTCCGGGCTTCTCAACCAGGGGTTTGCGAAGGTGTATGTCGTGTCGTCGGGTGTCGCCATCATGCTCTGGTCCGCGGCGATCTGGGCTGCCGCTCGTCTCTCCCGGACCGCGGCAGTCCTGGGGCTCCTGGCCGGAGCAGCCCTTGCCCTGGGCGTCGTCTCGGGCCACCTGCGGCTGAACGTCCACGGCATCGTGGTGGTTAGCCTGTTGCAGGCGTTGTGGCTGGTACTCGTTGGAGGCCAGCTCTTCACAGCTGCCCCGGTCGCTTCAAACGCGTGACCGACCAGCCCGTCGCCCTGATCACCGCCGCGAGCCGCGGCATGGGCGCGGCCTGCGCCCGCGAGCTCGCCCGGCGCGGCTACCGCCTCGCGCTGCTGGCCCGGGGCGACGACCTGAAGCCACTGGCCGCCGAACTCGGTGGGCTTGCCGTCACCGGTTCAGTGGCTGATCCCGCCGATCTGCAACGGCTGGTCGTTACCGCGGTCGCGGAGTACGGCCGGATCGACGCCGTGGTGAACAACACCGGGCATGTTGCCAAGGGCGAGCTGCTGGCCCTCACGGATGCAGACTGGCATGCCGGTCTCGACCTGCTGCTTCTCAGCGTCGTGCGGATGGCGCGCCTCGTCAC
>Ga0326726_10004419_pt1 | contig 12820 bp, 9 predicted proteins | sample MHFenrmetagenome_2_FD_207603 | JGI IMG/M metagenome (GOLD analysis project Ga0326726, IMG submission 207603) | Lab enriched peat soil microbial communities from Michigan Hollow, Ithaca, NY, United States - MHF15MN | ecosystem: Environmental > Terrestrial > Soil > Wetlands > Peat | place: USA...
CCCGCGTGGGTCTCTCAGGATGTCCTCGGGATCCGGCAGGTTCAACATCTCGCGGTACTCGAGGAACGGCAGCGCCTGGTCGCCGACCAGTCCGGCAAGCGCCGGGCCGAGCAGCTGGCGATTGCCGGGAAACACGGCTTCGATCGCGGCGAGCAGCCGCGAGGCCAGATACCAGGTGCGCGCCGACGCCCACGGGCCACTCCGGCGCGCGGGATCGTCGGGCGGCGCCATCCAGGCGCCGTGGCCCGCAGCCTTGACGTACGCGGCGATCACGGCGCGCTGCTGGTAGTGATGCTTGCGCTGGTAATCGGCGGGCAGGATCGGAAGATCGCTGGGCGCCGGGAAATCGCTCAGCATCATCTCGCACCACGTGTCGTGGTCCATGGGAAACTCGCCGTGCCACAGACGATTGGCCATCGGCGGCTGAATCTCCTGTCCGCCCGCAGCCCATTCGACCGCGTTGCTGGCGCACAGGTACACGACGCCGCCCTTCCCCGGCTCGTAGTCCGGCAGCGAAAGCTCGCCGCAGACGTTCTCGGTGAGCAGCCGCAGCATGGCGGCCTGAGTCGCCGGCGGCACCGTGGTGAGCTCGTCCAGAAAGACGATCACCATGTAGCCGTCCTCCGCGAGACGCTGTGCGTCGCGGGCCCAGGCCATGGGCAACAGCCGCACGCCATCGGGCGTCGAGACCGGGAATCCGCCGAAGTCCTGCGGTTCGCGAATGGAGCCGATGAGGATGAAGACCTTGCACTTCAGGCCCGCTCGTGTGAAACCAGCTTCGAGACTCTTGGCGAACTCGGTCTTGCCAATGCCGGGAAACCCCGTCATGTGCATCGGAATCCGTGCCTGCAGGCCGATTGCGATCAACTGGACGAAGTGTTTGAATTCCATGCGTAAGTACTGTTAGACACCGGAATCGGAGCGATAGACTAAGGGTGCGGCTTACCCGAACATCGTAAACCGGCTGCCTGACGCGTATCGACGCAAACCCCGATCGAAGATCAGCGCCGCCAGACTCAGGTAGGCGATCGCGACGATCAGCAGGATCGTCACGTTCGTGAACGACGGCGCGTGCAGGATCCGCACGGGCAGGTAGCCCACGAAGCCAGCCGGCAGGACGGTGAACAGCACGAACCGCAGCGCCCCGCCAAACAACGGCTCGGGATACAGCGAAAACGTCACCAGCAGCTCCCACAACTGCGTGGCGACGGTCTCGACTCTCCCCAGCCAGAACGCGAGGCTGAAGAACACGACTCCGCACGCGACCAGAATCAACGCACTGGCGACGATGACCACGGCCGCGATCGCCGCCGTGCGCCAGGCGACCTGCCCGGACCACGCGATGAAGATGAGGCCGGAGATCAGATCGCCGAAGCCGGACGGCTGCGAGCGCAAACCGAGGGCGTGCACGAGCACGGACTTCGGCTGCGTGAGCAGCGTGTCGAGATCGCCGTCTTCGATGAACCGGCCTAGATGACGAACGCCGCCTGCAACGGTGACCGCGAGGCCGAAGGCCGCCGCGACGATACCGAACAGCATCTGGATATCGCCAAGCCGCCAGCCGCGCAGCGTCGTCACGTGCCCCATGAGCGCCCACCAGAACACGAAGAACGTGAAGTTGTTGAGCACCATGAACACGACCTGAACGACGAAGGCGCCGCGCAGGGCCAGCGTCGCCTTCACGTTGGTCGCGATCAGTGCTCGCGTGAACGAGAGAGTCTTAGCCACCATTGATCGTCACCGCCGACACAGCACGCCGGAAGATCCAGGACACCCCGAACGCGGTCGCGACGCTCCAGATGACAAGACGACCAGCCAGCGCTCCGGGCGTCACGAGATGGGTGCCCAACACGAACGACGCCGGCGCTGCAAGCAGCGACGGAAACGGCGTGAATACCGCCGCCCGCTGGACGAACGCCGGATACAACTCGAGCGGCAGCATCAGGCCGCCGAGGACGAACATCAGCTTCTGCCACACCCAGTACACCGGCGCGACATCCTGGAGCCAGAAGGCGAGCAGCCCGATGCCGAGATACAGCGCGGTGATCAGCGCGCTCGCCGCGAACCCGAACGGCACGACGATGAGCAGCGCGGTCAGAGGCGGAGTCCACCGCGTGAACGCGAACGCGCAGAGAAACGCCGTCAGACCGAGGAACGGCGCCCGGACGGCGAGCAGACCGAGTCCGCTTGCGAACTCTGCGACCACGTACGACACCGGATGACCGAGCCGGTACACGACATCGCCACGGCGGACCGCTTCCTGGATCTCGATATGGATGGGCGGCGCGCTGAGCAGAATCCACTCGGTCGCCGCCAGATACCACACCACCGCTCTGGGATCGGCCGCTACAACCGCCACAGGCATGCCGGCTTCGGCGACCGCGCGCCACAGGCTCGAGAAGACGCCGAGGATGACGACAAAGAACGCCATCCGGCCGTACAGCTCGTTCCGTTCGCGGCGTGCCTGTTTGGCCGAGATGCGCGAGAACGCCGCGTACCTGCTGATGCGTGCGGCGGTCATGACGGCCCGCTCCGAATGTCGGCGGCCGCGTAGAGCGCACGAATCACGTCGTCGAGCGGCGTGTCTTCGATCGCCATGTCGCGAATGGCGGCCTGACGCTGCGCCGCATCGACCACCTGTCCGAGTGGCGTGATTTCGATCGCGATCTCCAGTTCCGTGCGGTACGAGCCGGACGACAGCACCCGCACGCCGGGCAGCGACAGCTCGAGATGCTCGGCGTCGCTCCAGAGCGTCACGCGCTTGCCTTTGAGATAGCTGCGCCGCAACGCGGCAATCGGGCCGTCCCACAGCAGACGGCCGTGATTGATCACGATGGCGCGCGTGCACACCCGTTCCATGTCGCCGGTGTCGTGCGACGTCAGGAGCAAGGTGACGCGCTCGCGCTCCGACTCCGTCCACAGCAGCTCGCGAATCATGGCTTTCGCCGACACGTCGAGGCCGATGGTCGGCTCGTCGAGAAACAGCATGCGAGGCGAGTGGATCAGGCTCGCGACGATTTCGCAGCGCATCCGCTCGCCGAGCGACAGATGGCGCACGGGGGTCGCGACGAGGCTGCCGAGCGCGAACACGGACGACAGCGTCTCAATCCGCCGCCGGTGTTCCTGCGGGTCGATCTCGTAGACTCGGCCGAGGAGCTCGAACGTATCGCGTGGCGGCAGCTGGTACCAGAGCTGTGAGCGCTGTCCGAACACGGTACCGATCTGAAACGCGAGCTGACGCCGTTGCCGCGACGGCACCAGGCCGAGGACGTGCACGTCTCCCCCGTCCGGCTGGAGAATGCCCGCGAGCATCTTCAGCGTCGTCGACTTCCCCGCGCCGTTCGGACCGATGAACGCGACCCGTTCGCCCGGCGCGATCGAAAACGACAGCCTGTCGACCGCGGATACCGTGTGCGTTTCTCGGCTGAACAGATCTCGAACCCGCGCGCCGACACCCGTGCTCCGCACGCGTCGCACGCGAAACGACTTGGACAGCTGGTTCAGTTCGACGGCCGCTGCGGGTGGCATGGCGACGCTCTCCTGTCGCCCTGCGGAGCTTCCGGAAATGCAAACGCCCTTCCGGTGAAGCTTCCGGAAGGGCGTGATGGCTGAAGAATCGAACGCTTCCGGTTTACGCAGTGACACCAAAGCACAGTTCGCCCGATAGGGCGATGCTGTACTGCTGGATCATGCTGAAAACCGGCCGCGTCATGTGACCCAAGGATTATACATGACGCTTGAAGAGATGGCGACGGAAGGCGGCAGGAACCAGCAAACACTAGTCTTCAATACAGACCAAACCGTGCAAACGGCCCGGCCTCGAGGGAAACCGGGGCGAATCGGTCGCGAAAGCGGCGCTCAATAACGCCGGTACCGGCTGATTAGACGCAATAGCGGGCGCGTAACGCCTGTACGGCGCGAAATACACGAAAAAGCGCGCCAATAACTCGTATAGGGAGATCTCAGAGCCGAAATGGGACGCTCGAAGCCGATCAGCGGCCGCGCAACTGGAAAATGCGCCGCTCGAACGCCGATACCGACTCCGTAGACTCGCTATGGTTCACGCGAAGCGAAGGCTGGCGGAGAGAGAGGGATTCGGTCTCTCGGGGTCCCTTTAGAATCTGTAACTTGCAGATTCTAAATTGCCAACGATGCCAGGAATGCCAGCGTCGCCGTGGGACCTTGCTCGTTTTTGCCCGCCGAAATCGAACGGGCACCAGGCGGGAGCGGATCCACGACCCCTGCACGCGCGCTCCGCGTTCAGTCGAATCCGCGCACCTTGGCGGGATTCACCCTCGCGTCTATTTCGCCGGCACGAGTCGCTCCAGTTCCTCGAACCAGTTCTGGACGACGGTGATGCTAGGTGGTGTGGCCTGCCTGTCGTTTGCCGCGTTCTCCTTGATCATCAAGAAGCGACCGTCACTCGACACATCGTAGGGACGTCCGGGAGCGGGACCAGCGTCGGCAAAATACGCTGACTCGAGCACGGTCCTCGGCGCTCCGACTGTCATCGCCGAACCGATTGTCCGGACGGGCACCGCGGTCAGCCGGTTACGGCGATCGAGATACAACACTTCCCCTCCGCTCGGGGTCCACGCGGGGCGGCTCCCGCCATCGATCGACACCTGTACGCGTTCGCCGCTCACGTTGGGAAACGGCCGCACGTAGATCTCGTCACTCTGGCGCGGCTCTCCCGGTCGGGAGACGGATTGATACGCCAGCCAGTGTCCTGACGGCGAGATATCCGGTGTCCTCCCTTCTTTGATCGCGAGCTCCGCGCGCCGCGTGGCGCTGGTGAACACGGTGATGTCCTGGTATGGAGAGAGTTGTGTGAGAAATACGTGAGAGCCGTCCCGGGAGATCGAGGACGTGTACTGACCCATCGGGCTCGACGTGAGCGGTTCGGCGGTGCCGCTTCCGTCCGCCACCAACCGATACATATTCGGCACGCCTTCGCGGTTGGAGGTGACGATCAGTCCGCCGTCAGGCGTCCACAGCGGGTTTCGCTCCACGAACGCACCGGTGCTCAGACGTTGCAAGACCTTACGCCGCAGGTCCCAGATCCAGACGGCCGGCTCTCCATCCCGAATCTCCACGGCGATTCGGGTGCCGTCTGGTGAGAGACGGGGGCTGGCGAAGGCGCGCGGCAGCGCGGGAATCGGCTCCTCACGGCCCTGACGGTCCACCCAAATGAGCGACCGCGACGGCCAGACGTGCTGTCCCGTGCTGCTTGCGACATAGATCAAGGTGCCGTTCTTCGAGACCGCAAAGTTCCCGGCGCCACCCTGAGCCGTCATCACGTGATCCACGACCGGCACGGGATCGCTCAACACCTCGAGCGTGTCTGGGTCGAAGCGTACCGCACGCAGTGTGCCCGCGGCGACGTACAGCAGGTGACCACTGTCCACATACCTCGCATCACTGCCGCCCTGGATCAACGTCTTACTTTGCCCGGTCCTGAGATCCAGCACGGCAACTTGCGCGGCGTCCGGGCGATTCATGGCGATCGTGAACAGCACGCCGCGCCCGTTCGGCAGAATGAACGGAAACCAGTGGTCACGCTCGCCCTTCGCCGCGTCAGGCGTTGTCAACACTCTCGGCTGTCCTCCTGCCGCAGGCACACTGAGCAGCCCAGTCGCTGGATCGCTATCGCCAAACACAATCGTGTCGTCCGGTCCCCAGTGCGCGCCTCGCAATGAAGCGCCGACGATCGGACACACCACAATGGCCGGGCCTCCGGCAATAGATGTCTTCTGGAGCTGCGCGCCTCCCGAGAATCCAATCCACCGTCCGTCCGGGGAATAGAACGGGCCGTTTCCGGAGACGGTGCTTGGCAGCGATCGCGCGTCGAGTCGATCCAGGGGTTGAACCAGCAATTGCCATTGGGTCGCGCTGCCCGATCGATAGATGACGTCGGCGCCATCGGGCGAGATGGCGATATCCGTATTGATGCCGTGGAACGCGAGCGGCTGTGCTGAGGATGTGACCAAGGCCAGACGTGTGAGACGAGGCGCTTGCGTCGTTCGCCGCTGGAACAGTATCCAGCCCACGCTTCCGGCCAGCAGCGCGCCTGCCGCGACGCATGCGAGGGCGGCAGCGACATACGGCCACCGCACGGCAGAGCGAGCAGTGGTGACTGTCGTTCCTGCCGGCGCCCGGGCAGCCTCGTCGAACACGTACATCGCAATCGACAAGTCGGCAATGCGCTGACCGCGATCTTTGCTCAGGCAACGTCTGAGCAAGGTGCAGACCGACTCGGGCAGTTCGGGCGGCAGCAGTGCCCAATCGGGTTCATCATCGAGCACCGACGCGGTCGTCACAGCCACGTCGTCGCCGGCGAACGCGCGTCGTGCGGTCAGCATTTCGTACAGGACGCAACCGAACGCCCAGACGTCGCTGCGTTTGTCCACGACGCGCCCCTTGGCTTGCTCGGGGCTCATGTACGCCGCCGTTCCGAGCGCCACACCGAGCTGACTCATCGCCGGGGGCTTGACCTGTTGCTGTGCGGGGGCGTCGGCCAATGGCAACGCTGATACGACGGAGCTACCGCTGCTGAGTTGTGCGCTGCCCGGCGCATCGCGAAGCCCGTCAACCGTCAGCTCGAGAGGCTTCGCCAGGCCGAAATCCAGAATCTTCACAGTCCCGTCGTCTTGGACCTTGATGTTGGCGGGTTTCAGATCACGATGAATGATCCCCTGGCCATGCGCCGCCACGAGTGCCTGGGCGATTTGGCGGGCGATCGGAATCGCCTCGTCGACCGGAACCGACCCACGTGCCAGGCGGTCCGCGAGCGTCGGACCTTCGACGAGCTCCAACACGAGGGCATGTACGCCTCCGCTGTCCTCGAGACCGTAGATGGCGGCGATGCCCGGATGATTGAGCGAGGCCAGCACGTGCGCTTCGCGCGTGAAACGCGCCAGTCGCTCGGGATCGTGTGTGAACACTCCGGGCAGTGTCTTTAGCGCCACGTCTCGATGCAGCTTCGTGTCGCGTGCGCGATACACCTGCCCCATGCCACCGGCGCCCAGCACGCCTTCGATCCGGTACGCACCGACGTGCGCTCCAGTCGCCAGACTCGCGTCAGCATCAAGAAGATCGTCGGCAAGGTCCCAGACTGGCGAATCGATCAACACCGGCGCCGCCTCGTGGGCTAGCAGAGATTCGACTTCGCGCCGCAACTCCGGGTCGTGGGCACAGGCCGCCGCGAGAAACAGAGCTCGAGCATCCGGCTCCCGCTCGAGAGCCGCCTCATAGATCCGCGACGCCTCCTGCCAGCGTTCGGGAGTCATGGCGCTTTGTCGGCCGTCCTCATGAAGAGTCTATGTCACGTCATCGGCCGGGGCCGTGTAGACAGCCGGTATCCCTTGCTACTTGTTCCGAGTCGGAATCCAGCTCGCTGCGCCCTCTTCCCAGGCGTTGTCCGTCAGGACGCGAACGTCGCTGCCATCGGGACGCATCACACAGATCTCGCCATAGGGCTGGGGGCTCCCTAGCGAAAGGGCGAATTCATCCTTGAAACCCTGTCGGGAGGTACTGAAAGCGATCCACTCCCCGTCAGGCGACCACTCCGAGTGTGCATCGTTGCCCGGTGTGCGGGTCAACCGCCGTAGCCCGCTCCCGTCCGCTCGAATGACGTAGATCTCATAGTCGTCATCGCGTTTGCTCGTGAACGAAATCAGATCGCCGCGTGGAGACCAGGCAGGAAAGGTGTCGTAGTCGGAGCCCGTGGCCAGGGACGTGATCTCACCGCGTCCGATGTCGATGATACTCAATCCCGTGCGAGAGCCGATGACACTTCGAAAGACGAGACGCTTTCCATCTGGCGACCAACTTGGCAGGCCATCGTGACGCTCGCCGCTCGTGAGCATCTTCAAGTCGCTACCATCGGGGCGAATCATCGCCAGGTGAGTCGGACCGGACGCACCCATATGGGCGCCAACCGAGAAGGCGATGCGGTCTCCGCGCGGAGACCAGACCGGGCGGTTGACGCTGGGGCAGGTGTTCCCCTGGCAATCCTCCGGACTCCTGAGTTCGAAGATCACCCTGCGCTTCTCGCCATCGGCGTTGGCGACGAAGACACGTTTTGCCACTAACGAGTTCTCGCTGCCTGCCAGGCGGTCTCCGTCTGGTGAGTACGATGGGAAGGACAGGCCGACGCGTACCAAGCCGAAGCCGTTGTCGTTGCTGAACCAGTGCTGCGTGCCCACGGGGTTAAGAGCGTCCGCGCGATGGAACACCATTCGTTGTCCGTCGCGGGACCAATGCGGACTATCGAATGCGCCAGCGGCACCTTCAACGCCTGACGTGAAGCGGATGCGGCCACGCTGACTGATGATGCCCGACGAGTTCTGGGCGTAGCTCTGGTCACCCGTCTGCCGCGCCACATAGCCAATACGCCCATCGCCGAGCGACTGCGGAAAGAGCTTGATGCCTTCGCCGGACGTCAGAACCTCACGTTCTCCAGTTGCGAGGGAGACGGATGCGATCTGCGTCGTGCCCTGCCCGCGGTGGAGCTGCTGCTGGAGATCTGCCTCGTAGAACAGGATCGAGGCGGCGTCCGGTGACCACGACGGTGTACCCGCCACGGCATTGCCATGCGTGACGCGCCGCAGGCCCGTACCGTCGGGATGCACGATGTAGATCTCTGTGGATTGCTGGGCGACGAACGCCATGCCGCCGGGAGCCCCGCGGACCGCACGGGTCGAATCCCGATCGGACGAGAACGCAATCCAGCGCCCATCTGGTGACCACGCGGGTCGGAAGTCGCCTGCCTGATGGTGGGTCACGTTCACGAGGCGCCGGGTCCCGAGTTCGAGCACCCAGACGTCGGCCTGGCCAGTGCGGCTCGACACGAACGCAATCGAGCCGCCGTCGGGAGAGAATGCCGCTTGGTCGTCGAACGCGACGGAGTCCGTCAGGCGCTCCAGCGCGGAGCCGTCCAGCCGGACACGAAACAGATCCGCCGACCCTTCCCGCGTTGAGGTGAACACGACCCACTGGCCGTCCGGCGAGAACGACGCGTTCGAATCGAACGACGCGTGGGGAGCCAGAGGCCTCGGGTTGGTACCGTCCCCATCCGCGAGGAAAATCTGCTGGTTTCTTGGCGCCTGACTCGTGAACGCGATCTGGTATCGAGGCTGAATTTGTGCGTGGACGCCGCAAATGAGCGCGAGCGCTGCGGAGCAGACGAACCCGGGTCGAAGGATGGTGAGTCTGCGGTTCATGGCTGTCCCTCTGTATGGGTTAGCGGAAACAGCCCGAGAAAACTGACACACGCATAGAATGGCCAGACAATCGATGGCGGCCAACGACGGACCTGAGCTGACGCAGTTGCTCAAGGCGTGGAGCCGCGGAGACCAGACGGCGCTCGAGCGCCTCACGCCGATGGTCTACGATCGGCTCCGGCGACTGGCCTCGCACTACGTGCGACGGGAGCGCGCCGGACAGACACTGCAGCGCACCGCGCTGGTCCACGAAGCCTACGTGCGTCTGATCGAGGGCGCGGACGCCGATTGGCAGGACCGGGCACATTTCTTCGCCGTGGCGGCGCAGGTGATGCGTCGGATTCTGGTGGATGCGGCGCGAGCTCGCCACGCTCAGAAGCGTGGCGGCGATATGGCCCGCCTTGACCCGTCGGAGCTCGACGTCGACACGATCGCCGCGCCCGGAACCGACCGGGCATTCGAGCTCTGTGCCCTCGACGATGCGCTGTCCAGCCTCGCGAAGCTGGATCCGCGACGCGCGCAGGTGATCGAACTGCGCTTCTTCGGCGGACTGACTGTCGAAGAGACCGCCGAGGTCTTGAAGATTTCAGCGCAGACGGTCATGCGCGATTGGAAGACGGCGAAGACGTGGCTCGCGCGCCAGCTCCGGCAGGTGTGAGGCAACGGCGCACGTGGCATCCAAGAAATCTGGCCACGCGCCCGTCCCGGCAGTACTCCGACTCCTTGTCCTTTGGCTCGCACGCTCGCGGCGTCAGCTGACTAATTTGGTTTAAGCGAGAGTCATGCGCCGGGGTCGGCGAAAACGCTGTGAATCGTTGATGATCAACGATCGTGTTTCCAAAAGAGAGAGGAAGATCCACCCTCGGTAGGAATTCCAGTATTTTCGCGGGCTCGACTTGAACTGATAAATATAAGCTAAATTTTTCAATCAGTTAAAGCTGGCGGAGAGAGGGATTCGGTCTCTCGGTAAGCCTTTAGATTCATAAACATACGAGGATTCGATTGCCGCGTGCGCCAAATTTGTCATGGTTGCCGCGCCGCATTGCACCGATTGCACCGGCGACCTCGATCCCTTCGAAGCGGCAAGGCTCACCGTAGACAGGCGTTTGTCTTGCCAACCGGACTGGGTGCTGACTCGATGACCACCCCCGAGCCGCCGCTCCGAACCTGCTCGGCGTCACCGCGGACGAGGACAAGGAATTCCAGGCCTCGCTGAAGCGCAACCGCGCGGAGATCGGTTGTTATAGGATGCGGGCGACGAAAACTACGCGGCAGGGGCTGGCAACCGTATTCGCGCCCTTGCTCGCGTTCGTGTTCTTCGCCATCAGCGCGCAGGCGCAATGGTTGAACTACTTCGGACACCTGGATGTCGAATTGAGTCTCGACGATACCCAGATGTACGACGCCCTTACCATCAAGTACACGGAAGACCTTCTGGCCGGCTCGGATATCTTCTTCTGCGGCGAAAACGAAAAGGACCGCGCTCACATCGAACAGAAGTAGAGACACCGGCAGGAAAGCAGAGGGGCTTATGGAAGCAGCGCGAGTGCGCGCGCAACTGAGTCGGATTCTAACGAGCGCGACCTTCACCGACGCCGGACGCGCCAGCAGCTTTCTCCGATTCGTCGTCGAACACGCACTCGACGGACGTCCGAGCGAAATCAAGGAATCAGTAATCGCCGTCGAGGTCCTGGGCCGAAGCCCGTCGTTCGATTCGAAAACGGATCCGATCGTCCGCGTCGAAGCGGGACGCCTCCGTGACCGCCTCCGCGAATACTACGACAGTCATGGGCCCGCCGATGACGTGCTCATCTCCGTTCCGAAGGGCGGCTATGTGCCAGAGTTCTCGGAACGCCAGCCACCGGCGCAGCCGCAGATACCCAACGTCCTGCGGTTCTCGCTCCTCCCTCCAGAGAGCGCGGCGTTCGACTCCTTCGCTATCTCGCCAGACGGCCGGAGAATCGCATTTAGCACCGACGTCAGCGGCCGAACGATGCTGTGGGTGCGGGAGCTCGATTCGCTCGACGCGAAGCTCCTCCCCGGAACCGAAATGGCCGCGTTCCCGTTCTGGTCGCCGGACAGCCGGTCGATCGGCTTCTTCACGCCGTTCAAGTTGAAAGTCATCCACGCTGCCGGCGGACCGTGCCGTGACATTGCGAATGTCGTCGTGGGTAGAGGAGGCGCATGGAATCGCGACGGCATCATCGTCTTCTGCCCAAGGCCGGTCGGCGCTCTGCATCAGATTCCCGCGGCGGGCGGAACGCCGCAGGCGGTGACGTCTCTGGATGCGGCGCGCGACGAAATCTCACACGGCTTTCCGCAATTCCTGGCTGACGGTCGTCGCTTCCTCTACTTTGCCGCCAGCTGTCGCCCTGGTGAGTCGTCGATCCGTGTGGGATCGCTCGGTTCCGCGATGTCGAAACCGCTCGTGGGTGCGGAGACCAGCGCCGTGTACGCGCCGGTCTTCGGCGGGCGGCCGGGAGTTGTGCTGTACGTCTCTCACAAGTCACTTGTGGCCCAGTCGCTTGATGACCAGACGCTGGAACTCAGAGGCGAGCCGGAGATCGTGACGCCGGAAGTCCGATATCGACGGTGGGGTCAGGCCGGCGTTTCAGTCTCGAGCGACGGCCTGCTTCTGTACCGCAGGGGCACGAACGATATCCATCAATTCACGTGGATCGACAGGCAAGGCACGGCCGTCTCCACCGTCGGTCCACGGAACGGCTTTGCCTCGAGCCCGCATTACTCGTTCAACCTGTCGCCGGACGAGCGGCGTGTGGCCATTCATCGTCACGACGATCCCGACACGGCCCTGGCAAGGATCTGGGTGATGGACGTGTTTCGTGGCGGAACGATGTGGCGCTTTACCGATCCCGGAGGTCCGGAGGCGGAATTCTGTCCTGTCTGGTCGCCGAGCGGAGCCGAACTGCTCTTCAGCCGTGGAGATGACCGGGGGATGCGCCTCCTCCGGCAGGCCATCAGCGGCGGGAGCCCGGCCTGCATCGTCGACACAAAGGGGCCGAAGTTTCCGACGGACTGGTCGGACGACGAACGCTTCATCACGTACAACTCACAGGAACCGGACTACCGCTACCAGCACATCTGGGTGGCGTCACCTATCGCGTCAGACCAACCGCATCCGTTGCTTCAACGCTCCCACCACGACGGCAGCGCGCGCTTCGCGCCAATGCCGACCGACGATGGCCCCCGGATCGCGTATACATCCGACGAGACCGGGCAGCATCAGATCTACGTTCGCAGTTTTCCCGACTCCGGCCGCAAATGGCAGATCTCGAATGAGGGCGGTTTTCTGCCACAGTGGAGGCGGGACGGTCAGGAGTTGTTCTATGTCGCCCCGGACGGAACGCTCATGGCCGTCGCCGTTGGCCGCGACTCGTCGGAGTTCGGTCGTCCGCAGAAGCTCTTCGTCACCGGTCTGCATCTCGAGTCCCACAGCAGCTGGATGAATCAGTATGGCGTGGCGAACGACGGGCAGAGATTTCTGTTGAATCGTTCCACGGAAGGATCGCCGGACGCGCTTACGGCCGTTATTCCCCGGTAAAGGCCGCTCGACGATTGGCAGTTTGCACATGTAC
>Ga0326726_10004421_pt1 | contig 12818 bp, 12 predicted proteins | sample MHFenrmetagenome_2_FD_207603 | JGI IMG/M metagenome (GOLD analysis project Ga0326726, IMG submission 207603) | Lab enriched peat soil microbial communities from Michigan Hollow, Ithaca, NY, United States - MHF15MN | ecosystem: Environmental > Terrestrial > Soil > Wetlands > Peat | place: USA...
CGAGAGCGAATGCGGCGCAAATGACCAATGACCTGTTCGCGCGAATCATCGCCTCTCCTTTGGCCTGCTGAGATCGAGCGGAGCGGAGTCTATCCGAAGTCGCCGCGCACGGTGCGATCGTCGCGAGCGCGCCCGAGCCGGATCTCGGACGGCGAGATCGGGCTGGCGCCCGCTTGCGTCACATTTCTGTGTACATCTGTGGCCACGGGCAGCTCCTCGGTACTCGAGAGCTGGCGCAGTAACACGATCACGTGGTCCGTGTGATTCGCCGCGCGGGCTCAGGGTGGCTGCGATCGGTCAGCCGCCCTTGCCCCGCCCGTGACCGGTGGCGCAGGAGCAAGTGGGATGTTCAACCCCGGGCACTCCGCATGGTAGGCTCACAGCCATCATGGCGATCTCTGCTCGCGACGGCGTGGTCGACAAACGGGCTTTCCTCGGGGGAGTCTTCCTGATCAGCTTCGCGATGCTGATCTTCCAGATCGTCCAGACGCGCATTCTGTCAGTGATCGCGTGGTACTACCTGGCCTTCTTCGCGATCAGCGTCGCCATGCTCGGCATGACGGTCGGGGCGGTCCTGGTCTATCTGCGGGGCGACCGGCTGCAGGCCGGTGGACTCGCGCCCGCGCTCTCTGACCATGCGCTGGCGTTCGCGATCAGCATGCCCGTATCGATGCTGGTGCAGCTCTCGCTCATCACCTCGCAGGCGGTGTCACTCGTCACGTTGGTCGCCTGGAGCTTGCTGCTCACCGCGATGGCAGCACCGTACGTATTCGCGGGAGTCGCAGTCAGCCTCGCGTTGACGCGCAGCTCATTCCAGATCGGGCAGGTGTACGCCGCCGACTTGCTCGGAGCGGCGCTCGGCTGCGTCTCCGTCGTGCTGATCCTGAACTTCCTCGACGCCCCGTCGGCGATCGTGCTCGCCGGCGCGATTGCGGGCCTCTCGTCGTTCTGCTTCGCGCGCGCCGCGAGCCCGGCGGGCCGAGAGAGACTGCGCGCGCGCAGCCGGTATCTGCGTCCGACCTTCGTCGTCGCGGCGCTGTTGGCGCTCACGCTCGCCGGGACCGTCTCACCCGTGCGCATTCGGCCGATTCTCGTCAAGGACAACGTCGACCACGGGTTATTCGGCGGCTTCGAGCGCTGGAACTCGTATTCGAGGGTCATCGCGGGCGTTCCAATCTCGAGGAGCATTCCGTTGTGGGGCCCGTCGCCCGCGCTGCCGACGGATCGGTTGATCGACCAGATCCCTCTGAACATCGACGGCAGGGCGGGCACGGACATGTTCCACTACGACGGGACGCTCGAGTCGATCGACTTCCTCCGATTCGATCTCGTGAATCTCGCGTACAACCTGCCGGGGATTCACAAAGCCGCGATCATCGGGGTCGGCGGCGGGCGCGACCTTCTCGCCGCTCATCTCTTCGGAGTGAGTGAGATCGTCGGGGTGGAGCTCAATCCGATCTTCATCGATCTCCATACGCGCGAGCCCTTGTACAAGGACTTCTCGAATCTGACCGCGCTGCCCAACCTTCGGCTCTTCGTCGACGACGCGCGCAGCTGGTTCGCCAGCACGCACGAGAAGTTCGATCTGATCCAGATGAGCATGATCGACACCTGGGCCGCGACAGGCGCCGGCGCGTTCAGCTTGAGTGAGAACGGCCTGTACACCCTGCAGGGCTGGCGCGCGTTCATCCGCACTCTGAACGACGGCGGCATCCTGACTGTGAGTCGCTGGTACAACCCCGGCGATGTGAATGAATCCGGGCGAATGATCGCACTCGCGATTGCGGCGCTGTGGGATGCAGGCGTGGCCGACGCGCGCCCACATTTGTTCGTCGCGCACGCCAAGAACATCGCGACTCTGGTGCTGTCCAAGAGCCCGCTCACTACGAGTCAAATCGCGACTCTACGCGCGGAGGTGCGAAGACTCGGCTTCGACGTTCTGCTCGCGCCCGATGAGCCGCCGCGGTCCGAGCTCCTCGCCGCGATGGTTGCCAGCAAGAACCTCGCCGCGCTGAACGACGCGGCGGGCAGTCAATTCCTCGATCTCACCGTGCCCACCGACGATCGGCCGTTCTTCTTCAACCAGCTTCGCTTCTCCAAGATCCCGGAGGCGGCGCGGATGGCGATCAGCGGCCAATCGGGGCTGGGGCTGGGCGTGGTCCGCGGGAACCTCCTGGCTTCCGGTGCGCTCGTCCTGATTCTCTTCATCTCCATCGCGGCGGTGATCTGCACGATTCTGCTGCCGCTTCGCGGGGTGACTCGGAATCGCTCCATCCCGCTGATCGCGGTGGGCAGCGCGTACTTCTCGCTCATCGGCATCGGGTTCATGCTCGCCGAGATCGGCTTGCTGCAGTATTTCAGCGTCTATCTCGGACACCCGATCTACTCGCTCTCGGTGTGTCTATTCAGCCTGATCCTGGCGACCGGCCTGGGGAGCCTCGCGTCGGAGCGACTCTCCATTGCGAGCCCGCGAGCGATGCTGATCTGGGGTCTGCTCGTCGGCTGCTATCTCTTCGGCCTGCAGGCGTACCTGACGAGTGCGTTCGCCGCAACGACCGGCCGAGAGCTCTCGGTGCGGATCGCCGTGTCACTGGGCATCGTCATGCCGCTCGGCTTCCTGCTCGGCTTCGCGTTTCCGACCGGCATGAAGCTCGTGGAAGCGGTGGATCCACAGCCCACCCCCTGGTTCTGGGGCATCAACGGGGCGACGGGCGTCCTCGCCTCCGTTCTGGCGGTCATGCTCAGCATGGCGTTTGGGATTCGAGTCACTCTGTCTGTCGCGGCGGTCTGCTATCTGTGCCTGATCCCGGCAGGGCTGTCACTCATCGCGATGGACCGGCGCAAGGAGGCCACGGCGCAGAGACCCGATCGCTCAGGTGCTCGAGAGCTGGCGCAGGAACGCGATTAGGTCGCGGATGCCCTGATCGTTGATGACGCCGCCCCAGGGCGCCATCATCGGCGACTTCCCGACGGAGGCTCCGCCCTTCGAGATCACCTGATACAGGTGCTCGTCGGTGAGTCCGGCCATGAACACGTGGTCCGAGTGATTCGCGGGGCGCGGATTCAAGGTCGCGGCGATCGGGCCGTCGCCCTTGCCGCCCGGCCCGTGGCAAGTGGCGCAGTACTGCGCGTAGAGCGCCCTGCCGGCTTCGGCGTCGCCGCGCAGACTCTGGGCGGTCGCGCCCGCGGCAGGCGCGGGTGCCGGCGCGACCGGTGGAGCGGGCGCCGGCGCAGGTGCCGTTGCAGGTGGCGGCGCGGGCATCGACGCCGCGGGAGCCGGAGGCGCGCTCGATTTCTCGCCGCCGCAACCGATCGAGAACGCCGCGACCAGAAGCGCCGCGACCGCGCGAGTCACTGCACGCTCCGCACGACGAGGTCGACGAGCATCGCGCCGAACGTGCCGACGAGATACCCGAGCGAGACGCGGAACGTGCGCTTGGCGGTCGGCGCGTCCTGGCGCCGCAGCAGCTGGACTGCCTGCGCGAAGAACCACGCCCACAGCGCGAGCGTCACCGCGCCATAGCCGAGGCCGAGCGTGCCGAGCCAGACAGGCGCGAGAGTCACGGGCAAAAGGCTCAGGACCCAGAGCAGGCTGCGGCGACACGTCGCGGTGTCACCGATCCGGTCGTGCAGCATCGGGAAGCCCGCGCGCTCGTAGTCCGTCCGGTGATTCATTGCGATCGCGTAGAAGTGGGGCGGCTGCCACAGGAAGATGATTCCGAAGAGCAGCCAGCCCGAGAGTGAGATCGTGCCGTTCGCGGCGGCGTCGGCGATCAGGGGCGCGATCGCGCCGGAAACTCCGCCGGCGATCACCGCGAACGGCGTGCGCGGCTTCAGCCATAGCGTGTACACGAACACGTAGAAGAGGATCGCGGCGAGCGCGATGCCCGCCGGCGCGGCGCTCGCCGCGCCCCACAGGACGCCGGTTCCAAGCACGGAGAGCACGAGGCCGAACGCGAGGGCGCGCTCGGGCCGCAGGGTCCCCGAGGGCAGCGGCCGCGTCGCGGTGCGCGCCATGCGCGCGTCGCGCTCGCGCTCGAGATAGCTGTTCAGCGCGTTGGCGGCCCCGGCCGCGAGGGCGGTCCCGAGCAGGGTCCAGGCGGCGAGCCGCGGCGACGGCCAGTGCCCCTCCGCGAGGATCAGCGCGGGCAGCCCCGAGAACAGCACGAGCGGCAACAGGCGCGGCTTCGTCAGCGCGAGATACGCGTGCATCGTGCGCCTCCCAGCGCGTGCCGCTCGTGCGCGGCGGTTGCGACATTCTTCTGTGTCGCTCGCGCGGCGGTGAGCGCGTCGCGCGCCAGGAGGCCGGTCGTCAGGAAGATCCCGGCCGCGAGTGCGGAGTGCAGCGCGGTCACCTCGACGGGCAGGCGCAGGAGCACGTTCGCTGCGCCGACCGCGATCTGGAGGAGCACGAGTCTGAGCCCCGTCCAGGCGAGTCGGCCGCTCGACCCCGCCGCGCGGAGCTGCCACGCGAGCAGCGCGAATGCGGCCGTGACTCCGTAGGCATTCAAGCGATGGAGCACGTGCAGCCCGACCGGTCCCTGCAGAGTCGGAGCGACGGAATCGCCGTTGCACAGCGGGAACGTCGCGCAGGCGAGCCCGGCGGAGTGACTCGAGACGAGCCCGCCCAGCACCACCTGGAGCGCGACGAGGAAGCTCACGACCGCCACGAGCCGCGCGCCTCCGGGCGGGAGCTTGGCGGGCGCGCGCGTCTCGCCGTGCGCCGCGTCGAGCAGATCTCGCGCGAGCCACGCGAGCGCGAGCGCGAACGCATTCCCGGTCAGCAGATGCGCCGTGACCGTCCAGGGCGCGAGTCCGAGCAAGACGGTGAGTCCGCCGAGGGTCACTTGCACCCCGAGCAGCGCGAAGACGAGCGCGAGCGAGCGGGCGAAGCGCGCGCGCAGCGGGCGCCGCCGAAGCAGCGCGAACGCGAGCGCGGCCGCGCCGAGCGACAAGCTCCCGGCCAGCAAGCGATGACCCCATTCGAGCGCGATGCGCGCGTCGAAGCTCGGCACGAGCTGGCCCTGGCACAGCGGCCAGTCCGGACACGAGAGCCCTGCGCCGTGCGCGCGCACCAGCGCACCGACGACGATGAGCGCCCAAGCCGCCAAGGCGAGCATGGCTGCCCCGCGTCCGGCGCGGCGCGCCGCCGCACGCGCGTCGTCGGGGAGGGGGGTCATTTCAATGACTCACGAAGTGACCGTTCAGGAGCATCAGCACGAGGATCATGAGCGCCGCCAGGCCGAGCGGGAAGCCGAAGACCATGCGCGGGGTCCCGTGATCCTGTCGCAGGTGCATGAAGAAGTAGACCACCGCCCAGAACTTCACGGCCGACAGGATCAGGATCACCGGCACCACGATCGCCGCGAACGCCGGCAGATTCTCGTGGTACCAGGTCTTGACCCCGGGCACGACGATCAGGATCTCGAAGGCCGTGATGACCGTGAGGGTGGAAATCACCTTCACGTAGAGACTGACCGGCGGGTGCGCGTGTGACTGGCTGCCGTGGTCGCTCATTGCGCGAACTCCAGTAGGTAGACGCAGCTGAAGATGATGATCCAGACGATGTCGACGAAATGCCAGTAGAGACCGGCGATCTCGACGTCCATCTCTTTCTCTTTGGGCAGCTTGCCCTGCGCGTTCATCACGAACAGGGACAACAGCCAGAGAATGCCGCCCGACACGTGCGCGCCGTGGAATCCGGTGAGCACGAAGAACGTCGTGCCGTACAGGTTCTGCGAGAGAGAGAGTCCCTTGTGGTAGAACTCGGTGAACTCGAAGGCCTGGAAGCCGACGAAGATCAGGCCGCCGCCGGCCGTCGCCAGCAGCCACGCGCCGGCCGCGAAGCGCTTGCCCTCGCGCACGTAGTGCAGCGCCATGACCATGAAGAACGAGCTCGCGAGCAAGGTGAAGGTCGAGATCGTCGTGACCTGGATCGAGAACGTGTCGTGCGGATACGGCCCGGTGAGACTCTTGCCCCGATAGGACAAGTAAGTCCCGATGAGCGTGCCGAAGAACATGCACTCGGAGCCGAGGAAGGTCCAAAAGCCGAGCTTGCGGTGCGGAATGCCGAGCGCGGTGTACTCGGCGTGAGCGTCAGCCGACATCTAGTGGTGCTCCTCGGGTGCGTAGCCGTAACCCGGCTGGAAGACCCAGCCGAAGGTTCCGGCGAGGAAGATGAAGAAGCCCGCCAGCGAGATCCAAGGCCCGTGCGCCGGGATGGTCATCGCTCCGCCGAAGATCATCGTGATCCCGAGACCGACGATGATCGGCCAGTGACTCGGCGGGGGAATGTGGATGCCGTCGTCGCGGCCCGGGGGCGCTTTGGGCGCGCCGTGATACTTCTGGTCGAAGAGCGGCCGCGAGCTGCTGACCGGCGGAACGCGATCGAAGTCCCACTCCGGCGGCGGTGAGCTCGTCGCCCACTCGAGCGTCGCGCCGTCCCACGGGTCACTGCCGGCGATCTTTCCGCGCACGCGGCTCGTCATGTAGTTGTAGAGGAAGATCAGCTGCGACACGGCGATCACGAACGCGCCGATCGTCGCGACGTGATTCCAGAAGCTCCAGCCTTCCCAGGCGGCGTAGGTATAGATGCGCCGCGGCATGCCGTCGGCGCCCAGGAAGTGCATCGGGAAGAACGTGAGGTTGAAGCCGATCAGCGTGCACCAGAAGTGCAGCGCGCCCAGCCTCTCGTCCATCAGTCGGCCCGTGAACTTCGGGTACCAGTAGTAGATCCCGGCGAAGAGACCGAGGATCGAGCCGCCGAACAACACGTAGTGGAAATGCGCGACGATGAAGTACGTGTCCTGCTGCTGCAGGTCGATCGCGGGCACCGCGTGCATGAAGCCTGACAGGCCGCCGATCGTGAACATGAACACGAAGCCGAGCGCGAACAGCATCGGCGTCGCAAAGCGCAGTTGACCGCCCCAGATCGTCGCGATCCAGTTGAAGATCTTCACCGCAGTCGGCACGGCGATCATCATCGTCGTGAACGAGAACGAGATGTCCGCGACCGGGCCGAGCCCCGTCGTGAACATGTGGTGACTCCACACGCCGAAGCCGAGGAAGCCGATCGCGATGCCGGAGAAGATCACGAACTCGGCGCCGAACAGCGGCTTGTGCGAAAACGTGGGCAGCACCTCGGACACGATGCCCATCGCGGGCAGGATCAGGATGTAGACCTCCGGGTGTCCGAACAGCCAGAACAAGTGCTGGTACAGGAGTGGATCGCCGCCGGCCTCGGGGATGTAGAAATTCGTGCCGAACAGGCGATCGAACATCAGGAACACGAGCCCGACGGTGATGATCGGGAACGCGAGCACCACCAGGAACTGCACCACCAAGGTCATCCACACGAACACCGGCATGCGCATCAGGGTCATGCCCGGCGCGCGCATGTTCAGGATCGTCACGATGAAGTTGACGCCCGCCATCATCGACGCGACGCCCAGGATCTGCAGACCGAGAATCCAGAAGTCGACCGAGTGAGTCGCGGTTCCGGTGCGGTTCGAGAGCGGCGCGTACGCGAACCAGCCCGCGTCCGGCGGCGTGCCGAACAGGAAGCTCGAGTTGATGAACAGCGCGCCGAAGAAGAACACCCAGTACGACAGCGCGTTGAGCCGCGGGAACGCGACGTCGCGCGCGCCGATCATCAGCGGGATCATGTAGTTAAAGAACGCGGCGCCGAGCGGCATGATCGCCATGAAGATCATGGTCGTGCCGTGCATCGTGAACAGCGCGTTGAACACCTGCGCGGACACGACCGTGCCGTTGGGCCCCATCAGCTGCATGCGCATGATCAGCGCCTCGATGCCGCCGACCATGAACAGGATGAAGGCGGAGACGCCGTAGAGGATCCCGATCCGCTTGTGATCGACGGTGGTGATCCAGCTCCAGACACCCGTCTGCTCCGCGGCGTGCGCATGCGGAAGCGTGTGAGTCGCGGTCGCCATCTTGCTCCTCTACTTCATCATCTCGAGATAGGAGACGAGCTGATCCACGGTCGCGTCGGGCAGACAGTTCCCGATCTGCACGTCGCGACAGCACGCGTCGGGCTGCCCCGGACCAGTGCACTGCATCGCCGGCACGTTCATCTTCGCATCCGGCTTCACGTGCTGCGGATCGTGGATCCACGTCTTCAGATTCTCGGGCGTGTTCTCGAGCGTTCCCGCCGCGATCTGTTTTCGGGTCGCGACCTTCATCAGGTTCGGGCCGTTCATGTGCAGCACGGTCTTGTCGTTCGCCATCGTCATGTGACAGGCGATGCAGCCCGAGGCCGCGAAGACGCCGAAGCCCGCCATCGACTCGGGCGGCGGCGGGGTCTTCTGCTGCTTCACCCACGCGTCGAAGTCGGCGGGTGTGCTCACGACCACCTGCATCCTCATCAGCGCGTGCGACGAGCCGCAGTACTCGGTGCACTGGCCCTGGAAGACGCCGGTCTCGGTCGGCGTGAACCACATCGGCTGATTGCGGCCCGGCACCGCATCGCGTTTGCCGCCGAGGCGCGGGAACCAGAATGCGTGAATCACGTCCGTCGACGTCACGTGGAAGACAACCGTGCGGTCCTTGGGCACGACGAGCTCGTTCGCGGTCGTGAGGTCGTACTCGGGGTAGTAGTACTCCCAGAACCACTGGCGCCCGGTCACGTCGACCACGAGCGGATTCGCCGACGGCGGCGGGCCCTGGTGGAAGCGGATCGCCTGGCAGCTCGGGACATACATCACGATCACGAGCAGGACGGTCGCGAGCGTCCAGCCGACCTCGAGCGGGGTGTTGCCGTGTGTCTGCTTGGGGTGCGCCGTCTCGTCGCCGCGCTTCCGGAAGCGGAACAGCGCGTAGAGCAGGAGACCTTCGACGCCGAGGAAGACCGCAAGCGTGATCCAGTAGACCAGCGCGTACATCCACTGAGTCGCTTCCGCGTTTTCGGTCAGCGGGAAGATGGTGGACATCGGCAGGAGCGGCGTCCCGAACGGGTACCAGATCCACAGCAGCCCGAGGACCACGAAGACGATGAGAAATCCGATCAGAGGCGCGCGCTTCTCGCTCACCGTCCGATTCCTTTCCTGGCGATACTTTCTGCGGGTCCGCGGACCGCGGGCACGGCTCGCGCCGGCAACCCCGTGCGGACGACAGTCAACGCACGTCCCCTGACCCCGTGACGACCGGCGCGCAGGTTACTGGCGATCCCCCTGCAGGGTCAAGCAAACCAGGGCACCCATCAACGCCTGCAACCTTACGCTGCGCCTCAATAGGAGCGTGGTAGATCGAGGACGTGCTCCGCGATGAAGTTCAGGGCCATCTCTTGGGAGATGGGGGCGAGTCGCATCAGGCGCGCCTCCCGCCAATAGCGCTCGACGTGAAACTCGCGCGCATAGCCGAAGCCGCCGAGCGTCTGCAGCGCCCGATCGCACGCTCGGAACGAGGCGTCCGCGCAGCGCACCTTGGCCATGTTCGCGAGCGGCCCCGCGGGCTCGCCGCGGTCGTAGGTCCACGCGGCCTTCTGCCACAGCAGCTCTGCGGCCACGAGCTCGCTGTACGAGTCCGCGAGCGGATGCGCGATCGCCTGGTTCTGGCCGATCGGCCGGTCGAACACCACGCGCTCGCGCGCGTACGCGACGGCGCGCTCGAGCGCCCGGAAACCGATGCCGACCGCCTCGGCCGAGATCACGATCCGCTCCGGGTTGATGCCGTCGAGCAGGCAGTAGAACCCGCGCCCCACCTCGCCGACGACGTCCTCGTCCGAGACGGGCAGGTCGCGGATGAACACCTCGTTCGAATTCACGGCGTTGCGGCCGAGCTTCGGGATCTCCCGGATCTCGACGTGCGCGGGGTCGAGGTCGGCGAGGAACAAGGTCATGCCGTCGAGCCGGCGCGCGCACTGCTCGCGCGGTGTGGTGCGCGTGAGCAGCAGGATCTTCTGCGCCTGCTGGGCCTTCGTATTCCAGACCTTCTTCCCGTTCACGATCCAGCGGTCGCCGTCGCGCCGCGCGAACGTGCGGATGCGCGACGTGTCCGTGCCGGCGTCGTCCTCGGTCACGCCGAAGGAGACGTGCAGCTTGCCCGTCGCGGTCGGCGGGAGATACTTGGCCTTCATCGCCTCGCTGCCGTGATGAATGACGGGGCCCATGCCGAAGATCGACAGGTGCATCGTCGACGCCGCGTTCATCGCGCCCGCGCTGCCGGCGACCGCGCGCAGCAGCGCGCCCGCGTGCATCACGCCCAGGCCCGCGCCCCCATACTTCTCGGGGATCAGCACGCCGACCCAGCCCGCGTCCGCGAAGGCGTTGTAGAACTCCCAGGGGAAGAGCTTCTTCTCGTCGTGCTCCAGCCAGTAGTCGTCGTCGAAGCGCGCCGCCAGCTTGCCCGCCTCGGCGCTGATGCTCGCGAAGTCGGCGTCGGCCTCGAAATCCATGGGGCGCATCTTACGCCCCAGGAGACTCCTACTTCAGCTTGGCCTCTTTGAACACGACGTGCTTGCGCACGACGGGGTCGTACTTTTTGATCTCGAGCTTGTCCGGGGTGTTCTGCTTGTTCTTCCGTGTGGTGTAGAAGAAGCCGGTTCCCGCGCTCGACTCGAGCTTGATCTTTTCGCGCGCGCCCTTCTTGGCCATGGGCGGTCTTATACCTCATTTGAGCTTCGCTCGCCTTTGGCTCGCCGCGCGCGCCTGCGGCGCTTGCGGACCTCGCTCGGGACGGCCCTCGCTCGGCCGACGCGTTGTTCGTCAGGTTGCTCGCGAAGACTCGGCGAGCTCTGCTTGACAGCATGCGCTCGAGGGTGGGACGGTCGGCCCATGTCCGCTCCGCTCGAGGGAATTCGCGTGGTCGAGGTCGCGAGCTTCGTCGCGGCGCCGTCCGGCGGCGCGCTGCTCGCCGATCTCGGCGCGGACGTGATCAAAGTCGAGGTGCCCGAGGGCGAGCTGTATCGCCACACGAAGCCGCACATGGGCGGCTACAAGTCGGACTTCGACGGCGCGCCGCCGTTCGAGATGGACAACCGCGGCAAGCGCTCGCTCGCGCTCGACCTGACGCGCCCCGAGGCGCGCGCCGCGCTGCAGCGGGTGATCGCGCGCGCGGACGTCGTGCTCACCAACCTGTTGCCCGCCCGTCAGAAGAAGTACGGCCTCGACTCCGATTCGCTGCGCGCCGCGCAGCCCGCGCTGATCCACGCGACGTTGAACGGCTACGGCGTGCGCGGCGACGAAGCCAATGCGCCGGCGTTCGACTACACCGCGTACTGGGCGCGCACGGGAATGATGGACATGTTCCGCGCGCCCGACGCGATCCCGGCGTTCCTGCGCCCCGGCGTGGGTGACCACGCGGCCGGCGTGTCACTCGTCGCTGGAATTCTCGCGGCGCTGCGCGTGCGCGACCGCACGGGCGTCGGCCAGGCGATCGAGGTCTCGCTGCTGCAGATCGGCCTCTACATCCAGGGCAACGACATGGCCAACGTGCTGGCGACGGGACAGAGTCCGCCGATGCACGACCGGCGCGCGCCGCGCAACCCGCTGTGGAACTCGTATCCGACCGCGGACGAGCGCTGGCTGATGCTCGTGATGGTCGAGTCACAGCGCTACTGGCCGAACGTGTGTCGCGCGCTGTCCCTCGACGACATCGAGAAGGACGAGCGCTTCAACGATCCGGTCGCGCGCTACCGCAACGGGCGAGCGCTCGTGGAGATCCTCGACGGCGTGTTCGCGCAGCGCACGTTGGCCGAGTGGGAGGTGGAGCTCGCGCGCCATCCGCTCATCTGGTCGCCCGTACGGCGCATGCACGAAGTCATCGACGACCCGCAAGTGCGCGCGATGGGTTACTTCTCGAACGTGACTCACCCGAAGCTCGGCGCGTTCCAGAGCGTCGGGCCGCCGTTCCGCCTGTCCGCGCACTCGATGCCCGCGAACCGGCCGGCGCCCGAGCTCGGGGCGGACAACGCCGCGATTCTGCGCGAGGCGGGCCTCAGCGACGCCGAGATCGAGAAGCTGCGTCGCTGACGGACATGGACAGCGGCGAGGACTTCCAGGCCACTCACACACCCTTCGAGCTCTCGAAATACGAAGGCGCGTACGAGGTGGGGCGCGTCGAGATCCTCTCGGCTCTGATCCCCAGCGGGCAGAGTCGCAGCGCCGTCGACGTCGGCTGCGGCCCGGGCTTCTACACGAAGCTGCTCGCGGCCCGCGGCTTCGCGACGACCTCGATCGACACCGATACGGCGAACCTCGCGAGCGCCGGGCGCCTCGCCGCGGAGACCTTCCAGGGAGATGCCGTCGAGGTGCTGGCGAAGCTGCCGGCCGCGAAATACGACTTCGCGCTCGCGCTCGAGATCATCGAGCACATGCCCAGGTCGCGCGGCGAGACACTGCTCGAGAGACTCCACCGGCTCCTGGCTCCGGGCGGACGGCTGTTGCTCTCGACGCCGAACCGGCTCTCGCCCGAGCGACTGGCCGGCTACTACTGGACCGAACGGATCCGGCGCAAGGCGGTCTGGAGGGCCTGGGATCCGACTCACGTCCACATCTACACGTCGTTCGAGATCATTCGGCTCCTGCGCTCGAAGGGCTTCGAGATCGAGCGCGCCACGGGCTACGACTACCACCTGCCTTTGCCGCGGCTCGGCCGCGTGAAGCTCGGAGTCTCGCGCTCGAGCGCGTTTCCGCTCAATCGCTTCGGCTTCAACCTCATTCTCGAGTGCGTGAAGCGCTGATGCGACCTACCATCCCGCGCCGAATCGGAGGGGGCGCATGAAGGGCATCGTACTCGCCGGCGGCGCCGGTACGCGCCTGTTTCCGATCACACAGGTGGCGAGCAAGCAGCTCCAGCCGGTG
>Ga0326726_10004422_pt1 | contig 12817 bp, 11 predicted proteins | sample MHFenrmetagenome_2_FD_207603 | JGI IMG/M metagenome (GOLD analysis project Ga0326726, IMG submission 207603) | Lab enriched peat soil microbial communities from Michigan Hollow, Ithaca, NY, United States - MHF15MN | ecosystem: Environmental > Terrestrial > Soil > Wetlands > Peat | place: USA...
CAGCACACGCAGCGGGTTCGTACCCAGGCGGCGGCGGCTGTCCACGTCCAGCGCGTCGAGATTGCGCTCCAGATACTTCACCAGCCGATCGCGGTAGCGGGCGCGCGCCTCCGGGCTCCCCAGGCTATTGATCTGCAACCGGATCCCATCGAGGCCGAGGCGTTTCCAGAGTTGGCCGCACATTACGATGTGCTCGGCATCCACGTCCGGACCCGCAAACCCGAGCGCCTCCACTCCAACCTGGTGGAACTGCCGGTAGCGTCCCCTCTGGGGTTTCTCGTGCCGGAACATGGGGCCGGTGTAGTACAGCCGCTGCGGTCCGTTGTAGAGGAGATGATGCTCCAGGGCGGCGCGCACGCACGAGGCCGTGCCTTCCGGCCGCAACGAGATGCTCTCCCCGTTCAGGTCGGTGAAGGTGTACATCTCCTTCTCGACGATGTCGGTCACCTCCCCGATCGAGCGCACGAACAGTTCGGTCTTCTCCACCAGCGGCATGCGGATCTGCCGGTAGCCGTAGGCGATCAGCCAAACCCGTACCGTCTTCTCGAACAAATCCCAAAGTGGCGCCTGCTCCGGAAGGACGTCGCTCATCCCTCGGATCGATTGAATGGGTTCGCTCATGCTGCAGTTGTGAGTGAGCGGGCCGGATGCGCTGCCGCGCTCAGCCGACGCTGCTGGTCGCCTCGTGGTGCGCGACCGGTGGCCGCGCGGAGTCGCCGTAGTGCTGACGCACGTAGTCGGCGACGATTTGCTGGAATTCCTCGGCGATGCGTTGACCCTTGAGCGTCACCGTCTTGACCCCGTCAACGTAGACCGGGGCGACCGGGGTCTCGCCCGAACCCGGCAAGCTGATCCCGATGTTAGCGTGCTTGCTCTCACCCGGGCCGTTGACCACGCAGCCCATCACCGCGACGGTCATCGACTCGACGCCCGGAAATTGCCCCCGCCACACCGGCATCTGACCGCGCAGCCAGCTCTGGATCTTGTCTGCCAACGTCTGGAAGGTCGTGCTGGTGGTGCGCCCGCAACCCGGGCAGGCCACGACCATCGGCGTGAAGGAGCGCAGCCCCATGGTCTGCAGCAACTCCTGCGCAACCACCACCTCCCGGCTGCGGTCGCCTCCGGGCTCCGGCGTGAGCGACACGCGAATGGTGTCGCCAATCCCCTCCTGCAGCAGCACGGCCATCGCCGCCGTGGAAGCCACGATGCCTTTGCTTCCCATACCTGCTTCGGTCAGGCCCAGATGCAGAGGGTAGTTGCAGCTCGCTGACAGATCCCGGTAGACGCTGATCAGGTCCTGCACCCCGCTCACTTTGCACGACAACACGATACAGTCGGCGGGCATGCCCAGCTCCTCGGCGCGACGCGCGCTACTCAGCGCGGAGCTGACCAACGCTTCGCGCATCACGGCGCGCGCGTCCACCGGCTGCTCGCGGCGGGCGTTTTCGTCCATCAAGCGCGCTAGCAGATCCTGGTCGAGGCTGCCCCAATTGACGCCGATGCGCACGGGCTTGCCGAACCGGCAGGCGGCCTCGATCATCACCGCAAACTGCTCGTCGCGTTTCAGCCCGCGTCCGACGTTGCCTGGGTTGATGCGGTATTTGTCCAGCGCCTGGGCACAGTCCGGGAACTGCTTGAGCAGACGGTGGCCGTTGAAGTGGAAGTCGCCCACCAAGGGCACCGTCACGCCCGCCGCCAGCAAGCGCTCCTTGATGCGCGCGACCTGCGCTGCGGCCTCTGGGCTGTTGACGGTGATGCGCACCAATTCCGAGCCGGCCTGGGCCAGTTCGGCAACCTGACGTGTCGTGGCGTCGGCGTCGGCTGTATCCGTATTGGTCATTGACTGGACCACCACCGGCGCGCCGCCGCCTACGACGACGTGGCCGATCAGGGTCCGCCGCGTTAGGCTACGCGGGAGTGCAGTGTCAGCGCTGGGCGGCATTTGTTGCGGGCCTATTCGAGCGTGACGCGCGCCACGTCTATGCGTGTGTGTGGACCCAGGTCGATGGGCCTGCCCCGGTACAGCAGTTTGACGGCGTGGGCGTTGCCCACCACCACCACAAACGGCGGTTGCCCTCTGATCAAACGCTCGGTGCCCGGCGCGTTGAGCCGCGAAAGGATCGTCTCCCCGCTGCCATCTCTGACCTCAACCCAGGACTCGTCCTCGAAGATCATTCGGATCTGGCTCGACCCGCTGCCGGAGACCAGGACTCTCGGCTTGGCTACGGCCGCAGTTTCCTCGGCTGGCTGGCTGCCGGCGTGCAGCGGGTCGGAATCCTCGCGGCGGGGCAAACTGGGTTCCGCCGCGACCGGCGATGCGATCGTCTCCGCGCCCGTAACGTAGCGGCTTGCGCCTGCAGCAGTCTCATTCTCGGGCGCAGGCGGTGCAGCCGGCGTGGTCGACCCGGCCACGGGTCCGGCAGGAGCCTGCGACAGAGCGGCCGGCGGGGACTCGGCGTGCTGGGGCGCGGATGCCGCCGGCGCGAGTGGCCGCTCTGCCATCTGCGTCTGCCGTTGCTCTTTGGACGCGTTGGAAGCGAGCAACAGCAGCACCACGACCGCGAGCACTGCGAACGCGCCCCAGGTCAGGACCCGGTGGCGTCCCTCCGGGTTGGGGGCGGAGATCGGCATCTCGGCCAATCCGGATTCAGCGACTCGCGCCGGCGCGATCGATGCGCCCGCCGCCTCCAGCAGACGGTCCGGGTCCAGGCGCAGCAGCTTGGCGTAGTTGCGCAGGAAACCGCGCACGAAGACCGAACCCGAGAAGCCGCCGTACTCATCGCGTTCCAGGGCCTCGACCTGCCGGACCGAGAGCTTGAGCTGGCGCGCGATGTCGCCCAGGCTCAACCCCTGACTGCGCCGCTCGGCGAGCAGCGTTGCGCCCGGGCTGCGATGCGGTACTTGCCGGTCCGATCCGCGCTCGAGTGTAGGTTCGTCGTCGGTCTGGTTCATTCGAAGCGGCCTTCGAGGAAGGCTTTGGTCTCGGGCGCGGATGGATAGCGGCGGCGCAACTGCATGCCGTAGTTGGCCAGCGCGGTGCGGTCCCCCAGTTTGCGCTCGACACGCGCCCCCAGCCACAGGGCCTCGGGCCCCGGATTCTCCACCACCGCGAAATAGCGGCTGATGTACTGCTTGGCGCCCGCAAGATCGTCGCGCAAATAGTCGATCTCGGCTAAGCCATACAAGGCCTGGGGTTGCTTTGGATTGAGTTTCAACGCCCGCATGAAATAGCCCTCTGCGGCTTTCGTGTCCCCCGCTTTGCGCGCGCACAAGCCGGCGTTCTTGTAGGCCAGATCAGGCGTTGGATAGAGCGGATTCTTGAGAGCGTCCAGGAGCTGGCGGATGCCCTCCGTCTCGCGCCCGCGCTGGCACAGGAACATACCGTAGTTGTTCTTGGCCTCGGAGCTGGAGGGATCGAGCCGGATCGCTTGGCGGAAGTTGTTTTCGGCCTTGCCGTCTTCCTTCAGCTCCATATACACCAAGCCCAGCGCGTTGTAAGCCGGAGCATAGGTCTTGTCCGCCGATACCGCGGTGTTCAGCTCCTCCAGTGCGACTCCAAGCTGGCCGCTTTGGAAGTAGTTGACGCCCAGCTCGGTGTGGATCTTGGCCCGCTCCAGCGGCGAGCTGGTAACGGGCTGCGGCTCGGGGCGCGGCGGTTCAGTGGGGGTCTGGGTTTTCTGCGAGGAGCAGGCCGCGAGTAGAAGTAGAGCTGCGGTCAGTGCAAATCGCCTCATGCAGACTCCTCGGCCTCCCGGCGCAGGCGGCGCCGGGTGCGGTCGATGACCTGCCCTGCCAACTGGCCGCACGCGCCGTCGATGTCCTCTCCGCGCGTCTTGCGCACGGTGGCGATCAGACCCGCGGCCATCAGAATCTCCTGAAAGGCGCGGATCTGCCCCGGCGCCGAGCGTCGATAGCCCGAATCCGGGAACGGGTTAAACGGGATCAGGTTCACCTTGCACGGGACGTCACGCGTCAACGCGACCAGCTGGCGCGCGTGCTCAATGCGGTCGTTAACCCCGTCCAGCATCACGTACTCGAAGGTGACGAAGTCGCGCGGCGCACCGTCGCGCTTCCACTTGTGCGCCAGCGGTGCCGGAACGTTCTTGGTCACCGCCAGGTCGCCCCAGGCCGGGTCTTCTTCGGCCGGGGAGTCCATGGGTACGGCGTCCACATAGCGGCGGCAGGCGTTCATCAGGTCCTTCAGAGGATACTTCCGGTTGATAGGGACCAATGCGTTGCGCAGCTCGTCGCTTGGCGCATGCAGCGAGACGGCCAGAGCAACCGGACAAGCGGCCCGGAGACGGTCGATGTTGGGCACGATGCCCGACGTGCTGACTGTGACGCGACGGCGCGACAGGCCATAGGCGTGGTCGTCGAGCATGATGTACAGCGCCGAAACCACGTTGTCGAAGTTGGCCAGCGGCTCTCCCATCCCCATCATGACCACGTTGCTGATGATCCGGTCCCGGCCCGTGTTTGCGCTGGACTTCCCGCCGCTCAGAGCCTGGTTGGCCCACCACAGCTGCCCGATGATCTCCCCGGTAGTCAGATTGCGGTTGAAGCCCTGGCGCCCGGTGGAGCAGAAGGAGCATTCCAGCGCACATCCCACCTGGCTGGAGATACACAGCGTCCCGCGGTTCACCTCAGGGATGAACACCGTCTCGATACCGTTGCCCGTCCCAACCGAGAGCAGCCACTTGTGGGTGCCGTCAGCGGCGGTCGACTCGGACATGACCACGGGCGGTTGGACCACGGCCATCTGAGCCAGCCTGGCGCGCAGCGGCTTGGCGAGGTCGGTCATGCGCGCGAAGTCGGACTCGCCCAGCTGGTGGATCCAACGCAGGAGCTGCCGCGCCCGAAACGGCTGTTCGCCGATGCCGGCGCACAGATCGGTCAGGCCGCGCAGGTCATAGTCGAGGAGGTTAATGGGCATCAGGCCACGTCAGCGCGAATGGATGTCTACCGCGGCGAAGAAATAGGCAATCTCAATCGCCGCTGTGGCCGGTCCGTCGGAGCCGTGCACCGCGTTGGCGTCGATGCTGTCTGCGAAATCGGCGCGGATCGTGCCCGCCGCCGCTTGCTTCGGATCGGTCGCGCCCATCAGGTCGCGGTTCCTCTGGATCGCCCCGTCCCCCTCTAACACCTGCACGATGATCGGACCGGAAGTCATGAACTTGACTAGGTCGCGGAAGAAGGGCCGCTCGCGATGCACCGCATAGAACCCCTCGGCCTGCGCCTTGGTCAGCTGCATCATACGCGCCGCCACGATGCTCAGGCCCGCGGCTTCGAAGCGCGCATTGATCTGCCCGATGACGTTCTTCGCCACCGCATCCGGCTTGATGATCGACAGGGTTCGCTCAAGTACCACCTTCGCACTCTCCTTCGAGTTTCTTTTCCGAGACAATTCATAAAGATAGCACGAATAGGGCGGACGCACCAGAGGTCGAGCAAAGGCGCCATCTCGCGCGCGACGGGCCGCGGCAGCAAGGAGCCCGCCCCACCCGCCCGTAGGGCTCGTGAAGCGAAAGCCTGGCGCTCGCGTCGGGGGAAGCGTTTTGCGTTCGCCCAAAGGATGTTAGTGTCCTGTCCCGTTAATTGGCGGCCGAAAACCCGACGAGAATCGGCGTCATGCGGCGGGTCGACCGCCAGTAGTCGCCGTGTATGGGCATCGCCAGAAAGAGGAGCAGACCGTAATGAAGCAAACGCGTTCCGTGATCCTGGGCTGCCTGGCGCTGGCGCTGACCGACTTCGCGCCGGCGCAACAACCCATCGTCATCCAGTTCAGCCACGTGGTCACCCCCGACACGCCGAAAGGAAAGGCGGCCGAGTATTTCAAGAAGCTCGCCGAAGAGCGCAGCAAGGGCAAGGTCAGGGTAGAGGTGTATCCCAACAGCCAGCTTTACAAGGACAAGGAAGAATTGGAGGCCCTTCAGCTGGGATCGGTACAGATGCTGGCGCCGTCGCTGGCCAAGTTCGGGCCGCTCGGCGCACGCGAATTCGAGGCCTTCGACCTGCCTTACCTGTTCGCCAGCTATGAAGAACTGCACAAGGTTACCGAGGGCCCGATCGGCGCGAGCCTACTCAAAAAGCTCGACGCCAAGGGTATCGTCGGGCTCGCCTACTGGGACAACGGCTTCAAGGCGATGACCGCCAACAAGCCGCTGCGCAAGCCGGAAGACGTGAGGGGGCTGAAGCTGCGCATCCAGTCGTCCAAGGTGCTGGAGGCTCAAATGCGCGCGCTGGGCGCGATTCCACAGGTGATGGCATTCTCCGAGGTGTATCAGGCGCTGCAGACCGGCGTGGTGGACGGCACCGAGAACACGGCGTCGAACATCTATACGCAGAAGATGCACGAGGTACAGAAGTTCCTGACAGTCACCGATCACGGCTATGTCGGGTATGCCCTCATCGTCAACAAGAAATTCTGGGATGGACTGCCGCCCGACGTCCGCACGGTGCTGGAGGGCGCGATGAGAGACGCGACCAACTACGGTAACCACATTGCGAAGCAGGAAAACGACACCGCGCTGGAAGCCATAAGAAAGTCCGGCAAAACCCAGATCACCATGTTGACGGCGCAGGAAAAGCACGCGTGGAAGCAGGCGCTGCTGCCGGTGCACGCCCAGATGGCGGACCGGATCGGCAAGGATCTGATCCAAGCGATCTACCAGGCGACCGGCTTCGACCCAAATCAGTATTGACATGCGCCCGCTGCAACGCGGCGCGTCTGCCCCGGGGTTTCTGAGTACGCGGTGAGAGCAATCGGACGCCAAGACGGCCGCTAGCGCGAGGGGACACTGATGCTCGACCGCCTCGAGGAGTGGTTGATCGCCTTCCTGATGGCTGGCGCGACTGCGGTGATCTTCGTCGCAGTCGTCCACCGCTACGCCTCGGCCCTGCCAGTTCCAGTCCTGCAGGATTGGCTGCTCAAGATCAATCTAAGCTGGGCCCAGGAGCTGTGCATCTACATGTTCATCTGGATGGCCAAGTTCGGCGCCGCTTACGGCGTGCGCACCGGCATCCACGTCGGCGTGGACGTGCTCATCAACCAGCTTCCGAGCCGACACCGAGCGAAGCTCATCGTGTGTGGACTGCTGGCGGGTGCCCTTTTCACCGGAGTCGTGGGCACCATGGGTGGCGAGTTCGTCTGGGACATCGCTCACACCCAGCAGGTCTCCGCCGACCTGGAGTTACCGATGTGGATCGTGTATTTGGCGATTCCCTGCGGCTCCTATCTGATGTGCTTCCGCTTCCTCCAGGTGACTTGGTGGTTCCTCCGTAGCGGCGAGTTGCCGCATCACGGCATCGCCAAGGTCGAGGGCTTAGATGGGGCCGTTGCTGACGACCTTCATCCAGCCGATCTAAAGCACGGACCCAAGCCGTGAGCGCCTACCTGATCTTTGGGTTACTGATCGCGCTCATGCTGACCGGCATGCCGATCTCGATCGCACTGGGCCTCACAGTGTTGACGTTCCTGTTCACCATGACCCAGGTGCCCCTGCACGCGGTGGCATTGAAGCTGTTCACCGGCATCGAAAGGTTCGAGATCATGGCGATCCCTTTCTTCATTCTCGCCGGAAACTTCCTGACTCGTGGTGGCGTCGCGCGGCGCATGATCAACTTCGCCACCTCGATGGTTGGCCACTGGTACGGCGGGCTGGGCCTGGCCGGCGTGGTCGCATGCGCGCTGTTCGCTTCCGTGTGCGGCTCCAGCCCGGCAACCGTCGTGGCGATCGGGTCGATCGTGCTGCCGGCGATGCAAAAACAAGGGTTCCCGAAGAAGTTTGGCGCCGGCGTCATCACCACCTCCGGGGCGCTTGGGATACTGATGCTGCCCTCCATCGTCAAGGTCATCTACGCGGTGTCGACGAACACTTCGATCGGAGCGCTATTCGTGGCCGGTGTGCTCCCCGGTCTGGTGCTGACCGCCATGCTCGGGGCGACGACGTGGTCCCTCGCACGCAAGAACGACTACCCGCGCCTGGCGAGGGCCAGTTGGCGTGCCCGCGTCAAAGCGTTCCGCGAAAGCATCTGGGGGCTGTTCCTCGTCGTGGTGGTAATGGGCGGGATCTATACGGGGATCTTCACGGCCACGGAGGCGGCGGCGATGAGCGCGGTCTATGCCTTTTTCATCGCCGTGTATGTGTACAAGGACATGTCGCTCAAGGACGTGCCGAGATCGCTGCTCGAGTCGGCCAACTTGAGCGCCATGCTCCTGTACATCATCACCAACGCAGTGCTGTTCTCCTTCCTGATGACCTCGGAGCACATCCCTCAAGTGATGGCGGAGTGGCTGCTCAACAAAGGCCTGGGCCAGACCGCCTTCCTGCTGATGGTGAACGTCTTGCTGCTGCTCGCCGGCAACGTCATGGAGCCCTCCTCCATCGTTCTCATCATGGCGCCGATCCTGTTCCCGGTCGCGATGAAGCTGGGCATCGATCCGGTGCACTTCGGCATCATGATCGTGGTCAACATGGAGATCGGGCTGTGTCATCCGCCAGTCGGGTTGAATCTTTACGTGGCGAGCGGCATCACCAAGATGGGGATCACCGAGCTCACGGTCGCCGTGTGGCCTTGGCTGCTGACGATGCTCGTATTCCTGGTGCTGGTGACCTTCTGGCCTGCACTGTCGCTATGGTTGCCGAAGGCCATCGGCATGATGTGATGGGGCGTGAGGCTCAGTCGGCCAACGGGATCGGGTCACTTGATCTGGCCAGCTCGCCAGGAGGTGATAGGCGGGAGCAGTCGGTTATACGCAGCGCGGGCGGCCCGGCCCGGCGCGCGCTATCATTTACGACTCAGTGCTGCTGATGGTCGGTCGGCAGCGCGTTCACGGTGTAAAGTGGGGAAACTGCTGGCTCTGCCGGCGGTTTCTGGGGTGCAGATAGGGAAGGGGAAGTTCATGTTTGGACGTAACAAGCGAAGCGGCGTCGTCAGGATCGATAGTCTGGCTCGTGCCGCGCAGGCAACGATCGGGATGGCGTTAATGCGGCACTATGGGGTGGGCCGTGCCGCACCCGCTGGCGCTGAGGACAACACAGCGAAGAAGGCAGCCGCTGCTGCGAACTTCCTGAACGGACATCCTCCCCATCCCATGCATGCGGGGCTCGATCTTCCGCAAGTCCAAGCAGAGGCCCGGGAGTGGATACGGAAGAACATCGAGATGCGCGAGCTTGTCGTCCAGACCCTGCGCGTAGCTGCTGTCGTGCACCCTTCAGCCAAGAGCAAAGACGGCGCGAGCGAAGAGAGTCTTTCGATCCTGTCGGAGTTCGGGGGCGATTCAACAGACGCTCCAGACCCGCGCGCGTATGAGGCACTTGTTCGACGGGCTATCGCCACGTTACCTCACGATACTCAAATCCAGCTCATGCGCCTCACGAAGACTGACGAGTGAGCTCCGCGGGTTTGATCGGTTACGACCACCCGTGCACACAGAGCGCATGCATCATCCGGTTAGATAGGAGGGAAATCGTGAGACCACGCTTCTTCTCCGCACCCTTGCCGCTCAGTGATGGTTCCTTCGTACATAGAGTTCTCGTGGATGCGGGCGGCGAGCACCGCGTCGTGTGGGACGCCGTGAATGCCGAGCAAGCCGAGCAGCTTGTAACGGAATTGAACCGCGCTGTGATCCGGGTGCTCGGCCCAGGGTAAAGTGTGGGGCGGTTTGATTTGCGAACTATTGACCCGACACCAGCTCCTCGCGCTCCCAGCGCGGCACCACGCCCGGTTCGTGCGGCGCGGCGGCGAAGCGAAAATCCTGGCCCACTCCAGGCACCCATACCAGGGCTTCGCCCGCGAACACCAGTGGCATGCGGCCGCGCTCCCATTCCGGGACCTGAGTCTCGTGCAGCAGATTCTTGAGCGTGCGCGAGGGGCGGTTGGGTGCAAGCCGCATACGTTCCCCTCCGGAGCGAGGTCGTACCCTCACGCTCTGCGCGCTCAGCCGGGCCACAGACAAGCCGGTTCCGTGCGCGGGCTCGAAGCGCAAACAACCCAACCCCGCTGGCAACACCACCTGGTCTTGACCAGCCCAGGTGAGACTCCAGCTGCGCCCGGGTTCGCGCCCAGCGCGCTCCAGATAGAGCCGGCCGCGGTGCCGTCGCAGCCACACAGCCCCAAGCTTGACCCGCAGCTGCGCGTCGCGGCGCGCCGCAAGCGCCTGTCGCAGCGCTTCCTCTAGCTGATCACGGTTGGGCGCGGGCAGGCCTTGTCGTTCCAGAAACCAGCGCAGCAGGTTGCGGGCAGCGGCCGGAGGAAGGGCGGTCAGCACCGAGATTGGCAGGGTGTCCCCCCCAGCCGCGCCCTGCGCATCCCTGGCCGCGAGATCTTCCAGGAGCTGGGCCGCATCGGCGAAGTTGTGTGCTGCGCGCCCGAACGTCTCAATCACCCCCGGAAAGCGCGCGCGGAGCTCGGGCAGGATGCGCACGCGCAGGAAGCTGCGGTCGAAAGCCAGATCGCGATTGCTCTCGTCCTCGATCCAGGACAGCCCCGCGCGCTGTGCGTAACTTCGGATCTGCGCGCGCGTCAGCCTGAGCCACGGACGCACCAAGCGCAGTCCAGTCGCAGGGTCCAGCACACGCGTTGCCGGCATCGCGCTCAAACCCCGTACCCCGGCTCCACGCAGCAGCTGCAGGAGCAGCGTTTCGGCCTGGTCGTCCGCATGATGCGCGAGCGCTACGGCGTCGGCCTGCTGCTGCCTGAACACCGCGTAGCGCGCCTCGCGCGCGGCGCCCTCGACGCCCAGCTTGGAATGGCTGTCCACGTGCACGCGCACCTCGATCAGCGTCACGCCCAGGGCGTGGCATTGCTCTGAACATAAGCGCGCCCATTCATCGGCGTGTGCGCTCAGACCGTGATGCACGTGCAGAGCGGAAAGCGTCACGCCCAGACCTGGCGCAACGTGCGCCAGCGCGTGCAGCAGCGCCACAGAGTCCACGCCGCCGCTCAGACCCACAACGACGCGGCCTCCCGTCAGGCCAGCATCGAGCAGCGTCTGCTCGACCATCTCAGCGCTCTCGCTAATCGCTTTCGGCGTCCTCGCCACTGCCACCCGTCCTCTCAAAAACAAAATCCCCCGCTCAACGGGGGATCTGGCGTCGCCCGCCCTCCTCCAGCCGGCTCAGCGCAAGGCCACTTCCTTGAACCTGCCGAACTCCATGAGACGGGTGAAGCGCGCTTGCAGCAGATCTTCCAGCGGCTGTTCCTGCACCTGCTGGAGCGCGTCCTGCAAGCTCTTGCGCAGCGTTTGCATTATGGTCTGCGGATCGCGGTGGGCTCCGCCGAGCGGCTCAGCGACGATCTTGTCCACCAGCCCGAGCGTCTTCAGCCGGTTCGCCGTGATCCCCAGGCCTTCCGCGGCCTCCGGTGCCCTCTCCGCACTCTTCCACAAGATGGAAGCGCAGCCCTCGGGTGAGATCACCGAGTAGGTCGCGTATTGCAGCATCAGCACCACGTCGCCCACGGCGATAGCCAGAGCTCCGCCCGAGCCGCCTTCTCCGATGATGGTGACGACGATGGGTACGCGCAACTCGGCCATCACATAGAGGTTGCGCCCGATCGCTTCGGACTGCCCGCGCTCCTCGGCACCCACGCCCGGGTAAGCCCCGGGCGTGTCCACGAAGGTTAGCACCGGCATACCGAACTTCTCCGCCAACCGCATGAGGCGCAGCGCTTTGCGATACCCCTCCGGACGCGGCATGCCGAAGTTGCGCAACAGCTTCTCCTTGGTGTCATGCCCTTTCTGATGCCCGATCACCATCACGGTCTGGTTCGAAAAACGGGCCAGCCCGCCCACCATCGAGGCGTCGTCTGCATAGGTGCGGTCACCGTGCAGTTCCTGGAAGTCGGCGAAGATGTTCTGAATGTAGTCCAGGGTATAGGGCCGCTGCGGGTGGCGCGCGACCTGGGAGATCTGCCAGGGGTGAAGCTTGCCGTAGATTTCCTTGGTGAGCGAGTTGCTCTTCTTCTGCAGGCGGTTGATCTCCTCCGAGATGTCGAGCGCGGAGTCGTCCTGCACGTAGCGCAGCTCCTCGATCTTCGCCTCCAGCTCGGCAATGGGCTGCTCGAACTCGAGAAACGTCTGTTTCATGCTCTGCCCTCGGTCTGTTTCCGGTTGGGATTGAGGCCGCACATACGCCAACTCAATCAGTTAGACCGAATATATCGACCATTCTATTACGGACTGTAAGCCCCAATCCCTTGACCCGGTGTATAGGCCGCAGGTTTGCGGCGGTACTTTACAGGATGACAACGCCCTGATGTGAGACTCGGCCAGCTCGACAAACGGACCGGAGGATTCGTTGAGTGAGTTCAAGGCCAGGCACAAAACATCCGATAGAAGGAAGGATCGCCGCTGACGGCAACCGGAAAGGAAACTCGATCGTGACCGAGAAGTTCTATATAGGGAAGTTTGCGGAATCGACTTTCAACACCTCTCAAGTACTGGCGGATGCTGAAGTCCTGGCTGAGGATCAAACGCACATCACGGCTCGTATCGACTCACAGAGGGGTCTCGCCCTCACGAGACTAGCCGACCGCCGACCGTGGCAGGTCTGGCACCTCGATCTGCGCACCGCATTTGGCGGTGAAGCTGAGGCCACGGCCGCGGCCAAGCAGAAGATGATGGAAAAACCCGCCGACGACGGGAAACCGCCCGTGTGGTCTGCGTTCCTGTGGCCTGCCTGAGAATCGTCCCGCACCTTCTTTAAGCCCGCCATAGGGCGGCCTCGTCTCTTGGGGGGCCGGCGCCCTATGAGGCGCGAGGCGGGCCAGTTCCCTAGACGGCGGCTCCGGCGTAGTATGGCGGGGGGTCACCCGC
>Ga0326726_10004423_pt1 | contig 12816 bp, 9 predicted proteins | sample MHFenrmetagenome_2_FD_207603 | JGI IMG/M metagenome (GOLD analysis project Ga0326726, IMG submission 207603) | Lab enriched peat soil microbial communities from Michigan Hollow, Ithaca, NY, United States - MHF15MN | ecosystem: Environmental > Terrestrial > Soil > Wetlands > Peat | place: USA...
CCTCGTTTTTGAGATTATCGACGCCACTTTGTTCGGAGACAAAAAGGAAATCCGAAAGCTGGTCCGTCAGAATGCGATTGGTTTCTTCGGGCATGGATCGGTCAAAGCTCCTCAAACCGGCCTCGACGTGGGCGATGAGCGGCTTACGCCGCAAATTCGGAGTATGGTAATCAATCTTGGAGGCGACAAGTGTGCAGGCAATCGTCGAATTCACGTCTCCAACCACCATAACGACATCCGGCCTGTGTTCCAAGAGAACGGGTTCGAAGCGCTTCATGATTTCTGACGTTTGAACCGCATGGGAGGCGGAACCAACTTCTAAATGGATGTCTGGCCTGGGTAATTCAAGATCTCTGAAGAAAGCCTCGGACATAGAGTCATCGTAATGCTGTCCGGTGTGAACTAATACATGCTTAATAGTTTCCCCGTGCTGCGGTGCTGCGGGGGTGGCGTTGAAAACATTAATAGCGTCCATGATGGAGGCGATTTTCATAAAATTGGGGCGCGCACCAGCGACGAGGATGATTTTCATTATTTCCCGTTCAGAACAGAAGCAAAAACGTTGGATACGGAATCAGCCACTCGACTCCAGGTATGTTCTTTCGTGTATTGCACGAGCGCCTCGGGTTCCCAGGGTCTTTTGAGAGCAGAAGATATCGTCTTGGCAATCGCCTCTTCGCTCCGCTCCGTTAAAAGGCCGACCTTGTCCGAAGCGATAATTTCTGGAATTCCACCGACAGGGGTCGCCACCACTGGCGTCCCACAGGACAACGATTCGAGTAGAACGTTTGGCCAACCTTCTTCACCGCTCGCTAAGCAGAAGAGATCTGCAGCGCTATACCAGCGATAGAGCTCATGGTGAGGAATATCTCCGGTTAATTTGACCTGTTTGTCAAGGTCAAGCAAAGAAATGATTCTTTCAAGTTCCTTCCGGTATTTCCCCTCCCCGACAATGACTAAGTAGAGATTTTTTTCGTCCAGCTCGGTATAAAGAATCTTTACGGCTTTGATGAGCAGATCGAACCCTTTATTAGGGGTCAAGTGTCCCACCGAAAGAATCACTCTCTTGGCAGGAAGACCCAGCGCCTTCTTGGCTTCCTCTTTTTGTACCGGATAAAATTTAGCGGGGTCTACGCCGTTCGGGATGACGACTATTTTTTCTTCTGGAATCCCCAACCAAACGATCCCTTCCTTTAAAGCCTGGCACACCGCGATCACTTTGTCGGCCTTATGGAGAGTATACTGAAGTAACCTTCGAATGATTGGCAATCTGGAGTACAGATGAATATCACTTCCCCTGGCTGAAACGACCACCGGTTTTTTGAAAAAACGGCCCAGTAAGATAGCGGCGAACCCATCCGGATAAACGTAATGGGCATCGATCAGATCAAAGTCGAAATCCCTTTGAATTTTTTTTACAGCCGGGAGGACCGATAGAAACATCTTCGCGCCATAAAACGTCATACCCATCTTAGGAGTCATGAAATATCTTGGATGGTACACTTCAAGCCCTTCTATCCGTTCCTGCCGGGTTACCTGGGAGAACCGCCAACGCCAACCGAGCTTAATAGGGGGAAAGTAAGGAACCGGGGCAATGACCTTCACCCACCCTCCGTTGACCTTGGCGAAATGGGTCATTCGCTCCTTAACAAAAACGCCATAATGAGGCCAAACATTATTGGGGTAGAGGCTGGTAAACGTCAAGACTTTCATTCGAGGCCATTCTCTCTTCTTGCGCTAGAAATACCTTGGTAGGCTCTGCGCGATCCGCCTTTAGTGAATTGTTGTTGCCACATTCTAAACATCAGAAGGGTCCAAAGTTCTGTGGAACGGTCACGGACACCGCGCTGATGCTCTCCCCATATTTTTTGAACAGTGCTTTCATCAAGCAGCCCATCTTTGTCGTGGGTGAAGATGGTATGGTAAGCCAACTCTTTGAGCTCATTTCTAAACCAACGTGCCAGTGGCACGGCGAATCCCATTTTTTTGCGATACAGAATCTCTTCGGGAAGTAGTTTTTTGAGAGCCTTTTTGAAAATATATTTTCCCATCCTTCCTTGAAGCTTCAGCGAAGAGGGGATCGTGGCGATGAACTCCATGAATTTGTGGTCAAGAATGGGGGCCCGAACCTCTAAGGAATTGGCCATACTCGCCCGGTCCACTTTGACCAGGATATCATCCGTAAGATAGGTCTTGATGTCCACATATTGGATCCGTGAGAGTGGATCACTGGTATCGGCCTTCTCATAGTAGTATCGCAAAATCTCCAAGGAGTTATACCCGTCCAAGACCTGCTTGACATCAGGGTGAAGGACTTTCGCTTTCAACGCTGGCCGAAATGCAGAGACAGAATGAAAGTACCCTTCAATAGGGGAGCAGGCCAGGCTTTCAAACGTCGCTTTGCCTCGAAAGACTTGGGGTGCCCAGTCTGCCTTCGGATAGATGGCAGCCAATGTTCCAAAAAGCGGCCGACGAATGCCCAGGGGCAAAAGGGACCTCAGCCGATTCTCCCGTTGATCAAAATAGTAACGGCGATAACCTGCGAAATTTTCATCGCCTCCGTCGCCGGAGAGGGCCACCGTGACATATTGACGTGCCACCTTTGAAACATAGTAGGTGGGGATGGCGGAGGAATCCGCAAACGGCTCATCATAATGCCAGACCAGTTTTTTGATGATTCCGGCGGCCTCAGGCCGAACGACTTCTTCATGGTGGTCCGTCTTGAATTGAGTCGCCACGATTCTGGCATGATCCAGCTCGTTAAACTCTTCTTCATCAAATCCGATCGAGGAGGTGAGGACAGGCTCCTCCGGTAGCTCGCTCATCAAGGCGACGACGGATGACGAGTCAATCCCTCCGGAGAGAAAGGCCCCAAGGGGGACGTCGCTGATCAAGCGGATACCGACAGCTTCGCGATAGGCCTCAAGAAGCCTTTCGCACCACTGGTCTTCAGTGAGTTCAAGGGTGTTTGAAAACTGAATATCCCAGTATTCCACTTCGCGAATGCTGTTATCCGATACAACCACATAATGGCCCGGACGGACTTTGCGGATGTGTTTAAAGATGGACTTGGGTACGGGGACATAGAGAAACGAGAAATAATCGGAGAGGGCCTCTATGTCAATCTCGCGGGGAATATCAGGGACTTCCAAAATGGCTTTTATCTCAGAAGCAAAAGCAATGCGACCCCCGTCGTAGAAATAGAAGAGTGGTTTTTTACCTACCCGATCTCTTGCGAGAAGTAGCTTCTTTTCTCGTCCGTCCCAGAGGGCGATGGCAAACATCCCCCGGAGATACTCAAAGCATTTTTCACCCCGTTCCTCATACAGATGGATGATCGCTTCAGTGTCGGACCGTGTTCTAAAAATATGCCCCTTCTTGACCAAGTCTTCTTGTAATTCTTCAAAATTGTAAATTTCTCCATTGAAGACGACCCAAACGGTCTCATCTTCATTGGTCATCGGCTGATGTCCGCCGCCAAGATCGATGATGGAGAGCCTACGATGGGCAAGCCCGACTGAGCCCGATGCATAAAAGCCTTCGTCATCCGGCCCCCGGTGAACGAGAGTGTTGTTCATGGCCTTCAGGAGGTCCGGATCGGCGGGTTCTTTGGTTCGGAAATTATAGATTCCGCAAATACCGCACATGATTCTTCCAATTCCTTGGCATAGCCCATGGGACTGAGCGCATAGCGTCCTTGATTTCGGAGGCAAAAATCTGCAACTTCATCCGCACGGAAGTAACCATAATTGCAGGCGAAACGCTCGTCGTTGACCTAGCTTTCGGTCGCTTATGTTGTCGGCTGATGTTGAGTAGTCAACTCTCGCCTTGATACCGCCTTGACCTTACGTCCGCAGCTTCCAGTTGTAGTCGCGAAAGTCGTCGGGATCGCCCTTAGCCCCTTCAACGGCAGCCAAGGCGATGTTGGCCATTTCCCGCGCCGTGACGAAATGAAGCCTCGTCCCGCAAGCCCGTGCCCAAGCAAGCAGTTCCTCGAGGAAGCGTCTGATGGGCTCTCCCGTAAGGCACCGAAGGTGTCGCTCTTGGAGACCATGGCAGTGGAGCTTCACGAAGACCCATTCCGGACGCCCTTGCACGTGTACGTTCGCCGAGGTCCAAAGACGAAACCGATCGAGAGTCGGCGGATAATCTGCGCTCAAGTCGCCATTTTCAATGCGAGGGAAAGGAATTCCGTATTTTCGGGCCAGCCAGTTCAGGAGTAGCGGCCCCTGGATGAGGAAAAACGGTGGGTTCGGCAGAGCTGCACCCACTCGAAGGGGTGTGCCGCTGCGATGCGGTGCGCGCCGATCCAATGGTCCGCCGGGCACGTAAATTGCGTTGATCATCCCGACCTGTGTAGAGTCTGGAGCCGAAGGCATCGTCATGTCCACATAGCAACCTGTCTCCTTCAGAATGGCCAACTCTTCATCTACTCCGCAATACCGCCCCCCAGCACTGTTGCCGAGCGCCCAATCGCCGTGTACGAACGCGTAGCAGGGTTCTCGGCCCTTCGTGTCCCGCACTAACCAACCATGCTTCGATTTGATCACCCCCAGGTATTCGAGGAGTGTCCGCCTCAAATTGGCGGCGTTATCAGGAGCATCCAGTCCATGGTGCAGATGCACCTCAGGTTCTCCAAAGCCCCGGCGGCAATGGTCGAGGAGCGTGTCCAAGTACTCCTCGGTGTACTGCTCCACAGGGAAGAAGTAGGTGTGCTTGAAGGGGGAGCCGTACGGGTCCCGGAACCTCCCAAGTCCCTCGACCCCGTCAATCCATGCACCAAGCCGTGCCATCCCCTCCGAGACCAATGCCCCCCTCCAGCCGGGCTCGAAGTGGTTGGCGATGGCCACGAGAAAATGTGCATTATGCCAGGCATGGCTGTAAGCGAAGCCAGCAGCTAGTGCCTGCCTCGCGTAGGGTACCAGCCAACGCAGGACCGTTCTTTTCCGCTTCAGGAAGTCTAGAGCCATTTCATGTCGCCGGCGGTGGCTTCAGACCAAGCGAGGATTCGGCGCCGCAACCGCAGTCTGGCATGCCGGGTGGAAACATACCTACCCGCCTCGTAGGCCGCTCGCCGCATTAACGCCTGAGTTTATGACTGTCGAGCAGAGGAGACCGGACCAGCATCCCCGATTTTTCTCCGCATAGGACAGGCTTCTCCCGGAATCCAATCCCCAACCCGATATTCCTGAGCAAGCCGCGTTCTCGCAAGTAATCGAAGAGAGGGCCAGCCAGTAGACCTTTACGGTTGGTGTGCTGGGTCTGGGTGTCCCACAGATCGTTGGCTTCTATGATCATAGGCCCCTTCGTAGTAAAAGCAATATCCCAACCCAGCAAGCCGTTAAAGGAAAGATTACGCGCCGCATTTCGAACAATACCCAAGGCCACTTCCCAGTCCGGAACGTCCGTTCCCATAATCGGCTCTCCGTTATTAGGATAAACTTCGAACTCGGCATAGCTGCCGTCCTTGGCGAGGAAAGCTGGGCCCAGCCTTCCAGTTTCGATGTCGATAGCAGCCGCCATGTTCCCGCGGGAGACGTTGTCGACGGCGTCCAGGCCGACCCCGATTCTGAGCTCTGCCATAAGAAACTCCACCTCCCGATCGAGCAAGGTTAGGACCCGGGCGGTGTGCAGGACCCCCGAAGAAAAACGCGCTAACGCAGGGTGAGGAATCAAACGCTCCTCCACCAGGTACGACGACAGGTGCGGGTAAGAACGAAAGTGCCGCAACAGGTCCTCAATCATCACGGTACCGGTCGGAAACCGCTCCCAGCTATTCCCATCCAGCTTCTGACCGAGGCTCAAGACACCCAGACCGCGCGCCCCTAGAACGGGCTTAATGAAAACGTCTTGAATTCCTCCCTCCTCAAACCAAACCCTGATCTCTGCTTCTGTCTTGAGAGGCTCTCCAGTCTCTGCCCTTCCTTGTGGGCCTACGACCCCGTACAAGTTTGGCACCGGAACTCCAATACCCTTCATGAATCGTTTGAACACGACCTTGTCTTCGGTGAGGAAGCGATATCGCTCTGGGTTGACGGCGATCCGCCAGCACCAATTGTCGTGTTCACCCAGAAAGGCCCGTTTTTCCCGAAGACACAGTTCCGGGCGCCAGAGTTCGTAAAGATAATAGTCCTCCGCCGTGATGCCGTTGAGGGCGAGGAGACAGCCTTGCTCCAGAACCCGATATACCAAAGGAGTATGGGTGGCATCTCCTTGGCGTAGGTGTTCAGCCAATCCTCTTACCATCTTGGTGCAGAAGCGCCCTACCCGCCCTATGGTCCTCAATCGTTTGGTGACTCGCATGTCTTTCTCCAAGGTTTTTGCAGCTGGTCTGCACCAACCTTGCGCCTGCTAACGACCGCGCTGCCGAGATCGATGACGCCCGCTACTGAGGTCCCCCGGGGCGGGTTTGGGTTTTGGCCCACTGTAGAATTCTCCTTCTGGCCCACAACCTGAGGTACCTCTTCGGCACGTACGTTCCATCTTCATACATCTGTCGCCTCGTCCTGCTCTTGGCTGTGGCATCAGCGACGGTTGAAGGGTCGGTACCTAGGCACACGATGAGAGCCCCGTTCGCGGCGGTGAAAGCCAGGACTTCCCCAAGGCTGGGTGTGATTGTCCGAAGCACCGGGTCAAAGAACCAAGCAGCACCGTAGGTACCATGAATGCTTGGATTTGCACCGATAATCTGAGACGCCGCGAGGTAATCTTCGGTCAACTGTTCTACCGTTAGCCGCTGACGAAGCGTCTTCGGCATATGGAGTTCCAGCACCGGAGAAAAACGGCGCATATGGAATGCCAAATAGGCCAGCAACCGCACAGCGTCTGCCCCCCGTGTCCGAGCGAGGATCGACCTAGGCACGCCCGTCAGGTGAGCGTGGTACGTATGTAGGGGAACATATTGCCCCGCACAGCAAAGTGCAGCGATCAACCCCTCGTCTTGGTCGAATGTGGGGAAACTCCCAGTCTGGCTTGCGTCGGAGAGTATGCGAGAAGCCCTTCTCTTGAGCAGCCTCTCGCATCCCTTCAGGCCCCCATGAACAAGATGCCTTTCCACAAGCTCACCAAGGAATACGCGATACAGGTACTCGTAGACAGTCACGCGTGATTCATCCGAGAGTTCTGCGGCAAGGGTTCGGGCAACTTCGCGCAGAAGTGTCTTCCCCTGCTCGGCAGTCCCCTTAACCAACCGGTCGAATAAGTCCAAAACGGGGCCGCAGGTCAATTTACTCCAGGCTCGCTCACCGTGGTCCACGCGAGACCAGGGGAAAGCCCATATTGTAGCCCGAAGATCTTGCCAGCCCTCCTCGATGGCCGTTGGCTCAAGCAATGTGCTCCTCGCTTCAACTTTCACCCTCAAACCTCTGCCATGTTTTCCATTATTCCATTACTCCAACATTCCGGTATTCCAGTTATCTTCTCTTTTGGCTTAAGACTTTATCATATACTTCCATATATCCATTCATCATCTTCTCCATGCTGAACTCTTGCTCCACCCTCTTCCTTCCAGCCTGGCCATGGGCCTTTAGAAGTTCAGGATGATTAAAATATGTCCGAATAGCGTTAGCCATGGCCGCAGGGTCTGATGGTGGAACCAACATACCCGTTTCACCCTCAACAACTAATTCCGGGTTCCCTCCAACGCGTGTCGCTACTACTGGAAGGCCACTAGCCATAGCTTCAAGAATCGTATTCGAGATCCCCTCCCTTAAGGAGGGAAGAACAAATAAATCCAACCTTCGCAAAATTTCAGAGATATCATCCCTTTCTCCGGGGAGCCAGACCAGGTGTTCGGCATCCGCCGCCTTTAATAACCTGATGGCTTCTTTCCTCAGGGCGCCTTCGCCGATGATCACGAGCCGCAGGCGGCGGCGCGCGCTCGATTCCATATCGAGCAAGTGAAGGAATGCCCGTACCAAGGTCAATTGATCTTTAACCTCTTCCATACGGCCCACAGTGCCCACACACATTCCGTCTGGAGGGACAAACCCCTTTGCCACCAACGAAGGGCGGGGGCCCATACTTGGATGGAATCGTTCCAGATCGACACCATTGTAAATTCGTGACACTCTGCTTGGATGGACACCCACAGTCTCAACCAGCCATTCGGCTAATTCAGTGCTTACAGTAGTATAATGATGCACGAATGGCTTAATGGCTTTTCGCATCAATTTATATTTGCCATTTGTTCCATCCAGATCGTACATGTCACGGCCATGTTCCCCATGGATTCGGACTTTCACTCCACAAAATAGAGCCGTAATCATATACTCCAGGCTTGGAAGATTACGTGTATGAATGATGTCAGGACAGAGATTGCGCAATACTTTCCGCAGTCGGAGGTGTACTCCCAAGTCCTTCCCTTCATATTTATGCAGAGGTATAACAGGAACATCCTTCCGCTGAATGTGCTCACGATACTGGGTGAAGTCGGTTAGGCATACGATCGCATGGCGAAAACGATCGATAGGCATGTGGTTAATCAAATTCACCAGGCCATTTTCTAAACCACCCATGGCAAGCCTATGGATGATGTGCACCACCAAAGGGGGTTCACTTTGATGAACGGACCGCATGCCCATTTGTCAGATAGTATGAATTTTCCCGACCTGCGACTTGCAATGGAGGATATAGATGAGTTGGTCCATCGTTAAATAACTGATTGACGTTTGCCAATTAGTATTGCCGGAGCGAATAAGACTTAAACGAGTGATCTCGCCAGTAAATGCCGCTCCAAACGTGTTGACAATCGCCAGACGAATCGCTTGGTGGAAAGTGATCTCGTAATTCGCAAATACAGGCCAAGGCGTTTACTGTATTTAAAACTCCTTTCAATGGCCCGGGCGATATCAGCCCGCCCTTTCTGGAGTGCAAGAGCCTGAACTTCGCCAAGAAGTGAACGATCATTATCGTCTTTTGAATAGATCCTCCTAATCTTGGCCATTTCCAAATTTGATTCATCGAAAGTGGAACATTGTCCAAGCGCCCCCAAAAGCATCAATGTCATCATGGTGCGGTAGCATTTATTACAGGACTGGCAGTTCTTGTCGGTATGAGATTCCCAGCATACACGAAGCGACCTCCTTGCTATTTCCGACTTAGCAACAAATTCTGTCTTCTCCACCCGATCGAATCCGGCTCCGTCATGGATGATTCTTGTATTGCTTGTTGAGAAAAGAGGGTCGGTGAGTGGATGGGATCCATTGGGCATAAGGTTATCATACGCATGGGTTCCCGGGATTAAAATCTTACTGTATCTCTTCTCTAATGCAAGACCCACACTCGCTAAGGCAGCTCCGTGAGAGAGGGGGCCGTAGCCGCTCATTAACCACCGAGTCTCACGCAGGTTCGTGGCTACATCAATCAGCTCCTTACCGAGGTGTTGCGCTGCGCTTTTCAAGACATCGCGCATTCTGAAAAAAGCGTCCTCGTTTTTAAGTGGTATATCGAACCCCCATATACACAGAAGGTCGTCGATGTTAATGCCTGTGACCAAACCCGAATTGTTGTTGTGACGTAACACCGTGAAATAAGAATCCACTCCACCAGAAAACAGGCTAGCTGTTTTTAGGTGAACCTCCGAGTGTTGAGGTTCGGCTAACTCCGCCTCAATGGGAATCACCTTTAAATGAGGATACCAACGTTTCCAAATGTGCATTAAATCTTGAGCATTTTCGAAAAGAGCGCGATCGACCGGCTTGGAAATTTTCAGAGCCTCGCCAAAAGTAGCCGCTAACGGAAGTAAGCAAGCTAACCATGGGTTACCCGAGTCGCTCAAATATTTCCCATACTTATCTGGAACGTCAAACCAATAAACCTCTGGTTGGTAACCTTTGTCGTCGTAAAGAACTTCTCCACTCAAGCGCACCCTATCCTCGAGATTGGGTGATTTTGTAATGCTGATGCCTTTCAGTTCCATACTGTCTCCTTAAAAGATCTGTGTAGCCCCTTTACAGGGCATTTACTTTTTGCATTCTGACTTGGGGGTATAGATTTACTGCGCCACGCACATCCTTGTCACAACTTACAAATATGGTAGAAGCAGGAAACCATTCATCGTAAACTTTCTGGATGCTGGATCGGTATATCAGGGCACCGATATGAAAAGTTCCAGATCCAAAATGCAAGTCTAATTCAAAGGTAAACTCCGCTATTTCTCCTGCATTCATTGAAAATGTTCCCTGCCCCATGCGTTGCGTCGAAATGTTACAAATTTCGTAATGACAGTCGTCCTTGAAGTAGAGGACAACTGCTAATTCTTCGCATTTCCTTTTGGCTCTTACTTCTACCTTTATCCAGGCTTTTTGGCCGGATTTAAACTGAGCACAATCCCCTTTTTCGTCGCCAATCTCCACCTTGGATATAAAAATATCACTCTTTTCTGATACTTCTGTCCGTCCGGCCATGTCCCCATTCATATAACACCTGATCACCTCTTCTGTAGGACCCAACTTAACCACTCTTCCGCTATCGATCAGCAGGCTTTGACTACAAAGATTCCCCACTGCCATTAGATTATGCGAAACGAATATTACGGTGGCACCACTTCTTATGATCGATCTCATCCTCTCAAGGCATTTTCTCTGGAATGTATAATCCCCCACGCTAAGGACCTCGTCCACTACCATCACATCAGGATCTACGTGGGCTGCCACCGAAAAACCAAGTCGCGCGTACATCCCCGAGGAATAACGCTTCACGGGAGTATCGATAAACTCACTCAATCCCGAAAAATCGACAATCTCGTCAAATTTCCTTTTTATTTCAGTTTTCTTCATTCCAACGATGGTCCCGTTCAAGAAAATGTTTTCCCGACCCGTAAGGTCGGGATGAAAACCGGCCCCCAGTTCTATTAATGCTGACATAGTACCGTTGACCTTCATCTCTCCTTTAGTCGGTTTCATTACGCCGCATAAGAGTTTTAGGATAGTGCTCTTGCCGGCCCCATTGGGGCCAATAATACCAAGCGCCTCTCCATGGGCAACTTGAAAAGACACGTTACTCAATGCCCAAAACTCTCTTTCCTCCAATCGAATTCCGCCTTCATTTCTGAAAAGCTTCCTGGATAAAGCGGGGATGAGGTCACGGAGAGAATCAAATATTTCTCCTTTTTTGAACTTCTTAAAAACATGATCCATTTCAACTGAAATGTTAGACATGTCCACTCCTAAATATTCTCCGCAAATTTTGGTTCCAACTTTTTGAAAAAAGCCATGGCCAGGAAAAAACTCGTAAATGAAACTATTCCACTGTATAAGACCCACCCCGGCTTGGGCATCCGGCCCAGGACAATACAGGAATTCAATCCCTCAAGAAGTGGCGCGACTGGATTGAGCAGTAGGAGCCATTCCCACCGTCCCGCCAATTCCGACTCGTAGAAGACGGGTGTGAAGAAAATCCCGAAAGTTACAACTACTTCTACGAGGTATTTCACATCACGGTAAAACAGATTCGCTGCGGATAAGAATATTCCTAAGGCGGTGGCAAAAACGATCAGCACAACTAGTAAAGCAGGGACCCATAACAGATAGATGCTCGCCCCTACTTGTGCGACCACCAGAATTATAATTAATACCGATGAAGCTATTATAAAGTCAAACAATTGTGAAAAGACCGCAGAAATCGGGAATAATTCTCGAGGGAAATAGATTTTAGTAATTAAATTGACATTTGTCGTTAAGCTATTCGTCGCAAAACGAATACAGGATATGAAAAACGACCAAGGAAGTGCCTTTACAGAAACCGATGAAACCTCCGACAACGCTAAAGGCCTTCCCGATAGCTTAGACATAGCGAATTTAACACATATCCCGGCACAGATAATCAATATAGGCATGAAAATCGCCCACATAAACCCCATCACTGACTGCTTATACTTAATCTTGATCTCCCGCCACGTAATCATATACAGGAGATCCCGGTATTTTTTTACTTCGCCAAACCACTTAAACATATATAACCTCTCATGACCATCTTTAAAGAACCCAAATCCTCTTCCTGAATTTGACGAGGGCCTGGTTAAATTTCAGGCATGACGTTTGATATACAGGTTAATGAATCTTTCGATTGTACGCTTAGGATTTAAAATGGCGTCCATCAATTCAAGGAGTATGTATTTTGATAATTTAACCCGGTCGACTCCACACCCGATAGTCTCCAGTCCTTTTCGATGGTAATTCCAGAATTCTTCCTCTCTTCGTCTCAGAACTGACTCACCTAAAAATCGATAATACCACTCTGTCATTTTCCTTAGAGCGATTTCATATTCTTCCTGGTCAAGATATAAATGGCCATACTTTTTAAGAATAATGAATCCGTCTAAAATGTCCGGATTAAAATTCTTAATCAACGAGCGAGTTGACTCGTTTTCTCTTCGTGTGAAAGTGAGTACCTGATGTAGAAAGCCAAAATCCCAATCTTTGAGAATCTCGTAGCAGACTTCCGTATCTTCGTGGAGGCTGGACTCATTATAGAATGGTTCACGACTTCTGATGATATGGGAACGAATCAGGAGCGACGTGGCCGATCCGAATAAGAAAGGCCCTCCAAGGAGAGGTGATCGGCAAGCATCTCGGCCATTAACGACGGTACTTGGGTACGGCAATCCGTCGCAACTTACAAAGCGGTCGTCAAGCCTATAAGCCCCAACAATACCGACGGAGGGATTCGCTTCGGCCACTTTCACCATGAGACTAAGGCACTCTTGAAAAATCCAGTCATCACCAAGCACGATCTTGCAATACTTACTCTCTGGGGAGATCTGCCGTAGCGCGTGATTAAAGTTTCTCCTTTGTTCTAAGAAGACTTTATTGTCAA
>Ga0326726_10004424_pt1 | contig 12816 bp, 8 predicted proteins | sample MHFenrmetagenome_2_FD_207603 | JGI IMG/M metagenome (GOLD analysis project Ga0326726, IMG submission 207603) | Lab enriched peat soil microbial communities from Michigan Hollow, Ithaca, NY, United States - MHF15MN | ecosystem: Environmental > Terrestrial > Soil > Wetlands > Peat | place: USA...
TCTTGCGAGTGTGCTCCTCAAGATGGGCACCTACGGATTTCTACGGTTCTGCCTCCCTGTGACGCCGAAGGCTAGCCTTTATTTTGCGCCGTACATGGTGGTCCTGTCGGTAATCGCAATTATTTACGGCGGGTTTATCTGTCTGAATCAGACGGACATGAAGAAACTGATCGCATATTCAAGTGTAGCTCACATGGGCTTTGCAACCTTGGGAATTTTCTCCCTCACGCTTTTTGGGTTTGAGGGCGCTCTTCTTCAGATGCTGAACCACGGGGTAACAACCGGCGCTTTGTTTCTCTGCGTAGGAATCATTTATGAGAGGACTCACAGCAGAGAGATTTATGACAACGCAGGACTTGGGAAAATTATGCCTATTTACATTGGTTTTTTCGGTCTTTTCTCGATTTCCTCTTTTGCATTTCCCGGCACGAACAACTTTGTGGGGGAACTTTACATCTTGATCGGTATCTTTAGTAACCACAAGGTGGCCGGATTTTTCTCAGTCGTAGGAGCAGTTCTGGCTGCGGCGTATATGCTCAAACTCTTGAAACAGATAACCTGGGGGAGGGAAGATAAAAGAGCGATCAAAGATATGAACATAAGAGAAATCGCATATCTTGTTCCCTTTGCAGTTCTTGTCCTGTGGATGGGAATCTTTCCTGCGCCTTTTATTCACACAGTTGAAAAGACGCTAGCCCACCTGATTGCACGAATGCAGGTCTTTTTCCCATGAGAGGATTTATTATGACCATACTGCCGGAACTCTACATGCTTCTTTTCTCCGTTGTGTTTCTTTTCCTGTCCCTTGGCAGACGGAGGGCAGATGTTTTCAAATGGGCAAAAGTTCTGTCCCTTCTTGGCCTTGTGATCACTCTGGTGAGCATCAACGGGAGGGGAAATCTTTTTTACGGGGCCTATAAGGTCGACCTTTTTTCGCAGATTTTTAAGTCCTTGATTGTCTATGGTCTCGTATTTGTCATCTTTATGCTCGACAGGAAAAAGGAGATCGAGGAAAACTACCTCGGCGAGTATTTTATGTTTCTTGGGTTTTCGAGCCTTGGTCTCATGATGCTTGTCAGTTCCGTAGAGCTCATTTCCATCGCCATATCACTGGAGATTTCTTCGTATAGCCTCTATGTCATTGTCCCGCTTCGGAGAGGGCAGACAAAGGTACAATTAGAGGCGTCAGTAAAATACCTCTTCTTCGGTGCCATATCATCAGGTATTATGATTTATGGCATGAGTTATCTTTACGGGATGGCTCACTCCACCTACCTTGCGAACATCATGTTCGTTTTGCCAAAATTTCTTGACCAACCCATAGGTATTCTTGCAGTTGTCCTCACCCTTACAGGATTCTTCTTCAAGCTGTCCCTTTTCCCATTCCACTTCTGGGCACCGGATATCTACGAGGGTGCTTCAAATGCGACCACCACGTTTATAGCTACCGTTCCCAAGGTGGCTGCCGCTGCCCTCCTCATCCGGATTGTTACCCTGGCATCGTCTTCTGACCCTGCATTCGTGACCATTCTCATGGTGTTATCGGCCCTTTCCATGACCTTTGGCAACCTTGTGGGGCTTGTTCAGAAAGATGTTAAGAGGTTGCTGGCGTATTCTGGTATTGCCCATGCCGGTTATGTGATCATGGGCATACTGGCTATGACGCGGGATGGAAATGCCGCGGCAATCTATTACATGGTTGTATATCTCTTCATGAACCTTGGCTGTTTTTATGTGGTTCTTCTTCTCTCAAAGGGCGGCGAGAACATTTCGTTAAATGATCTAAGCGGTCTTGCGAGGAGGGCGCCACTTTTGGCCTTTACTCTTGCGGTATCCGCATTTTCTCTCGCAGGCATTCCTCCCACTGGTGGATTTACCGGGAAACTCTTTCTCTTTACGAGCGCCTTCAAGGCAGGTCATCTCCCCATTGTGATCATTGGTGCCGTCAATACTGTCATATCCATCTTCTACTATTTGAACCTCGTGAGGATGAGCTACTCAAAAGAGCCCGTTTTATCGGAGCCTCTCCGGCTTTCCTTCCATGAGAAAGCTCTATGCTATGTTGTGATATTCCTCGTCCTTTATCTGGGCTTGATGCCTTTCGGTCTTATACAGTTATTCAAGGCCGGAGTGTAGAAACGGTTTATGGGTGTAAGCTCCTAATCTGAAATCGAAAAGACACGTCGAGCTGTATCTCCCTTGTCATTCACACGCTCCTCATTAATATACGCAACTACTATGCCAAAAATCTCATTCGCGAAACTCGACATGAATGCCCTGTGGAGTTCTGGTGCCGTCTCCCTCGCCGTTTCTTCTCCTGTGACTCATCATTGAAGGTGTTCCATTAAGGCTCAAAGGGGTTTTGCGATCCCTCTGCACCTTTTGTTATAGGACCGGAGGACTAGCATCAAAGGAAGAGGGTCCTGGGCCCTCACGAACGTCGCGGTGAATGCAAGCGCAACAGTTGCGAACAAAATGATAAAGAGTCTCGGTTGTCCCATATTTTCAATCCTCCGGGTAAACTCTGCGGGCCGCACCGTGGAGGCAGCGACCCGCGTATCTGCCTAGTGCCCTCCGGCCGTGCTCTGCAGAGACTCCAACGCCTGGTCAATGCCGAAGCTTGCCGGCTTCTGCCGCGGCGGAAACTCTTTGAAGGTCTTGATGAAATTCACGATGTAGGCCTGGGACGGGACCATGAGAAACGAATGGTCAATCATCCAATCCCAATAGGTGTTGGACGTTACGTCTGCCCGCTCATAGGGGTCGGCGCGCAGGTCGAAGAGCTTAGCCATGCGGAAACGCGTAAACGGCTCGTTCCAAATGGCCATGGTACCGGGCATCCGCTGTTCGGCGAAGACGAACTTCCAATTCTCATATCGCAACGCGAGCAGGTCGCAGTCGTCGCTGAAATACAAGAACTCCCGCCGCGGGCTTTTCGGTTCCTTGCCGGTCAGGTAGGGCAACATGTTGTAGCCGTCGAGGTGGACCTTGTAGGTCATGCTGCCCACGTTGTAGCCCTCGAGCAGTTTTTGCTTCACGTCCGAATCACCGGCCGCAGCGACCAGCGTCGGCAGCCAGTCCAGTCCGCTGACGATCTCGTTCGAGACGGAATCGGTCTTGATCTGTCCCGGCCAGCGGATGAAAGCGGGCACGCGGAAGCCGCCTTCCCAGTTGGTGTCCTTCTCACTCCGGAACGGCGTCGTTGCCGCATCGGGCCACGAGTTGGCATGGGGCCCGTTGTCCGTCGTGTAGATGACGATGGTGTTGCCCGCGATGCCCAGGTCGTCGAGCGTCTTCAGCAAGGCGCCCACCGTGGCATCGTGCTCGATCATGCCGTCGGCATACTCAGTGAGGGCTGTGACGCCCTTGGGGCTGCGGTACTGGGGCCGCACGTGGGTGCGAACGTGCATCCGCGTGCTGTTGTACCAGACGAAGAAGGGCTTGCCGGCCTTCGTCTGACGCTGGATGAAGTCAATCGCTGCGATGGACGTTTCATCATCGATGGTCTCCATCCGCTTGCGGGTCAGCGGGCCGGTGTCCTTTATGGTCTGTTTGCCGACCTTGCCCCAGCGCGGGTCCACGGTGGGATCGTCCCTGTCCGTCGCCTTGGTCTGCAACACGCCCCGTGGGCCGAACTGAGCGCGAAACTTCGGATCCTGCGGGTAATTGAAAAGCTCCGGCTCCTCCTCGGCGTTAAGATGGTACAGGTTGCCGAAGAATTCATCGAATCCGTGGACAGTCGGTAGGTACTCGTTGAGGTCGCCGAGATGGTTCTTGCCGAACTGGCCGGTGGCGTAACCGAGGGGCTTGAGCATCTCGGCGATAGTTGGATCTTCCTTATGCAGGCCCACCGGCGCGGCCGGCATTCCTACTTTGCTCAGGCCAGTGCGGAAGACGTTCTGGCCAGTGATGAACGAAGACCGCCCGGCTGTGCAGCTTTGCTCCGCGTAGTAGTCGGTGAAGGTCATGCCTTCCCTGGCGAGACGGTCTATGTTCGGCGTCCGGTAACCCATCAGGCCTTTCGTGAAAGCGCTGATATTGGCCTGCCCGACATCGTCGCCGAAGATGACGAGAATGTTTGGAGGCTTAGCCTGCGCGTGAGCAGACCCTGCAGTGAAACAAAGAAAAACCAGTAGCGACAATGTGGTGACTAAGTGAATCTTCCTAAATTTCATGGTTTCTTCCTCCTCTTGTCAGAACGTTATATCCGACTTCGTGTTTCTCGAGAATCCTTTATAATTATCATATATTTGAACACGCCATCCCGGTCCACTGTTGTTTCTGGGTCGGCATGCCCAAATCGAATTCCAGCCAGCCTGTCCGCCTGTGTAAAGGTCTCGGCACAGAAAAGTCAGTAGCGTTCGGCTTGAGGGATTGTCCAGATACCATTTAAAACCTGCTCACTTGGCCAGTATATTCTCATCATGAGCATGAATGGCCCGCCCGGCGCAGGCAACCAGTTGGCCTCCTTGTCCTTGCCTGGCGATGTGTTTTGAATGTAAAGCGTCAGGCCGCCATCGTTGTCTCTCTTGAGGTTGGGCAGCATGGGTGAGTTTATCAGGTACCGGTTGAGCGGGTTGGCAACCAGGAACTGGCCAGGCAAATCGTACAGGGTGAGAGACCAGAAAGCGCGGGCAGGGGGCAGCTTGCCGGAGGCAAAGCGGACCCTGTAATTGTTCTTGCCGTTGAGTCCCTGTCCCTCGGAATCTTTTTCATAAGATATATATGTGGCCTCCTCCCGGGAGTTGGCAAGAATGCCGATCTGCGCGCCGGCGGCCCTCGCGAGGTAATCGTTTTTCAAAAACTCGCGGGTCCCGAACAAGTCCGATGTCTTGCCGTGCGCTGCCTCGCGCCGCTCGTCGACGGCCTTCTGCCCGTCGGCCATTCCGGCCTCAAGCGCCGCTTTTATTTCCGGGACAAGAGAAGCCGTATCGAAGGGCTTGCCGGGCACGATCCCGATCCTGGCAAACCTGGCCCGCAAGTCCTTTTCGCTGGGATGGACCGGACAGAACTCAAGCACGAAGCGCAATTCATCGAAGAACTCGAGCGACGTGCGCTGCTCCGGGGCAGAAACCGGCGTGCGCCATTTGACTTCGGGAGCAGCTGGGGGCGCCTTCTTTTTGAGGTAAGCAGACAGCGTCTGGACTTTGTATCCGGCCTGCACTTTTTTGACATTCTCAGTATCGCCGGGGCCGAAGAGCTGGGTCCTGATGGTCGCAATGGCTATTTCCGTTTCGGAGCGGACCACTTTCTTTATGCCCTCGGGCTTGGGACCTTTCCAGCCGGGGCCGGCGATGAGGAACCGCCCGCCGCCGTTGCCCGTGGTGCGGCTCCCCAGATAGTCAAAATTGAACGTGTAAAGATCAACCAGCTGAACCACGTAATAGCGGTTTTTCTCGATTTTCGGCAGGGTAAGGACATACGGCTCGGTACGCAAATCGAAACTCAATCCCGAATACAGGGTGTCCGAGTTGGGGCAGAGGATGACCCTGTCTTCCGGGGTATACAGGCGCGTCTCGTTATCCATTACGTTGAGAGGCGTTTTAAAAGCGGGGCTGTTTCTGTCAAGCGCAAAAAAATACATTATGCGGTAATTATCCACAAGGGGATAGCCGTAAATGTATGCCTCCTTAGCTATGGCGCGGGCTTCGGCGGGAGTTGGTTTCCCGGCGCCGGACGAAGCCGGCACGAAGGAAACAAGAAAAAGGCACAGTACGAGAAATAGCTGGATCAGCTTGGGTAAGGCACTTGCCATTCGAGTATTCATGTTCGTCCCTCCTGTTCTATTCATGTCGGGCACACTGTGATTTATTTCTTTACTCAACTTTTTCCAGTGGCGGCATTTTCCACCTGTGCTCCCGCACCTCTTTACCCGGCAGATAAAGCCGCATGACCAATTCGAACGGACCGACAGGGGCGGGCAGCCAGTTGGCCTCCTTATCCTTTCCCGGAGAGTCATGCTGGACATAGATGGTCAACCCGTCGTCGGCGTCGAGCTTCATTTGCGGCAACATTGGTGAATTGATGAGATAGCGGTTGATCGGATTGGCAACCAGAAGAAAATTTGTGCCGTCATACATCGTGATCGACCAGAAGGCCCTGGCCGGCAGGTGCTTCCCGGCCGGCAGGTGGAGCCTGTATTTGTGGGCACCGTCCGGCTTTTTGCCCTCGGAGTCTAAGAGGTAAGTGGGATAGACCGCTTCCTCGCCCGAGTTGCCGTAAATCCCGAAAAAAGCTCCGCGATAGCGCGGTAAATAGAAATCCTTCAGACTCAAACGCTTTCCGATGGCCTCCAGCTGCTCGCGCGAGCCGAACATGTCCATGGTGGCCATCACAAAATCCACGAAGGGCTTTTCGGATTCGGTAACCTTCAATACCGCCGAGCGCATGTCCTCCAGGCCAATGGACAATGCCTGGGTCGCATCCGGCGAGAGTTTCCCGGCCTCAAAAGACGGGCCGCCGCCCACATTGATTAAAGCAAAGCGCTCCCGGATCTTTCGCTCCGACGGATGCACAGGGCACAGGCGCAGCATGAAATCGAGATACTCATAGAAACCGGGGCCCTGGGCCTTTTTTTCATCCCAGGCCGGGAAGGAAAGGGAGGGCGCTGGCAGGGGTGCTGCAACCCTGAGGCACCGGGAAAGAGGCCGCACCTTGTACTGGGCTTGGATCTTTTTGACGTTTTCCAGGTCGCCGGCGCCGAAGAGCTGAGTCCGGTAGAAGGCGAGGGCGAGCTGTGTTTCACACCTTATGATGCGTGATATGCCCTTCGGTTTCTTGCCCTTCCAGTCGGGGCCGGCAATCAAATAGCCACCTGGTTTGTTTCCCGTGGCCCGGGTGCCTATGTAGGCAAAGTTGTGTGTGTAGGCATCAATGAGCTGGACCGAATAGTAGCGCTTCCTCTCGATTTTTGGAACGGTGAGCACTATCGGCTCCGCCCTCAGGTCCAGGTATGCCCAGGAGTATGGCGTATCGGCATTGGGGCAGACAATGGCCTTGTCGTCCGGAGTGGAGACGTGTGCCACGTTTTTGATCTCGTTAAAGGGCGCCTTGAACTCCGGTGATTCCTTCCAGACGGCGTTCAGGTATATCGCCTTGTAATTCATCACCAGCGGGTAGCCATAGAGGTACGCCTCCGCGGCAATGGCGTGGGCTTCATCGGGGCCGACCTGTGCCGGACTGCCACGGTCCGTTTCTGCATACGGGGTATAAGGAACCGAGGAAATAATGCAGGACAACAGGAGGATCAATACGGATTTGATCGCGCTATTCTCCATGGTGGCTCACCTCAGATAACAATCGCGCCGACTGTCGCGCTCTTGAGAGCTGGCAACGGCCAGGGCGCCAGTGCTGCGCATTTCTGCTCCTCGCTGTCTTGTACCATATTGCTGTCTCACGACCAGATCCTCCTTTATGTCCTTACATTTATCTCCTTTTTACGGTGGGATAAATACTCCATCAGTTTTTGTCTTGAAGGGAGGGTAGCTCAGGCAAGCCCCCCCCTAAAACGCTATCGCCAGCTTGAACCAGATATAATCGCCCTTGAGACGTCTTTTTACGTCCATTTCCGGGAGCCATTTTACTTCAGCAGCGAGATCTTTCCCCCAGACTTTTGTTATATAGGAAAGTACGGGACCAACACCGAGCGTTTGGCCTTTGAAACTACCGAAGATAGAACCGGATCCGCTGTCGCCGGTCACCTGCTGGTAATAGAAACCGTTTGCCCCGATACCGATGATGCCTCCAAAGAAAGGCAGATGCTCGGCAACAGTAAAGTCCACATGAAACTGCGTCCCCGTCTGATATTTCGTAGCAGTATTCTTCGTGCTAAAGTCCATGCCAGCATAGGCACTTACTTCGAGACCTATTTTGCTGCTCATGTAACTGAATGAGACGAGGGGTTCAAAAGTCCAGTAGTTCTTCCCAACGTTAGCCAACTTGCCCTTCTCGTAGGAGCCGGTGGGTGCATAGACACCCATGCGTACATCGTACTTGAGGTCGCCATTGAGGCAGGTCCACCCGAGCAGGAATGGGTAGAGAAGGATGTCGCCGATGCCGTTGGCCGTGTCGCTGTCAGTGCGGGTTATAGCTTGCCCCTGAGGTCCAGTAGCATGGATATTACCCTTGACCTTCATCCAGATATACGGGATGGCCGTCCCAACAGTATAATAGCCGCCCAGTATCTTCAGCGGCGTTGTGTAGAGCGCCAAGATTGTATCCGAGTAAGCTGTGGCATCGAGGCCGGCCGTAGCCAGTCCGCCGAACGGTAGTTGTCCGCTGATGCTCGCACTACCATCATAGTAATTGAAGTAATTGGCGGCTGCCAGGCCGGGCTTGTCCGGGAGAGCATCTATGAATGAAGCAGCTGCCCCAGGGGTATAATGACCACTGCCGCCCTCCTCGGCCCACAGAGAAAATGGAACAAGGACAGCCACTGCCACAATGACGGCAAACGTCAGATATTCTCTTTTTCTCACAGTTTTCCTTCTATCGATACTGCACATTTTACATTCCCTTCTTATGGTCATTGTGACGTTTTCTTTCTCAATTTCTTCAGGGCGTCGATCCCTTGCCGGGACGAATCACGGTCAAAACCGACCCTTGCTGTTTCACTGAGGAGATCAATTGCCCCGAGGAGTGCGCTCCCGCTTTCTGACTGCATGTAATGTTCGAGGTTTGCCAACGACTTCCATTGTACTGAAAGAAACAAGACCTCCTCATCCTCAACGTCACGGTAGGTATGACAGTCCAGGCACCCCTTCTCGTCGCGGATCATGGGAAGGAGGGCCTGCAAAGTCTGATACAACTCCTGGAACTTGCCATGCCTCGCCCTTATTTCGATCGTGAGCTTCAAAACATCCTCGCTTTTCGGGGTGGTTCTTAACAATCTTTATTAAAAGCAAGAAGCGTACCCATAGCAAGAGCGGGGAAAGGAAGATTGCAGCATACTGAGTTTATTAACGTATTGACAGACTGGGATGACTAGCAGCTACAGACAACTCTCAACATCTTGAGGATACCCTCAACATATTGAGGGCAATACACTGAGGCATGGGCATCAGGGGCGCTTTATGTCGAGCTTCTTGAGCCTGAACCGAAGGGTGCTCGGGTGAAGCCCGAGAAGGGAGGCGGCACCGTGTTTGCCATCGATCTTCCAGCCGGTTTCTTCAAGGACCTTAAGGATATGTTCCCTCTCCATTGCTTCAAGTCCTTTCAGTGGCTCTTCTTTTGTTTGAAGAGCCTCCACTTCAGGCCAGTCAGCAAACTGCAGCACCGGCCCCGGGCTTATAATAACGGCCCTTTCTATCACGTGTTCGAGCTCCCTCACGTTTCCGGGCCATTGCTGATCCTGGAGGAATTTCATGGTGCTTTTTGGTATGGTATCGTACCTTCTGCCATTCTTCCGCGCGTATTTATTGACAAAGTGACGGACAAGGAGCGGAATATCCTCTCGCCGCATTCTGAGAGGAGGGATGGAGACGGGGAACACGTTGATCCGGTAAAAGAGGTCCTCCCTGAAGCGTTTGTTCAGGACCTCGGCCTTGAGGTCACGGCTCGTGGCGGCGATCACCCTCACATCAACCGTGATGGTCCGGGGACTTCCCAGCCTTTCAAACTTCCCCTCTTGCAGGGCTCTCAAAAGTTTGGCCTGCAGCTCCAGCGGCATCTCGCCTATTTCATCCAGAAAGATCGTGCCGCCATCTGCAACCTCGAAACGGCCAATCTGCCTCGCATATGCACCCGTAAATGCCCCTTTCTCTCTGCCAAAGAGCTCGCTCTCTATAAGATTGGCTGGTAACGCGGCACAGTCCACCGTGACAATGGCACGATCCTTGCGGGTACTCAGTTCGTGTATGGCATGAGCCACCATTCCCTTGCCTGTGCCGGTTTCACCCAAGATGAGAACGGTGGCATCTGTCGGTGCAACCTGCTTCACCTTGAACAGAACATAATCGTGTGCATTGCTTGTTCCAACCATGCTCTCAAAACCTTTGTCTACCTTAATCTCCGCTCGGAGAAAGAGATTCTCTTTTTCCAGTTGAAGCTTCAAATGTTCGATTTCCTCCAGGCGCTCCCGGAGCTTAATTTCCATCTTTCTGCGCTCTGTTATGTCAATGGATACACCCATGAGACGCTCTGGGAGTCCCGATCCATCAGAAGATATATTTCCAGAAGATGAAATCCATCGAACGTCCCCGTCAAGCCTCACGATTCGATACTCGAGTTTGAGTGCTTCCCTCTTCGCCAGGCTTTGAAGGAAACCTTCTCTCACGCCTTCACGGTCATCGGAATGGATCCCCATCAGAAGCCGCTCGAAACCCATCTCTTCGTCCTGATCAAACCCAAACAACTCCCGAAGTTGTTGGGTCGACCAGACGATTCCTTTGTCCTTGTCAAATATCCAGAGCCCAGCTTCCGCAGCAGAGGCTGCCAGGCTCAGGCGTTCCTCACTATCACGCAGGGCTCTTTCTCCTAAGCTTCGTTCCAGAGCATTGACGAATAGTTCCCCGAGCAGGCGCAGCCGTGGGATGTATTCCTCTGGACAGACTCTATCCTTTTCAGCCGAACTGATGCCAAGGGTATACTCCGCTGTAGATTTCAGGGCAGCTATGGGAATATAAACGCCGGACTGAACATTCCAGGCCTCCAGGGCCTGCTTGTCAGTCGCGGCCTCCTCCGGCAGGTCATCCGGACTTGCGAAGGACAGGGGCTCCCGCTGTAAAGTCAGCATCTTATAAAAATAGGGAACAAGTGATACGGGTAGCGGGGTTTCCACGGGATACGGCGATATGCCCATGATATCAGCGTTATGAGTGACCAACCATAATTCTTTACCCGGCAAAAGACGAAGCAAAGAGCAGCGATCGATCTGGAAGAATCTCAAAATTTCCGTTAGGGCATGGCAGATCTCACCATCAATCAGTTCGGGCGGAAGGGCAACAAATCTCGCCGAAAGGTCCGTAAGGAATTGTTCAAACTCAAGGCGTCTTCCTGATAGTGTCAGCCTAGGCGAGGATGAATGATTTTTTCTATTCAGAGCGCACCGGGCCCCAAAAGGAGATCATTGTCGCAAATCATGATTGTAAGATTGAAACCTCAATAGATTGAGCCGTTACCACTTTATAACAAACATGGTAGTTGCTGTCAACACGGATCTGTCGGGTATGACAACATATCTCATGGTACCCTAGAACCTAGGTAATGTCCTCTTTGCCCGTTATCTCCTCTATGTCAATGCCTACGACAGCGGTTATAGTAAGTTTTTCCGGCAGAAACTCTCCGTAGCCTCCTTCAGGTTGGTACTTTCCCATAAGTGCCTTCAGGGATCGCCGCCTCTCCTCCTCGTTGTCTACAATCGCAGCCCTTCCCTTAATCATCACACTGCGGTAAAGATATTTGGCAGAACAGGGGTTGATGTCGCTCTTCACGTAACCCAAAGGGTCGTCTATCTCGAAGACGACTCTGTTGTCCCGACCGATGTCATCGATTTTTTCGCCCTCTCTTGCGGAGTGGAAATATATCTTGCCATCAAGGTAAACAAAGTTAAGGGGTTTTATGTGAGGGTAGCCGTCCTTCCCGAGGGTCCCCAACCTGCCCACCGGGCATGTATTCAGGAGTTTATCAATGACTGCCCTGTTACGTATCTCTTTCTTCTCCCTTCGCATGGATGGCCTCCCGTTGCAGTATTTGCAATAAATAGTGGCGAAATTTCTCTTAAGGATTTTACAAAGGGAGCACTAATATGTAAAATAAAAAGCGCAGTTAAACAGGAGAATAACCATGGACAATATGACTCTGAAGAGACTTCTTGATGTGGCACAGGGATCGGCACCGGCAGATGTAGTAATACGGAATGGAAAACTTGTTAATGTCTTTACAGACAATATTGAAGAAAATACTGCCATTCTTATAAAAGATGGCCGAATCGTATCGATGGAGGAGGATAATGGCAAGGCTTCCTCCACTGGCGTAACAGAGATTGACGCCGAAGGGGCCTATCTCTGCCCAGGCTTCATCGACGCCCATACCCATCTTGACAGCATGTATCCGTTCCACGAATTTGTTCCCTTTTCCCTCCGCGGAGGGACAACGACGATTATAACCGAATGTGCCATGGCTGCCGGCGCATGCGGAATGAAAGGGGTTGAATCCTTTGTGGAAAGCACGAAGGGATATCCTTTGAGGTGTTATTTTGTTGCTCCGGCAATGACACCTCCATTTCCAAAAATGGAACGGGCGGCACCATTCACGTTTAAAGAGTTTTCGACACTCCTGAAAAGGGATGACTTCCTTGGCATAGGCGAGGCTTACTGGACTCGGGCAGTTGAAGGCGACAACAGGATTCTTGCACAGGCAGCCCTTGCCCAGTCACTTGGTAAATGCCTCGATGGCCACTCATCGGGCGCGCGGGGAAAGCGCCTCATCGAGTATGCCCTCACAGGAATTACTTCCTGCCATGAATCGGTCAGCATGGAAGAAGCCGTGGAGAAGCTGAGGCTTGGCATGTACGTCATGATCCGCGAAGGGTTTGTGAGAAAGGAACTTCCAGAGCTTTCAAAACTAAAAGACGTAAAGGTGGACAAAAGAAGAGTCATGATGGTATCAGATGTTTTCGACGCACCCATGCTCTGGGAGGAAGGATACCTTGACTCTATTGTGAAGAAGGCCATCGAGTATGGATTTTCACCTATGGATGCCATCAAGATGGTGACCATAAACCCCGCAGACTACCATCACCTGAGATATTTGGGCGCCATAGCCCCCTTACGGTTTGCAGACATCCTTTTTCTGCGGGATTTTGAGGATGTAACAGTC
>Ga0326726_10004425_pt1 | contig 12815 bp, 9 predicted proteins | sample MHFenrmetagenome_2_FD_207603 | JGI IMG/M metagenome (GOLD analysis project Ga0326726, IMG submission 207603) | Lab enriched peat soil microbial communities from Michigan Hollow, Ithaca, NY, United States - MHF15MN | ecosystem: Environmental > Terrestrial > Soil > Wetlands > Peat | place: USA...
TACGTCGGTATGCCCGTACTTGAATGAGAATATCGAGAGAACTTTTTTTCAGGAGGACCACTATGAATAGGCGATACCATCTTGCGATCATGTGCTTGGTGTTTGCTCTGCTGGCAGTATTGGCAGGCGCTGATCCGTCCTACGCGGGACCAGGGGGCGGCACGTACTATGCCAACAGTCCGGCGAGCGGCGTCACCGGGACCGCGCTCAGGAAATTCGTTGACTCCCTGCCGGGGCTCGGGTTCGCGAACAGGAACAATCTCGGCCAGTATATTCCTGTTGCCATCCCGGACAAGACCACGTTTCCGGGTTCCGATTACTACGTGATCGAGCTGAAGGAATACCTGCAGCGGATGCACTCTGACCTGCCCAAGGCGACCAGGCTCCGCGGGTATCGTCAGGTCAATACCACCGATACCACGGTCAAGAACGTGAACCAGTATCTCGGCCCCCTGATCATCGGCCAGGAGAACAGGCCGGTGCGCATCCAGTTCGTTAACTCGCTGCCCACGGGCACCGCGGGCAACCTGTTCATCCCCGTCGACACCAGCCTCATGGGCGCGGGGCTCGGTCCCCTGGGAGCGGCCGGAGGGAACTATACACAGAACAGGGCTACGCTGCATCTCCACGGCGGCAATACACCCTGGATCAGCGACGGCACGCCCCATCAGTGGACGGTCCCCGCAGGCGAGACAACGCCGTACAAAAAAGGCGTCTCTACGAAAGATGTTCCAGACATGCCCGCATCGGGCAATGGAAAAATGACGTTCTTCTGGCCCAACCAGCAGAGCAGCAGGCTGATGTTCTATCACGACCATGCGTACGGCATCACGCGCCTCAATGTTTACGCAGGTGAGGCGGCCGGGTACCTCCTTACGGACGCCACCGAGGAAGGTCTGATCAACAACGGCACGTTGCCGAACATCTGCGGAGCACCCGCATCGCAATGCGTGTACCGATACGGTATCCCGCTCGTCATACAGGATAAGACCTTTGTGCCTCAGAACATCGCTGTCCAGGACTCCAAGTGGGACACGACGAAATGGGGAACCTACGGCGATCTCTGGTTTCCTCACGTCTATGAAGCGAACCAGGACCCCTATTCGCCGGAAGGCGCTAATCCGTTCGGGAGATGGGACTACGGCCCATGGTTCTGGCCGCCGGTCAATATCGATCCGGCCAATTCCGTGCTGCCTGATCCTTCAGTCACGCCCGAAGCCTTCATGGACACCCCGATCGTGAACGGCACCGCCTATCCGTACCTCCCGGTGCAGCCCCGGGCATACCGGTTCCGGATCCTGAATGCCTGCAACGACCGGACCCTCAACCTGTCATTGTTCTACGCTGATCCTGCTGACCCGACCGGCAAGGACGTCAAGATGGTGCCTGCAAGCTTCGATCCGTCCTATCCGGCTGACTGGCCTGTTGACGGCCGCGACGGCGGCGTTCCCGACCCGGCCACGGTCGGCCCGAACATGATCCAGATCGGGTCCGAAGGCGGTCTCATGCCGAACCCGGTGGTGATCCCCAACCGTCCGATCGGGTACGACTACAACCGCAGGAACATCGTGGTGCTGAATACCTTATACCGGGCATTGATGCTCGGACCCGCAGAGCGCGCTGACGTTATCATCGACTTCTCCTCGGTGCCGCCGGGATCCAAGCTCATTCTCTATAATGACGGACCCGCGCCGAACCCGGCCTTCGACTCGCGATATGATTATTACACGGCAGACCCTGATCAGTCCTCAAGCGGCGGCGCACCCTCGACCATCGTGGGATACGGCCCTAATACCCGGACCATCATGCAGTTCCAGGTGGCCGGCGCGCCTTCAGCGCCCTATAACATGGCTCCGCTTCAGACAAGGCTTCCGGCCGCGTTCGCTGCTTCCCAGCCCGCGCCGGTCGTGCCGGAGACGGTCTTCAACAATGCCTACGGCAATACGATCACGAACGATCTCTACAGCAAGATCTCGGACTATTCCTTTACGTTCACTCCGCTCGGAGGAACGATCCCGAGCACGATCCAGTTCAGGTCCAAGGCCATACAGGAACTCTGGGACCCCTACGGCAGGATGAACGCCACGCTGGGCGTCGAACTGCCCTTTACCACGAACCTGAATCAGACGACGGTTCCCATGGGATATGCCGAACCTGCTACGGAGTTCTTGATGGACGGCCAGCCCCAGATCTGGAAGATCACCCATAACGGGGTTGACACCCATCCCGTCCATTTCCACCTGTTCAACGTTCAGTTGATCAACCGTGTGGGATGGGACGGAGCGATCCGGCCGCCCGATGACAACGAGTATGGATGGAAGGAAACGGTCCGGATGAACCCGCTGGAGGATGCGATCGTCGCAGTGCTGCCACTGTCCCAGACGCTGCCCTTTGCTCTGCCCACGAGCAGCCGTCTGCTGGATCCCACGCAGCCTGCCGGCGCGCCGATTACGACGACCGATGTAACGGTCTCGCCGCCTGTTGCAATGACGGTTTCGAACTCTGTCATTGACTACGGGTTCGAATATGTCTGGCACTGCCATATCCTGGGCCATGAAGAGAACGACTTCATGCGGCCGATGATATTCAGGGTCCCGTCCACGGTGCCGCCCGCGCCGACCGGGCTGACCGCCGTGCTCAGCGGACAGACCTCCGGCACGATTACCAACACGACTACGAACCAGGTCGTGCTCACGTGGACGGACAATGCGAACAATGAGGCCTCGTTCCGCGTTGAACGAGCCACAGGCAACAGCAATACCTATACCGCCCTCGGAACGGTCCAGTTCATATCAGTTGCCGTGCCGTCCTTTACGGACACAACGGTCAACTCGAATACGACCTACAAGTACCGCGTCTTCGCCTTCAACAAACAGGGCGACTCCACGCAGTCGAACATCGTTACGACCAAGACGCCCGTATGGTCCAAGGCGACCGGCCTGACCCTTACGCCCAACAAACCGAGCCCGCATTATCAGGGCACGAATGTCCTGTTCACCGCGCTTGCGACGGGACCGACCAAGTCCATGCTGTACCATTACCGGTTCTCGCTTACCTCCGGCGCGACCACAACGGTGGAGCAGGACTACAGCCCGATGACAACGTGGGCGCTGCCTGATACGGCCCCGACAGGCACCTATACCGTGACCGTGAACGCGACAAGCGGCGGCGCGCTTTCTCCACCGCCCACGCCGGACATCACCAAGTCAATGCAGTATGTGGTGATCGTGCCGCCGATCCCGATCGGTGCAGCCAGCCCGGTTGCGGGCATCTATTCCGGCCCCACGGTCACCGTGACCTTGTCCGCCAATGTGCCGGCGAACATCTACTACACCACCAACGGTACCGTGCCGACCACGCTCTCGACCAAGTACACGACGCCGCTCGCGCTGTCGACGAGCACGACCATCAACTTCATCGCGATCGACGCGAACGGGAGCGCCAGCGTGGTCAATACCGCGACGTATATTATCAACGTCCCGGACCTGGTTGCCAACATGACGATCAATGGAGGCGTGGTCTCCACGAACACCACGACGGTGACCCTGCAGATCTATGCAATTGACCCGGCAGGGGTCAAGAGCGTCATGATGTCTAACGACGGGGTCACCTATTCTGCCGAGGTGAACTATGACACATATCCTCTGTCCGTGATTTGGAACCTCGCTGCAGGACCTGACGGTCCCCGGACCGTGTATGTTAAGGTCCGCGACAACGCTGCGCCTACCGGGACAGTGTATTCGCCGATCAGTGCGACGATCACCTTGGACACGGTGCCGCCGGTCGTGAACGCTCTTCCGCTTCCCGGCGCGTATGCGGCAGGTGCGTCGCCGCTTTCAGTAACGCTTACATCGAATGAGCCCTCTACCACCATTTACTACACCACGAACGGGAGCACACCCACGACAGGCTCCACGGTATATATAGCGCCGATCCTGGTGGGCGTGGACACGACGATCAATTATTTCGGGGTCGATCTCGCCGGGAATCCGTCACTGGTCAGCAGCGGTTCTTGGACCTTTGACAACGGCACCGACATCACCGGCAGTGTGTCCATCAACAACGGTGCTCCGACGACCAACAATGTGAATGTCACCCTCTCGCTGCTCGCGAGCGACCCGACCCACTCGATAACGGCCATGTCGATCTCGAATGACGGCAGCCTCTGGAGCACTATGACCTATTCCACAGGGAGCCCGTGGATACTTACCGGCGGTGATGGCGTGAAGAACGTGTATGTCAAGTTCACGGATGCCGTGGGCACGCAGTCCGGTGCCTTTACTGCCAGCACTGTTCTGGTCACTGGCGCGCCCCACACCACGGCCTTGCCCGTGCCCGGCATCTACAACTCCGCGCCGGTGGTTGTGACCTTGACCCCGTCGAACCCGCTTTCCACGATCTACTACACCACGGACCTGTCCGTGCCAACGACAGGCTCGACCGTGTATACCGGACCGCTATCGTTGAACGCGACGACCACGATCAACTACTTTGCTGTTGATATCGCCAACAATGCGGAGCTGTACAGCTCCGGGACCTGGACCATCAGTCCCTCGGACCTGGTGGCGAGCGTCAGCATCAACAACGGCGCAGCGGTCACGAGCTCAACGACCGTGAACTTGCAGCTTTCCGCAGTCGACCCGGCAGGTGTATCGACCATGCAGTTCTCGAACGACGGGACCACGTGGTCGAGTGAAGAGGCCTATGCAGCCACCAAGAGCTGGATCATGAACCCGGGCGACGGTGTGAAAACGGTCTATGTCCAGTTCCGCGATGCTTCGCTCCCTGCACCGGGATTCCAGTACCCGCCGGTCACGGCGAACATCAAGCTCGACACCACCCCGCCGTTCACCACGGCAAGTCCGGTCGCAGGGTTCTACTCGTATGCGCCGGCGGTCACGCTGACGGCGAATGAACAGGCGACCATCTACTACACCACGGACGGGACCACGCCAACCACGTTTTCCCCGGTGTATACCACACCGATCCTGGTGACCGCTGCAACGGCAACGGCCTCCGCGGTGACAACGATCAAGTACTTTGCCGTGGACCTTGCAGGCAATCCTGAATCAATCAAGACCGGCATCTGGACCGCGGGCGCGAATGACATGACCGCGAGCGTCATGATCAACAGCGGTGCGTCCCTGGCCAGCAGCCCGACCGTGACCTTGACGCTCACGGCAGTAGATCCTGCAGGGGTCGATACCATGCAGTTCTCGTATGACAATATCAACTTCACGGCTGAGGAGCCGTACAATACTACAAAGGTCTGGCCGCTGACGCCTGGCGACAGCTTGAAGACGGTCTATGTCAGGTTCCGGGACGCGTCGAACGGAGGCAACGGCAATGGTTTCCAGTATCCGCCGTTCAGCGCGAGCATCACACTGGACACAACACCGCCGGCCACATCGGCCAGCCCGGTTCCCGGCTCCTATTCCGCCGGACCGGTGCTGGTGACGCTTGCGGCGAGCGAACCGTCTACCATCTACTACACCACGGACGGCTCCACGCCGACGCTCGGGTCGTCTATATACACCGGACCGATACCCGTGGATGTATCGAACAGGATCAACTACTTCGCTGTCGACCTCGCGGGCAATGTTGAGCCCGTTATTAAGACAGGAACCTGGTCCGTTCATGTCGAGGACATGACCGCGAGCATCATCGTCGGCGACGGCTCCGGCCGCACGAACAACACCACGGTGACCCTGGGCGTGAGCGCCTATGACTCGACGGGCGTCTCGACCATGCAGTTCTCGAACGACGGGATCACCTACAGCGCCGAAGAGCCCTATGGCGTGACCAAGACATGGGCGCTTACGCCGGGCGACGGGACCAAGACCGTGTACGTACGGTTCCGCGATAATGCGCTGCCGACCGGCGAACTGTACCCGCCGATCACCGCGAATGTGGTGCTGGATGCCGTCGCGCCGGTCACGACCGCTGGGCCCGTAGCGGGCTTCTATGCAAGTCCGACCGTGAACGTGACCCTGCTGTCCAATGAACCATCGACCATCTACTATACGGTCGACGGGTCCACGCCAAACACCGGTTCAGCCGTGTACTCCGGCCCGATCCTGGTGAACGCAGCGACCACGATCAAGTACTTCGGCGTGGATGCGGCGGGTAATGTTGAGGCGATCAAGTCCGGGACCTGGAACCCGTTCGTTGACGCAGACCTGTCCGGCAGCATCCAGATCAACACGAATGCAGCCGTCACCAATAACCCGGTCGTTACGCTGTCGCTGCTCGCGTCAGATCCGAGCTGTTCTTCCGGCGTGGCAACCATGCAGTTCTCGAACGACGGCGCGAACTTCTCGCCCGAGGAGACGTACAACACGACAAAAACCTGGGCGCTTTCCTCCGGGGAAGGCCTGAAGTATGTATATGTCCGGTACCGCGACTGTGCGTTGCCGACCGGAATTCAATACGCGCCGCTAGCCTCCAGCATTCTGCTGGATACGACGCCGCCGGCCACCACGGCAAGCCCGGGTCCCGGCTCCTATAGTCTCGTCCCGTTCTCGGTGAGCCTGGTCTCCAACGAGACAACGAAGATCTACTACACCACGGACGGGTCCACGCCGACCACCGGATCACCCGTGTACGCCGGACCCATAGCGATACCGGTTTCGACCAACACCACGATCAATTACTTTGCCGTGGATGCTGCGGGTAACACCGAGAGTTCGGTCAAGACCGGCACCTGGACCGCTTATCCCGACGGCAATCTCGGAAGCGGAGGCACCGTGGCTGATGCGCTCAAAGCCATGCTGATTGCACAAGGGCTTATCGCACCGACGCCCTCGGATATTCTGCACGGGGATGTGGCGCCGCTGGTTGCGGGAAAGCCGAATCCTGACGGAAAGATCGACGTAGGCGATGTGGTCGTCCTTCTCAGGAAGGCGCTCGGCCTGGTCACCTGGTAACAAAATACGTCCGACCGGATGCTGCGGCAACGACCGCGGCACTCGGTCGGAATCCACTTTGGAGGTAGAGGAACTATGAAAAAGAATATCATGACAGGACTGTTAGTGATGCTGTTCTTGCTGGCGACCCTGGCTGCATGCGGCGGCGGTGGAGGAGGGGGAGGAGCAGCAGCGGTTCTCCCGTCGACATCGAACACGAAGGCCATTTTGACCCTGTCCACGTCCGGCACAGGAACCATCTCCGGCATCGAGGCCACCCTCAACCTGCCCGCCGGCGTGACAGCCAAAGCTAGCCTCTACTCACTAGGCTCAACAACCTATGTTACGGACCCCGGCGTTGTTACGGCCATGGGAGCAGCGGCGAACCCAGACACCGAGGGCGGTTCGTACATGCCCGGCGATACGCCCTCAACGCACAAGATCAGGGTAGTCGTGACGAAACTGGCAGGTTTTGGGACCGGGGATTTTGCCACGGTGAACTGCGATATCGTTTCCGGTTCGCCCAGCGCAACGAGCTTTACGCTGACCGATTTTAAGGCGACTGATGAGGTGGGCGCAACGATCCTCGGAGTTACCCCGGGGTTCACTGCTGTATTTCAGTAAATATATATTGACAGGATTGTATCTCTTTCTGGCGATACAGGCCTTGGTCACACGGGAGCAATGTTTCATATGAAAAATAATATTTTCATTGTGCTGGTTCTGTTCCTGGCGCTGGCCTCCGCTCATGCAGAGGCCGCATCATCGGTCCTGACCGTGGCTGCTGCGGGCGACGGGACCTATGCTCTGCAGGGAAGCAGCATCGAGTACGTTGCAGCCATGGACATTACCATCACCTATGACATGGCCGCACTTGCGTCCCCGCGGGTCGCCAAGGGCGCCATGATCGCCGGCGCGGTCATGGCAGTGAATGATACGGCGCCCGGCACGGTCCGCATCGGCATCATTCGGACGACCCCCATCTACGGGGACGGTGTCATAGCGACACTGACCTTTTCCAAAAAGGGGGATGCTTCGGGGGGCGCTCTTGCGGTCAGAGCGAACTTCTCGGACATCAATGGTAAACCGGTCACGGTGCTGGCGCAGATCGCGAACCCGTTCGGCACGGCCTCGGACAGCTCTTCCGCTGCGTCATCCACTGCTTCATCCACCGGCGGGCAGACCTCCTCGGACGCCTCCCTGGCGACCACGTCGCAAGGAACGACGCGTCAGGCCGCGCCGCCCATCGTCGGCGTGATAGGGGCGATAAAGGGGGACGTCGCAGCACCTGCTGCCCGCGAACCGGGCATTGCCTCGACGGAGCGCTCACTGCCTTCCGGGACGTCAGTGGGACGCGGCATTACCGCGGACCTGAGCCCTTCAGGGTTGAAGACTCAGCAGTATTCCGCCATCGTCGACCGGTTCAAGGAGTACAAGGGAAAGAGGACTGCGAAGGTGTGCCTCGCTCTCTTCCAACAGAACAGCAAAGCGTTCATACAGCAGGAACCGCTGATCGCGTTGAGCGACGGCGCGAGCAAGGTCAGAGTGCTGGTCACGGCTTCATCGCAGGGAGGTGCCACTCCCCAATTCGCGCTCTTCAACGCACGTTTGCTCTTTGTAAAGCGCGACAATGACCGGGCTGACCGCTGGGTGCTCGAGGTCCTTCCGGAAAAGGGGGAGCATTCGGCGCGCCTCATCATCTCAATCAGCGGTGAGACGATCGATTTTCCCCTCACCATCGCTCCACGGATCGACCTGAACGTGAGCGCGTCGGGACCCGCCACCGAAAAGGAGCTCGATACGTATCTGAGCAGGAAGAAACAGTATCTGGGCAAGGCGGCAAAGAACACATTTCTGGATGATTATATCGTGACGGCTAATTATCTTGCCGCGAAGCAGGTTCCCCTCACCGCAGCTCGATAGTGGTTTGCAGAATATGCGGTTTAGTTGCACGTCGCATATTCAATAATCAGGAGAACGGTATGATGAAGGATTATCAGAAAAAGATCCTGTCTCTATTCATTGAACTGGAGCTTAGGCTCGCGGAGCTCTACAGGCAGCTTGCGGAACGTTTCATCGAGGAAGGCGCTTTTTTTACGGAACAGTATCGAGAGGAGCTGAAACATGCGCAGTGGATCGAATACTTTATGAACAAGGTTGAAAAGGGAGAAATATTATTCCATGAGGACAAGACCCGCACCATGACGTTGACTACATTCCTGGGACACGTACAGATGATCATTGGCCAGGCGAACGATAGTAATCTCTCTCTCCTCAAGGCACTCTCGCTGGTTGCAAGCATCGAGGATTCATTGATCGAGCGCAAGGTCCTGGAACACTTCGATGTCGGCGCTCCGGAGTTGAGGAGCCTCATGGTAAAGTTGAAGAACGAAACCAGCGAGCACGCCGCCAAAATAAAACAACTCTGGAAAAAACACGCCACCGTGAGGGCCTGACCGGCCTCCTTGCTCCCTTCTCTCCCTGTCTATTCGTAGAGAAATCATGCTAATATATCGGTACGAGCAATCCCCTCCGCTCGCGCCGTCTCCATGAGCGGCGACAGCCGCGCCAATCGGATATTGTAATACCGCAAAATATCAGTATAATGCAATAATTCGGCAATCCGCGACGATATGTAATTGTGGCGAGGAAATCGTCTCATGCAAGATTATGAAATGAAAGTTATGCTCGTCGAGTACATGGGCAGGGGTTTTCTGGACAACATCATCGCCCTGTTCAAGAAGGACAACTCGCTCTTCCGGTTCATCGCCGATATGCTTGGCGACGAGAACCTCCGGGTAAGGCTCGGGACCGTTGCCCTGGTAGAGGAACTGGTAACGGACCACGCGAACGAACTCCGGGCGGCGGTGCCGGGGCTCATTGAATTGCTCAACCATGGGAACCCGACTGTCCGGGGAGACGCAGCCTCGGTGCTTGGGACCATCAAGGATGGGTCCGCGCGAGCGGCGCTTGAGGCTTGTTTGCAGGACAGCCATCCCGGCGTGCGCGAAGCGGCGCGCGATGCGCTCGCGGACATCGGCTGAGGGGAGAGAGTGAAGACCTGTGAGTTAATACACCCCCAGGTTCCTTAATTTGTCGGCAACGAGTACGCCGAAAAGGAAGAGTGTGCCGGTAATGCCGATGAGGGTCAGGAGAAAATAAAAAGCCTTCTTCGGTCGTGAATAATCCGTTTTCCTGATGGAGCGAACATAGACCAGGAAGCTGAAGCCCAATCCGAAGAGGAAGCAGAACGTCTCAAACATGCGGCCATGATAGCCCATTGTAAGCATGTCTGTCAACCCCGCAACGACGCCGGGTTTCGACCAGAGCCGCGTCCCGCGCAAAACCAGCTCAACGTCGTGCCAGGCATTCAATCTCCTCTCTCGCTATTACAGGGTCAATCAGTATCCGGCAACAGGTTTTTATTGCGGGGCCTCACATTCGAGCAGAATGAGGTGGTCTTCGTCTTCCATCAGGATTTTTTATTTGACAGTACGCCGACTCTCAACTAAAATTTAATCATGGAACCCGTCCTGTCCTGTAACCCTGCTTCTCTTCTCGTGCCTTGCGATGTGTGCGATGTCTATGGCGCTAAGATCATTTCGGCGGGCGAGCATGTAACACCCTTGCTCATGAAGGACATAGGACAAAGCAGCCGGTTTTCTACCACCTGCCGTCTGGCCTTGAAAGGCGGCCGCATCAGGCAGGACATGGAAGCCGCCCTCCGTACCGAGCCCTATGTCGGGAGGATCCCCGCGGAGCGGCTCGAGCAGATCTTCCGAATTTATGATGACCTTGCAATCCTGCCTGTTCTCTTCGACGAGTTCGAGTTCATGCGAAGCCAAGACACCTATCTGTATCAGCATGTGCTCAGGATTGCGGCCTTGACCGTGTCTATGGCTATCGACCTCTTTAACGCGGAGCGGGCATCGGACATCAGCTATACCTCCCTTACTCACGATCTGGGCATGCTGCGGTTGCCAGGGCAGGTGCTCAAAGACAGCGGGAAGGATGCGCCGGGAAACCGGCGCCTGTCGCAGGGGCATACGGTGATAGGGTACGTGTTGCTCACCAACTACCTTGGGAACGCTGAACTCGACTGTTGCCGTACGGCGCTCCTGCACCATGAGCGAAGGGATGGGAGTGGGTACCCACAGGGCATCAGGATCGAAGATATCGTTATCGATCTCATAGCCGTGGCCGGTGCCTTCGATGCCCTCCTGGCGAGGCGCCCATTTAGAAAAGAGCCTTTTGGGAGGCGTTCCGCGATCGACCTGCTCTGGGACCAGGCGCAGCTGGGGATCCTGAACCCCATCGTGGTCAAGCTTCTCATTGCCAGCAGCAGACAAGACCCCATCGAGCTCGATAGATTGAAGGTCGCCGGGGAAGAAAAGGCAGCCGAGGCTGACCAGGCCGACGATGATGATGCGGCTGGACAGTGTCCTCTCTCGGACCGACGCACCTATTCCTGAGATCACCACGAAGGCGCAAAGGTACTATCCCGTGATCGCATTCATTATTCTGTTGGTCGTCCTGACGGCTGTCCTGTTGCTTGCCGGCGCCTCAAAGCGTCCGGACGCACCGAACAGGAAGGCAAAAGAGGCGGAAAGCGAAGACTGGGAATACGGAGATGATTGGAAGCGAGGTTCTCCTGATACCGTCGATTCTGAAAATACCATCGAATACGTTGAGGTCCTTCGCGGGGACACGGGCAGAGGGTATGACGATTCCGTCATGATTGACCTCGTGGGGTACCTGGGGTCAAGGGGGATCAGCGCAACCTATGATTCCTTTTCCCTCGGAGCGGAAGTCGGCGCGATGAAGACGTATGTGCTCAAGGTAGAATCGGGTAAGGAGGAGGAGGCGCTCGCGTATTTGAAAGAAAAGGGGTAGGGTCGGAATTGGAACGGGCAGGGGTGAAGCCCCCCTCCCTCGCAATTTATCTGATAAAGGAGTAGAGTATGGCGGAAGAACAGGAAGTCAAGGAATTAGACGAATCGCTCGAGGGGTACAAGTCCAAGGTCCAGCAGGTGAACAAAGCAACGCTCACCTGGGACAAGGACCTTATCTTCATCGGGCGCACGGGCCGGGGCTACGAGGTGGAGTACGACGCGCAGCAGCAGTGGGGCTGCTCGCCGACGGAGACGCTTCTCCTGAGCGTGGCGGGATGCATGGGGATCGATATGGTATCGTTCCTCAAAAAGATGAAATGCGAGATCAAGGCATATAAGATGGACATTGTGGGCGAGAGGAACCCCACGCCTCCCCAGTATTACACCGCCATCGAAATGATCATTTCCGTCAACGGCACGGGGCTTACCGCCAAGAAGATCGAGCGGGCGATTTCGCTTTCGCACGAAAAGTATTGTTCGGTGTATCACTCGCTCCGAAAGGACATGAAGGTCAAAGTGGATTATACGTTTGAGAACGTGTAACGTCCCAAAAAGTGTCATTGCGAGAGGGCCCTCGCCGTCATTGCGAGACGAAGGCGAAGCAATCTCGTTTTATTCGGGCGCGAGCACGGACTCGGGATAAACTCAGCAATCTTGCCTTTCGTAACCGTTGAAAAACTGAGATTGCCGCGTCGCTCCGCTCCTCGCAATGACGGCATGAAAGACTTTTTTCGAGACTGTCAAGCTTCCAAGCTATGATTTTCAATTCCCAATGATTCAGTATACCCTATGGCCACCGTACGTCTCCTGAAAAACGGCATTGAAGCCTTCCCTGCGATGTTCGAAGCCATTGATCTGGCGGAGTCATCCGTTGCCCTCGAAATGTATATCGTGGCCGATGACGAGACGGCGCGAGAATTCCGGGCCCGCCTGGTGAAGGCGGCGGGACGGGGGGTGCGCGTCATGGTCCTTGTGGATGCCTGGGGCTCGTGGGACCTGCCGGACTCGTTCTGGGATG
>Ga0326726_10004426_pt1 | contig 12814 bp, 12 predicted proteins | sample MHFenrmetagenome_2_FD_207603 | JGI IMG/M metagenome (GOLD analysis project Ga0326726, IMG submission 207603) | Lab enriched peat soil microbial communities from Michigan Hollow, Ithaca, NY, United States - MHF15MN | ecosystem: Environmental > Terrestrial > Soil > Wetlands > Peat | place: USA...
TCGTCAAGTATTAATAATACTGGGTCTGAGATAATCGCTCTTGCAATTGCAATGCGCGCCTTCTGTCCGCCGCTAACAGTTATACCTCGCTCGCCAACGATTGTATTTAGTCCGTCAGGTAGTTCTGAAATAAATTCGTTTAAGCAACATACCTTTAAGACCACGTTCAATCTTTCTTCACCTGTAGAGCGGTTAGCTAAACTTATATTTTCCTTTAATGAGCCTTGAAATAAAACAGGGTCCTGTGTAACGTAGCCCAGATCCTTGCGGAAGCCATATATATCTATGTTTTTCATAGGTATATCATCAACATATATAACTCCAACCTGCGGTTCATATAAACCAGCTATCAGGTTTGCTATCGTAGATTTGCCGCTTCCCGAGGCACCTGTTATGAGTAGCCAATCTCCCGCATCACAATTTATTGAAAGATGGGTCAGTACAGGTTTGTTCTCTTCATAGCTGAAGGAAACATCTTTGAATTCTATTTTCCCAGTGAAGTCTGTACTCTTTTGAATTATATCTTTACCAGGTATTGTAATGTTTTGTTCAAGTATCTCCAGTATCCTATCAGTTGCGCCGGCTATTCCCTGGTAAAAAAGATATACCCTGCCCGCTGCAAGAAAAGCCATTGTCATTGTATATGCGTAAAAGTAGAATGCGATAACGCTTCCAATTGACCACCCGGGCGAAAATGATTTAGATGTTCCAGCGAAAAATATACCCAGTAAAATTACAGAAAGAATAAGATAAACGGTTTGTGTTATCTTCGAATGATACTTCGAAGCTTCGAGCTCGTTTACAGAAGCTTTGTCCAGTCTTTCTTTGTAACGTGTGAGCTTAAGCTTCTCGAGGACGAACGATTTTATTTCTTTAATCCCTACAAGGGTTTCTTGCATTAAAGCATTTGCACCGGCATGTTCCGCCTGGCTCCTTGTAGTTAGCTTGCGAATTTTTCTGCTGTAAAGCACAAGGAATGGAAGCGGCAGAAGTGTCAATGCAACTACGATGATGGTCGCTATAACATTGAGATATAACATAAGTATAATGCATCCAAGGATGAACAGAATATTTTGAAACGCAGGTGAAACCAAACTTGTAAAAACCGGCTGTACTTTGCTGATGTCTTCCGTTGCACGGGAAGATAATTCTCCAATCTGCCTGTCTTTGTAAAACGACAGGGGGAGATATAGAAGTTTTTCATAAAAAGCAGAGCGGAGGTTATTTCTTAAAATGATTCCGAGTTCCTGCATCTGCACGAAGGTGTAGTATCCCAAAATTGTTGATAATAAAAAAACAATGACAAGAAGAACTGTGAGCGTTGTCATACTAACATCTGAGCTTGATGTTCCGCTGAACTTATCCACCATCAGCTTGAGCAGCCACGGGTATACGAGTGATGTAAGAGAAACGAAAGCTAATGCAGCAAGTGAAGCCGCCAGTTTCAGCTTATAACTTGATATATATTTCCATAATGATAAGAAGCGTTTCACTTGAAGATATTAATTGTTAATAATGGGTTACTATACGAAAAATTTAACATTATTTATTAATAAAAACAATAACTTAGCCTGAGATGGACTATACCAAATATTGTCATTTTCAACTGTACCGCAGATGTTTAAGTTTCTTATTATGTTAATGAAATTCATTAACTAATATGGGAAATTCTATTAGAATTATTTTGTTGTAAACATTAAATTTAGCATTAATATTTAGAAATTGATAATTTTATTAAATCCACAAAGCGCATATTTCAGCTTTAGGGTCCCTAATACTATTCTCACCCTTGGTACTTTCCTTGAAGATAAGTATGAGTACGAGCTTGTTGACGAGAACATCAACAGGAACATTGACAGCACTCTGGAAAAGCTGATCGTAGAGAAGAACATTAAGTACCTCGGTATTACGGTCATGCCCGCACTTCAGCTTCAGCGTGCCGTGGCTATTTCAAAAAGGATAAAATTACTCTTTCCGCACATTAAAATTTTATGGGGCGGTTATTTTCCATCACTCCATCCTAATACCGTTCTTAGATCGGATTACGTTGATTATGTATTCCGGGGACACTCGGAGTTTTCACTTGTCGATTTTTTTGACTACATAGAGGGAAAAGAAAATGCAAAGCAGATTAATGAAATTCCCGGTTTATCATATAAATCCAATGACGAAATTGTTCACAACAAGAAGAGCGAGATAGTCAATCCAGACTTGATCCCGCTTTTACCTTACCATAAGCTTCCACTTGAAAAATATTTGCGTATAGGAAAAACTTATCTCGGCGAACGGACCATGGGATACCATTCGAGCGTTGGCTGCCCGTTCCTGTGCGGCTTCTGTGCAGTAGCTGGAGTTTACAAGGGAAGGTGGATAGGAAGGAGTGCAGAGCTTGTCGCTGATGACCTGACTTTCCTAAAGCGTGAGTACAATATCGGAGCTGTTGAATTTCACGACAATAATTTCTTTGTATCGGAGAAAAGGGTTTATGAAATTGCAAAAAGAATCAAGGACTTGAACATCGGCTGGTGGGGAGAAGCAAGACCGGATACCGTGATGAAATTCTCCGATGAGACCTGGGCAATGATGCGGGATTCCGGATGCAGGATGATATTTTTCGGTGCAGAATCGAGCTCGGAAGAAATTCTTAAACTTATGGATAAAGGCGGAACTCAGACTCCAGAAACCGTACTTGAGCTTGCTGAAAAAGCTAAAAGGTATAATATAGTACCTGAATTTTCCTTTGTGCTCGGCAGTCCAACCGACAACGTTGACAGGAATATAGAAAATGATCTGAAGTATATAAGGAAAGTGAAACAAATAAATCCAAAATCAGAAATAATTATATATACTTACTCGCCGGTAAATTTTGAAGACTCCGAAATGTCGCTCGCCGCAAAAATGAAAGGTTTCGATTATCCCAAAACATTGGAAGAGTGGGTTTCCCCGCGCTGGCAAAACTTTGACCTGAGAAAGAATCCTTTGACTCCATGGCTAAAGCCAAAACATTTTACAAAAATCAGGAACTTCGAAAAGACATTGAACGCATATTATCCTACGGTCAGTGATCTAAAGATCAAAGGGTGGAAAAGAGGACTGCTTAAAGTAATGGGCGGTTGGAGATATCTCACTTCTATTTATTACGCTCCTTACGAAATCATGCTTAGCTTAAAATTGATGCGTTACCGCCAGCCCGAGGTCGAAGGTTTCACCTTCGAAGAATAAACATTACTATGCTTCCCAAATATTTAGTACATTTAGCACGTCTTGGCTCCTCAAATCTGCACCCCAAAGGTAAAATTGCATCGGATTATTTAATTGATAAATTAGACCTTAAGGACGGTCAATCAGTCCTTGATCTAGGCTGCGGAACGGGGGAAACTATAATTAGACTTGCATCAAGACATAATGTAAGGATAGATGGAATCGACGCAATCCCCGAAATGCTTCAAATTGCACAAAAAAGGATAAAACGCGTTGCAAGTAAAGATAATATTCACCTAACCCTGGGTGATTTTGATTCACCGTTGCCTTTCAAAGATGAAACTTATGACCGGGTTTATGCTGAATCGGTACTTGGGTTCCAGAGCTATGAACAAATTAAATTCTTGCTTAAAGAAATTAGCAGAATATTGAAAAATGATGGACTTTTCGTAATGAATGAAGCAATGTGGAAAAAGGCTGCTACCAGAAAAATCATTGATGAAATAAACAGGTCATGCATTGAAGATTTTGGATTATGCCAGGCATCTGGAGATGCAATATATCTGGAAGACTGGCTGAAACTGATAGAAGAGTCGAATTTTAAGATCCTATCTTATGAAGATTTAGAAAATATCAAGCTAAGCTCTATAATAAATAAAACAGGAAAATTTAATTCGAATATGATCATCTCCCGTTTAGTCACTGCCTCCTCACGTGTTAAAGGATTTTTAGATCCGTTAATTCGTAAACAAATCCGTGAGTATAAAAACAAACTAAAGAGGCATAAATATGACGGCAAGTATATTGAAAGCAGATTACTTGCGGTAAGAAAAAATTAATAATACGTATCTACTTTTTTATCCTTATCCAGTATAAAGGGGAATAACTTTTAGACAAACTTCTTTTTATTCTATTCATCGAACTATTCGGATTATAAAATATTTCAGCATTAAAGTTAGCCAATATTTCTCTTAAAGTATGGTGGTTGTAATACTCCTTCATTTCCGGGACACCCAGTTCTGCATAATACGAAGCTGACCTTTCGCGTGCCTTTGACACTTCTTTTTCCGAATAAAGAGGAGAGTCAATAATATGTATCTCACCTTCATCTTTTAGCTTTCCCAATAAATTTTCCAGCAGTGAACTAATGTCACGGAAATATTGTATCATAGCAGCAAGGATAATGAAGTCGAATTTATATTCATTTAGAGTAATGTTGAATATATCTGCATAGGCAAACAGCAGGTTGTTCTTGGGAAGGAAAACTTTTGATGCCTGTTCAAGTTCTGCAGTATTTAGATCCATACCTAGTACATTGGAGTTATCTATATCGGAAAGCATATTTGAAAGCCATCCGTTACCGCAACCAAGATCAAGTATGTCTTTTTCTCCTTTGATATTAGAGAGGTAGTTGACAAGCTTTTGAGATGACAATTTTCTTACCCGCCATTCAGTATAATATCTGTGTTCAAGCGGGAATTCCGGCAGGTTCTTTACAATGCTGTCGTCGTATAATCGTCCTTCCTTTTTTCTTGTTTTAAGATAAATTTCTTCAGAGGGATTATCGGTAACCTGTTGAGTGATGTAGTAAACGCCGTTAGTGAAATTGTAAGCAGGATTATTTTTGATACGCTCGATAAGGTTCATAATGAAAATTATACAATAAAATTGAATATAGATAGAACTAAAAGAACAGGTCTAATATTTTCGTTTTATTTATATACATTATCAATTATTATTATTTTATTCGTAAAATTAGATTTTCATTAGTATCAAGAAATCGTTCAGAAAGCTGATTTTCCTTTTCTCCTATCACCTATACTACAAATTCAGGTTAAAAAAGACCGTTGAAGAAAGAGTCGGGAAATTTACGTTTAAAGTATATCCAACAGTTTTCAACCCCTGTATGTACAAAAGCAGTGAATTAATAGCACAATTTGTTGACAGCATGCAGGATCTTGATGGTAAGCTGGTACTTGACATGGGATGCGGGTCGGGGATAGTCAGTATATTTGCTGCAAACAGAGGTGCTGTGTGCCTTGCGGTTGATAAAAATCATGCGAGTGTAGAATGCACTATTGAAAATGCAAATATCAACGGAATGAGTAAGAAAATCAGAGTTAAGCAAAGTAATTTATTTGAAAAATTAAGCACACAAGAAAAGTTCGATTTTATTTTTATTAACCCGCCCTATTATGAAAAAGAGCCGTTAAATGACTTTGAGATGGCATTCAATGCCGGTAGTGATTACCGTGTGATAAGAGAATTTATAGCTGAATCGAAAGAATATTTGAAAGAAAACGGAATAATTTACTTAATAATATCTTCAGACCTTGAACTCCATTTAATTGCAAAAATGTTTTTTGAGAGCGGATTTAGTTTCAATTTGTTACAATTGAAAAAGAAATTTCTTGAAACGTTTTATATAGCCAACGCGTTCACAAAGTTGCAGTAATTCATATAAGTATAATATTATAAGATAATTGAGATTCACATTTGTTTTTGTTGTCCTAATTCTTTCTCAGGCATTCATCTATTTCCAGTTCCTGAGTTATATCAAGACATTAAAGCGGTATAAAAAATCTTATGCTTATTATGCATTGATCCCGTTTGTACTATTCAATGTTCCTTTTGTCATACTTTCAACGGTCTCACACGGTAACATAAATCCCCCGGATTGGTTCAGATCTACTTTTTTTGTCCCATTCTACATCTGGGAATGTGCAAGTATCATGATATTGCCCTGGCTGCTTATTGGAAAAATAATCAAAGCACCCTTTCTATTATTCATCTGGATATCAAAGCTGTTCAAACCTGTTAAAATTAAGATCGAAGCCCTTAAGAATAAAAGAGCAGTAAAGGCGGTTGATCTCTCAAGACGGAAGTTTGTACGATATTCGACATTTGCTGTTGCATCGTATGCGTTTTTGGGTTCAGGGTACGGTGTCGTTAAACACAATGCTTACCAGATCGACTATGAAAAAATAAAAATAAGCAACCTGCCTGAGGAATTTAAAGGATTGACGATTACACTGCTAAGCGATATACATGCGGGACAATTTATGGATGAAAATGATATGAAAGAATATTGTGATGTTGTTAATGATTTAGGTTCGGATATGGTTTGTATCCCGGGTGATTTTGTCAATTTTGATAGGACAGATTCACATATGGTTGCCAAAGCTTTCAAAGATATGAAAGCAAAATACGGTATTTATGGAAGTCTCGGGAATCATGATTTCTTCCAGGATGCTGATTATGTTGCGGATGTAATGGTTAATGAGAGTCCTGTAAAAATGCTCCGCAACAATTACAAAAAAATAACCATCAACAATAAAGACCTGTTCATACTGGGAGTTGATGATATTGCTGCTTCAGGTGCGAACATGGCCAGGGTACTTGAATATTTAGACAGCCTTACTACCTACCTTAATGAGAACGAAAAAAGCTTTGCAACTTCACCGAAGATACTACTCTGCCATAAGCCCTATGCTTTCGATGCTCTTGCAGCAAGGAATTTAGATCTGGTATTTGCAGGGCATACACATGGCGGGCAGGTGGTTCCGGTTAAAGTAGGTGATTTTGATCTGTCGTTCGCCGCTTTTGTAAGCAAGTATATTGCAGGGTTTTATAATATCGGGAAATCTAATATGTATGTATCGAGAGGCATTGGCACAGTCATTCTTCCAATCCGGCTTAATTGCCCGCCGGAAGTAACGAAGATAACACTTATCTGAATATTTCCACATTAAAGATTTTATTTTATATTAGCGTATTCCGTTAATCAAAAATATCATTATATGAATAAGATTATAGTTTTCGTATTTCTATTATTCTGCTCACACGCTCTATTATCTCAAACAGTTTCAGAAAAATTTATTGTTTCGTATTCAAGCTCGCTAAATGTTGACGGCTCCAGTTTTAGCTATGATCAGAATAGCGGTAATTACATATATACTTCTTACGATTCCACAAATAAAAAATACAATGCTTATACAGGTAAAGGCAATTCGAACAGCTATGACTACATACTTGCTTATAATGAAATCTATGATAAGAGCGGTGACTGTTATACATCAGCATATAATAATTTAACCGATACTACGTATAAATATTTTCTTCTAAAAAACGGACAGGCGATCACCACTTTTGATTTTATCAATGAAAGCTGGATAATTAAGGATGGGATAATATATTTTGTGTGTAAGGATAATGATGATACATACCTTGCCAGATACAATACTGAAGATGGAAAAATTAGCAAGGGCAAGGCTTACGATGATATAACCCTTGTGTCTCTAAATCAAAAAACACCCTATTCGGAAGGCGAGCCGGTCGGGGAGCTGGGGTTTACTTCGGATAATAAGCCATACTACCTTGCTTCAAAGGATGATGAAAAATTTATTGTAGTTGGTGATTCCGAACTGAAACATTATTCCGATATAGATATGTACAGTATAGTTAAGGATAAAAACAGCGTTTTCACATATTTTGCCAAAGATTCGGGTAAGTATTATGAACCCCACGGAAAATCTTTCCTTGTGCAGGGTGATAAAGAATATAATAAGTATGATTACCTTTATGCCCCCATATTATTTGATGAATCGAACAATCCTATTTACATAAGCGGCGATTCGGTCGGAAATTATTATCCTCAGCGAGTAATGGTTGGAAACACGGAAGGAAAATCATTCAAGAGTGGTATTAGCGACCTTAAATTTACTCCCTCGGGGAAAGTAGCTTTTATCGGGCTTCAGGAAAAAAAGGATTCTCCGGGCAACTATGATGCAGTTGTTGTCATTGATGGTAAAGAGGGTAAAGCATACAACGACATTAACAATTTTACTTTCACAAAAAGTGGCGAGCCGTTGTATTCAGCAACAGACGAAGACGGCTCCTACATCATTTCTGGCAATAGACAGATTGAAATTGACTATCCCTCGGTACTTAATATGAATTTTATGCCTGACGGTCGGTTGACATATGTTGCCGCAGTTTATGGTGATGAAAAAATGAAGACAAAGGACCAGTACTATATCGTAATGGGTAATAATACTTATGGGCCTTATGACGGACTGGTCCCGGTTAATTATGATAATGGACCTTATATACTCCTGGATGATGCAGGCAATTATGCATACGTGGTTAACAGGTTATTGGATTCTAAAAACTACACATATGAATCAGTGCTTTATACGAATTCAGGGAAAAGCAAAGCTTTTGATTTCATTCAGAATTTATATTTATACAAGGGAAAAGCGCTGTACTTTGGCGGGAAACTTGTTGACAAAATAAATTATAGATACAAATACACAATGTTTTATGGGAATGCACAGATTGGTTCGGATTATGATTCATATTCTAATTTTAAAATCGATGATAGTACTGGTATTGCATCATTTCTGGGCTTAAAAGCAAATGCATTTTATGCTGTTGAAATAAAATTCTGAGGTAATTGTTATTTTATCATTCCTATAACTGAGAACATCCTTCCGGATTTTTCTCTATCTCGCCTATAAGAATGCAGGTAATCCTGTTCCTCAAAAGTACAAGATGGAAATATTTCTATATTCCCGGTTTTGAACTTAAAATTATGCAATTGCTCATTTATGTGAGCTTTTAGGTCGACATAGATCTTACCGTCAATTTCCGACACAAATTTTTTATTGAACATTTCTGCAACTTCCTTGCCTACTTCGAAGTACGATTTACTTATACCCGGTCCGACGAAAATATACATATCATCTGTTCTGCATTTGAGGTCATTCAACATTATGTTAAGTGTCTTTGTCAGTATTTTCTTTTGTGTTCCTCTCCAGCCGGAATGAACTGCGGCAACTGTTTCAGTAATTGGGTCGTGAATAAATATTGAATAACAATCTGCAGTACTTATTATTAGAAAAATGTTTTTGTTTTGGGTAATAAGTGCGTCTGTATCGCGATAGTAGCCAGGCTTGTCAATTATCTTCACGTTATCGGAATGTATCTGCTGCGGGATTGCGAGGTTTTGCTGGTCTATCCCCAGCCTTTCGAAGAAAATATCTCTGTTCTTTTTAACTTGCTCTTTGTTATCTCGTACATAATAACTCAGATTGTTATAAAATGGCGGTTGTTCATTACCTCCTATTTTTGTGCTGATGCCATGAATTATATTTGGAAATTGTGAAAGGAGTGTTGACTTAATTATTTGATTCAATATCCTCTTATTTAAGGTTTTGTTTTTTAGGAAGTTTGATGAAGCAAAAAGCTATAGCAATTACAATGCCCAATAATCCGCTTATATGAAAGTAAATAGGATTGAACGGCTGAAGAATGAAATATCCCGATTGGTACCAGTTCTGTAACCAGTAGGTTAAGTTATATTTCTGGAATTCAACGAACAAATATGTTTTGTTAAGTACTAAATAAAAAAACAGGTCATATGTCATAAGGTAATGTGATAATAACAATCCAATGGCTGTCCATAATCCGCAGAAATATAATACTACTATTATTCCTGCTGCTTCTATTGATTTTTGGATTATCCTGTATCGAGGTACCTGAATATGTTCGGTGGTTGATTCCTTCCCCGTTTCATGAAACACCCATGACCAGAATTGATTTGTGTAATTTTCCTCTTTAATCTTTTGCTGGTAAACTATTCCATAGCTGTAAACATCGAAAAAAGTAATAAGAATAATATAACTAAATACAAAAATTATTTTGATATGAGTATCAACAGGTTTGGCTCTAAGCTGTTTCAATTATCATTCCCATCTACCGATTCGTATCCTCACACCCCGAACTGTTTTAGGTGATGGTTCATGTGGTTGTAATTCAATTTTCCAAGCTGAGGGACGGACATATTTCCGAAGAGCGGGTGATAAAAGGGTTTATCTATTTTAAGTGATCTGCGTATCATAGAGATCAGCGTTTCAGACTCTTTTGTGAAATTATCGGGGTTAACACCTCTAGCTACCTCGTTTATTTCCGGAAATGTTTCGGCATTTTTTGGAGGGGGCATGCCAACAAGCGTGAGCCGTTTAAGAAGGGTGTGTGTTATGAAATTTCCTTTATCTTTTACCTCAATTTCTCCCCACTGCATCCTCAGCGCATCGCTTAGGTGACGCAGCATCTGGTTAACATTCATCTTGCCCCACTGTCCATTGGAATCCGGTGTTAGCTTTGCAATGCGGTCGAATATCAATTTTCTGTGGTCAGGGTTGTTTATGTTTTCATTTTTTTGAAAAATAATTAATTGAATAAATATAAACAAGATATGACAAGAATAAATAGGTAAGGAATAATAATTCTTTTACTTCAGCATATCTCCAAGTTTATTTTGCCAGAAGCGGTAATTCCACTGGTCCCAGGTGCCATATTTAGAAGTGAGAATTCGGTCAATAGACGTTGAACAATCAATATCAAAAAGCTGTTCGTTCTCATCATCCAACCATAGTTCTTTATTATCCTCAAATTTGCCTGTTACATCATCAGGGAAAGAATAATATATTTTGTTCTTTATGACCAGATAGCCCTTTTCATTTGGCTTTATCAAATTCAGAGCCCATTTTTTTAAGCTTACCGGAGCATCCTGGGTTGATGGATCTACAACTATAGTATCGGTCATGTTATCATATTTGATAACTAATATTGGTGCAACATGATATCCCCATTTATTACAGTCCTCTCCATAAGTAAGATAATTATCTGGCCGATACTTATATTTTTCTGCCTGCGAAGCTCTTTTATAATCAGCAAACAGCCAGACCTTGGAGACTTTTACATTGAATTTTTTTTCAATTAATGCGGAAATAAGGTGTGCCCGTGAATCGCAGTTGTTGCAGTCTTCAAAATCAATAAAAATAAGTTCATTCTTAACGAAATTAAAAATAGAATCGTTAAGCTCTTTATTAATTGTATTAATGGAAGCTTTGTCGGAATATTTACTGTATTCTATCTTTTTAGATTCCTGTGCCGGAAGGCTCATAACAAAAACAAAAAACACAATAATATATTTTATCATGGCTTTTATTTTACCGTTTCATTTGAATTACCGGACTTCTGTCCCGTGGTTTGTTCTTCCATCTTTTTATTAGCCTTCAGTTCAACTACGTATTCTATCGCTTTCTTTTTATCTTTGTTGTAAAATTCATCCGTTGCACCGTACATCAGAGTAGTAGGGCTTCCGCCGTGTTTTCTTATCTTTATTGCGAACCTGATAAGGAAATAGATTATCACCAGTAAAAGCAGAAATACAAATATTATGCTGTATGTATCGTGTTGCATTTAAATGTCGTACAAATATAAATTATAACTCAGAATGGTGGTAGGCTAAAAGTAGAGATATGGCAAACGCAAATAAAAAAACCGATTAGCATAAACTAACCGGCTTGTCTAATTTTGTTTAAAATTTTATTTATTTTCCAATGTTCTCCCACCATCTGTCATCGTTCGATTCTATCGGTTCGACTTTAAGTGTGCCGTTTGCAGATGTGCACTTATTACCTGCTTCGACTGTTACCGGGAGCATTTGATTAGCGTTGTTCTCGATATTTTGTGTAAGTTCCTGGAGCTTTTGCTGCATCTCCTCCTTTGTTATTTTACCATTCTGGTAATCTACTGTAAGCTGCTGCATTTCCTTGGCTTTTGATTTGGAATCTGCCTCACGGCTGCTTTTCTTTGTTGGCTTAACAGTTACTGAACCATCGTAGACCCTGATTATCTCAGTAGTATCGCTCCCTGTAGTATTAACTTCTACCGAAAATTGTGTATAAAAATGGTCTATCATGGTACTGACAGTATGGACCACCATTATCTCGGTGGCTGTGGTGAGTTGGTTATAATCATTCATTAATTTTTCAAAATCTTCACCCATTTTAACAAATATTTTTCCTATTTTAAAATCTACGTTAACAGGGGCCGGCGCAGTAGCTTTATTCTTTAACGCTGTACAAAAATCATCCATCCGGGGTAAATCAAAATCGGTATTGGGTCCGAGTCTAATCGTCCATCCAGCCCCCCGTGTTACACTGTTGAAGAAAAACAGGCTTACACGTCCATTTGCATCGGTTTTCACTTTTGAACCCTCCACAAGCGCGTTACCTGCTTCAAGTTTCACGTTAAGTTTCTTTTCCCAAACAGTATCAGGTACACCGCATACTTTTTTGATACTTTGTTTCCAAATATCGCCTGTTGCACCATCTGCAAATTCAACCATAACAAAGCAATTGTCATCCGGAGCGTCCATGTATTCGGAGTTTTCCTCTGCACCGTCGAACAATAACGAATCGTTATCATTGTAGGAAAATGGTGTCCCCTGCCCGGAATATGAGATAGAATTCAGCACTAGATATAAAAAGATGAAAAATACAATTGAGATTATTTTTTTCATAAAGTTATTAATTTGATTATTAATTATTCTTAAATGGGAAAAGGACCCAAAATGCAGAAATCTGAATAATTTAATAACCAATAAAGTATCTAAATAGTTTTTATATGATCTAACAGATTAATTAATTTCTGAATCTGATACTTTGACAGTCTTTTCATGAAGGGTAAAATATGCTATACAGAATAAAACGAGTCCAATAGCAAACAGTATCCATTTGTACGGCTGGGGGTATTTTTCATG
>Ga0326726_10004427_pt1 | contig 12813 bp, 13 predicted proteins | sample MHFenrmetagenome_2_FD_207603 | JGI IMG/M metagenome (GOLD analysis project Ga0326726, IMG submission 207603) | Lab enriched peat soil microbial communities from Michigan Hollow, Ithaca, NY, United States - MHF15MN | ecosystem: Environmental > Terrestrial > Soil > Wetlands > Peat | place: USA...
CCCCATCTCCGCCAAGGCCTCGCTCCTAAGGACGAGTCTGATCGGCGGGCTGATGGAGACGGCGGCCTGGAACCGGAATCGCGGCCTGGAGTCGATCCGGATTTTCGAGATCGGCAACGTCTATTGCCGGGACGAGGCGACCTGCCGGGAGAGGCTGGCGATCGCGCTCTTGAGCACCGGGGTCCAGGGCGAACCCCACTGGCGGCTCAAAATCCGGCCGACCGATCTCTTCGGCATCAAGGGCGCCCTCGAAGCGCTGCTGGGCCAGCTCCGCTACGAGCCCTTCTCCTTCGAGAGCGCGTCCCATCCGCTCTTCGAGCCCGGCTCGGGCCTGGCCCTCTCCTACAAGGAGGAGACGATCGGCAGCCTGGGACGGATCGCGGCGCGAATCCGGGACTTTCACTCGCTCAAGCAGGACGTCTGGGCGGCCGAAATCGACCTCGCGCTGCTCTTCGGCAAGCAGCCCCGGCCCTTCGCCTACGTCCCCGTGCCAAAATTCCCCGCCATCGTCCGGGACGTCTCCCTGCTCGTGCCGCGCGCCGTGCCCTACCAAGAGCTGAAGAAGACCATAGACAAGCTCTCCCTGCCGATTCTGGAGGGGTTCGAGCTGGTCGATATGTACGCCGGCGAATCCATCCCCCCGGACAAGTCCAGCTTGACGATTCGCCTGGTCTATCGTCACCCCCAGAGGACGCTTCTCACCGAGGAAGTCGACAAGGCCGAGGCCCAGGTCCTGAATCAGCTGAAGCGGGCCCTCGGGGCTCGGCTCAGGGAAGGAGGATAAATTGACAACCGAACTGGAAAGAATTAAGATATTAGAAGGGAAAATCTCCCAAGTTATTGATTACATTAACAGATTGACGACCGAGAACGAAAAGCTCAAGCAGCAGGTCAAGGAGCTCAAGGCGGGTGTCAAGGACTTCGAAGAGCAGTCCAAGAAAACCGCCAAGTTTGAGGACGACCTGAAACGCTATGAGGCCGAGCGGGAAGCCGTCAAAGGCAAGGTCGAAGCCATTATTGGTCAGATCGATAAACTCGGGATATGATCGATCGCATCGTCGAAATCGAGATCTACGGTCAGAAGTACCGGATCCGAGTCAAAGGAGAGGAGGACGAGAAGTACATCAGTCATCTGACTTCCTACGTTGATCAAAAGATGCACGAAGTCGCCGTCAAATCCAAGTCCGCGGACATGCTGAAGATCGCCGTGTTAGCGGCGTTAAATATAGCCGATGAGTTCTTTCTTTCACAGAAGAAACTGGATCAACTGAATGAAGTCATCGGAGTCATGGAGAGTGAAATCGGGAGTTTAGAAGATAATCTCTTAAAGCAGGACAAGAACTACGATGATGTGGAGAAGGCTCCGTAGAGAACAGGGCCGCCCCGCTCAACCCGCACCAATCTTGTTGAGAGGGCTCGCGGTCCGCTTGCATTCCTAAGCCTGCCCCCCCTTTCTCTCTCCTCCGGCACTCCGCGCAGGAGGTAAATGAGATGAAAACGGAACTGATTGTTGGCGTCGCGGCCCTGGCCCTTTGGGTCTTCGGCGTCGTCTATTATCTGTTGAGGAAGCGCCAGGGAACGCAGACTCTCGCCAAGGCCAAGGCGGAGGCCCGGGGCCTCGTGGATCGGGCCAAGGCCGAGGCCGAGACGATCTCCCAGCGGGCCGCCGCGGACATCCGGGAGAAGTCCCGGAATTTCGAGGAGGAGTTCGACCGCCAGACACGGGACAAGCGCAAGAAGATCAACGAGATGGAGCGGCGGCTGGTCAACAAGGAGGAGAACCTCGACCGGCGATTCCAGGCCATGGAGCGGAAGGAGCGAGACATCTCCGGCAAGGAGAAGCGCATCTACCAGCGGGAGAAGGACCTGGACACTCAGGAGGAGAAGGTCGTTGGGTTGATCAAGAAGCAGATGGAGGAGCTCGAGCGGGTCTCCGGGTTGACCCAGGAGGAGGCCAAGGGCCAGCTCATCAAGAAGATCGAAGACGAGGCCAGGCTGGAGGCGGTCCAGAGCGTCCGACGGATCGAAGAGGAGACACGGGAGAAGAGCCAGGGCCTCGCCCGGGAGATTATCGGTCAGGCGATCCAGAGGTCGGCCGCCGAGCACGTCGTCGAATCGACGGTGTCGGTCGTCGACCTGCCCTCCGAGGACATGAAGGGCCGGATCATCGGCCGGGAGGGCCGGAATATCCGGGCCCTGGAGCTTGCCACGGGGGTGGACATCATCGTCGACGACACGCCCGAGGCGGTTCTCCTGTCGAGCTTTGACCCGATCCGCCGGGAGATGGCCCGGCTGTCCATCCAGAAGCTGGTTCAGGACGGACGCATCCACCCCGCCAGGATCGAAGAGATCGTCGACGGGGTCAAGGCCGAGCTCGAGGAGAAGATCAAGCAGGAGGGCGAGACGGCGGTGCTCGAGCTCCGCGTGCAGAACATCCATCCCGAGCTGATCAAGCTGCTGGGGCGGTTGCGGTACCGCACGAGCTACGGCCAGAACGTGCTCCAGCACTCGAAAGAGGTGGCCCTGCTGGCCGCCCTGATGGCCCGCGAGCTGGGCGTGGACACGCAGGTCTCGCTCCGGGCCGGGCTGCTCCATGACATCGGCAAGGCGGTGGACAAGGACGTCGAGGGCACCCACACCGAGCTGAGCGTCGAGATGGTCAAGAAGTATGGTGAATCGAACGCCGTCGCCCAGGCCATCGCCTCCCATCACAGGGACATCGATTTCCCCTCGGTCGAGGCCGTCCTGGTCCAGTCCGCGGACACGCTGTCCGCGGCGCGGCCGGGCGCCCGGCGGGAGCTCCTCGAGACCTACGTCAAGCGGCTGGAGAAGCTGGAAGAGCTCGCCCACTCCTTCGATGGGGTGGCCAAGGCTTTCGCCCTCCAGGCCGGCCGGGAGATCCGGATCATCGTCGAGAGCCAGAAGGTCTCGGACGACCGGGCGGCGCTCATCGCCAAGGACATCGCCCAGAAGATCAAGAACGAGCTCGACTATCCCGGCCAGATCAAGGTCACGGTCATCCGGGAAATGAGGGCCGTCGAATATGCCCGATAAACTGGGAATCGTCTTCATCGGCGACATCATCGGCCGGCCGGGGCGCCGCGCCCTGGACAAGTTCCTGCCGCGGCTGGTCAAAAAGTACGCTCCGGCCTTGATTATCGCCAACGCCGAAAACGCCGCCGGCGGGGCGGGCATCACCGAGGAAATCGCCGCGGACCTGCTCGCCCGGATCGATGTCCTGACTTCGGGAAACCACATCTGGGACAAGAAAGAAGCGATTCCGCTGCTGGACCGGGAGCCCCGCCTGCTCCGGCCCGCCAACTACCCCCGCCTGAACCCCGGCCGGGGCTGGTGCCTTCTCGAGAAAGGCGGCTGGAAGGCGGGCGTCCTGAATCTCCAGGGCCGGGTCTTCATGGAGCCCCTCGATTGCCCCTTCCGGACGGCGGACGAGGAGGTCGAGAGGCTGCGGGCCGCGACGCCGGTCATCGTCGTCGACCTTCACGCCGAGGCCACCTCCGAGAAGCAGGCCATGGGCTGGCACCTCGACGGCCGTGTCTCCGCGGTCATCGGCACGCACACCCACTGTCCCACCGCCGACGAGCGCATCCTGCCCGGCGGGACGGCCTTTATCACGGACGTGGGGATGGCGAGCGGCTACAATTCCGTCATCGGCATCCAGAAGGAACAAGCCCTGGCCCGGTTTATCACCTCGCGGCCCCAGCGGTTCGAGCCCGAGAAGTCGGGCGCGTTCCTCTCGTCCGTGTTCATTGAGGTGGACGCCGCGACGGGCCGGGCGCTGTCGATCCGGCGGGAGATCTTTATCGAGGAGAGCGGTGATTAACGACAGTCTGGTCAAGCCCGACCGTGTCTATACGGTCTCCCAGATCACCGACGTCATCAAGGCCGAGCTCGAGAGCGCCTTTCCCTTTGTCTGGGTGGAGGGCGAGATCTCCAATTTCAAGAGGGCCCCCTCCGGCCATCTCTACTTCACTCTCAAAGACGAGCGCAGCCAGCTCCAGGCGGTCATGTGGCGGAGCGGCGCGCGCCTGGTCCGGTTCGACCTCAAGGACGGGCTGAAGGTGATCTGCCGCGGCCGCGTCACCGTCTACGAGGCGCGCGGGCAGTACCAGCTCATCGCCGAAGTCATCGAACCCAAAGGCAAGGGCGCGCTCCAGCTCGCCTTCGAGCAGCTCAAGGAGAAGCTGCGGGCCGAGGGCCTCTTCGATCCCCAGCGCAAGAAAAAGCTCCCCCTCTTTCCGAAAAAAGTCGGCATCGTCACGTCGCCGCGGGGCGCGGCCATCGTCGATATCCTACGGACGCTGGGACGGCGCTTCGCCCGGCTCCACATCGTCATCTATCCGGCCAGGGTCCAGGGCGAGGGGGCCGCCGAGGAGATCGTCGAGGGGCTCGACTATCTCAGCCGGCAGCCCGACATCGACGTCATCATCGTCGGGCGCGGCGGCGGCTCGATCGAGGACCTCTGGGCCTTCAACGAGGAGAAGGTGGCCCGCGCAATCTTCCGCTCGCCCATCCCCGTCATCTCGGCCGTGGGTCACGAGGTGGATTTCACGATCGCCGATTTCGTCGCCGACATCCGGGCCTCGACGCCGTCGGTGGCTGCGGAGATCGTCATCAAGGAGGAGCAGGCGCTCCTCGACCGCGTCGGCGGCTTGAGGCAGAGGCTGGTCCAGAACCTCCGCTACGCGCTCCAGGAACGGAAGCAGCGGGTGCTCGACCTCACCCGGCACAGGATCTTCCAGAATTTCCGGCTGCGGCTTCTCGGCCTGGAGCAGAAGGTGGACGACCTCGAGCAGCGCGCCCGGGACGTCATCCGGCGCCGGAAGATTGTCCTCGCCGAGCGCCGGGCGGCCGCGCGCCTGCTCGAGGAAAAGCTGACGAACGCCGCGCGCCGACGCCTGGCGGAGCTCCTCGGGGCCTGGGAGAGGCTGTCGGCGGGACTGCACAACCTGAGCCCCCTCAATATTCTCAAGAAGGGCTATGCGCTGTGCTGGAAAGACGACTGGCGGCTCGTCCGCCGGATCGAGGACGTTGAGCGGGACAAAAACATCACGGTCTCTTTCTATAAAGGGGATTTCACCTGCCGGGTGACGGAGATCGACCCGGAGACGCTTCTCGAAGAGCGCCTGACCAAGGAGAAAAGATGACGACCCTGAACTTTGAGAAGGCCCTGGCCGACCTCGAAGCGATCGTCGAGAAACTCGAGAAGGGCGGACTCTCGCTCAACGAATCGCTGGCCCTGTTCGAGAAGGGGGTCAAGCTGGCGAAGTATCTTCGGGAGGAACTCGGCAAGGCCGAAAAGAAAGTCGAGATTCTCCTCAAGGACGAAAAGGGCGAGGTCCGGACGGAGCCGTTTTCCACCGAGGAGGAGCCGGCGGCCGAGTCCCCGGATGACAAGGAAGATGACGGCAGCGAGGAAGAGCCTCCCTTTTGACCCGATGAATCCCGAGAAGAGTCTCGTTCTCAAGAAGGCGCTGATCGACAAGGATCTCGACCGCCTTCTTCCGGCCCGGGGTTCCCGGCTGCGCCGGGCGATACGTTACGCCGTCCTCCCGGGCGGCAAGAGATTCCGGCCTCTGCTCGTCATGGCCTCAGGGGCGTGCTTCGGCGCGCGGCGCGCCGTCCTCCGGCCGTTTGCCTGCGCCCTGGAGCTCATCCACTGCTATTCCCTCGTTCACGATGACCTCCCGGCCATGGACAACGACGAGCTGCGGCGGGGAAAGCCGACCTGCCACAAGGCCTTCGGCGAGGACGTCGCCATCCTCGCCGGAGACAGCCTGCTCACTCTGGCTTTCGAAGTGATGGCGGCGGCGCCCGTCCCGGCGGCCCTTCTCGCGGCCAAGCAAGCGGCCATCCTGGCCGTGAGCCGCTGCGCCGGAGTCGAGGGCCTGATCGGTGGACAATGGCTCGACCTCTCCCTCTCTCGGAAAAAGCTGACCAGGGGACAGCAGGACACGGTGATGTCCCTCAAAACGGGCGCTCTCATTCACGGGGCGGTCGAAGTGGGCGCTCTGCTCGGCCGGGCCGATGCGGCCGGCCGGCGGGCTATCTCGAAGTACGGGAAAGCGCTTGGACTGGCCTTCCAGGTCCGCGACGACATCATGGATTCGGTTGCCGGGCCGGCGACGCCGCGTCCCGACCACACGGCCCTCTACGGGCTGGCCGGATCCCGCGCCAGGCTGGCACGCCTGGTCGAGGACGCCGTGGCGTCCGTGGCGCGTTTCGGGGAGCGCGCGGCGGAGCTGCGGTATCTGGCGCTGGCGCTTCTGGACGAGGCGGGGAATGCCTAAGCTCCTTGACGGGATCGACAGCCCGGAAGACCTGAAGAAGCTCCCGCCGGACAAGCTGCCGGCCCTCTCGGACGAGATCCGATCGCTGATCATCGACGTCGTCTCCCGGAACGGCGGCCACCTCGCCTCGAACCTCGGCGTCGTGGAAATGACCGTCGCCCTCCACTATGTCTTCAACTCGCCCCGGGACAGGATCATCTGGGACGTCGGTCATCAGTGCTATACCCACAAGATTCTCACCGGCCGCAAGGACCGGTTTGCCACCCTCCGCCAGCAGGGGGGCCTGCTCGGATTCCCCGACCGCCGGGAGAGCGAGCACGACGTCTACAATACGGGACACGCCTCGACCGCCCTATCGGCGGCGCTCGGCGTAGCCGTCGGCCGGGACAAGCGCGCCGAAGACTTCAAGGTCGTGGCCGTCGTCGGCGACGGCGGCCTGACGGGCGGCGTCGCCTGGGAGGCGCTCAACCAGATCGGCCACCTCAGGGCGAAGATCGTCATCGTCCTCAATTATAACGAGATGTCGATCTCCCCGAACGTCGGGGCGATGTCGAGATACCTGACCTATCTCGTGTCCGGGCAGCATTACCTGAGGATCAAGGACCGCGCCAAAACGCTCCTCAAGTCCATCCCCCGGTTCGGCTGGTCCCTGATCCGGGCCGGCCGGGCGGTCGAGGACGCCATCAAGAAGGCGTTTTTCCCCGGCCTGGTCTTCGAGGAGCTGGGCATCCGCTACATCGGGCCGGTGCAGGGGCACAGCCTGCCTTCGCTGATCGAGGTTTTCAACGACGCCAAGGAGTACGACGGACCTGTCCTCATCCACTGCGTCACGCAGAAGGGACGGGGCTACGCTCCGGCCCAGAACAACCCGGAGAGGTTTCACGGGACGGCGCCCTTCAACCGGGCGACGGGCGAGCCCCTGGCTAATTCCTCCCGACCGAGCTACTCCACCGTGTTCGGCGACGCCATCGTCCGTCTCGCCCGCCAGGACAAGAACATCATCGCCATCACGGCCGCCATGCCCGAAGGAACGGGGCTGAGCTGTTTCGCCCGCGAGTTTCCCGAGCGGCTGTATGACGTCGGCATCGCCGAGCAGCACGCCGTCAGTTTCGCCGCCGGCCTCGCCCTCCGCGGGTTCAAGCCGGTGGTCGCCATCTACTCCACCTTCCTGCAGCGGGCCTACGACGAGCTCTATCACGACGTTTCTCTCCAGGACCTGCCGGTGGTCTTCATCCTGGACCGCGCCGGTGTCGTCTCGGACGAAGGGCCGACCCATCAGGGCATCAACGATATTGTCTTCCTGCGTCACATGCCCAACATGATCGTCATGGCCCCCAAGGACGAGGGAGAGCTCCAGAGGATGCTCAGGTCCGCCCTGGGCTACGGCCACCCGGTCGCCATCCGGATTCCCAAGGGGCCGGGGCCCGGCCTCAGCCTGGAGCCGGAGCCCGGGGACATCGCGCCCGGGCAGGCAGAGCTCCTCAAACCCGGGTCGGGCCTGATCGTCGCCCTGGGAAGCATGGTTCCTCCGGCGCTGGCGGCGGCCGAAAAGCTGGAGCGGGAGGGGATTTCGCTCGCCGTCCTGAACGCGCGCTTCGCCAAGCCGCTCGACCGGGCCGCCATTCTCGAGTACGCCCGGCCGGGGAACACCATAATCACGGCGGAAGAGGGCGTCCTGCGCGGCGGATTCGGCAGCGCCGTCCGGGAGCTGTTGGACGCGGAAAAACGTTTCGACGTCCGCTTTAAGACCATCGGCCTGCCCCTCGAGATCTATCCCATGGGCAAGGCCGCGGAGATCCGCAGGGCCTTCCACCTGGACGCCGACGGCCTGGCGGAGGAGATCCGGAGCCTTTTCCGGTCCTGAAGTCGACTATTCCGAACAACCTTACTATGAATAAAAAGGAGAGGGCCGACACGCTCCTGGCCCGCCTCGGTCTGGCCGAGAGCCGCCGGAAGGCCCAGGCCCTGATCATGGCGGGGATGGTGTATTCGGGAGAGCAGAGGATCGAGAAGCCGGGCCAGCTCGTGTCTCCCGAGGGGGCGCTCTCGGTCCGCGGCGCGATGCCGTTCGTCAGCCGCGGCGGCCTGAAGCTCGACGAGGCCCTCTCGGTTTTCGCGGTCGACGTCCGCGATCGAGTCGCCGCCGACCTGGGCGCCTCGACCGGCGGGTTCACGGACTGCCTGCTCCAGCGCGGCGCTCGACTGGTCTACGCCGTGGACGTGACAGTCGACCAGCTCGACTGGCGGCTGCGCCGCGATCCCCGCGTGCGGACGATCGAGAAGAACGCCCGCGACTTGCGCCCGGAAGATTTCGGCGAGCCGCCCGGCATCGTGGTCATGGACCTCTCGTTCATTTCGGTGCTCAAGGTCCTCCCCGCGGTCAAGGGCTTCCTGGGCGCGGGCCGGCTGGTCAGCCTCCTCAAGCCTCAGTTCGAGGCGGGCCGCGGCGAGGTGGGAAAAAAGGGCGTGATCCGGGATCCCGCGCGGCACGAGGCGGTCCTCGTCCGTCTTCTCGAGGGGGCCCGCGCCCTGGGGTTCGGGCCGCGGAGGCTGCTGAAAAGCTCGACGCGGGGCCAGAAAGGAAATCGGGAATTCTTCGTCCTCTGGGAACTCGCCGAAGCTGCCGGTTCTCCGGCCGAGGACAGCGCTCTGGTCAGGGAGGTTGTCTATGAAGAAGAAAATTAAGAAAGCCGGGATCGTCATCAAACCGCACGCGCCCGGCATCGAAAAGATCCTGCGCGGTCTCGTCCAGTATCTCACCGGGAAACGCATCACGCCCCTGCTCGAGGACGTGGCGGCCCGAAAGCTCTTACGGAAGGGCGGAGTCCCGCGTGACGAGCTCCCGGGGCAGGTGGATCTCGTGATCGTCCTGGGCGGAGACGGGACCCTCCTGAGCGTCGCCCATCTGGCCGCCCGCGCCGGCGTCCCGGTCGTCGGGGTTAACCTGGGGAGCCTGGGATTTCTGACCGAGGTGCCGACCGACGAGCTCTACATCACCCTGGACGCCTTCCTGGCCGGCGACGAGAACATCATCAGCCCGCGGCTCCTGCTCGAAGCGCGCTCCCGGGGCAAGCGCTATCACTGTCTGAACGACGTCGTCGTCAACAAGGGCGCCATGGCCCGGATGATCCAGATCGAGATCCAGATCAACGGCCGGGACATCGCGGCGTTGAAGTCCGACGGCCTGGTGATCGCCACGCCCACGGGGTCCACGGCCTACTCCCTTTCGGCCGGCGGGCCGATCGTCCAGCCCTACGTCCCCGCGCTCATCCTCTCGCCGATCTGCCCCCACATGCTGTCGTTCCGGCCGATGGTGGTGGCCTCGGACTCGATGATCAAGCTGCGGCTTCTGACCGCCGGGGAAGAGGTCTACCTGACCCTGGACGGCCAGCGCGGAGTGCTCCTGGGGAAGAACGACGTCGTCGAAATCCAGCGGGCGGAGTCCGAGCTGCGCCTGGTCTCTTCGCCCCGGAGAAACTACTTCGAGCTTCTCAAGGAGAAGCTGAGCTGGGCTACCTGACGATTCTTGGGAATTGTCTGCGTATCTGTGATTGCGTTTTCCGGGAACGGGGTCCTGTCACGGCGCTCCCCCGGCGCCCCGAACGGCCCAGTTCGTTTATATCAGCTTGGAGAGTCCGTGCCATCAAACGTTCGGGTCGGCGGGGGGCCCCCACGCCGTGCCACCCCTCCTCAGATCGCGGCGGCATCACAGAGACGGAGATGACATCCCAGGCCCTCGAGGTTTGACATTTCCCCGACCCGCCGTTATCATGATTTGCCGATGACTCCGAAATTGCGTGTGGCTTTTGTCACGCCCGAGGTCTCGCCCTTTTGCCGCTCGAGTAAGCTCGCCGATTTTTCGGCGGCCCTGCCCCGGCGACTCGCCGCCCACGGAGTCGACGTCTTGCTGGTCGTTCCCAAGTACGGGACGCCCGAAAGCGGACTCCTCGAAACCGCGCCCGCCCTGCTCTCCCTGTCCGTCCCCATGGACGGCGACCGGGTGCGGGCCGGCGTCTTCGCGGCCCAGCGCGACGGGACGCGAATCCGACTGATCGATCACCCCAAATATTTCCTCCGGGATAAGATCTATGGCCCGGCCGGGGCGAACTATCTGGACAACGACGAGCGGTTCATCTTCTTCAGCCGGGCCGTGACCGAGCTTCTGCTCACTTTCGATCCCCCGCTGGATGTCGTCCACTGCCAGGACTGGCCCACCGCTCTCGTCCCGGTCTTCCTCAAGACGCACTACCGCGACGCGCCGGCCCTGAGGCGGACGGCGACGGTGCTCACGCTGCACAGCCCCGCCGAACAGGGGCACTTTCCTCCTGAGAGTCTCGCCTGGACAGGCCTGAACTGGGATTTTTTTAACAGGAGCCAGCTCGGCCTCAACGGTCAATTCAATTTTCTCAAGGCCGGGATCGCCTACGCCGACGTTGTGAGCGTCACCGGCCCCGCCCAGGAGCGGGCCCTCCTCTCGCAGAAGCACGGCCACGGACTGGACGGAATCCTGCGCCGTCGCGGCGAGACTTTTGCCAGTGTCCCCTCGGGCACCGACGACGACTCCTGGGACGCCGCCGCCCGCGGATATATCGAACTCTACGAAAGAGCGCTGGAAATCAAGCGAGGAGGTTGAATTGGCCGAAGATATCCTGAACGTCACCGATGGGAATTTTGACGCCGAGGTCCTGCAGGCTAAGCTGCCCGTGCTCGTCGATTTCTGGGCGGGCTGGTGCGTTCCCTGCCGCATGATCGGCCCCACCGTGGAAAGCATCGCGGAGACCTACAAGGACAAGCTCAAGGTCGCGAAGATGAACGTCGACGAGAACATGAAGATGCCGGCGAAGTATGGCATCCGCGGGATCCCGACCCTCCTCCTCTTCAAGGGCGGCGACCTGAAAGAAACCATCGTCGGCGTCCAGCCGAAGGACAAGATCGTCGCGGTCATCAGCCAGCATTTATGAGCTCGGGCGAGACCCTGGACGTCGTCATCATCGGCGCCGGACCCGCCGGTTTGGCCGCCGGGATCTACACGGGGCGCGCCCGGCTGAAGACGGTCGTCCTGGAGAAATCCATCCCGGGCGGCCAGATCCTGACCACCCACTGGATCGAGAACTATCCCGGATTTCCCGACGGCATCGCCCCCTTCGAGCTCGTGGAGAACTTCCGCAAGCAGGCGGAGAAATTCGGAACGGCCTTTGAGACCGAGGAGGCCGTCGGCCTTCGCCCCGACTCCGGGGAGTGGGTGATCCAGGGGCGGGCGCGCGAGTTCCGGGCAAGGGCGGTCATCATCGCCACCGGCGCCGCCTACCGGAAGCTCGGCGTCCCGAACGAAGAACGATTGACAGGGCGTGGCGTCTCCTACTGCGCCGCCTGCGACGGCGCCTTTTTCCGGGACGAGCTGGTGGCGGTGGTGGGCGGCGGGGACAACGCCCTGACCGAGGCCATCTTCCTGACGAAGTTCGCCAAAAAGCTCTATGTCATTCACCGCCGGGACCGCTTCCGGGCGATCAAGATCCTCCAGGAGCGCCTGTTCGCCAGCCCCAAGGTCGAGGTCCTTTGGGACTCCGTCGTCGAGGCGGCCGCGGGCGAGTCGCGTCTCGAGAGGGTGACCGTCCGGAGCCTTAAGGAAAGCCGGAGCTATGAGCTGCCGCTCGACGGGCTGTTCATCTCGATCGGCATGGACCCGCACACCGAGTTTGTCCGGGACCTTATCGACCTCAACGCGTGGCTGGAGATCAAGGTTACTCCGGCGATGGCGACGTCTCAGAGGGGGATCTTTGCGGCCGGCGACGTGGTCGATGGCTGCCCCAAGCAGGTGGCGGTCGCGGTGGGCGCGGGCGTCACCGCCGCGCTGTCGGTGAGCGATTACCTCGAGACCTTAGCCGGCTAGACGGCGTCTTTGTCTTTCCCCCGCCTCTCCAGCTCTTCCACCCTGGCCTTGAGTCTCTTCATGTCTTTGACGAAATCGTAGAGCTGGGGCAGGAGCGCCCAGATCTTGCGCCAATCTCGGACATCGAGATGGGGGCTGCCCGAGACGAAAGCGCCCGCCGGCACGTCCTTGGTGATGCCCGTCTTGGCCGCGGCGATGGCGCCGTCGCCGATCCGGACATGATCGGCCACGCCGACCTGGCCGCCCATGATCACGCCCCGGCCGATTGCCGAACTGCCGGCGACGCCGGTCTGGCCGGCGAGGACGGCGTCCTCGCCGATCTCGACGTTGTGGGAGACCTGGACGAGGTTGTCGATCTTGGCGCCCCGCCGGATCACGGTTTCGCCCAGGGCCGCCCGATCGACCGCGGCGTTGGCGCCGATCTCGACGTCATCTTCGACCACCACCGTTCCCTTCTGGGGGATCTTCTTGTACGAGCCGTCGGCCAGCCGAATGAACCCGAAACCGTCCGACCCGATGACCGCGCCGTTGTGAACGATGACCCGCCGGCCGAGCCGCACGTCCTCGCGCAGGGAGACCTGGGAGTGGATGACCGTGCCGTCGCCGATCTTGACG
>Ga0326726_10004428_pt1 | contig 12811 bp, 10 predicted proteins | sample MHFenrmetagenome_2_FD_207603 | JGI IMG/M metagenome (GOLD analysis project Ga0326726, IMG submission 207603) | Lab enriched peat soil microbial communities from Michigan Hollow, Ithaca, NY, United States - MHF15MN | ecosystem: Environmental > Terrestrial > Soil > Wetlands > Peat | place: USA...
GAGGCGCGCCGTTCCTTCAAACCTCAGTGCGGGGAGCAACGCAAGACCCGCGATCAGTGCGCCAAATACCGCGCCGACCGTGTTCCAGGCGTAGACGCGCGCTGCCGCGCGAGGTGCCGATGCTGCGCTGCTGGCGAGCACGCGCACGGCGAGCGGGTACGTGGCGCCGATCGCGCAGGTCGCTGGCAAAAGCAGCAGGATCGCGAGTGCATAGTGTCGATGCAATCCGCCCTCGCCAGGTACCCAGCGATCGAGGGTCAGATAGATGGCGGCAGCTGTGCCGGCAATGCAGAACTGAGCGAGCACAAATACGCGCGCGGAGCCGCGGCTCGTCCGTGCCATCAATGCGGCCGCAGCGCCACCCAGCGCGATTCCGCACAGAACGCTCGCCAGCATTGTGGCGAACGCGAAGATGCTGCTGCCAAGGATGTGACTCAGCATGCGCGTCCACAGCACCTCATAGACAAACGACACAGCCCCGGACACGAGCATGAGGGGCAGGATCCAATGTGGACCGCGCGCGAACAGCGGCACGGCGTGCGCCGCATGCGACGTGTTCGCAGGCAGACTGTCGTAGCCCACGGGTGCACGCGCGGGTTCGCCGCGTGCGAGAGTCGCCGCAATCAAACACACCACAATATTGATGCTGGCTCCCACCCAGGTTGTTGCGCGCAAGCCGAAATTCGGCAACAACAGGAATCCCGCCACCAGCGCCCCGGCCACGGCGCCCGCAGTGTTACCGGCATAGAGCAGGCCAATGCGACGCCCAACGTCACGCTCACCGCGCACGACGTGTCGCGCGAGGAGCGGCAGGGTTGCGCCCATGAGCGCGGTCGGCAGGCCGAGCGCAAGCAAGCCGGCGGCCATATAGAAGAGAGAGCTGCCGAAGCCCGCGCTCGACGGCGGCTCCGTGCGGTGGCCGATTGCCGCGATCAAAACCCATTCGAGTCCGGCGATGAGAGGCGATACGGCGAGTGCGGTGAGCGCAACGGCCAATTCAAAGCGGCTGTACGCGAGCAGGGGACGTGTGATCCGCGGCAGCCAGAATTCGATGGCCGCAGCGCCCGCAGCGAGTCCGGCCATGTAGGCGGCCAGTACGGTCGCAATCGCCAGTTCCGCGGTACCAAAGACGAGAGAGAACTGCCGCAACCAGGCGGTTTGATAGATGAGCGCCGCGGCGCCGGAGAGCATGAAGCAGAGCGCCACACCCGCAAGTGAGAGGCCGCGCGGTCCGGCTACAATTTCAGAAGTCGTCGGCCCGCCATTCGTGCGACCGTGTCGGGCTTGCTGAGACATGGGCGCGCAGTCTAGCTTGATCTTGTAGGCTGCGGGCGCGGCAACCGGGTTATCAGTGAGGGGAATCTCAAGATGGCGGCGTTTCAGGCATCCGGTGTCATTACGCTGACAACCGATTTCGGACAGGAAGGGCCTTTCGTCGCAACGATGAAGGGACGGATCCTCGGCCGCTATCTGGGCGCACGTATTGTCGATGTGACGCATGAGATTGTCGTGCACTGGCCGGTCGAGGCGGGATTCTGGCTGGCGCGGTCGTATCCGTACTTCCCGGTCGGCACGGTGCATGTCGCTGTCGTCGACCCGGGCGTCGGTACAGAGCGTGACATTGTGGCTGTGCTCGCAGAGGGCCATGTCTTTCTGGCGCCCGACAACGGCCTGCTGTCGCCGGTGTTGGCACGCGTGAAACAACCGCTTGCGTACCGTGTGACGGCGCGCCATCTGGAACGTTTTGCGCTGGGCGTGCCGAGCGCGACGTTTCACGGCCGCGATATCTTTGCACCGCTCGCCGCGGAGCTTGCCGCCGGACACTGTCAACCCGAGGAGCTGGGCCGCCTGACCGACGATGTTGCGGTCGGCTGGACGGATGAAGCCGAGCGGGGCCCGCAGGGGATTCGCGGCGTCGTGATCACGATCGATCACTTCGGCAATCTGATCACGAATATCGACGGAGAATTGCTTGCGGATTTCGTCCGGCCGGTCGTGCGCGCGGGTAATCGCACGCTGCCTCTCAAACGTACCTACGGTGAAATGAAACCCGGCGACTATCTCGCCCTGATCAACTCGTTCGGCGTCCTCGAGATCGCTCGCGCCGAGCAAAGTGCCGCGGAAGGGCTCGGCCTGGGGCGCGGCGCGCCTGTCAGTGTTACCTCAGAGTAGCGCTCTAAGCTATTGAAATATAAAGCCAATGGTAGGCTTGCCGCCCGAGCCGGGCAGGATCTTCCCGGATCAATAAAAAGTGTCTTTGGCGCTGCATTAGGGTCTTGAACCTGATCCCAATTCGTATATAGTCCGCAGCCTCTTCGCCTGACGGAAACAGGGCGATCTCACTGATCTCACTGGCTTTTTCGCCAGTTACGACACTTGGAACATGAGCGAGCGCGACGGGGAACACTTCGACATCGACGACGACTTCCTGGCGGAACAAGATGAGCCGCAGGAATTCGATCGGCTGCTCGATCGCGTGGATCGGCGCGTCAAACCGACCGGCAAACGTGGCAAAGCCGCGTGGAGCCGGCTTGAAGACGTGCTCGCTGAGCGCAGGCTGGAAAAAGAGCTGCGCGAGTTCTACGAAGAAGACAAGTAGTTCGATTCCCAAAGCAAGCACGACTCGAGTCTCCCGGCACGCGGTGGCAGGGCGGACAGGGTCGGTGCGCGTATTTGCGATGAGACTCAAATGACGAGGGCGAAGGGCACATGGCAGGCGCGACGACTTCACGCTGGGTGATCCTGAAGTTCGGCGGCACGAGCGTGTCGACGGCTGGCAACTGGCGCAATATTGCAGACATCGTCCGCGCGCGGATCGCGGCGGGGTTTCGTCCCGTCATCGTGCATTCCGCCGTCTCCGGCGTGACCGACCGCCTCGAGGCGCTGCTGCTCGCGGCGACGCAGGGCACGCACGCGACCCTGCTCGACGAGCTCGTTCAAAGGCACCGGACCCTGGCACGCGACCTTGGCGTGGAGCTGCCCGCGGCGAGTGCACGCAGGTTCCTGGAACTGCGCGACACGTTCGCAAAACTCTCAGGGGCCCCTGCCGTCAGCGACCGGCTACGCGCGCAGGTAATGGCCAACGGCGAGTTGCTGGCGACCGAACTCGGCGCGGCATTTCTGGCAAGCGCAGGCATGAATGTCGAGTGGCTCGACGCACGTCGCGCGCTGCGTGCGCAAGCAAGCATGGGTCGGCACGAGCGCGCAAGCATGTTGTCGGCCACCTGTGATTTCGCGCCGGACAGCGAACTGCAGCGGCGTCTGGCGTCAGCCCCTGCCGACCGCGTCATCATCACTCAGGGCTTCATCGCGAGTGACGACGCGGGCGAGACTGTGCTGCTCGGGCGCGGCGGCTCCGATACATCGGCGGCGTATTTCGCGGCGAAGCTCGCTGCCGAGCGTCTCGAGATCTGGACCGATGTGCCCGGCATGTTCAGCGGTAACCCACGCACGATTCCGAGCGCGCGGCTCCTCAAAGCCCTGCACTACGACGAGGCTCAGGAGATCGCCAGCAATGGCGCGAAGGTCCTGCATCCGCGCTGCATCCTGCCGGTGCGCCAGTATGGAATCCCGCTGCACATCTACGCCACGCAGATGCCCGAACAGCCTGGAACCATCATCTCTGCATCGCCCGGCGAGAGTGCGGCGCAGGTGAAGGCGATCTGCGTCAAGAAGGGCATCACGCTCGTATCGCTCGAAAGTCCAGGCATGTGGCATCAGGTTGGATTTCTCGCCGACGCCTTCCAGGTCTTCAAAGCGCACGGCTTGTCGGTCGACCTGGTTTCCACGTCGGAAACCAACGTCACGGTGTCGCTCGATCCGCAGGCCAACGCACTCGATCCGTCGATTGTCGACGCTCTGGTGCGCGATCTTGCTGATCTCTGCCGCGCGCAGGTGATCGGCCCGTGCGCGTCGCTCAGTCTCGTGGGCCGTAACATACGCGGCATCCTGCACGACCTGGGTGAAGCGTTCGAGCTGTTCGAAGAGCAGAAGATCTACCTTGTCAGCCAGGCCGCGAACGATCTCAATTTCACCTTTGTGATCGATGAAGCGCAGGCCGATCGCTTGGTACAGCAACTGCACGATCTGCTGATTCGCCCCGGCAAGGCGGATAGCATCTGGGGCCCAACCTGGGAACAATTACATGCGCCGGCGCAATCCGCGCGCGCCGTGTCGACGCCGTGGTGGTCCGTGCAACGTGCGCGTCTCGAGGAGTTGGCGGCGGAACACCACTGTGCCTACGTGTACGACGCAGCCACGATCACTGCGAACTCCCGCGCGTTGAAGAATCTGGCTTCCCTCGAACGGGTCTTCTATGCGCTCAAGGCTAACCCGCACCCGGAGATTCTGCGTCTGGCGACGGCGGCCGGGCTCGCGCTCGAATGCGTGTCGCAGGGCGAAGTGGAGCACGTGTTGCGGTTCCTGCCGGAACTTGCGCGCGATCGGATTCTCTTCACTCCCAACTTCGCGGCGCGTACCGAGTACGAGTTTGCGCTCAGGGCCGGCGTCTGGCTGACGCTCGACAATCTGCATCCGCTGGAACACTGGCCGGAGCTTTTTCGCGGGCGCGATATCATCGTGCGCATCGATACGGGCTTCGGTCGCGGTCATCACGAGCATGTGCGCACGGCGGGCGTACACTCGAAATTTGGCATTCCGACCTTTGAGCTTGACGAGCTCGAGCGACTCGCGCGCGCCACCGGGGCGAACATCGTTGGCCTGCATGCACACAGCGGCAGCGGAATTTTCAATGTCGCCAACTGGTCCGAGACTGCGACTCTGCTCGCGCGTCTCGCCGGGCGGTTCACGGCGGTGCGTTACATCAACGTCGGCGGCGGCATCGGCGTGCCCGAGAAGTCATCGCGCGCAGCGGTCGATCTTGCGGAGCTCGACGCCGTTCTCGGTCAGGTGAGTGCCGCACATCCGTCGCTGCGTTTCTGGATGGAGCCGGGGCGCTTCGTGGTCGCGCATGCGGGCGTGCTGGTTGCCGAGGTTACGCAGATCAAGGGCAAGGGTGATGTGCGCTACGTTGGCATCACGACCGGGATGAATTCACTGATCCGGCCGGCGTTGTACGGGGCGTGGCACGAGATCGTGAATCTCACGCGGCTCGACACGCCCGCGACCGAGACCTACACGGTGGTGGGTCCCATCTGCGAGAGCGGAGATCAGCTTGGAGCCGACCGCGCGCTGCCGCCGACTGTCGAGGGTGACGTGCTCCTCATAGCGAATGCGGGCGCTTACGGTCACGCGATGAGTTCGCACTACAATCTACGGTCACCGGCCATTGAAATTGTCGTATAGAAATCGTCATATAGTGATCAATGAGTGGTATTTCCTGCGCTGAGGTTTTCGTGATAGCTCGAGGTCAGGTCTGATGGCCGCAGCCGTTGGCATCATCGGCTGGCGTGGCATGGTGGGGAGCGTCCTCCTCGAACGCATGCGCGCGGAGCGCGACTTCGATTTCATCGAGCCCGTATTCTTCAGCACGACGCAGGCGGGCGGCGCCGGTCCGACAGTCGGCCGCGCGACGGGAGCGGTGCGCAACGCCAGGAATGTGGCGGAACTCGCCAAGCTCGACATTATCGTCTCCTGTCAGGGGGGCGATTTCACGAGCGAGATCTTTCCACAGTTGCGTGCCGCTGGCTGGGACGGATACTGGATCGACGCGGCGTCGACGCTGCGCATGAATGACGACGCGATCATTATTCTGGATCCGGTGAACCTCGACGTCATCGAGGACGCCCTCGAGCGGGGCGTGCGCAACTTCATCGGCGGCAATTGCACCGTGTCGCTCATGCTGATGGCGATGGGTGGTTTGTTCCGTGAAGGTCTGGTCGAATGGCTGACGAGCATGACCTATCAGGCTGCCTCCGGCGCCGGCGCCCAGCACATGCGAGAGCTGCTGCAGCAAATGGGCAGCGTGCACCGCTCGGCCGAAGCGTTGCTCGCCGATCCGGCAAGTTCGATCCTCGATATTGATCGCAAAGTGAGCATGACCCTCAGATCGCAGGGTCTCGCGAAGGAGCAGTTTGGCGCGCCGCTCGCGGGGAGTCTCATCCCGTGGATCGACAAGGATCTGGGCAATGGCCAGAGCCGCGAAGAATGGAAGGCCTTCGCGGAGGCCAACAAGATTCTGGGGTTCGATCACAAGCCGGTGCCGATCGACGGCATCTGCGTGCGCATAGGCGCCATGCGCTGCCACAGTCAGGCGCTTACCATCAAGCTGACGCAGGACGTGCCGCTCATTGATATCGAGCGCATCTTGGTGGCTGCAAACGACTGGGTCAAAATCATTCCAAACGAACGTGAAGCATCCATGAGCGAGCTGTCTCCGGCAGCCGTGAATGGCACGCTGCATATTCCGGTGGGACGGCTGCGGAAGCTCCCGATGGGAGGCGAATACCTCACGGCATTCACCGTCGGCGATCAGCTGCTCTGGGGAGCGGCGGAACCGTTACGCAGAATGCTCCGTCTCCTCGTTGATGAGAACTGAGCCTTGCGCAAGCACGGGTCCCTACTTGCGATTCGTGTGTCGTGACTGCAGTTCGTCGACGATCCTCACGAGCGAAAGATTGCGGCTCTTCAGCAGCAGCAGTACGTGATAGATGAGATCCGCGCACTCCGCGATGACTTCGAGATCTGCGCCGCTGGCACTCGCGAGCGCGAGTTCGAGTCCTTCTTCACCGACCTTTTGCGCAATGCGCTTGGCTCCCTGGCTGACAAGGCGCGCGGTGTAGCTGCCCTCCGGCTGCTGCGCTATGCGCTCAGCGATGATGCGCTCGAGCTCGGCGAGGAAAACAAGCTTGCCGGCATCGGTCTGCATGGCCTCGCTGAAGCACGTGGGCGTGCCCTTGTGACAGACCGGTCCGTCTGGAATGGCCTGGATCAGAATCGTGTCGTCGTCACAATCGGGCACGGCGCTGATGACATTCAGGTAGTTGCCGGACGTTTCGCCCTTCAACCACAAAGCACTGCGGCGCCTGCTGAAGAACACGACTTGGCCCTTATCGAGCGTGGCGCGCAGCGCCTCACGATTCATGAAGCCCAGCATCAGGACGCTGCCATTGACGGCGTGCTGTACAACGACAGGCAGCAAGCCACTACCCTTATCCCAGTCGAGCTCAGTGATCTGCTCGGGAGTCATTAACGCACCTCGATACCTTGACGCCGCAGGTAGTGCTTCAGCGTCGGGATTTCGATGTCCCCCGCATGGAAGACGCTGGCAGCGAGCGCGCCGTCGACATGGGCATCCTTGAAGACGGTCCGAAAGTGATCGGGTGCGCCCGCGCCGCCCGATGCTATCAGAGGGACTGAGCATGCGGCGCGCGCTGCGGCGAGTTGCGGGATGTCGTAGCCTTGCCGCACGCCGTCGCTCGCCATGCAGTTGAGGACGATTTCGCCGGCGCCGCGGCTTTGAGCTTCGACGATCCAATCGATGGTTGCGCGTGCCGTGGCGCGCGTTCGTGTCGGGTCGCCGGTGAACTGATGCACCTGGTATCCCGTGGCGGTGGTCTGGCTGTCAACGCCGACAACGACGCATTGCGAGCCGAAGCGCACGCTCAGTCTATTGATCAGATCCGGATCGGCGAGCGCCGGAGAATTCACTGAAATTTTTTCCGCGCCGGCGCCGAGTACTTCCTCGGCATCGGCGACCGAACGGATGCCGCCGGCGACACAGAAGGGGATATCGAGCACGCGCGCGACGCGGGTGACCCAGCCGCGATCGACCGAGCGGCCTTCGGGGCTTGCCGTAATGTCGTAGAAGACAAGCTCGTCAGCGCCGTCGTCGCGGTAGCGCTCGGCGAGTGCGAGGATGTCGCCAACGATCCGATGTTCGCGAAAGCGCACGCCCTTGACGACCATTCCGTCGCGCACATCGAGGCAGGGAATTATGCGTTTGGCAAGAATGGCCGCAGCTCCGCGTGGGCGATCCGATCTTCCAGCAGGGCCCGGCCGCTGATGGCGGCGGCGAGCCCGATGGCCGCAAGCGCATGGAGATCCGCGGCATCGCGAATTCCACCGGATGCCTGCCATTCAAGGTGCGGATAGCGCTGCATAGCCTCCGTGTAGAGTTCGAGATTCGGTCCATCAAGCATGCCGTCGCGCCCGACGTCGGTGCACAGTACATGGCGGACGCCGTGTTGCATCAGTGCCGACACCGCATCCCAGAGGGAAATCGACGTTTGCTCGCGCCAGCCGTGCACGGCGACGCGTGGAGTGCCGTGTGAATCGATGCGTACATCGAGCGCCGCCGTCACTCGCTGAGCGCCGAATGCCTGGACCAGCGCGGCGACTTCGAGCGGCGCGGTGACAGCGAGGCTGCCGAGCACGGCGCGAGCAGCGCCACGATTGAGGCGCGCCTCTACGGCCGCGCGTGTCCGCAGCCCGCCGCCGACCTGTAGGTGCACCTTGCCCGCCGCCGCGAGGGCATCGAGCGTCGTAGTGTTCGTTGCGGCGCCGTCGCGGGCTGCGTCAAGGTCCACGACATGTACCCAGTCCGCGCCCCAACTGCGATAGCGCTCGAGCAGGTCCTGCGGTGCGCAGGGGAATACCGTTTCCGCGCTGAAGTCCCCCTGGCGCAGGCGCACGCATTTGCCGCCGCGCAGATCGATCGCGGGAATGAGGCGCATCAGCCGAGCCTCAGGAAGTTCGAGAGAATGCGTGCGCCCGTCCCCGCCGAGCGCTCCGGGTGAAATTGCGTGCCGAAGAAGTTATCGCTTTCGACCGCGGCGGAAAATTGTACGCCATAGCCGCAGCTCGCGATCGTCGACGCGTTGCAGGGCACGGCGTAGCTGTGAACGAAGTAGACGTACTCACCCGCTGCCACATCTTTGAGCAGCGGACTTGCGCGTTCGATCGCAAGCTGATTCCAGCCCATATGCGGCACCGGTCGCTCAGGGGCCACGCGCAGGCGCGTCGCCGTGCCCGCAAGTGCACCGATGCATCTGGCGTTGCCTTCCTCAGAATGCTCGAAGAGCAGCTGCATGCCGAGGCAGATGCCAAGCACCGGCTGCTTCAGGCTTGCGATGACCTCGACCAGGCCACTGCGTTCGAGGCGCGACATCGCATCGGCGGCAGCGCCGACACCAGGCAACACCACGTGACTCGCATTGCGCACGGTGGTGGCATCGGAACTCAAGGTCGGAGTGCACTCGAGCCGCTCGAACGCGAAGCGCAGTGAAGCGATATTGGCGCCGCCATTGTCGATGATGACGACTCGCATGGCGCTACAGTGTTCCCTTGCTGCTCGGAAGCTCGGCGCCCTCCACTCGGATCGCCTGGCGCAGCGCACGGCCGACTCCCTTGAAGCAACTCTCCACCATGTGATGGGTGTTCTCGCCGGTCACTCGAATGTGGATCGCCGCACCCAGCGAATCGGCGAGCGACCGAAAGAAGTGCGGCACGAGTTCCGTCGGCAGCTCGCCGACACGCTCACGCGCGAACTTGCCTTCGAAGACAAGGTAGGGCCGGGCAGAGAGATCAATGGATACATGCGCCTCGGCCTCATCCATCGGCAGAACGAAGCCATAGCGGCCAATTCCTCGCTTGTCGCCAAGTGCCTGCCTCAATGCCGCCCCGAGCGCGAGCGCGCAATCCTCGACGGTGTGATGCTCGTCGACGTGGAGATCGCCCTGACAGTTGAGCGTCAGCGAGAACCCGCCGTGCCGCGCCACCTGCTCGATCATGTGATCGAAGAAACCGAGACCCGTCGTTATGGTGATCGGCGACTCGCGATCGAGCGCGACCTTCAACGTGATCGCGGTTTCGCGTGTCTGGCGCTCGACCGTCGCGTTCCGCACCGACGCAAGAACGCTGGCGACCACGGCCGGCCAGGTCGCCTCACGCGGACCGAGCTGGCTTACACGGTGTCCGGTAACGCCCAGGTTCGCCGCGAACTGCATGTCAGTATCGCGATCGCCGATCATGACGCTGGCTGGCCGATCGAGATTGTTGTGCGCAAGGAAGTCGGTAAGCATGCCGAGCTTTGGTTTGCGGCAAGGGCAGTGGTCTGCTGGACGATGCGGGCAAATGTAAACGCCTGCGAAGCGCACGCCCTGCGAGTCGAGGGTATGCAGGATGAATTCGTGCGCGATGCGGAAGGCGGGCTCGGGAAACTGCGGGCGACCCATGCCGTTCTGGTTGGTGACCATGACCAGCGCAAAACCGGCGCGCTGCAGCTCGAGGAGGGCAGGGATGACGCCCGGCATGAAGCGGATCTTCTCCAGACTGTCGACCTGTTCATCGGGAGGCTCTTCGACAATCGTGCCGTCACGATCGACGAAAGCCACTCTCAGCGCGGTGCTCACGCCTGCTCCAGGGCCGCGACCAGCCGTCGATTCTGATCGGGATTGCCGAGCGTGATCCTCAAGCACCGCTCCAGGCCCGGCTGGCGGCGCACATCGCGGATGAGCAGTCCCGCATTGCCGCTCAACTCAAATGCACGCGCCGCATCGTTGAATTCGACCAGCAGAAAGTTAGCCTGACTGGGAAACACGCGGCGCACACATCGTAATTCGGCCAAAGCGTCGGCTAGCGCCGCGCGTGCCGCGATGAGCGCGCCGACGCGCGCGCGACACTGAACGAGCTGAGGTGGCTGCAAGACTCGCTCGACGATATCGATCGTTGCGGCGGGGATCGCGTACGGAGGGATGATCCGTTGCAGGAGGCTCACAACGGCAGGGTCGGCGATGAGTGTCCCGCAGCGGGCCCCTGCGAGAGCGAACGCCTTCGACAGAGTGCGCAGAACCACGATATTCGGCAGGTCGCTCTGCAGTCGCGCGACGCTCGGCCTGCCGGCGAATTCGAGATAGGCTTCGTCCACAACGATGAGTGCCTTGCCGAGGAGTGCGCGCGCGACCTCGATGATCACCGACTCGTCATAGGAATTGCCGGTGGGATTGTTGGGTGTACAGAGAAAGACGAGCTTGACGTCGGGGCGCCACGCATCGAGCAACGCTTGCGCTGTCGGTGCAAATGCCTGGGCCGCGGTCACGACCAGTTCGTGCACACGGGCACCCTGGATACGTGCCGCCACTTTGTACATGCCGAATGTGGGCGGCACGATAAGCACGCCATCGATGCCCGCTCGGCAGAAGGCCCGCACGATCAGATCGATCGCCTCGTCGCTCCCACGTCCGACGAGAACGCGGTCGGGCGTGACTTCGTAGAGCGCCGCCAGAGCCTTGATAAGACTCTGCGGTTGCGGCTCCGGATATCGATTGAGCCCGGCGGGCGAATTGTCGCCCGGTGCGCGCCAGGGATTCTCGTTGGCGTGCAGCCGCTCGAGCGCGGGCTCCCACGCTGCGTGTTGATACGGCTCGAGCTCCAGGAGATCGGGGCGCGCGAGTGCGAGGAGCGGGTTCATGCCGCACCCGCCCCGTTCAGCGCGTCCAGGCGCACGGTCACTGCGTTCGCGTGCGCGTCGAGACCTTCGAGTAGCGCCAATGTGCGGGCAACCGGTCCGAGGTCCTTGAGCCCGGCACGGCTCAACTCCTGTACGGTGATGCGCTTGCAGAAATCGGCAAGCGACAGACCGCTCATGGCCCGCGCATTGCCTCCCGTCGGCAGCACGTGATTTGTCCCGGAGCAGTAGTCGCCCATCGGCTCGGGCGTCCAGTGGCCGAGAAATACCGAGCCCGCATTGAACACCCGCCCGAGCCAGCGCCGCGCGTCGGCAACGGCAATGATCAGATGCTCTGGCGCGTAGGCGTTACTGACATCGAATGCGCTCGCGAGCTCGTCTACGAGAATAATGCGCGCGTCGCGCAGCGATTGTTCGAGGATGGTTCGACGCGCAAGCCTGGCACTCTGCCGGCTGAGTTCGACTTGGGTCGCGGCCGCGAGCGCAGCGGAAGTCGTCACCAGAATGGCCTGCGCATCCGGGCTGTGCTCGGCCTGAGCCAGGAGATCGGCGGCGACGAAATCCGCTCGTGCACTTTCATCGGCGATCACCAGCACTTCCGACGGCCCGGCAGGCAAATCCCCGGCGGCGCCTCCGGGCTCGCTTGCGAGAAGCTGCTTGGCGGCGCTCACCCAGGCATTTCCCGGCCCAAAGATCTTGTCCACCTTGGGGACGGTTTCCGTGCCAAGTGCCATCGCAGCGATCGCTTGGGCGCCGCCAACCTTGAAGATGCGTGTGATGCCACAAAGACGCGCGGCTACCAGCACCGCCGGATCTGCCGTGCCGTCGCGGCGCGGCGGGGTACAAAGGATTCGTGTCGGACAGCCCGCGATCAAGGCCGGAACCGCGAGCATGATTGCCGTGCTCGGCAGTGGCGCGCTGCCCGCTGGCACATACAGACCGACAGCCGCGATCGGAACCTCAAAACGTTCGCACAGCACGCCGGGGGCGATCTCCACGCTGAGCGCACTTGATCGCTGCAGCTCGTGAAAGCGCCGCACATTGCCAATTGCGCGCTCCAGGGCGGAGATTTGCGCCGCCGTGAGTTGCGCTTGCGCTTGGGCGAACTCTGCCTCGCTGACCGCCAGAGTTTCGATGCTTGCACCATCGAGCTTTGCGGTCAGGCGGGCAAGGGCGGCATCGCCGTCGCTGCGCACTTCATCGATGATTCGTTTGGTGTCTTCGAACACGCGCTTCTGCAAGCGCTCCGATGGGCGTCGCAATGCCAGGCGACGCGCGTCCGCGTCGAGTCCGTGCCAACGAAGGATGGGTACGCTAGCGCTTGTCATGGCGTGGCAGGGCTCAAGGCAGCATCTTCTCGACCGGCAGCACGAGCAGAGAGCTGGCGCCAACGGCTTTCAGACTCTCGAGCGTTTCCCAGAATACGTTTTCCCGACAGACCGCATG
>Ga0326726_10004429_pt1 | contig 12811 bp, 10 predicted proteins | sample MHFenrmetagenome_2_FD_207603 | JGI IMG/M metagenome (GOLD analysis project Ga0326726, IMG submission 207603) | Lab enriched peat soil microbial communities from Michigan Hollow, Ithaca, NY, United States - MHF15MN | ecosystem: Environmental > Terrestrial > Soil > Wetlands > Peat | place: USA...
CCGATAGCGGCGCCCTCGCGGCGATGCGGCTCGACGGTCGCGTTGCCATCGTCACCGGAGCCAGCCGCGGCCTGGGGCGGGCGATGGCGGTCGCGCTGGCGGAGGCCGGCGCCGACGTGGCGCTCGCCGCGCGCTCGCAGCCCGATCTCGAGGAGACCGCGCGCCTGGTCGCCGTCACCGGTCGCCGGGCCCTCGCGGTCGTCACCGACGTGACCGCCTACGCCCAGGTGGAGGCGCTCGTGAAGCGCACGGTGGGCGAGCTGGGGGGCCTCCACGTCGTCGTCAACAACTCGGGGATCGCGCGGGTGGCCCCGCTCGCCGAGATGTCGCCCGAGGACTTCCGGGCCACCCTCGATGTCAATTTGGTCGGCGCCTTCAACGGCTGCCGGGCCGCCGCGTCGCACCTGATCGCCCAGAAGTCCGGCAAGATTATCAACGTCGCCTCGGTGCTCGCGCAGGTGGGTCTGCCCGGCTACAGCGCCTACGCGGCGTCCAAGAGCGGGGTGATGGGATTCACGCGGGCCCTGGCCGCGGAGTGGGCCCGCCACTGCATCCAGGTCAACGCGATCGCGCCCGGCTGGTTCGTCACCGACATGAACGCGGACGCCTTCGGCGATCCCCGCGTCCGGGAGCGGCTCCTCCGGGACGTGCCGGCCCGCCGCACCGGACGGCTCGACGAGATCGGGCCGCTGGTGGTCTACCTGGCCTCCGCCGCGTCGGACTTCATGACCGGGCAGACCCTCTTCCTCGACGGGGGCCACTCCGCGGCCTGATGCGGCGGCCCGGGCGCTAGCCCGGCTGACGTCCCGCCGTGCGGTCCACCGTCTCCCAGAAGGCGCGCTCCGGCTCCCGCGGGGCCACCTCCACCCGGCAGCGCCGGTCGAGGATCATGGTCCGCCGGTGCGCGCCGTCATAGCCCGGCCAGTCCCCGATTCCCGGATGCCCCGGCCTCCCGGTGCGCGCGAACGCGATCCAGGCGTCCTGGATGCGCTCGGCCAGGGCCAATGGCTCGGGGCCTCGGCCGACGAGCGGGCGAAGCAGCCGGTGCTCGAGCGTGCCGAAGACGAAGGGCAGGTCGAGCGCGTGGCACGAGCCGAGCATGCCGCCCAGCACGGGCGAGGGCCAGGTGAAGAGGTAGGCGTAGGTCTGTGGTTGGTGCGCGGCCTGCCGCGCGGCCAGGCTCATCGCGGGATGGCGCATGGTCCGGTCGGTCTCGATCGCGAACCAGAGCTCTCCGGGCTCGATCCGCTCGCCGCGCGCCGCCCGCGCCGCGCGGTAGACCTCGACGGCCCGCCTCCCGACGTCCCCGGCGCCGACGCGCCCGGCCCCGATCGCCTCCTCGCAGCGCGCCACCAGGCCGGCTTCGTCGAGGCCCGCGGCCTCCGGATCGAGTGGGGCGAAGAGCTTCGATTCGTCGAGGTTGCTGCCGATCAGCAGGGGAACGTGACGGGCCGCGCCGGCCCCGATGGCGGCGAGCGGGTCGCCCGGGATCACCTCGCCATCCACCACGGGCTGGAAGGGCAGGCCCTGGGTGCGCAACCCCCGCAGCGGCGCCATCGCGCCCGACGGCCCGGCCGCCCGCCGCCGCCCCCGCTGCTTGAGGACGTCGACGAGGCCGCGCGCGAGCGGCGAGGCGATGCGGCCGAACCGCCGCTGCGCCAGCGAGAGGCCCAGGAAGATCGCGCCGGCCACCCGCTGGCCGGCCGGGGAGAGGCCGCCCAGCACGTGATCCTCGCCCAGGAGCAGATCCCCGAAGAACCGGCGCTGGACGGCCAGGATGCGGTCGGTGCCCAGGGCCTGCAGCGCCTCCGGCGAGTCGACCCCGAGCTCGTCGAGCACGTGCTCGGAGAGGCGGGCGGCGATCTCGCGGGGCCACACGAAGTTGGCCCCGCCCGACTGGAGGATCGCGCGGTGGAAAAGGCCACGGGCGCGCGGGAGCCCGAGCAGCGTGGCGCAGCTCATGGAGCCGGCCGACTCGCCGAAGATCGTGACCTGGCCCGGGTCGCCGCCGAAGGCCTCGATCTCGTCGCGCACCCACGTGAGCGCGGCGAGCTGGTCGAGGAGACCCTCGTTGCCGCCGGCGGGCAGCCGCTGCCCGAAGCGGTCGCGCAGGCGCAGGAAGCCGAACGCGCCCAGCCGGTAGTTGATCGTCACGACCACGACGTCCCCGCGCCGGGCCAGGGCCGCGCCATCGTAGAGTATCTGGGAGCCCGCGCCGAGCACGAACGCGCCGCCGTGGATCCATACCAGGACCGGCCGTCGCTGCCGGTCGGCCGCGGGCGTCCACACGTTGAGGTAGAGACAGTCCTCGCTGGTGCGACCGATACCCAGGCTCATGATCGGACCGATGAGCGCGCCGTTCTGCGAGGCCGACGGCCCGAATCGGGTTGCGTCGTGTGTGCCGGTCCACGACTCGGCGGGCTCCGGGGGCCCGAAGCGCCGCGCGCCGATCGGCGGCCGCGCGTAGGGAATCCCGCGGAACACCGCGAGCCCTCCTTCGGCCAGGCCGCGCATGCGACCGCGCCGAGTCTCGACCAGGACGTCCATGGTCCCTATACTAACGTCTTCCCATGAGCGGCACGCACCCGCGGCCGAGGGAGGCTACCTGGTCGACGTCTGGGCCGCCGGCTGAGGGGAGCCGTTAGCGGAGCAGCAGCTCCAGCAAGAGGTGGATCGCGTACAGGCCTCCGCCTGCAAGGCCACCCACCACGGTGCCGTTGACCCGGATGTACTGCAGATCGTCTCCGGCGTGCTCCTCGATCATCCGCACCGCGCCTTCCGGGCCGAGGGCGTGCACGCCTCGCTCGATGAACCGCGCGATCCGATCGTGATAGCGGTCCACCGCCTCGGTGACGCGCTCCTTCAGCCATCGGTCCAGGCCCCGCCGCAGCTCCGCGTCCTCGGCGAGCGCCCGTCGGGCGCGGTCGAGCCGCGCGGTGATCCAGTCCACCACCTCGGAGCACTCGGCCTGCAGGTCCGTCATGAGCGCTCGTCGCAGCCCGTCCGCGACGTTCTCGATCAGCCGCGCGAGGGCCGGGCTCGCCAGCAGCTCCACCTTTGCGGTCTCGAGCCGGGCGGCTAGGTCCGGGTTGGCCCGGAGGCGGCCAGGCAGCGCGGCGAGCGTCTCGGTCAGGCGCACCCGCAGGGGATCGTCCGGATCGCCGGCGATCTTCTTGAGGGCGTCGTGCAGCGCCGAGACGATCCGCTCCCGGTCGATGAGGCCGAAGGTGCTGGCGAGGCCGATGAGGAAGCGCGGATACAGGCTCATCTGGGCCCGGTACCCGGCCAGCACCTCGTCGACCACGTCGCCGACCGCGGTCCGGAAGTCCGGACGGTCGAGGGCGTCGATCAGTGCCTCGGCCAGTGCCTCGATCAGCCGCTGGTCCCAGCCCTGCTTGCGCGCGATCTCCAGCGCGGTGGCCAACACCGGTGCGATCGGCTGGGCGCGCACCAGCCGGGTCAGCCACCCGGCCAGGTCGCCGGTCGCCGTCGGCGAGACCTCCTGGGCGGCCCAGCGCACCACTGCGCGCACCGCGGACGCGAGATCGGCGGATCGCAGGCGCTCGGCTCCCCGGGCGAGCAGATCGGCGAGGTCGAAGCGCGCGACCTCCCGCCGGACGTAGTCCTTGGTGAGCACGCGATCGCCGACCATTACCCCGACGCGCTCCGCCATCAGCTCCCAGTTGGTGGGGATGATCGCGGTGTGGGGAATGGGCAGCCCGAGCGGGTGCCGGAAGAGGGCAGTCACCGCGAACCAGTCGGCGAGCCCTCCCACGATGCCCGCCTCGGCGATGGCCAGGATCCACCCGCCCCACCACGTGGTGCGGAAAGGCACGGCCGCCACCGCCAGAGCCACCGCTGCCAGCAGCACAAGCAGTGCGAGGCGTCGCTGGCGCGGCGGCCGCCTTGCTGCGAATGCGTCGCGGCCGTCCACGCTCGAAGCCTACTACGGACGCGGGGACGCGCAAAGCTCCGTGAAGGTCAGGCAGTAATTATCATTATTGAAATAAAGTAGTTGACTAACTTGAGGTGACTAAGGGGACGAGGCTGGAGGGGGCCGTCATAACGCCCTGCAGCAATTTCCTGTGACTTGATGACGCGCCGTGTTATTCTGATCGCCGTCATGGGACAGTCACAGAATCCTCAAACGACCGGAGACGGAAGGAGCAGCGTGATGGCGATCAATTCTCAGTTCGAGGGCATGCAGGGCAAGGTGCTCGAGGCGGTGGCGGCGTTCACCCAGGCCAACGAGAGGGTCGTGGGGCAGCTCATGGAGCTGTCCTCGACCGCCGCGCGCGAGAGCCTGCGCGCGATCGGCGAGCTGCAGGCCGCGGCCGTTGACACGGTGCGCGCGGTCCCGATGCCGAGCGTGGTGCCGATGGAGAGCCTGGACGAGCTGCGGCGCGACCCGTTCGCCTGGTATCGCAAGGGATTCGAGGCGGTCGCGGAGTCGACCCAGCGAGCGGCCAGGCTGGTCGAGACCAACATGCAGATCGTGGCGCGCAACGCCGAGCGGCTGCAGGCCTCCGCGGCGGCGTCCGCGAAGGAGATCGAGCAGGCGGCGAGCGGCTACGCGAGCCGGATGAAGGACATCTACACCCGCGCCTAGCGGGTCGCGGCGGGGGGGCCGGCGTTCCGGCCCCCGCAGTCTCCACCGCCTTGCCTCGGCGCGGCCGGGTCCGCTACGATAGCGCCCATGATCGCCGCGGTCTTGCGGGGCCCTCGCGCGCTGGCGCTCACCACCGTCCCGTCGCCCTCTCCGGGGCCCGCCGACGCGGTGGTCCGCGTCAAGGCCGCTGGCCTCTGCGGCACCGACTACCGGATCTGGACGGGTGAGCGACCGGTGCAGTACCCGCGCGTCATGGGGCACGAGTTCGTGGGCACGGTGGCGGCGGTCGGGCGCGACGTCCGGCATCTCACGGTCGGCCAGACGGTGGCGGTGGAGCCGAACTATTCCTGCGGCACCTGCCCGCTCTGCCGGGAGGGCAACCGCAACCTGTGCCTGTCCCGCGTCGCGGTGGGCATCGACGTGGACGGCGGATTCGCCGAGCAGGCGACCGTGCCCGCGCGCTGCTGCTGGCCCGCGCCTGATGGCCTGGCCGACGAGCGGCTGCTCCTGGCCGAGCCGCTGGCGGTGGTGGTGCGCGCCGTCGGCCGGGCCGCGCCCGAGGCCGGCGAGACCGCGGCGGTGCTCGGGCTGGGCTCGCTCGGGCTGCTCGCGGTCCAGACGCTCAGGGCGCGCGGCGTCCGGGTCCTCGCGGTGGCGCGCTCGACGCGTCGTCTCGGGCTCGCCCGCGAGCTCGGCGCCGAGGCGGTGGCGCTGTCCGGTGCCGACGACGACACCGCGGCCGCGCGCGCGTTCTCGGGCCGCGAGGGTGTCGATCTCGTCATCGAGACCGCCGGGACCGCCCTCGCGGTGGAGCAGGCGACCAACCTCTGCCGCCCGGGCGGGCGGGTCGTGCTGACCGGCCTTCCCCACGAGCCGACCTCGCTCAACTTCTTCTGGGTCGTGCGGCGCGAGCTGCGCATCATCGGCTCGATGATCTACCAGGACGAGTTCCCGGAAGCGATCCGGCTGCTCGCGACCGGGACGGTGCGGGTCGAGCGGCTCCTCTCGCAGACTTTCCCGCTCGCGCGCATCGACGACGCCTTCCAGGCGCACCGCTTGCCCGACTCGATCAAGGTGGCGGTTATTCCCTAGGCCGGGCCCTAGGCTCGACCGTAGGCCGGGCGCGCGCCCTTCCGCCCCCTGTAAACGTTAAGATACAGGCAGGCGTCTGCTCTTCAGGAGGGCGGGATGCGACATCGGCGGCGCGGTGCGGTGGCAATCCTGGCGGTGCTCCTAGGAGCCTGCTCCTCCGCGGTACCCCCGGCGGGCGGACCGGTCCCGGTGGCCTCACCCGTCCGAGCCGAGGGCACCCTGACCCTGCCGGCGTCGCCGCTGACTCCCGACCAGCAGATTCTGCACGCGCTGAACCGGCTCGGGTACGGGCCCCGCCCGGGTGACGTCAAGCGCGTGCGTCGGATGGGCCTCGCCGCCTACATCGAGGCGCAGCTCGCCCCGAGCGACCTCGCCGATCCCGCGGTGGCGCAGGCCCTGCCGGCCTATCCCGTGCTCGCGCGGAGCGCGGCCGAGCTGGTTCGCGAGTACCCGCAGCCCTCGCCGCAGGTCCGCCAGCAGCTCGCCTCGGGACAGATGACCCGTCAGGCGGTCGCCCAGATGTATCCGCCGGAGCGGCGCCCCGCCGTGATCACGGCCCAGATGCAGGCGGCCCGGATCACGCGGGCGGTGCTGAGCGAGCGACAGCTCGAGGAAGTGCTGGTCGATTTCTGGTTCAACCACTTCAACGTGTACGCGCAGAAGGGCGCGGTGCGCTGGATGCTTCCCGCCTACGAGCGCGAGGCGATCCGGCCCCACGTGCTCGGCCCCTTCCGCGATCTGGTCCTGGCCACCGCCCGGCATCCCGCGATGCTCTTCTACCTCGACAACTGGCTCAGTACCCGCGCGGACGTCGTGGTGCCCCGCGGGCCCAACGCGGGGCGGCGCGCGGGCCTCAACGAGAACTACGCGCGCGAGCTGATGGAGCTGCACACCCTCGGGGTGGACGGCGGCTACACCCAGCACGACGTGGTGGAGGTGGCCCGCTGCTTCACCGGTTGGACCATCGACCGGCCGCAGCAGGGCGGGGGCTTCGTCTTCCGCCCGTTCGCGCACGATCGTGGAGAGAAGCGCGTGCTCGGCCAGGTGATCCCGGCCGGGGGCGGGCGGGAGGAGGGCGAGCGCGTGATCGACATCCTGGCGCGGCATCCCGCGACCGCGCGCTTCATCGCCACCAAGCTCGCGCGGCGCTTCGTGAGCGACGATCCGCCGCCGGCCCTGGTGGAGCGCGCCGCCGAAACCTTCCAGCGAACAGATGGCAGCATCCGGGCAGTGCTGGTGACGATCCTCACGTCGCCCGAGTTCTGGTCGGCCGAGGCCTACCGGGCGAAGATCAAGACGCCGCTCGAGGTGGTGGCGAGCGCGGTGCGCACGCTCGACGGGCGCCTCGTGGCCGGCGGTCCCGAGCGCGGCGTGCTCGGCGATGGCGGCATGGCGCTGGCGCGCGAGGTGAGCCGGCTCGGCGAGCCCCTCTACGAGGCGCAGCCCCCCACCGGCTATCCCGACCGCGCGGAGTCATGGGTCAACACCGGCGCGCTGCTCGGCCGGATGAACTTTGCGCTGGGTCTCGCCCACAACCGCCTGCGCGGCGCGACCGTCGACCTGCCCCGTGTCGTCGCGGGCGCGGACCGCGGCCAGCCGGCCCAGGTGCTGGACCGGCTGCTGGTCGCGGTGCTGCACGGGGCGGCCTCGCCGGAGACGCGCGCGGTGCTCTCGGCCCAGCTCGAGAGCCCGGAGATCACGCGCGTCACCGCCTACGACCGGGTGGCCAAGGACACCGACGTGGAGAAGCTGGCCGCGCTGGTCCTGGGCTCGCCCGAGTTCCAGCGGAGGTGAGGACATGACGGACCGCACGCGACGGTCGTTCGTGAAGGGCGGGGCGCTCGCGCTGGTCGCGCTCGGCGCGGCCCCGCGGTTCCTCGTGCGGACCGCGCTCGCCCAGGAGCGCGCGGGGCGGCCCAAGGTCCTCATCGCGGTCTTCCAGCGCGGCGCGGTGGACGGCCTCAGCATGGTGGTGCCGCACGGCGATCCCGACTACTACGCGGCCCGCGGCAACATCGCGATCGCGCGGCCGGCTCCCGGCGCCCCCGACACCACCGTCGACCTCGACGGCTTCTTCGGCCTGCACCCCGCGCTGGTCCCACTCAAGCCCCTGTGGGACGACCGGCACCTCGCGGTGGTCCACGCGTGCGGCTCGCCCGACACCACCCGCTCGCATTTCGACGCCCAGGACTACATGGAGTCGGGAACGCCCGGCGTGAAGAGCACGCCGGACGGCTGGCTGGCGCGCGGGCTCGCCGCGATGCCGGCCCCGGAGCCGGCCTCGCCCTTCCGGGCCGTCTCGCTCGGAGCGGCGCTCCCGCGCATCCTGCGTGGCGACGTGGGCGCGGTCGCGATGAGCAGCGTGGCCGACTTCGACGTGAAGGACGGCGTCGCGGCCATGCCGGGCCGCCCGGGCGCGCGGCAGGGCTTCGAGTCCCTCTACGAGAAGGGCGTGCGCGATCTCCTCTACGGCACCGGCCGCGAGACCTTCGAGGCGGTGAAGATGCTGAAGGCGGCCGCGCCCCAGCGCCTCGCGCCCGCGAACGGCGCGGTGTACCCGCGCGGCCGGTTCGGGGAGAGCCTCCGGCAGATCGCCCAGCTCATCCGCGCCGACGTGGGCCTCGAGGTGGCCTTCGCCGACGTGGGCGGCTGGGACACCCACGCGGGGCAGGGCAACGAGCGTGGCCAGCTCGCGGTGCGCCTGCGCGAATTCGCCGAGGGGCTCGCCGCGCTCGACCGCGACCTGGGACCCCGCATGAGCGACGTGGTGGTGCTCACGATGTCGGAGTTCGGCCGCACGGTGCGCGAGAACGGCAATCGCGGCACCGACCATGGGCACGCCACCGCGATGCTCGCGCTCGGCGGGGCGGTGAAGGGCGGCCGGGTCTACGGACGCTGGCCGGGGCTAAGGCGCGAGCAGCTCTTCGAGGGCCGCGACCTGGCCGTCACCACCGATTTCCGCGGCCTCTTCACCGAGATCGCGGTGCGGCACCTGGGCGCGCCCGCCGGGCCCCTCTTCCCGGGCTTCCAGGCCGCCGCACTGCCCGGACTGCTCGCCTAGCCGAGCCGCATGCGGCGGAGGCGCGCACCCGCCCGCCGGCCCTCGGCGCCGAGCCGCGTCGCGAAGCGATCGGCGGCGGCGCCCCGCCGGAATCCCGGCCGGTGCACCAGCGTGACCGTGAGCGCGGGCACCGCCGCGCGCTCCCACTCGTAGTCTCGGCGCCCGCGCCCACCGCCGGATCCACCCTCGGCGAGAGCCAGCGCGGGGGCGAGCCCCACGCCCAGGCCGCCCGAGACGTAGGCCAGCAGTAGCGACACGCTCGGCACGTCGATGGTCGACACCGGCTGGATCCGCTCGCGCGCCAGGAAGTCCTCCAGCAGCCGCCGGCCCTGGCTGCCCGCACCCAGCCGGAGCAGCGGCTCGCGGGTGAGCCGGTCGGCGAGCGAGGTTCGGCCCCGCGCCCGGCGCGGCCCGACCCAGACGAACGCCTGCTCGAACAGCCGCGCCGCCTCGATCCCACGGGGGGCCTCTTGGCCGGTGACCACCGCGCAGTCGACCTCGCCTTGGCCCACCAGACGGACGCTCTCGCGCGAGTGGGTGGTGGCGATCTCGAAGCGCAGCCGCGGCTGCTCCTCGATCAGCTCGTGGAGCACCGGGACCAGCAGGGCCCGGCCCAGGTAGTCGCTCACCGCCACCCGCAAGGTCGCGGGCGGACGGCCCGAGAGCTCGGCGAGCTGCGCGAAGAGCGCCTCGGTTTCGGTGCCGAGCTGCAGGATGCCGGGGAGGGCGGCCTCGCCGGCGGTGGTGAGCCGCACGCCGCGGCCGGCCCGCTCGAGGAGCTTCACGTCGAGGTGGCGCTCGAGCTTGCGGATCTGCTGGCTGATCGCCGAGGAGGTGCGATGGTGCAGGCGCGCTGCCGCGCCCACCGATCCGCTCCGGGCGACGGTCAGGAGGCTCAGCAGAGCGGGGAGGAGGGCAGCGTCGATCATTAGCGGATCTTACGTGACCGGGAAGAATATTTCACTATACTTAACGGTCTCGTCGCGGCACACTCGGCGGCCACGGAGGAGATGCCAATGCCGTCATCACTGCTCGACAAGGTTTGGGACGCTCACACGGTGCGGACGCTGCCCTCGGGGCAGACGCAGCTCCTGATCGGGCTCCACCTGATCCATGAGGTCACCTCGCCGCAGGCCTTCCAGGCGCTCCGCGAGCTGAAGGTGCCGGTGCGGATGCCGGCGCGGACCTTCGCGACCCTGGATCACATCATCCCGACGACCGACCAACGGCGGCCGTTCGCCGATGAGGTGGCGGAGGAGATGACGGTCCACCTCACGCGCAACGCGCAGCAGAGCGGGGTGCCGTTCTTCGGCCTCGACAGCGGCAAGCAGGGCATCGTGCACGTGATCGGTCCCGAGCTCGGCCTGACCCAGCCCGGCATGACCATCGCGTGCGGCGACAGCCACACCGCGACGCACGGCGCGGTGGGCGCCATCGCCTTCGGCATCGGCACGAGCCAGGTGCGCGACGTGCTGGCCACCCAGTGCCTGGCCATGGCCAAGCCCAAGCTGCGCCAGGTGCGGGTGGACGGCGCGCTCACCAAGGGCGTCTACGCCAAGGACGTGATCCTCGCCATCATCCGGGACCTCGGGGTCAAGGGAGGGGTGGGCTACGCCTACGAGTACGCGGGGCCGGTCATCGACCGCATGACCATGGAGGAGCGGCTCACCCTCTGCAACATGTCCATCGAGGGCGGGGCGCGCTTCGGCTACGTCAACCCGGACCAGACCACCTTCGACTACCTGCGCGGGCGCCAATACGCGCCGCAGGGCGCCGCGTTCGACCGCGCGGTCATCTGGTGGACGGGCGTGGCCTCCGACCCCGGCACGCGGTACGACGACGTCAAACGCCTCGACGGCTCCGCGATCCCGCCGATGGTGACGTGGGGCATCAACCCCGGGCAGTCGGTGGGGGTGGGCGAGCGTCTGCCCAACCCGGAGTCGGCACCCGAGCAAGAGCGGGCGACCCATCGCGAGGCCCTGGCCCACATGGGCTTCGAGGCGGGCCAGCCTATCGCCGGGGCCAAGATCGACGTGGTCTTCATCGGCTCGTGCACCAACTCGCGCATCTCCGACCTGCGGGTGGCCGCCCAGGTGGCAAAGGGCAACCGGGTGGCCAAGAGCGTACGGGCCATCGTGGTGCCCGGCTCCCAGCAGGTGGCCAAGGCCGCCGAGGCCGAGGGCCTGCACGAGATCTTCCGCAAGGCGGGCTTCGAGTGGCGCAACGCGGGCTGCTCGATGTGCCTCGGCATGAACGACGACAAGCTGCGGGGCCGCGAGATGAGCGCGTCCACCAGCAACCGCAACTTCATCGGACGGCAGGGGAGCCCCACCGGGCGCACCCTGCTCATGAGCCCGGCCATGGCGGCCGCGGCGGCCCTCAACGGCGCGGTCACCGACGTGCGGGAGATGCTGCGATGAGCGAGAGCACGCGACGGCAGGTGGCGGGGCGGGCGATCCCGGTGCCCGGCAACGACATCGACACCGACCGGATCATCCCGGCGCGGTTCCTCAAGACGGTGACCAACGAGGGCCTCGGCCTCCACGCCTTCGAGGACGCGCGCAAGCACGATCCCGAGCACCCGTTCAACCAGAAGGCGTACGAGGGCGCCTCGGTCCTGGTGGCCGGGCTCAACTTCGGGTGCGGGTCTTCGCGGGAGCACGCCCCCGAATCGCTCAAGCAGTGGGGTATCAAGGCGATCGTGGGCGGCTCCTTCGGCGAGATCTTCTTCGGCAACTGCACCATGCTCGGCATCCCGTGCATGAGCATCGACAACGAGGACGTGCTCTGGCTGCAGAAGGCGGTCGGGCGCGACCCCCGGCAGTCGGTGATGGTGGACGTCGAGAAGCAGGAGGTGCGCGTGGGCGACCGGGTGATCAAGGGCCGGATCCCCGACGGGGCCCGCAACCAGCTCGTGTCCGGGGCGTGGAACGCCACCGGCGTGCTGCTCGAGGCGGGAGACGCGATCGAGGCCACCGCGAAGCGCCTGCCGTACGTCAGCGGCTTCTAGCCCGGGCCGGGCCCGCTCGTGGCGAGCGTTCGCACGCCGACCCTCGAGATCGGCTACGAGGAGCACGGCCCCGCCACCGGCCCGGCGGTCGTCCTGCTCCACGGCTTCCCCGACGACGTCCGCACCTGGGATGAGGCGACCCGGCCCCTGGCCGCCCAGGGCTGCCGGGTACTCGTGCCCTATCTGCGCGGCTACGGGCCCACCCGCTTCCTCGATCCGGCCGCGCCACGGATGGCCCAGCAGGCCGCGATCGGCCAGGACCTGCTCGACTTCATGGACGCGCTCGGCCTCGAGCGCGTGAGCCTCGCGGGCTACGACTGGGGCGGTCGCGCGGCCTGCATCGCGGCGATCCTGGCGCCGCCGCGGGTGCGGGCGCTGGTCACGATCGGTGGTTATAACGTCCAGAACACGCTGGCCCCGCCGCGGCCGGCCGCCGCGGAGGACGAGCGGGCCTACTGGTACCAGTGGTACTTCAACACCGAGCGCGGCCGCCTCGGCCTCGAGACGAACCGGCGCGACATCTGCCGGCTGCTCTGGCGGGAGTGGTCGCCGGGCTGGCGCTTCGACGACGCCACCTTCGAGCGCACCGCGGTGGCCTTCGACAACCCGGACTTCGTTCCGGTGGTGATCCACTCCTACCGGCACCGGCACGGCAACGCGCCGAGCGATCCGCGCTTCGACGCGATCGAGCGCCGCCTGGCCGAGCGGCCGCGCATCGCGGTGCCGAGCGTGATCCTCCACGGCCGCGACGACGGGGTCGACCGCCCGCACAAGTCCGAGCGGCACCCGGCCCTGTTCCCGGACGGCACCGAGCGCCGCGTGGTGCCGGACGCCGGCCACTTCCTGCCGCGCGAGCAGCCCGGCGCGGTGGTGGAGGCGCTGCTCTCCCTGCTGGCGCGGACGCGCTGAGCGCTCCCACCATGTGGCTCGTCCTCGCGCTGGTGGCGGCCCTCTGCCAGGTGCTGCGCAACACGGTGATGAAGCGCCTCGGGCACTCGCTCGACGAGTACATCAACGTGTGGGGGCGGTTCACCTTCCT
>Ga0326726_10004430_pt1 | contig 12809 bp, 12 predicted proteins | sample MHFenrmetagenome_2_FD_207603 | JGI IMG/M metagenome (GOLD analysis project Ga0326726, IMG submission 207603) | Lab enriched peat soil microbial communities from Michigan Hollow, Ithaca, NY, United States - MHF15MN | ecosystem: Environmental > Terrestrial > Soil > Wetlands > Peat | place: USA...
CATTTTCCGCACGGCGCAGTGACCTTGGGGTGCGACAACTTGACACAGCCTTTTATAAATAGATATATTTATCTGTATATGCGGAAAACATAAACGTATTCGCATGTACTAATTTAGTTATCAATCACGGGAGACGTGTATGGAAGCGACAACCTACAACTACAAGGTCGTCCGCCAGTTCGCCATCATGACGGTGGTATGGGGGATAGTCGGGATGCTGGTCGGGGTCATCCTGGCGGCACAACTGATCTGGCCGGACTTAACCTTCGGTATTGAATGGCTGTCCTACGGCCGCCTGCGTCCGTTACATACCAATGCTGTGATCTTTGCATTTGGCGGCTCGGCGATGTTTGCGGTTTCGTACTACATCGTGCAGCGAACCTGTCAGGCCCGATTGTGGGCCGAGAAGCTGGCCGCATTCACCTTCTGGGGCTGGACTTTGGTCATCGTCCTGGCCGCCGTCACCCTGCCGCTGGGCATCACCACTTCAAAGGAATACGCCGAGCTGGAATGGCCGATCGATCTCCTGATCACGGTGGTGTGGGTTTCCTACGCGCTGGTGTTCTTCGGTACCATCCTCAAGCGCAAGACCAAGCATATCTACGTTTCCAACTGGTTCTTTGGCGCCTACATCATCGTGATTGCGATCCTGCATCTGGTCAACAGCGCAGAACTCCCGGTGACGCTGACCAAGTCCTACTCGGCCTACGCCGGTGTGCAGGACGCGATGGTGCAGTGGTGGTACGGCCATAACGCGGTGGGCTTCTTCCTCACCACCGCCTTCCTCGGCATGATGTACTACTTCATTCCCAAGCAGGCCGGTCGCCCGATCTACTCCTACCGCCTGTCGGTTGTCCATTTCTGGTCGCTCAACTTCATCTACATGTGGGCGGGTCCACACCACCTGCAGTACACCGCGCTGCCCGACTGGGCGCAGTCGCTCGGCATGGTGTTCTCGCTGATGCTGCTGGCACCGAGCTGGGGCGGCATGATGAACGGCATCATGACCCTGTCCGGTGCATGGCACAAACTGCGCACCGACCCGATTCTGAAGTTCATGGTGACCGCGCTGTCGTTCTACGGCATGTCGACCTTCGAAGGTCCGATGATGTCGATCAAGACGGTCAACGCGCTGTCGCACTACACCGAATGGACCATCGGTCACGTGCACTCCGGCGCGCTGGGCTGGGTGGCGATGATTACCATCGGTTCCATGTACTACCTCATTCCGCGCCTGTTCGGCCGCGAGTCGATGTTCAGCACCAAGCTGATCGAATGGCATTTCTGGCTCTCCACCATCGGCGTCGTCCTGTACATCGCCGCGCTGTGGATCGCCGGAGTGGCGCAGGGCCTGATGTGGCGTGCGTCCAACGCCGACGGCACGCTGACCTACAGCTTCGCCCAGGTACTCAACGCGATGTATCCGTTCTACGGCATCCGCCTGCTGGGGGGTTCGCTGTTCTTCGTCGGCATGCTGATGATGGCCTACAACGTCTGGCAAACGACGCGGCAGGGCCGAGCAGTGAATGACGCCGCCATCCCGCAAGCCGTCCACGCCTAAGGAGACCGAACATGATTTCGCATGAAAGCATTGAAAAGAACCTCGGTCTGCTCATCGTGCTGACCATCCTTATCGTCAGCGTCGGTGGCTTGGTGCAGATCGTGCCGCTGTTCTTCCAGACCTCCACGACCACCGCAGTGGCCGGCTTGAAGCCCTACACGGCACTACAATTATCTGGGCGTGACATCTACATCCGCGAAGGCTGCGTCGGCTGCCATTCACAGATGGTGCGTCCGTTCCGCGCCGAGACCGAGCGCTATGGCCACTATTCGGTGGCGGGTGAATTCGTCTACGACCGCCCCTTCCTGTGGGGTTCCAAGCGCACCGGTCCCGACCTGCAGCGTGTCGGCGGACGTTATTCAGACGCCTGGCACATGGCTCACCTGATGAATCCGCGCGACGTGGTGCCGGAATCCAACATGCCCGCCTACCCCTGGCTCGACCGTCCGCTGAATGGCGCCTCCATCCAGCAGAAGATGCGCTCGCTGAACTGGGTCGGCACCGGCTACACCGAACAGGAAATCGCCGAGGCCCCCGCCGCGCTGCAAGGCAAGACCGAAATGGAAGCGCTCATCGCCTATCTGCAGGTGCTGGGCACCCACGCCCCGAAGAACTGAGACCGGGGAATGGACAACGGAACCCTCACCGGCATCGCCACGGCCGTCTTTGTCGTAGTGTTCATCGGCATCGTCTGGTGGGCCTACAGCAAGGGCAACAAGCAACGTTTTGAAGAAGACGGAAATCTGCCCTTCATCGAAGACGACACGCCAGCCAAACAAGGAGACAAGCAATGAGTGATTTCACCAGCGGCTTCTGGCCAATTTATATCAGCGTTATCACCCTGGTGAGCATCATCGGCACCTGGGTGTTTCTCAAGTCGCAGACCACCCGCAAGCTCGCGCCGGGCGAAAAGGCCGAGTTGATGGAACATTCCTGGGATGGCGATCTGCAGGATCTGAACAACCCGTTGCCGCGCTGGTGGCTGGGCCTGTTCTACTCCACCATGGTGTTTGCACTCGTCTATCTGGTGTTGTGGCCTGGGCTGGGCAACTTCGCCGGTGTGCTGGGCTGGACTTCCAAGGGGGAGTACGAAGCCGAGGTGAAAGCCGCCGAAGCCAAATTCCAGCCAGTGTATGCCGGGTTCATGCAGCAGGACATCGTCACCGTCGCCGCCAACCCCGAGGCGCGCGCCATCGGCAAAAACCTGTTCCTGACCTACTGCTCGCAGTGCCACGGTTCGGATGCAGCGGGTGCCAAAGGCTTCCCCAACCTGACCGATCACGACTGGCTCTACGGCGGCGATCCCGCCACCATCCAGGCCACCATCACCGACGGCCGCGCCGGGGTGATGCCGGCGCTGGGCGAGGCGCTCGGACCGCAGGGTACGAAAGAAGTGGCGAACTATGTACTGTCGCTGTCCGGTCGCCAGCACGACGCCGCGCTGGCATCCGCTGGGCAGGCGAAGTTCGCCGAAAACTGCGCCGCCTGCCATATGCCTGATGGCACGGGTATGCAGGCGATGGGTGCGCCCAACCTCACCGACAAGGTGTGGCTGTACGGCGGCAGCGAAGCAACGATCATCGAGACCATCACCAAGGGCCGTAACGGTGTAATGCCTAGTATGGCTCAGACCATGGGCACGACCTCGAACAAGGATGCCAAGCTGCACCTTCTGGCCGCCTATGTGTACGGCCTGGGTGGTGGCCAGGCGCCGGCCGCACCCGCAGTCGAGGCCCCTCCCCCGGCAGCGGATGCAACGGCAGCTGCAGACGGAGCCGCCGCGGGCGATGCAGTAGCCACACCGGCCCCTGCCAAGCCTTAATGCAATTCGACCGGGCGTCAGCCCGGTCAGTTTCGCGAACCATCATCTACCGGCGATGGCTCGCGAAACTTCGCGATAGACAACATGGCCACCGACAATAAATCTCCCAACTCCGCGGAGCCTGCTGCTGAGGTTCCCGTTGAGCAGCAACTCTATGCGATCCGGCAAAAAATCCAGCTGCGCGCTGTGCATGGCGTGTTTGCCAACTGGCGCATCGCGCTGGTGCTGTTGACCCAGACTTTGTACTACGGCCTGCCCTGGTTGCAATGGGATAACCGCCAGGCGGTGCTGTTCGACCTCGCCGCGCGCAAGTTCTATATCCTCGGCCTGGTATTCTGGCCGCAGGATTTCATTTATCTCACCGGCATCCTGATCCTGTCGGCGCTGGCTCTGTTTCTGTTTACTGCGGTGGCCGGGCGATTGTGGTGCGGATACGCATGCCCGCAGACTGTTTACACCGAAGTGTTCATGTGGGTGGAGGAATGGCTGGAGGGAGACCACCTCGCGCGCAAAAAGCTCGACAAATCTCCATGGAATGCCCACAAGTTGCGGAAACGCGGGCTCAAACATGCCGTGTGGTTTACATTGGCATTGTGGACAGGCTTCACTTTCGTGGGCTATTTCACCCCGATCCATGAACTGACGGCCGATATACTCAGCACCAGCCTCGGTCCCTGGGAAACCTTCTGGATCCTGTTTTACGGCTTTGCCACCTGGGGCAATGCCGGATTCATGCGCGAGCAGGTTTGCAAATACATGTGTCCCTACGCGCGCTTCCAGAGCGTCATGTTCGACTCGGACACGCTGACCGTCACCTATGACAATTCGCTCGGTGAGCCGCGCGGACCGCGCGGCAAGAAGGTCGATTACAAGGCGGCCGGTCTCGGTACCTGCGTCGACTGCGGCGTCTGTGTGCAGGTCTGTCCCACCGGCATCGATATCCGCAATGGCCTGCAATACGAGTGCATCGGCTGCGCTGCCTGCATCGACGGCTGCGACCAGATCATGGACAAGATGGGCTACCCGCGCGGGCTGATTCGCTATACGACCGAGAACGTCGTCAAGGGCAAATACCCCGACAGCGGTATCCTGAAGCACGTCCTGCGCCCGCGCACCCTGATTTACACTACGCTGATGCTGATCATAGGCGGCGCCTTTGTCTACAGTCTGGCCATGCGCGTGCCGCTGCGCGTCGACGTGGTGCGTGACCGTGCGGCGCTGTCGAAGGAAACCGACGAGGGCATGATTGAAAACGTCTACCGCCTGCAGCTCATCAACAAGGACGACGCGCCCCACAGCTATACCATCCAGGCACAGGGCATCAACGGCCTGCGGGTAGTCATGGCCTCGCAGGATATTGCTGCCACCCCATTGCAGACCATCGACATTCCCGTGAGCCTGATTGCCGATCCAGTTGAACTTAAGGGCCGTTCGATCAAAGTGACATTCACGATCCAGGCCACCGACGACCCCCGCATCCGGGATGAAGTCGCAACCAAATTCTTTAATCGGTGACCACCATGAATACGCTCAGCGTTCCGACAAGCAAACCCTGGTATCGCGAACCCTGGCCCTGGTTTCTCATGAGCCTGCCCACCACGGCGGTCATCGCCGGTCTCACCACTGTTTGGATTGCCTATCAGAGTGCCGACGGTCTGGTGGTGGGCGATTATTACAAGGCCGGTCTTGCCGTCAACCAGACACTGGCGCGCGAAGACACCGCGCGCGCACTCGGGATCACTGCCACCCTAAACACTGAACACGGCGTGCTGTCGCTATCATTGGCCGGCAGACTCAAGACTTATCCCGAACAGCTGATCCTGACCCTGGCACACCCCACGCGTCAGGGCATGGATCAGATTCTGACCTTGCAACACACAGGAAGCGGCCACTATCGTGCAACGCTGCCCGCCATGCATGCCGGCAAGTGGCACGTCGAACTGGCCGACACCGCTTCAACCTGGCGGTTGTCTGGCGTGCTGCATACCCCGTTCAGCCAGCCCGTCACCATCACGTCGGATGCTGAAACCACCGTTCAACCACAGGGAGACTGAAATGGACGTCGTACTCAATCTGTTGTTTACCAGCCCGATAGGCCTGTTGAGCCTGTTCACCATTCTTTTCATCATCGGCATGGCAGTCTTTTTCTCGGTGTGGTTCAAGCGCAAAATGAACGACCCAGACGAATAATTTCCACCCTGATGAGGAGTTCGCCATGATGCAACGTCTGATCCACATTCTGTGGCCGTCCTTCCTCGTTGCCGGGGTGGCCGATATCGTCTTCACCACCTTGTTCGACCCTCTGGAAATCATGTACAACGGCGAGGCGCTGATCGAACACCGCATCGCCGCCTATACCATCGGGTTCTTTGTTTTCTGGATGCTGGGCATCGCCTCCAGCACCATGACCTGTTATTTCCAGCGTGGAGCGGATGAGATCAACCGCTGCCCGCTGCCACCCCGCAAGCGCCCGGAAGGGTGTCCGAAGCGGGGAGACGAAACAGACTGCAACTGCTGAGCGGACGGGTCCGCGCATCAAAGTGTTTCATTTTCCAACGCCTAGGAGAAATCCATGAGCTTCGCCAAATCCCTCAACAGTCTGTTCGCCCTCTTCCTTGCCCTGACCATCGCAGGCTGCGCATCGAATGGCGCTCCGGCACCGAGCCAGACGGGCATGCAGACCACCCTGTACGGTGTCGTCGAGCGCATCGAACCGACCACGATCTCCGATAACAAGCACCCCGGCCTAGGCGCCGTCGTCGGCGGGGTGGGCGGCGGATTGCTCGGCAGTCTTATCGGCGCGGGAACCGGACGCGACGTGGCCATCGCCGTGGGCGCCATCGGGGGTGCCGTGGCAGGTCATGAATACCAGAAAAAGCATGACACGGAACCAGGCTCGGACGTTACCGTTCGGCTGGACAGCGGCGTCCTCGTCGTCGTGACGCAACCTGTCAACCCCGATCTGAAAGTTGGCGACAGGGTCACGGTCCAGGGACAGGGAGAGAATGCCCGCGTCACCCGGGTCTGAGAGGGACACAGGTCCCGAACTGCAACGCGCCGCACTGCGGCGCGTTGTCATTTCTGGTGATCAGGCCGTCTTTGAATAACGCGGTTTATCCGTCGATGCCTGCTTGAGGTAACGGTCGAAGCACATTCCGATATTGCGCAGGAATAGCCGGCCGCTCGGGGTCACGCTGATCTTGCCGGCTTCCAGCTTGACCAGTCCGTCGTCAGCCAGCGGACGCAGGTCGGCGAGGGCGTCTGCGAAATAGTCGGCAAACCCGATGCCCCACTCGCTGCCAAATGCAGCGAAATCGAGCTCCAGGTCGCACATCACACGGGTGATGGCGTCACGCCGGATCTGGTCATCACGGGTAAGCTTCAGGCCACGCTCGACGGCAAAACCGGTCGCGGCCACACGCTCCTGGTAGCGTTTGAGATTCTTTTCGTTTTGCATGTAGACATCCGCCGTCTGGCTGATGCTCGACACGCCGAAGGCGAGGATGTCGCAGTCCTTATGCGTGGTGTAACCCTGAAAGTTGCGCCAAAGGGTCTTGTTCTGCTGCGCGCGCACCAGTTCGTCTTCCGGACGCGCGAAATGATCAAGACCGATGTTGACGTAGCCAGCCGCACCCAGCTTTTCATTCACCGTCTGCTGCAGGCCAAGGCGCGTCGCAGAGTCCGGCAGATCGGCCTCCTGAATCAGGTTCTTCTGGTGCTTTTTCAGCCATGGCACGTGCGCATAGGCAAACACCGCCAGGCGATCGGGTGCCCACACGGTTACGCGCTCCAGCGTCCGACTGAAACTCTGGATGGTCTGTTTCGGCAAGCCTACGATCAGGTCCAGATTGATGCTGGAAAAGCCCAGCTCGCGTGACCAGTCGAGCACCTGCTGGATCAGCAATTCCGACTGGATGCGGTTGACCGCCTTCTGAACCGCCGGATCCATGTCCTGCACACCGAACGACACGCGGTTGAAGCCGGATTCGCGCAAGGCTTCCAGGTGCTCGCGTGTCAACTCGCGCGGGTCGACCTCGCAGCTGATTTCGGCGTCGGGGGCCAGGGAGAAATACTGGCGCATCATCGCCATCAGACGACGGATGTCGTCCGGATGCAGATAGGTGGGCGTGCCGCCACCCCAGTGCAACTGATGCACCACACGGTTTACATCGACCAGTTGCGCGGTGCGGGCCATTTCCCGGTCGAGCATCGCCAGATAGGGTTGGGTTTTGCTGTAGTCGCGCGTCGCCACCATGTTGCAGCCGCAGTAGTAGCAAAGCGAATCACAGAACGGGATATGGGCGTAGAGTGACAGCCCCCGATCCGGCGACGCTTCAGCCAGCGCATCGACCCAGTCCGCTTCGCCAAAGCCGGTGTGGAAATACGGCGCAGTCGGGTACGACGTGTAACGGGGGCCAGGTACGCTGTACTTCTGCAGCAACTCCAGTGTCGACGACGACATCTTGCAGCCCTAAATATTATGGATATTTTTGTCTTTTATCACATGTCTGGCCTGAAATCCAGACCAACCCTCGCCACGGTGCCTGGCCCATTTTACGATAGCGTACGGGCTTGGCAATTCGTTGTTAAATCGACATCACGCGTGCCTGGGACTCCTGTTTCGTCCGAGTTGCCGCCGCTCATCGATTTTCGTCCGACAGCCCGCTTCGGCATGCTGTCTGCCATCGGTCTGTTGCCGTCCATGTGTTCGAATTGCAGCTGATGCCCGCGCTGCTTGGCCTGCAATTGCGCTAACCGCAGCAAGCGGCTACGGCACCGTGATTTTCAGTGCGCCAAATTCGTCGTTATACAAGCCCACCTCGTCTCCCGAGGCAAACTGCCAGCCTTCCATGTGGCCGAAATCGGTGCTGGATTTTGGATCGAGCTCGAGTTTGAAACGCTTGGCCATCGATAAAGTGGGGTTGCGGACACTGAGCACCACGGACAGATAACGATCGCTGGTGTTCTCGATTACGGCAACCAGCCCCTTGCCCAGAATGGATGAACGGAAGTTGATCACCACTGGCAAGGCGGGCAAGGCGATCGTCGTCGCCTGATAATCGGATTCCTTGTAGGCCAGTTGCGCCTTGAATTGTTCGATCTCGCGCAGGCTATCGGTCAGCTGATTGCGCGTTTCGACCAGATAGCCTTCTGCCTGCTGGCGGGTTTCGACTTCCTTGGACAACCGCCGCTTCACGTCACCCAGATCGACGTTCAGCATGAAGGCATATAGAACCAGCACGCAAATCAGCACCAGCTGCACAACGTTAAGACCGATCGAAACGATCAGTCCACGACGCTTCGTCTGAATGGAAGCAGGGGCAGGGACGCCGTTCTCCGTACTCATCCCGTGTTGCGCATCCCCGCGGCGATGGCGTTGATCGAGCGCTTCAGCGGCGTCAGCCAGGTGTCCTGCTCGGATTCCCACACGCTACCGCTGCGATAGCGCTTCAGCATGCGCACCTGGATGTGGTTGATGGGATCGATGTAGGGACGGCGGCGCGAAATCGACAGCGACAGCGACGGGTTCTCTTCCAGCAGTTCATCGATCTGTGCGACCTGCTTGACGCCTGCCACCGTGCTCCGGAACTCGTCCGCAATCGCACGGTAAACCGTCATGGTATTGGGGTGCTCGCACAGGCGCGCGTATTCCTCGGCAATTTCCATGTCGGCCTTGGTCAGCGCCATCTGCACGTTGGACAGCAGGCCACGGAAGAACGGCCACTCACGGTACATCTTCTGCAAACGCGCCATCCCATCCGGCTGGCTGTCGATGAAGCCTTTCAAGGCGCTGCCGATGCCATACCAGGCAGGCAGGGTGTGGCGCGACTGCGCCCAGCCGAATACCCACGGAATTGCCCGAATCGACCCCAGCGAACGGTCGGCCTTCTTGCGATGCGACGGGCGGCTGCCGATGTTGAGCAGGCCGATTTCGGTGACCGGGGTGCTCTCGTAGAAATAATCGATGAAGCCCGGCATCCCGATCAGCGCACGATAGGCTGTCTCACCCGCAGCAGCCATGTCGCGCATCCAGTCCAGATAGTTCTGCGGGTAACGCACCCCGCTGTGCGCCAGCGCAGTCGCGCTGGCCTTGAGCAGGCCGGTGACCCCCATGCCGATTTCATAGTTGGCGGTTTCGGGATTGCTGTACTTGTAGTACAGCATCTCGCCCTGCTCGGTGAACTTGATTTCGCCGTTCACGGTGCCGGGCGGCTGCGACAGGATCGCATCGTAGGTGGGGCCGCCGCCGCGTCCCACCGTGCCGCCGCGGCCGTGGAACAGACGGCATTCGACGCCGTGCTGCTGGGTCAGCGCGATGATGGAAAGCTGCGCCTGATAGAGATTCCAGTTCGATGCCAGAATGCCGCCGTCCTTGCACGAATCGGAATAGCCGAGCATGACTTCCTGGTGATTGCCATTGGCTGTGAGCAGCGCGCGGTATACCTTGTTCGACAGCAGCTGGTCGAGGATGGCCTCGCTGTGCTGCAGATCGTCCACCGTCTCGAACAGCGGCGCAACCAGGATGCGGCAGAACCATGCGCCGCCAGTATGGCCGCACAGGCCGACCAGCCGCGCCAGCAGCATCACTTCCATTACATGGGAGGCGCTGTGCGTCATCGAAATCACGTAGGCGCCGAACACCTCGTCGCCCACTTCGGCCTGCAACTTGGCCATGCGGTGGAACACGGCAAGCGCCTCGCGCGCCTCGTCGTCCAGCGCCCCATCGTTCACCGCAATCGGGTCGATATAACCAATCCAGGCGGCCAGACGCTGCAGGCGCTCATCTTCGTTCGCACCGGCATAGTCGAAATCGGGGTCGATCTGCTGCAGCACTGCAGCGACCGTGCGCGTATGCACAGTCGACTCCTGACGGATGTCGAGCTGCAACAAGTGGAAACCGAAACTCTCGACCAGCCGGATCAGCGCCTGCAGATCCTGCATGGCGACGATGCGGTCGCCGTGGCTGATCAGCGAATCCCGCAGCAGATACAGGTCGTCGAGGAATGCGGCGGCATTTTCATAAGCCAGGTGCGAGGTAAAGCTCGGCACATCGGCCAGGCACTGATGGACATAGGACAGGTTGGCATCCAGCCGCGCCAGCATGATCGCCGCCATGCGACGGTAGGGTTCGCGGCTGTAAATCTGCACCGCCGTGCCACGAAACACCTGTTCGCCGTAGTTCTGTTCATATTGCGCCAGGCGTTCCATGAAGGCGTCAGACGGCGTGCACCAGCCACTACTGTGTGTAAGAGTCTGCCGCAATTCCAGCACCCGTGCGCGATATTCGTCGAGCGCCGCCTGCATCTGCGTGTGCACCGTCCACTCGGTGACATCCGCAGTCACGAACGGGTTGCCGTCGCGGTCGCCGCCGATCCACGAACCGAAGCGGATAAAGCTCGGCAAACTGATGGGCGCAACGCCGTCGGCGTCCACCCCGTAATGCTTGCGCAAGGCCTTCTCGAAAAAGTAATACGCTTTGGGCACCGCCTCGAACAGGCTTTCCCGCACGTAGTACAGGCCATTGCGCACTTCGTCGCGCACTTCGAGCTTGGCGGTGCGCAATTCGTCGGTCCGCCACGACACCTGAATCTCGGCGGTCAACCTGGCTTCCAGTTCACGCTGATCGTTCACCCCCAGGTTGGGGCTGTAGAGTTCGTCGCAAATCAGGAACACCCGGCGCATGCCTTCCATCACCGCGCGGCGGCGCGCTTCGGTGGGGTGCGCGGTGAATACCGGCGCGTAATGCAAACGATCAACCATCTCCTGCAGCGTATTCACCGAGATGCCCTGCGCCTTGAGATCGGCCACGGTGCGGTCGAACGAGCCTTCCCACAGCGGCATGCCGTGCGACAGCATGCGGCGGCGGTTGCGGTGCGCAAAGCTTTCTTCCGCCACGTTGACCAGCTTGAAATAGCTGGAGAACGCGCGCACCACCAGTTCGACCTTGTCGGCCGGCATGGCGTCGATCATGGCCATCAGTTCAGTGCGCCGCTGCTGGTCTTCCTGCTGCTGCAGTTCGGCAAAGCCGCGACGCAGCGTTTCCACCGTCTCGAACACATCTTCGCCGGCGAACTGCCGCAACACCTGGCCGAGCAAGGTGCCCAGCAGCTTGACCTGCGCACGCAGGTGGTCATCCGTCAGGAGATTTTCGGGTGCATTCATGGCAGAGAATTTAGGCCCGGCACAGCGGGAATGAGTGCGACAAAGTCTTGCATTTTCTCATAGTCGGCACGCATCACCCAACCGCACGCCGCGCATTGCGGAAGATCCGCAGCCATGGGCCGGCGCCGGTCATGCCGAGCGGCTTCCACGATAGCTGCGCGGCACGGAACACGCGCTCCGGATGCGGCATCAGGATGCTGAAGCGTCCGTCAACCGTGGTGAAACCGGTGAGACCGCCCGCCGAGCCGTTGGGGTTAAGCGGATAGGTTTCGGTTGGCGCACCACGGTGATCGATATAGCGCAGCGTCGAAAGTGCCTGCACCGCATGTCCGGGATCTCGGAAAGCGGCCCGGCCTTCGCCGTGCGACACCACGATGGGCATCATCGAGCCCGCCATGTCGGCAAAGAAAATCGACGGCGAATTGAGCACTTCGACCAGTGCAAAGCGTGCCTCGAACTGTTCCGACAGGTTGCGCTCGAAACGCGGCCAGGCAGCGGCGCCTGGAATCAGATCATGCAACTGGCTCATCATCTGGCAACCGTTGCACACGCCCAGCGCAAAGGTATCGGCCCGCTCGAAAAACGCCGCAAACTGGTCGCGCGCGCGCGGGTTGAACAGGACCGACTTGGCCCAGCCCCCACCCGCACCGAGCACGTCACCGTAACTGAAGCCACCGCATGCGGCCAGTCCGGTGAAATCGCCCAGGCCCGCCCTCCCGGTGAGGATGTCGCTCATGTGCACGTCGACCGCCGCAAACCCGGCGGCGTCGAATGCCGCAGCCATCTCGACCTGGCCGTTGACGCCCTGCTCGCGCAGTATCGCCACCCGCGGGCGCTTGCCGGATGCAATGAAGGGCGCAGCGACGTCGGCCTGTGCATCGTAGCTCAGGGCATAGCGCAGCCCAGGATCGGCCGCATCGGCATGGCTCGCGAACTCCTGTTCGGCACACGCCGGGTTGTCACGCAGTTTCGCCATTTCGTAGCTGGTGCGCGCCCAGGCGCTTTGCAGGTCGGTGCGCGCCTCGTCCAGGATCAGCCTGCCCTCGCGCAGCACCCGCACGCGGTCGATGTCGTTGAGGTGGCCAATGACATGAAACGTCCCCCGCAGGCCGCTATCGATGAAGGCCTGCATCACCGCCGGAGTGTCGGACCGGCGGACCTGCAGCACTGCACCGGCTTCCTCGCTGAACAAGCCATTGAAAATTCTCGGGCTGTACCCGGCCTGCAGCAATTCCTCAGGCTCCGGCAAGCCCTCGTCCTCGA
>Ga0326726_10004431_pt1 | contig 12808 bp, 12 predicted proteins | sample MHFenrmetagenome_2_FD_207603 | JGI IMG/M metagenome (GOLD analysis project Ga0326726, IMG submission 207603) | Lab enriched peat soil microbial communities from Michigan Hollow, Ithaca, NY, United States - MHF15MN | ecosystem: Environmental > Terrestrial > Soil > Wetlands > Peat | place: USA...
GCGGGTAGAGCATGTGGTCGCTCTCTTTTGCCCGGGTACCGGAACTTCACAAAACGGAGCATCTCTTGTCCCCCCCTCCGGGGCATGCGTCTTGCAGCAATGATGAAGCAAGACGAATGGGGGGATTTGAACGATGGGATTTCTTGACGCCTTCCGACGGAAAAAACCTCGCAACGGCTTCAACAATGCGGTGGCCAGAGAGTGCTCTCAGCCCTGGTCAGGCGGAGACGGCATCGACATGAAGCACGCCGTCGTCATCCATGCCCGCAGCTGGCGCAGAGGGCTGCCGGCTGAATACGCCTACATTTCGAGCCTGCACGGGTTGAGAAGCCACGACTGGTTCGTCGAGTCGCAGGAAATCCGGCATACAGACGACCGCAGCTACGAAATCTGGATTATCAAGACGAGCGAGGGTGCCAAGCTGAGATACTATTTCGACGTCACGAGCTTCCAGGGGTAGACGGGGTTTTTCGCCCCACCCTCCCCAAAATGAATGCCAAAAGGCCGTCCCCCCGATGAGGACGGCCTTTTTTCTGTCATCCCGACAATCCCCGACGAACGCATCATCCGTCCTTGAGACCGGCCCGGCGCGGGGATGATCACGGTCGCCTGCTCACGTGGTGGGCCTTGAGAAAATCTTCGAGAACTTCGTAGGGGTAAGCACCGACAACAGCGTCACCGTCGATGAGGTACGTAGGCACTGCGGTAACACCGAGTTCTCGGGAGAGGGCCCAATCGGAGTCTACCGCCTCTTTGCAGCTACCGGTATCAAGGACCTTTTCGGCATCATTGCCGGGCAGCCCTGCGGATTGGGCGATATGGACCAGCTCCCCCACGTCGCCGATGTTTCTGAGATCGACAAAATAAGCCTTGTACACGGCCATGTGGAATTCATCCCCGCGCCCTTTTTGCTCCGCCCACTTGCCCAGTTCCTGGGCCAGGCGGCTGTTGTAGGTCATCTCCCGGTCGCTCCACGGCAAACCCAACTCACGGGCCGCATTCTTGAGCCGGAGCATCTGCCGGGGGATGTCGACAGATCGCCCGCGGAAGAGCTTCTCCAGCGAAAGCCCCTCCGGGGGCGTCTCGGGATGCAGAGGGAACACTCTCCAGCGGATGTCGATTTCGTAATCCTTGCGCAGGCGGTCAGTACGCACCGTACCGAAATAGCACCAGGGTCAGATGTAGTCGAAAAACACATCCAGGAATCGATTCGCGGCCACAGGACTCCCTTTCATACCCAACCGTTCAAGGTTTCCCCCACAGCTCCTTGAGCCGCTGGTCGCGGCCGCAGCCGTACCGGTAATATTTATACCGGATCGGGTTCTTCTGATAGTATTTCTGATGATACTCCTCGGCGGGGTAAAACATCATCGCGGCGACGATCTCCGTGTAGATGGGGCCGGGGAAGCGCTTCGACTGTTCGAGCGCCTTTTTCGATGCCTCGGCAAGCCGCTTCTGGTCCTCGCCGTGGTAGAAGATCGCCGAACGGTACTGGGAGCCCGAATCGCAGAACTGGCGGTCCTTCACCGTGGGATCGACGTTGCGCCAGAAGACGTCGAGCAGCTTCGAATAGCTGATGACGGCCGGGTCATAGGAGATCTCGATCGATTCGGCGTGACCTGTCGTTCCTGAAGAAACCTCTTCGTAGGTGGGGTTCAGCTTTTGACCTCCGGTGTACCCAGAGGTGACCGATCTGACGCCCGGGAGTTTGTCGAAGGCCGGCTCCATGCACCAGAAGCATCCCCCGGCAAAGGTCGCCTTCTCGAGGCCCGCGTCGGGAGCTGCCCCGGCGCCACCCTGTTCCGATGCGACCGAGATAAGCATGATCAACCCGACCGACAGGAAAACGATCATCAACTGCAATTTCATAGCGGCACCTCTCTTTTGTCCGACACGTTCGAATCGGCGGGCGTTCCTATTTTTTCTCAAAGAGCCTTAAATATTCCCCGTAGCCGTCTTTCACCAGGTCTTCTTTAGGGATAAACCGCAGGGCAGCCGAGTTCATACAGTACCTCAGTCCCGTGGGCGGGGGGCCGTCATCGAAGACATGCCCCAGGTGGGAATCGCCGTGCTTGCTCCTCACCTCGGTGCGGACCCCGAGAAACAGGCTCCTGTCCTCCTTGGTCACGATGTTTTCCGGCGCCAGGGGCTTCGTGAAGCTCGGCCAGCCCGTCTTCGAATCAAATTTGTCCAGGGAGCTGAACAGGGGCTCGCCGGAGACGATGTCGACGTAAATCCCTTCCCTCTTGTTGCTGTCGTACTCATTTCGAAACGGCGGCTCCGTCCCCTCCTTCTGGGTCACCTTGTACTGGAGGGGGGTCAGCATCTTCCTCAGCGTAGCGTCGTCGGGTTTCTTGAAGTTCTCCCAGGCCGCCTGGCCGGTTGTCGCCGGTGCGCTTTGGGTCTGTGCTTTCATAGTGCCTTTCTCCTGCATCTGGGTGATCGCCGCGTTCTGGAAGCCCAGCATGATGACGAGGATCACAGTGACTACGGCAAATCGTTTCATCAAACCACCCCCGGATGACCTTTTTTCAATCCTACGATATTCTAACACCGTATGATCTTGCAGGACATCAGCAAAAGGTTGATTTTCCATCTCGATAAACCTGATATCCATACGTTAAGGACTCGCTGTTCACCCGGTCCATCCTATCCCTGATAGGGATGTAAGGCATTTGCCCGGGTGCAATCAGTCTTTTCTTGATTGTCATTTTCCCGCAAAAAGCGAAAATGAAAATTGGAACGGCGTGAGATGAATCCGGATGCGCAGAACAGGATTCACAGCCCGTCGAAGTCTGTCGAGTGGTGTCTAATCCATTTTTCTATGTCTCTTCCTTCCTGGCACCTCGGTGCGAGGAATTTTGCTATCAGAAAAGGAGGTGTCAAGATGTCAGAACACAGATACTGTCATTGGATGCAGGGCCTTTTCATCGGCGCACTGGCCGGCGTGGTCGTCGGGATTCTCTGCGCTCCAAAAAGCGGAAAGGAAACCAGGGAAGAATTGTCGGTGAAGGCAAATGACCTTGCAGCGCAGCTCAAGGACGAATACGGGGCAGCCCTCGAGAAAAGCAAGACGGCTTATGACCGTCTGCTGGTCCGCCTCAAGGAATTGGAAACCAAGGCGGAAAAGAAAGCGAAGGACCTCAAGGGGACGTGAGTGCAAACTCCTGAAGAGGGAAGCGACGCGGGAACCGGCCTCATCGCCCTGCGTTATAAACAACATGTTGAAGGAGGATAGCGTTATGCCGAAAGCAAAAGAAGGAGACCTTTACGGCTGCGAGGAGTGCGGGATGGTGGTTTGCGTAGAAGACGCCTGTGGATGCAGCGCGTGCGAGTTGATTTGCTGTGACGCCCCGATGATGAAAAAGGCGGGTACCGCGAAGGCGGCAGGAAAAAAGAAAGCAGCCCCAAAGGCCAAAAAGGCGAAAGCGGCTGTCAAATCGAAGTCCGCCAGGAAATGAGCGAAGCCTCAACTGGAGAATCGCGCGCGAGCAGATTCAGACTGGGTTTTGATCTAAAAAGGGGTGGTTTATTCTGTTTTGACTCCCGTTTCTTCTCACCGTGCAAGAACGGCCGGGAGCCAATAACGGGGATTTGCGTTTGCTCACCGCATCACTTCAGGGTGATCGCTTTTGTCGGGCACATCTCCTGGCAGCAGAAGCATGAAATACAGGTGTCGGCATCGACCCTCGGGAGATCATCACTCATGGACAGGGCGGATACGGCACAGACGTCGAGGCAGGTCTCGCAGCTTGTACAGAGATCGGCATCGACCTGCGGCCTCAGGAGCGTCCGCGTGTGGATCATCTGCTGCATGGCTTCATTGCTCAGGGTCGCCTCGCCGCTCAGCGGGGGAAGCTTGAAGCCGGACAGCTTTTTCAATTCCCCGACCACATCGATTGAACCGATGTCGTAGTCCCCCAGCCCCGCCTCCTTGGCCTTCTGGAGAAAGGGCAGCCGGGCGGGATCGCACCCCATCATCGTGGCGATAACGGCGTCCATGGCCACGGCATTGTCGGATGCAAGGATGAGCCCGATCTCCCTGAGGTCGGGGGAAGCAGGGCCGTTGCCTTCCATACCGACAACGGCATCCACGATGAACAGGTCAGGAACGCGAAGCCGGAAGACGTCGACCAGCAATTCATGGAAGCGTTCTGCGGTACCCGCCGCCTTGTGCAGCTTCGCTTTCTGAGCGCCGGGCAGGAGGCCGTAGCTGTTTTTGATCGCCCCGCTGATGACGGTCAACCCGTGAGTCTTGAATTTCGGCAGGCTGATGATGATGTCGGCATCCATGGCCATTTTCGACACACTCACCGCGGGCATGAACTCGGGGTTGAAATCCAGCTTCACCGAGTCATTGCCGATGTTTTGATAGTGCCCGCCGGCCGCTTCCATCAGTCCTGTCTTCCGGAAACATTCCTCGTTGTCCCCGTATCCGAACAGGCCGGGGTTGTCGCCAACGACAAGAGAGGCGGGCTTCAGTGCCTCCACCTTCTCCACGACGGCGCGCAGAACAGCGGGGTGGGTCACGATCCCCTCTTTTGCTTCCGACGCCCGAAGTACATTGGGCTTGATCAATACTTTCCTGTTCCTCATCTGCAGCGGGAAAAGCTCAAATGCCCGGTCGATCGCCTGCCGCACAGTTTTATACGTGGCAGGGTGAATCATGAGTTTTGACATATCTTCTAACTCCACACGGTTTGTATCTTCAGGTTACCGTGCTCATCCGGGTCATCGGGGGCTTTACTTGAGGTTCAGCTTCATCCGGATCAGCCCGTCCGGGATCCTCTCAGGGATCATGCCCAGCCTGCCGCAGGCCTTCAGCATCTTCTTGTTGCCCGGCTGGACGTACCCGTAGAACTCCTCCAGCCCCTTTTCCTGCGCCACACCGATCACCATGTCCAGCATCTTGTAGGCAAGGCCCCTTCCCTGATAGTCATCGTGCACGATGACGGCAAACTCGCCCCTCTTGAAGTCCGGCTCGATGATCAGCCGCACCATCCCGATGAACCGCTTCTTCTCGTTTTGCTTGACCTCCGCGACGATCGCCATCTCCCGGTCGTAGTCGATGTTGCACATCCGGACGTGCATCTCGTGGGTGATGTTCCGGATGGTCTGGTAGAACCTCGCCCGGAGGGTCTCGTCGGACAGGGTGCTTAGCATCTCGTGCTGCAGCGGCTCGTCCTCGGGCCGGATCGGCCTCAGCAGGACTTCCGTGCCGTCGGGCAGGCGCCAGGGCACGATGAGCCTCGTCGGGTAGGGGCTGATGATGAGATGGGGATAGGGAACGCTGTAGACCGGGCAGCTGCGGTCAAGGATGATTCTCGCGCCCAGGGCGCAGGCCCTGCCGTTGCTGATGGCAAGCGGGTTGACGTCCATCTCCTGGATCTCGGGGAAATCGACGATCAAGTTCGAGAAGCTCACGAGGATCTGCTCGAGCTGGCCCAGATCCGCCGGCACCTTCCCCCTGTAGCCCCGGAGCATCTTGTAGACCTCGGTCTCTTCCATGAGCCTTCGGGCCAGCGTCTGGTTCAGCGGGGGCAGGCCGATGGAGAAGTCCCGGAAGATCTGCACGCCGATCCCCCCCATCCCGAAGAGGATCACCGTGCCGGAGTCCTTGTCCCTCTTCGCCCCGAGGATAAGCTCGTAGTCGATCATCTCGATCATCTTCTGGACCGTGATCCCCGTGATCGCGGACTGCGGCGAGAGCTTTCTGACCCGCTCCAGCAGCTTGAGGTATTCGTCCTTCAGCTCGGCTTCCGAACGGATGCCGGTGACGATGCCGCCCACATCGGGCCGGAACATGATGTCCGGGGAGTCAACCTTGAGGACAACGGGGTAACCGAACTCGTCGGCGGCCGCGGCGGCTTCGCCGACATCGAGGGTCGTGTGCGTCATGATCGTGGGGATCCCGTAGTTGACCAGGAACTTTCTCGACTCCTCCTCGTTGAGGACGAACGAGCCCTCGTTGCACACCCTGCGGATCATGGCCTTCAGGTGGTTCTTCGGGGGGCCCTCATCGACGCGAAGCTCCGACGGCGTTTCGTACTGAAGTTGCAGGTTCCGTTCGTAGTTCCACATGTAGAGGTACGTCCGAACGGCGTCTTCGGCCGTTTCGTAGGCGGGGATGCCGTTGCGGACCAGAATCTCCCTGCCCTCCCGCACTTCGTTGCCGCCCAGCCACGTGGTGATGATGTGTTTGCTGTTGTCCATGGCCACGGTACGGATCATCTCTGCCAGTTCCGGCGAGCGCGCTGCCTCCTGCGGTGTGAAGATGATCAGGACCCCATCCGTTCCGGGGTCGTCCATGCAGACCCGGATGACTTTCTCATACCGCCCCACGTCGGCATCCCGGAAGACATCAATGGGGTTTCCCCTCTTCCAGTAGGGCGGCATCACCGCGTCCAGGGCTTTCATGGTTTCGGCCGAGAATTCGGCAAGGGTTCCTCCCGAGCGGATGAGCCTGCTGGTGGCCATGATCCCGACCCCGCCCGCATTGGTGATGATGGCAAGCCTGGGACCTTTCGGGTGATTCTTGGAGCAGAGAACGCTCGCCAGGTTGAAGAGATCCTGCGGTTCCTTCACGCCGACGACGCCCACTCTCCTGAGAACGGCATCGTAGACCTCATCGGGTCCCGCCAGCATCCCCGTGTGGGAGAGTCCCCTCTGTGCGGGCGCAGCGAGATGCGGGGGCTTGAGCATGACGATGGGTTTGTTCCGGGCAAATCCGCGCGCGGCACTCGCGAATTTCTTCACATCCCCCATCGTATCCTCCATGTAGATCACGATGCTGCGCGTGTGCGGGTCATTGCCCAGGAAATCGATCATCTCCCCGAAATCCACATCCAGCGTCGAACCCAGAGAGACAAACATGCTGAAGCCGATATGAGCGCTCATCCCCCAGTCCAGCAGGGTCTTGCCGAAGGCCGCGCTCTGTGTGATAAAGGCAATCTTCCCCCCCTCCGGGATATCCTGCAGGAAAGACACGTTCAGCCCCAGGTTCGGCCGTATGTATCCGAGACAGTTGGGGCCCAGAATCCGCATCCCGTATCGCTTCCGTATCTCGGTGATCTGCGCCTCGAGCCGTTCCCGATCTGCGCCCATCTCGCGAAACCCCTGGGATATGATGACCAGTCCTCCGACCCCCGCTTTGCCGCATTCCTCGACGATCTGCGGTACCGTGGGCGCCGGCGTGGCGACGACGGCAAGATCGACTTGCCCGGGGACGTCGGCAATAGCCGCATGGCAAACCAGGCCCTGGATGGATTGACGATTCTTGTTCACCGCGAAAATCGTTCGCCCCTGTGAGGAAAGAAGGTTCTTGAGAAGAGCCGCGCCGATGGAACCTTCCTTCCCGGTCGCACCAATCAGTGCAATGGTGCGGGGATTGAACATTTTCATCATATCGCCCATGATCCGTCAGACTCCCTTAAACGTGTTACAGCGTGTTTTGCCTGCGCATCCCCAAGGGTATCCTGCCGGGGTGCCATTTTTCGTCATTTTCTCGATTTTAGCATTTTTTCTTCATCCATGCAGGAAAACCCGCAGGGTATTGGTCAGATGCACTCATCTCCGGGAGGATCCCGGGCAACGGGTCCGGATGAGACAGGTGCAGAGCGGGACAGCCCCGGTCTCCCACCCCCCCTTCCCTCCGCCGTAATCGACTCCGGAGAATTCCTCATGAGCAAAACACATTTCCTTCATTCCCATACGCTTTCCGGCACGGGGTTTGCTGCTTACCCCTTCGGGTTTCATCCCGGGAAAAGGAGGCACTTCCAGTTTAACTCTTCGATTTTCCTCCTGATTTACACTATCCGGCATCAGAGATTTTTGTATGAAATTCACTGCGCAAGTGATAAAAACTCCAAGATATGTAGCTATCATCGACGAATAGGGGCGGTCAATCATGGAAAAGGCAGTACTGGCGGCATCAAAAACCATCGAGGAGACAGGCGTCCGCAGAAACCTTCTCGAAGACCTGGCACTCAAGATCCTCTACCAGGTGGGTGAAATGTCACTCTATGAACTGGCGCGTCACATGGGGCTGGGTGTGGGCATCGCGGAGGAACTCTTCCAGCGCCTGCGAAAAGAACAACTCTTCCAGGTCACCGGAATCAACGGGGGCCTGCATCGTTTCACGACGACATCGGCGGGAAAAACGAGGGCCCTGGAATTGATGGCCCACAACCAATACGTCGGCCCCGCCCCGGTGTCTCTGGAAGACTACATCGGCCGCACTCATGCGCAGAGCGTGCGCGGCATTCAAATCACACCGGCGGACCTGAGCCGCGCGTTTGATGACCTGGTGCTCGACATCCGGGTCCTGAACCAGCTCGGCACCGCCATCGCGTCGGGACGCGCCCTCTTCCTCTACGGGCCGTCAGGGACGGGCAAGACCTCAATCGCCGAGACGCTCATGCGCCTTTTTGAAAACGACCCGATCTGGCTTCCCTACGCGGTGGAAGTGGACAGTCAGATTATCACGGTGTACGACGCCGTTGTGCACAAGCGTGTGGATCAGGCCCCATCCACGGAACAGGACTGCCGCTGGGTGCTGTGCCAGCGCCCGAGATTGATGGTAGGCGGCGAGCTGACCATTGAGATGCTCGACCTGCAGTACAACCCCAGCACCAAGTTCTATACCGGGCCGGTGCAGATGAAGGCCAACAACGGCCTGCTCGTCGTGGACGACTTCGGACGCCAGCGCGTCAGCCCCGAGGAACTGCTCAACCGCTGGGTGGTACCCCTGGACCGGCGGATCGACTTCCTCTCTCTTGCCGGGGGCAAGAAGATCCAGATCCCCTTCGATCTCCTCGTCGTCTTCGCCACCAACCTGGACCCTGCCAAAATGATGGACGAGGCATTCCTGCGCCGCATCCAGACCAAGATCAAGGTGGATTTTGTCACACCGGAACAGTTCCGCGAGATCTTCCGGCGCGTCTGTCTACAGTACAAGCTCGAGTATGACGCTTCCGTGTCAGATGAACTGATCCGCATGATCGGCTCAGACTACAGGGAGCCTCTGCGGGCCTGCTACCCGCGCGACATCGTTCAGCAGATCCTCTGGAAGTCGCAATACCTCCAGAAAAAGCCCCAGGTGGACCGCGTGGCAATAACCCAGGCCTGCCAGAATTACTTCCTGTCGCTTTAACTAACCCCGCGAGACAGGGTTGCAGACGCTGCTCCGCAGCAGTGATTCGTTGATTGGGTACTTGGTTGATTAGGGAATTGGGAACTGGGTATTGGGTATTGGAAAATCCGGAAGCCTGATGCCCTTTTCTCCGTTACTTCTTCCATAACACATGACACATAACACTGCTTCACTGGTCACTGCCTAACCGACCGGCGCCATCACCCGCTCTACCTTGACATATCGAAGATAATCGCAGAGCATCCCGATCTTATGGGCCTTCTTCGGGATATTTCCCCTCGGCCCGGTACGCAGGCGCTCTGCCCTCGTCCGTCCGCCGGCATCGGTAAACCGGATGAGGATTTCGCACTCCGGGTCATACGCGAGCACCATCTGCAGGATCTTCGGATCCGGCCACCCGCCGAACGGGTTGCAGGTGATCGCAGAGAGCTTTGCCCCCCCGGGGACGGCTTCATCGCGCTCGATTCCGATCACAACGCGGCCGTATTTCTTGAAGCTCTCGAATGCGACGGCGCCAAGCCCATCCCAGTTCAAGAGCTGATTTTTCACATGCTCCGGGAGCCCCGCCGCATCGAGCGGGCTGTGAGAGTAAAAGACCGACGTCATGGCCTCGAGCCGGTCTTTGATCTGCCTGACTTCAAAGGGCCATCGAAGAACGCAATCGGCCCCCCAGCGAAGCGCCTCCTCGCCGCGATCGGGCTCGACGAAGGAATCGTCGATGGCGATGATCGGAACGTTCCAGGCCGACCGGACAATTCGGATCATCCCCAGGGCCGAGGCGGGTCCGACGACGGCCTGCCTCAGGGGGCTGTACTCAATGCCCCGGAGAGACAGGAAGGCAAGGTCGATTCGTTCATTCCTGACGGTCGAGAAGATCTCGTGCGACGTGCGGGCCTCGTGCAGAATCAGCCGCCAGTGCTTTTCGGGAAAGATCTCTTCCAGACAAGCTCCAATATCCTGTTCTGCGGCGGCTGCGCCGCTCCCGATGAGAACGCTTACGGCAGGGCGAAGCAGTCGGTCCATTGGCGGGATGTCTTGAATCATCGGCTATTCGGCTCGCAGCGGGATAATGATGTTGCGCACCCTGCATCGCGACAGGGTCCGGGCGTCTTTCTCACCGCCCACAGGTTATCCATCGGCAAATCGCGTGAATTTCTTGAAGACAATTACCCGGGACCTCGCCCGCAGGCTCCATTCCCGAGCCCCCGCTGCAGTATAAGGAATAACCTAGCATTTTCCTAAATATCTACTAGCATTGCGTTTCCGTGGGAATTCGCGCATCCTAACCTTGAATTCACCCGGAACTTCCCTTTCCAGACCTCATTCTCGGCAAACCTCAGAAACGCAGCGGCTAGATCGGCGCACGTGCAAGCAACGGCTCAGGTCAAATACACGTTCGGTCTCCCACGGCAGGCTGGTAAACGAAAAAAGACGAACCGGACCAAAACGAGATCCCTGGGCGATCAGAGGGGCTTTTCATGAAAGGAGGGCTTTTTATGAAAAAGAAAGCAGTTAAAGAATTGGCTCCCGGCGGGAGCGGGAAAGCTCAGAAAGGAAAGTCGGTGTTACGGGAGGGTCCTCATGAATCGGCCCATCTGCTGCACAGCATCATCCAGGGCTTCTCCATCCCCGCCTTCGTTCTCGGCAAAGACCACAAGATCATTTACTGGAACCGGGCCCTGGAGCGGCTGAGCAAAATCCCGATGAAAGAGGTGGTCGGGACCAAGCAGCAGTGGCGGGCCTTCTATGCCGAGGCCAGGCCCTGCATGGCAGACCTCCTGATCGACGGGATCGAGGACAGGATCCCGAAATGGTATGCCGGCAAATACCGCGCATCAGACCTCCTGGAAGAGGCGTACGAAGCCACCGACTTCTTCCCCGCCCTGGGCGAGAAAGGGGTCTGGCTTCGCTTTACGGCTGCCGCGATCCGGGATGCCCGCGGTACGCTCATCGGCGCCATCGAGACCCTGGAGGATATCACGGAGCGCATGACCGCCGAACTTTCTCAGCGGGAAAGCGAGCAGCAGCTCTTCAGCGTCATCGAGGGTTCGCCCATCCCGACCTTCGTGATCGGGCTCGACCACAAGGTGATGTACTGGAACCGCGCCCTCGAGAAATTGAGCAGGATCCCGGCAAAGGAAATGATGGGGACCAACCGGCACTGGCGCGCCTTTTATGCGAACGAAAGGCCCTGCATGTCCGATCTGCTTGTCGACCAGACCCTGGAGACCATCCCGGAGTGGTACGGCGGGGTAGCCAAGTCGAAGCTGCTGGAAGACACCTACGAAGCGGAAGGGTTCTTCCCCGACCTGGGCGAAAGCGGGCGCTGGCTGCGGTTCACCGTCTCCCCCATTCGAAGTTCGAGGGGGGCGCTCGTCGGCGCGATCGAGACCCTGGAAGACATTTCCGATCGCAAATCAACGGAACAGAAACTCACAGAAAGCGAGAGAAGGCTCTCCAGTATCATCCAGGGCTTCTCCATTCCCGCCTTTGTCATCGGGAAGGACCACACAATCATCTACTGGAACCGCGCCCTGGAAAAACTGAGCAAGCTGAAAGCCAAGGACATCATCGGGACCAATCAGCAGTGGAAGGCCTTCTACGCGACGCAGAGGCCCTGCATGGCCGATCTCCTCGTGGACAGTGCAGTGGAGAAAGTTTCCAAGTGGTATTCGGGAAAATATCGAAAATCCGATCTCATCGACGAGGCTTACGAGGCAACGGATTTCTTTCCCGATCTGGGGGAAAGCGGGCGATGGCTCCGGTTCACGGCCGCTGTCATCCGGGATTCACAGGGAGAACTCGTTGGAGCCGTCGAAACGCTGGAAGACATCACCGAACAGAAGCTGGCGGAAGACAGCCTGAAGAAGCGTGCCGACCGCAAGGGCAAGTGACCGTCAGAGCCGTCCTTGCGGCACGCCGGCAGATCGGTTGACCGGGATCCCCATTATGTCTGATAGGAAGGAGGTCAGGCCATGACAACTCATGCAACAAAGCTGATCGAGACCATCGAGTATAAAGCCCAGGCCATCGCCGAGCAGTGGTATAAAAATGTGAAAATGAACCCCAAGACGCCGGTCTTTCACACGATGCCCCAGAACAAGGCCATGGAGCTGGCGCTGAATTTCTACAGCAACTTCCGGAAACTCTTCGACACGGACAAGCCGTTCGAGGAGGCGCATGTCCTTTTCTCCAAGTACGCCGAGGAGTGCTACGATGAGCGAATCCCGCTTCCCCAGGCCGTCTACTCGCTCATCCTGATGAGACGTCACATGTGGCTGTTTGCCGAGTACCAGGCTGTATTCGAATCGGCGATCGAACAGCGCCATGCCCTCGAGAGCCAGAGCCGCATGATCCTCATGTTCGATTATGCCGAGTACGTGGTCGTCCTGACGTATGACGAGCTGATCCGGACGGAAGTCGAGGACAAGTTCAAATCGCTGAAGATCAAGAGCCCCTTCTTCGTGCTGTGGCCGGGCGGCCAGAAGGAAAAGGCAAAATAGAAAAAGAGCGGCAGGCGGTGAAAGGCCGCCCCCCCCCGAGGAGGACGCCCTTTCGCCGTTCTGTGCTGCATTACTTTACTGCGGCTTTTTTCAACGTCACAATCGCCGTCTGGTTGTCGCTTGTGGCCATGACCACCCGGACGGGGGATTTCTC
>Ga0326726_10004432_pt1 | contig 12806 bp, 8 predicted proteins | sample MHFenrmetagenome_2_FD_207603 | JGI IMG/M metagenome (GOLD analysis project Ga0326726, IMG submission 207603) | Lab enriched peat soil microbial communities from Michigan Hollow, Ithaca, NY, United States - MHF15MN | ecosystem: Environmental > Terrestrial > Soil > Wetlands > Peat | place: USA...
GGCGCGTGCCGCGCTTTTTACCCAAGCCGAGGCCCCGGAACGCCTAGGCCCGCTGGCCCCACGCGTCGACATGCAGGCGCTCCGTCGATCATTTCCGTCTCTGGCCTGAGATCGCGGCTTCCCCGTATTCCAGGGACAGTGTCCCGGTCAGCTTATCCTCGGCCACGATGGCCGAAAAATCGATGATCATATTGTTGCCGACGGTCACGTGGAATTTCACCGTATGGTCTTCAAAGGTGAGGTCGGCCATCTCGGAGGTCCCCGAGGACCCCGTGTATTTGCCGGCCAGCTTGCCGTCCTTCATGGTGAATTCGAAGACGAACTCGCGGTCGCCGTCCACCATCTTGACGTCCCACGTCCCCAGCAGCGGGTCCAGCTTCTGAGCTTGGGCGGCCCCGGCCGTTGAAAGGGTGACGACGAAAAGGGCCGCCATGACGACGGCCGCCAAATCGCGCAGCTTCACAGGCATGGGTATTCCTCCTCGATCAGAGTGCCGGCCCTCGTCATCTCCGGCCATGGTCCGAAGAGGATTTGGGCGGGGCGCCCTGGACATAGGGCGTCCGGGCCAGGCAGACCCAGGCCTCCGCGCGGCGCCCACAGTCGGCACCCCCTCCATCCTAGCATACCTGTGCCGAAGACGGCTCTTGGACCCTGACTTTCAGCCAGGCAGGCCCAGGGGTCCCTGTTCTGAAATCCGATCCTGGTTCTGCTATACTGCCCTTCTTTAAAACGGCCCTTAGGATGAGAATGAAGATCGTTTTTGCCGTCCTCTTGTTGTTGATGCTTGCCGGGTTCTCTTTCCCGGAGGGGAACGGCACCGCTCAAAAAGCGTTTCCTGTGGGGAAGGGGCCGGTCATCGACGGAGACCTCCAGGATGAAGTCTGGCAGCATGTGCCCGCCTTCACCGAATTCAGAATGGTCTTCCCCAACCCTGGAATGGAACCGACCGAAAGGACTGAACTCCGCATTATCTTCGATGCCAACGCCCTCTATATCGGCGTCAGTTGCTTTGACAGCGCACCGCTGAAAATATCCGGCAATTCTATGGTCCATGACGGCCAAGGCGAAGGGAAAGCCGACGACGTCATCAGAGTTCTCCTCGATCCCTTTCAGGATAAGCGGAACGCCTACGTTTTCATGGTCAATCCCCGGGGCGGCCGGAGCGAAGGCTTGGCTTCGGGCGAATCGGCCAACCTCAGCTGGGATGGCATCTGGGACGCCAGGAGCCGGATCCGGCCCGATGGCTGGAGCGTTGAAATGAGGATCCCGTTCAAGACGATCGCGTTCAAGCCGAGCCTGGCCTCCTGGGGGATCAACGTCGAGCGGTACATCGCCAGAAAGCAAGAGACAGACCGGCTTTCCGGCACGACTAGAAACAGCTTTTTCTATAACCCCATGGAAGCGGCCGTGCTCGAGGGGATCGGGGGAGTCAAACAGGGCCTGGGCCTGACCTTCCGGCCTTACGGCATCGTCCGGGACAGCAAAGATGACGGTGAAGGGACGGCGGCGGCTTGGAAGATGGACGGAGGGTTCGACCTTTACAAGAATTTTACCCCGAATTTCACGGGCGCCGTGAGCTACAACACGGATTTCGCTGAGACGGAAGTGGACGACCGGCGCATCAATCTGACCCGTTTTCCCCTCTATTTCCCCGAGAAACACACCTTCTTCTTGGAAGGCTCCGACATCTTCAATTTTGGCGGCGGTGGAGAGAATTTCTATCCCTTTTTCAGCCGACGCATCGGTCTGTATGGAGAGAGCCAGATTCCCGTCGCGTTCGGCACGAAATTCTTCGGCAAGCTGGGGAATACGAACCTCTCGGTCCTAGACGTCCAGACGCGGGCATTTTCCGATGAAGGCCTCTCTCTCAACCTGCCCTCCGGTAATCTCTTCGCCGCCCGCGTCTCTCAGAATGTCCTTGCCGAGAGCAAAGTGGGAGCCATCTTTACGAACGGCAGCCCCACGGGCGAAAAAAATACTTTGGCCGGCTTCGATCTGACCTATAAGACGTCAAGGTTCCTGGGCCACCAGAATTTCCTGGCCGGCGGCTGGTATGTCTACAACTGGAATACTCTCCCGAGCGGGAAGCACCAGGCCTATGGCCTCAGGCTCGACTTCCCGAACGACTTGTGGGATGTCCGCGGCAGCTATTCTTATTATGGAGATGCTCTCAACCCCGGCGTCGGCTTCCTGGAGCGGGGCAATGTCCAGTCCCTCGACTTGGGGATGGCCTATCAGCCGCGCCCGGAAAAGGGGAGCCTCATCGGGAATCTGGTCCGGCAATTCTTCTTTGAGCTGGAGGGGGAATTCTTCTGGGACCTTCAGGGGAAGCTCGAAACACTCCAGATCTTCACCGCCCCTCTCAACCTGAGGACCGAGAGCGGGGAGCATATCGAATTCAATATTATTCCCAACCGCGATGTCCTGCCCTATGACTTCGAGATCGCGCCGGGCGTGGTCATTCCCCAAGGCCCCTACGATTTCCTGAGCTACCGGGCAGAGCTCAATTCAGCCACCTTCCGCTCCTGGACGATCGATGGGAGCTGGCGCTTTGGCCAATTCTATTCCGGCCATTATGATGATGTGACGGTCGGGCTGGGATTCAAGTTCAAGGGATCTGTTAACCTGGCCTTCGACGCGGAGCTCGTCCGGGGGCGCCTGCCGCAAGGTCGCTTCAAGGAGAATATCTACCAGCTCAAAGCGGACGTTTTCTTTTCGCCGGACCTCGGACTGATGAACTATGTCCAATACGATGACGTCTCGAAGACCCTCGGCGCCAACATCCGCTTTCGATGGCAGCTCGCGCCGGGCAATGAGATCTACCTCGTCTATACGAAGAACTGGGAGCGGCGCTGGGATCCCGTCAGTCGCTTCGTTCCGCTGGGGGAACGCGGCGTTTTCAAGATCACGCTGAGCATTAGACCCTAGGAAGAGCCCGACCGTCGCCTCCGAAGCCGCGCCAGGCCGGCCGGGATGACGAGGTCGAACGGATCGCGACGTCAAAAAATGATTTGAACGGGCGTCAGGCGGTCCGTCGTCGTGCCGTCGCCGAGCTGGTAATCGTAATTGTGGCCCCAGGCCCAGACCGTTCCGTCGGCGATGATCGCGACCGTATGAAAAAAGCTCGCTCCGACGGTGACGGCGGACGAGATCCCCAGGACCGGGACCGCGATCGGACGGTCCGTGTTCGTGCCGTCGCCGAGCTGACCGAAATAATTGTAGCCGCAAGCCTGGAGCGTCCCCCCGTCGATCAACGCGATCGTGTGATGGGAGCCCGCGGCCGCGGCCACGACGGACGCCAGACCGAGGGCCGCGGCCGGAGTCGGGAAGACCATCGGCCGGTCTCCGATGCCGAGCTCGCCATAGGTGCCGCTGCCCCAGGACCAGAGTGTCCCGTCGTTCCGGACCGCGGCCGAATGATAGCCGCTGGCGGTGATCGAGACGATCCCCGAAAGACCGGGCACCTGCACCGGGGTCAGATGCGACGTCGTGGTCCCGTCGCCGAGAGCTCCATAGAGGTTGAGCCCCCAGGCCCAGACCGTTCCGCCGCCTACGAGCGCAAGGCCATGGACCTCGCCGGCCGCGATCGCCGCGATGCCCGATAAACCCTGTACTTGAACCGGCGAGCTTCGGTCGGTCTTTGTCCCGTCGCCGAGCTGGCCTTCGTTATTCCGCCCCCAGGCCCAGACCGTGCCGTCGCTTTTCAGCGCGAACGTGAAGTCCTCGCCGGCGGCGACGGCCGTCAACCCGGAGATCCCGGCGACCTGAACCGGCGCCAGGCGCTGCGTCGTCGTGGCATCGCCAAGCTGGCCGTACATGTTCCGGCCCCAAGCCCAGGCGGTGCCGTCGCTCTTCAGCGCGACCGAGTGATAATAGCCCGCGGCGACCGCGACGACGCCCGACAGTCCGGAGATCTGGGCCGGCGTAGGGCTGGGGTTCGTCGTCCCATTGCCGATCTGGCCTTCATAGTTCCCACCCCACGTCCACACCGTTCCGTCGGCCTTGGCCAGGATCGTATGGAAAACGCCCGCGGAGATGCCGACCCGGCCGTAGTCCCCGGCGGTCACGGAGGAGGTTGTCCACCCAGCCCGGTAGGCCACGGCCTTGAGCGTCAGGGACGCCGCGACGTGAACGGGGCCCGTATAAACGTTCCCGACAGTGTCGGTGGGGGTCGAGCCGTCCGTGGTATACCGGATGGACGCCCCGGGGGTCGTCGTCGTGACGGCGATGTCCTTGGCCGATGCGTACAGCCCGGGCTCGACGCTGAACGCCGGGGCCATGACGGTCAGCCCGATCGAATATTCGCCGGACGCGACCGTCGAGGTGGTCCATCCGGTCCGGTAGGCGACGGCCTTGAGCGTAACCGATTGGGACAGATGCACCGGAGCCGTGTAGACTGTCCCGCCGGTCTCGGTGGGGGTCGACCCGTCGGTCGTATAGCGGATGGTCGCGCCCGGCGTCGCTGTGGTCATGGCGACGTCCTGCTCGGAGGAGTATGTTCCGGGGACCGGGCTGAAGGTCGGGGCCGCGACCTGAAACCCGATCGTGTAGGCACCGGATGTGACCGCCGACGTCCTCCAGCCGGCCCGGTAGGCGACGGCCTTGAGGGTCAAGGAGGCCGAGATGTGGACCGGCGCCGTATAGACCGTACCGGCCGTATCCGTCGGCACCGACCCGTCCGTCGTATAGCGAATCGCCGCTCCCGGCGTCGGCGTCGAGATGGCGATATCCTGCGGGTCCGCGTACGTTCCCGGGACCGGACTGAACGACGGGGCGGTCACCAAGGGCCCGATGGCGTATTGGCCCGACGTCACGAGCGAGGTCGTCCAGCCGGCCCGATAGGCGACGGCTTTGAGGGTCAACGACTCGGCGGCGTGGACCGGGGCCGAATACAACGTGCCGGCCGTATCGCTCGGCGTCGTGCCGTCGGTCGTGTAGCGGATCGTCGCTCCGGGCGTCGTGGTCGAGATGACGATATCCTGAGGGTCATCGTAGGCCCCGGGAGCCGGGCTGAACGCAGGGGCGGCGACCAGGGGCGCGATCGTATACTGGGCGGACGCGACCGGTGAGGTCGTCCAGCCGGACCGGAAGGCGATGGCGACGAGGGTCATCGAGTCTGCGATGCGGACCGGGGCCGAATAGACGGTCCCGCTCGCGGTCGTCGGCGTCGAACCGTCGGTCGTGTAACGGATCGTCGCGGCCGATGTCGTCGTCGTGATGGTGATGTCCAGGGTCGAGGAGTAGGTCCCGGCCCCGGGATTGAATTGCGGCGTCGCGACCGTGCCCGTCGCCGGCTCATTGTTTGCGGTCCCGCAGCCGAAGACGAAGACGAGCAGCGGGATCGCCCAAAGAACGGAGTGGACGCTTCTGCGTTTCATTTTCCCCTCGCGCTCATCATAGGCCCCTCCGGAGACCTCTGTCAACGCGCCGCCCCGGGCCCGTCGAAAAGGCAATGAGTCCCGAAGCGCGGCGGGACGTCCGGGCGGCTCAGTATGCTTCCATCTCCGCTTTGAGATCGGCGATCAGCTCCTTGACCGTAACGATCTTGTTCAACCGATAGGCGTTCTGCCCGCAGAAGACGAGCCCCTTCTCCATGTCGCCCTGGTAAGCGCTCGACAGGGCCTTGGCGATGCAGTAGCGAGCTTCCGCGATGTTGCAGGTCGTCAGACAACGGTAGGGGCAACTGAGCCGGTCCGCGGTATCGTTCTCGACGCTCCGCAGGAATTGATTATGGATGGCCCGTCCCGGAAGCCCGACCGGGCTCTGGATGAGGACGATATCGTCCTCTTTGGCATCGAGATAAGCCTGTTTGAATTCCGGAGCGACCTCGCATTCCTCGGTGCAGACGAAACGCGTGGCCATCTGGACGCCCGCGGCGCCCGCCTGGAGCATCCGGGCGATGTCCGCCCCGGTGAAGATGCCGCCCCCGGCGATCACCGGGATCTTCCGCCCGAACTTCTCCTCGAACGGTTTGACGGCCGCAAGGACTTCCGGGAGGAGAGCGTCGAGGGAGTATTTCTCGGGCTGCCGCAGCTGTTCGAACGAAAACCCCAAGTGCCCGCCCGCCAGGGGCCCTTCGAGAATGACCGCGTCGGCCGTTCTCGCATAGCGCTTGTCCCAGGTCCTGAGAATGAGGTCCGCGGCCCGGCCGGAGCTGACGATGGGCAGGATCTTGACCGTCGCGTCATCGACCATCTCGGGCAGCTTGAGGGGCAGGGATGCGCCCGAAACGATGAGCTTGATCCCCTCCCGGACCGACGTCTGGACCAGGTCCCGGGCGTTGCTCAGTACCCCCATGATATTGACGGCGATGGGCCCGTCGGTCAGGCTCTTGGCCCGCCGGATCTCATAGACCAGCGCGTCGCGGGAGACCTTCTCGAAATCGGTCTTGGACTTTTCGATATCGCCCAATCCGACGGACGCGATGGTGCCGATGCCGCCCTCGTTGGCCACGGCCGCGGCCAGGCGGGCCAAGGAGACCCGGACGCCCATGCCGCCCTGAATGAGAGGGAAGGGTACGTGGATATCGCCAATGTCTAAAGAAGGGATCTTCATGTCACTAGAATACCCTCTTGCGGCCGGATATCAAGTGATTGATTCTCGCCCGGGATGATCTCCTTGGGCCCCGGATCCTGTTCAGGCTATAGGTCGTCGAGGCCTTCGAGGATCTTGCGGAACTTGGCCGTCTTTTCCTGGACGCTCAAGTCATCCACGAGCGGCAGGATGACGTCATGAAGGTCCTTGTCGAGGGCGTTATCGAGCCACTCGACGGCGGTGGCGACCGAATTCTTGGCGCCGGTCGTGATGTTCTGATAGGCCCGGCGGATGTCCGCCTGGGGATAATAGAGGCCCAGCAGTCTGAAGATATTGCCGAACGTGATCTCGAGACCTTTGACCAGCTCCGGCCGGCTCCCCGCATCGTCCGAGCCCGTTCCTTGTTCCTGCAGCTCGATGAAGTCGCGGCAGAACTTCTCGATGAGGGCGAAGGTCTTCCTTCGGGCCGCGGCCTCCGACAAGGGGATGTCCCCGTGTTCCGTGCGGAGCCGGTCCAGGACGTCGATGATTTCCTTGTCGAGCTCGCCCGTGCCGTACTCCAGCTCCTCCGTCAGCGACCGGACGGCCCGCCGCGTGCCGATCCGTCCGAGGACCTCGGCCGCCGCCAGGCGCTCGCCGAATCCCGCGGCGCGGTCGAGAAGCCGTCTCTCGAGCGAGCCCACCGCCTTGTCGCCGTAGCCGCGCAACGCCGCCGCGGCGTCCTCGAAGTTGGCGGGAATCCCGAGCTTCCGGATGATGGCCGGGATATCGTCGTCATTCCTGAGCCTGGCCGCGCTTTTCAGGGCAAAGCCGGCGACCCCCGGCCTTTCGTCGTCAATGAGCCGGGTGAGATGCCCGGCCAGGAGGGAATCGGGGCCCATCAGCCCGATGGCCTTGGCCAATTCCATCCTCTCGACCTCGGCCCCCGGTCTTTGCCCCAGGACTTTGTCGGCATAGGACCTCATCACCCGCTGGTAGGCGTCCGACGACAGGATGATGGGGATCTCGGTCCTGATAACGTCGTCGGGAAGCTCGTCGAGGGCCTCCGGGAACAGGGCCGCCGCCCCCTCTTCGAGCCGGTCGCTGAGGGCCTTGGCCCGGACCTCCTCGGCCTTGGAGGCGATGACCTTTTTGAGATCGGGGCTGAGCTTGTTTTGGGCCAGGAGGTCGAAAAGATGAAGAGCATAGAGGACCGAGCTGTAGCTCTGGCTGTCCACCGTGTCGAAGACCAGCTTGGCGTATTCGACGTCGACATTTTCGGACAACCTGAGCTCGGCCGGGTCCCACAGCGGCTGGATGTTCTCTTTGAGGGCGGCGAGATACTCTTTCCCGACCTTGAGCCCGATCAGGATCCAGGGGATGAGCAAGGCGATGACGACCCAGCTGAGATACCGGGCCAGCTGAGGGTCGAATCGGGGAGTGAGCCCCTCGACCTTCTTGTTCAGGAGGAAGGCGAAGGCCAGAAGGACGACGGCTCCGGCCACTTTGGCGAACTGGCTGACGAACATCTCGATGAAGGCCTTGGCCCTGTGCCGGAGAGGCGCGGGGATGGGAATGTACATGATCTCCCGGAAGGGGTGGTTCACGGAGAACGCCAGGCCTTCGTCCATGCCCCTGATGAAGATCCCGGACGCGAGGCCGAACGGCGTCAGGAGCACGGCGACCGAGCTCGCCAGGAGAACGGCCGGCGTCAGGAGCAGCGTGCGCGGCGCGGTCAGCTTTCTCAGGAAGTAGCCGGCCATCAGGACGTTCAGGAAGAACGCGAAGACGGTCAGGGCCGCCTCGAAGAAGCCGAAGAAGGCCTGCAGAGTCTCCTGGCTTCGGTAATGGCCGTAAGCGGCCGAGAGGAACTGGAATTCGATGCAGGTCGAAACGACGATCCCGAGGGCGACGATCGCCGCGATAAGGACGAGGAACCTGTCTTTCCTGACGGACCGGAGGCTCTCGAGAACTCCGGTCCCTCGTTCCTTGGGCGGCTCTTGGCCCGCTTTGCGGGCCTCGGCCGGGCGGGGCTCCTGAAGCCTGAAGATGGCGTTGACGACTCCCACGCAACCGAACAGCATGACGCAAGCCAGCGGCAACAGGAAGCCGCCCCAGCGGCCCTTGGATAGGAGCATGACCAGCAGACCGCCCAGGACGCTGCCCAAGAGGCCGCCGCTGTTGAGGAAGACGATCAGGCGCTTGGCCTGCCTGGGGTTATAGACCTCGTTGACCGTCATCCAGAAGCCGGTGATGAGGACGATGATCAGGACGCTGGCCCAGACCCAAAAGAAATAGGTCAGGAAGACGCTGCGGCTCCCAAATCCGGTCTGCATGACCCATTGGAGCAGAAACCCCGACACGGCGAAGAACAGCAGACTGGGGATGATCAGAGCCCGCAGGGATGTCCGGACCTTGATCCGGGAATACGCTGTAACGACCAGGCCCGTTGCGACGACGGCGAGGAGATAGACGACGGGCAGCCACCCGACGCCCTCCTTGACAAGGAAGTTGCTTGTGCGGAGGGCGTTGATGATGGTGTACGGCGCGGCGATGAGGAAGAAATAGGAGAAGATCAGGACGGCGAGCTTCTTTTCGCCGGGCTTGATCTGGACCACCCGGCCAATGACCTTGGCCGGCCGGCTCGTCCCCATGCCGAATTCCCCCTTCGGGCACGCTTGGGCCAACACTAACAAGAAAGGAGAGTCGAGTCAACACGGGGAGTGGGCCGTCTTCGGCTTGACATCGCCGCGGGCCAAACCGATAATCAGGCTGTCCAGCGGGGCGAGGAAATGGAGAGGGGATCGCGGTTAGAGTGGCCGTCTCCCGTCATCAGGAAGCCGGTAAAGGCTGACTCGGTCGCAGAATGTGAACTTAGTAAAGGGGTAAAAGCATGAAAACCCTGAGATGGCTCATTCTGGCGCTAGCGGCGATGTCGCTGCTTTCTTGCGTTTGGTCCCTTCTGCCGCTGTTCGAGGACCGCTACCTCGTCTCCGAACCCGGTCTCATCGGCACTTGGAAGGAGGATGGCGGCGAGGATACATGGACATTCGAAGCCGGCGAGGGCAAGGCCTATCAGCTCACCCAGCGGCAGGCCGAGTACGACCTGAACCTCGGCCAGAAAACCGAGAAGCGCCCGGGCGACACGGCGGTCTTTCAAGTCAGGATTGGCCGGCTCGGAGCCGTGCTTTTCCTAGATTTCTATCCTGCTGATAACGAGAGATCCATGCCGCACAACGATTGGCTCAACGCGCATCTGATCCCGGCCCACACGTTGGCGCGCGTCTGGCTGGCGAAAGACTCGCTCAAGCTCGTTTTTCTCAATGAGGACTGGGTCTCCAAAGCGATTGAGGACAGCCGGATCACCTTGGCCCATGTCAAGACCGAAGGCGGGTACGTCCTCACGGCGCCGACCGCGGAGCTCCAGGCGTTCATCCTTAAATATGCCGACGACCCCAAAGCCTTTCCGACAGGCTCGCGTACGGACGAAGGCGCCTTGGAGCTGATACGGGCGAGATAGGTGAAAGCCATCGGCCAGGCTTTTTACGCCAGGGCTACGAGCGTCGTCGCCCGCGACCTCCTCGGGAAAGTCCTGGTGCGCCGGACCAAGGGGCAAACCCTTTCGGGCCGGATCGTCGAAACAGAGGCCTATACGTCCGATGACCCGGCCAGCCACGCCTTTCGCGGACGCACGGACAGGAACAGGGCCCTTTTCGGCGAAGTCGGCCGCGCTTATATCTATCAGACCCACGGCCTGAATTTCTGCCTGAATGTCGTCGCCAAACGGGGCAAGCCCGCAGGGGGAGTCCTCATCAGAGCCATCGAACCGCTCGAGGGGGTCGATTGGATGCGGAGAGCGCGAAAGCAAGCGGCCGCGCGGCGTCTGGCGCGCGGCCCCGGCAACCTGACCCGGGCGATGAGGATCGACATGCGCCTCTACGGAACGGACCTTACCAAGGGGGGGCCGCTCTTTATCGCCGACGATGGCGGGGCCAAACCGAAAGTCCGCCGGACGGTGAGGGTCGGCGTGACCGCCGCCCACGACAAGCGCTGGCGCTTCGTCGTCGACGGCAGCCCCTTTATCACGAAGCCGGGCCTCGCATGACCGCCGCGCCTCCAGGGCCGGGAGATGCGGGTTCTTTACGTTTCTTGCCGATTCCATTACAAGTTCGGCCCCGGCTGCCCTGCCTCAGACTCCTTCTCCCCTTGTATTCGGAGCGGGGGGTTGGCATCAGGCTTGCAGGGTCTAACCGATAGAGGGACGCCATAATGACCAAGATCATGCGTGCCGCTGCTTCTCTGACCGTCCTGACTTTCCTTGCCCTTCCTATGACGGGCGCCGAGGACGAGGCGCTGCGGGAAGCCTGGAACAAGATCCCCGCCGCAGAGCGCCATTTTCAAAATGGCTTGTCGGCCTTCAACGCGGGGCGAACCGAAGCCGCGAGGACGGAATTCGAGAAATGCCTCCGGGAAATGCCGCGGCACGCCTTCGCCCATTACTACCTGGCCAATCTTTTCTACGTCGGGAAGGACCTTCAGCGCTCCCTCGACCACATGGAACAGGCGCTCGCGGACCTGACCTTCATGCAGGAACTCAACGACTTCGCCATCAAGCAGAAGAACAGGACCTTCGACTCCTATGCGCAGATGCTGGCCTCGGAGTGGGACAACGCGGGGTCGTGCCGGACGCGGCGCCAGATCGAATCCCTGGCCGGCGAGCTCGCCGACACGAAGGGCAAAGAGGAGCTCCGAGTCGCCAGTCAGGAGGCGGCCGGTTCCCAGCAAAGGGCCCATTACCTCTATTTTATGGGCAATATCTACTTCCAGCTCCGGCGCTTCCCTGAGGCCGTCGAGAAGTACCGGGAGGCGATCGAGCTCAATCCCCGCCATGCCAGCGCCACGAACAACCTCGCGGCCATCAGCTATATGGCCGGCGATCTGCAGGGTGCGTCGGATCTTCTGGAGAGGGCCGGGCAGCAGGGGCTCGAAGACAACCTGAACCTGAAGCTGCAGTTCCTCGTCCTTGAGGCGCTGGGCCGGCCGACCGAGGGCATTCTTCAGCAGGACCTCTCGACCGGAGCCCAGGGCGATCTGGGTGCCGTCCGCTTCGCGCTGGCTTTCATGAGCAAGGACCCGCTACTTCCGCCCCTTTATGAGAACGGCTACATCGTATTCAGCAAGTCAACGCGCGAGGCGGTCCTCATCGATATGGGTGTCGTGGACCCTCGGATCGACGAATTCGTCAGAGCGAAGAACCTCGAGGTCAAAGCGGTCCTCAATACCCATGGCCACGAGGACCACACCGGAGCGGCGATGCATTATGCCGGCCTCTTCCGGGCTCCTGTCCTCGTCCATGCCAAGGATGCCAAGCTTCTCGCCGCCCCGCCCGCCAAGACCTTCACCGACGGGGAGATCCTGAGCTATGGGAGTCTTGCGCTGAGGGTTCTGCACATTCCCGGGCACACGCCGGGGAGCGTCTGTTTCCTGGCCGGCGACATGCTTTTCTCGGGCGACGTTCTTTTCAAGGGCGGCATCGGGAAGATCGAGGCGGAGGATCCGGCGAAGGCGGCGGCTATCCAAGGAGCGATGGTCCGGAGCATCAAGGATTGGCTCCTGGTCCTGCCCGATGCGACGCGCCTTTGTCCGGGCCACGGCAAGACGTCGACGATCGGCGACGAGAAGGCGACGAATCCGTTCCTGACGAAATAGGCGGACGGAGGCGCATCCGCCCGATGATCACCGTCGAGGATCGATACTCACCGTGGCCGTAACGCCCGGAACGCTTGCGAGCGGGCCCGGCTTGCGGAGGCCGCCCGCCGCGCTCTGGCCGACGAGATCGAGCAGGAAGTGCTTTCCGGCCGGGAACTGGGGCAGAGCGCCGGCGATCGACCAGGTCATGGTCAGGGCGTCGAGATCGACCTCGATGGTCATGTCCGCGTAGGCGCCGTTCTTGTCGAACCCGAAGAACTTCCGCCAGGCCTCGAGGTCGAGCTGGAGGGTCGTGTTGGCATCGGGGATCCAGTTGAGGCCCCGGCCGACGCCGCGCGTCTCGTCACGGACCTCGCCCCAGTCCTTGGTGTAGAGGTTGCCGTCCACCGTGTTGTCCTGGTTCGACAGGTCGATCGACTTGCCGCAGCGGTAAAAGATATTGTTCAGGACCTTGTTGCGGCGGGCCGTGCCGCCCCGCCCGCTGACGATCCGGCTTTCGATGTTGCGGAACTTGAGGGCCGCATCCTGGGACAGGCCGATGAGGTTGTGGGCGATGACCGTCTCGTCGCTCCCGTCCACGGTGA
>Ga0326726_10004433_pt1 | contig 12806 bp, 11 predicted proteins | sample MHFenrmetagenome_2_FD_207603 | JGI IMG/M metagenome (GOLD analysis project Ga0326726, IMG submission 207603) | Lab enriched peat soil microbial communities from Michigan Hollow, Ithaca, NY, United States - MHF15MN | ecosystem: Environmental > Terrestrial > Soil > Wetlands > Peat | place: USA...
AGCCGCCCGGGGCGGGCCGGCGCTCGCTGCACGAAGCCGGGCGAGGACGTACCCCAGCGCCGTCACTCCACCGAGCAGGTGCAGTCCGTGCAGGGCGGTGAACACGTAGAAGAAGTCACTCGCAGGGTTGCTGGCGAGGAAGAGGCCCTGGGCGGCGAGACCGCGCCAGGCGATGACCTGGCCGGCGATGAACAGCAACCCCAGCACCATGGTGGCGGAGAGCCAGGCCACCCCCGGGGCGCTGAACGCCCCCGCCCGTCCCTCGATCGCCTCCAGCGCCCAGTCAACCTCGAGCCGACGACGCCCCGCTTCCAGGGTTGCGCTGCTCGCCAGCAGCAGCAGCGTGTTGAAGTAGAGTATCCCCGGCAGGGCGACATGCTGCCAGTCGGCGCCCGAACCCTGCCGGACCACCATCGCGCTGGTGTAGGCCGCGAAGGAGAGCGTGATGGTGGCGATGCCGATCCACACCCCGGTGCGCGCCGGGGAGGAGGGCGGGCTCAGCTTCAGAGTGTCCACTTCAGGCCGTCCCGCTGGCGGGTGGGGCGGCCTGCAAGACGAAGTCCCCCTCCGGGCTGGTGCCGCCGTACTCGTCGGGACCGTGGACCACGACGGGGTGCTTCCCCCCGAAGTTGTCGAACGGCGGCGGCGACGGGACGGACCACTCGAGCGTCGTGGCCTGCCAGGGATTGTCCGGCGCCTTCGCCCCGCGCAGGCGGCTCCAGACGAGGTTGACCAGGAAGATGAGCTGCACTGCCCCGGTGAACAGGGCCGCCATGGTGATGAACCGGTGCAGCGGCTGCGACCCCTTCATGTAGTCGTCGGTGAAGGCGGAGTAGCGCCGCACATTCCCGGCCAGGCCGAGATAGTGCATCGGCATGAACGTGGCGTAGACGCCGATCAGGGTGAGAGTGAAGTGGATCTTGCCGAGGGTCTCGTTCATCATCCGGCCGTACATCTTGGGGAACCAGAAGTAGGTGCCCGCGAAGATGCCGAACATCGCGGCGACGCCCATCACGAAGTGGAAGTGGCCCACCACGAAGTAGGTGCCGTGCAGGTAGGTATCGATGGACGGCTGGGCCAGGAAGAAGCCGCTGATGCCGCCGCTCACGAACACCGAGACGAAGCCGAGACAGAACAGGGACGCCGTGGTGAAGCGGAGCCGGCTCCCGTAGATGGTCCCGATCCACAGCAGCACCATGATCGTGGCCGGGATGGTGATGATCAGGGTGGGCACCGAGAACAGGGTCGCGGAGAGCGGGTTCATGCCGCTCAGGAACATGTGGTGCCCCCATACCGTGTAGCTCAGGAACCCGATGGCCGCCATGCACCCCACAGCGATCTTGGGACCCAGCAGCGGCTTGCGGGCGAATGCCGGCAGGATATGCGACACGATCCCGAAGCCCGGCAGGATAGCGATGTAGACCTCGGGGTGGCCGAAGAACCAGAAGAGGTGCTGCCACAGGAGCGGAGAGCCACCGGAGTGCGGTTGCAGCCGGTCGCTCACCACCAGCCCCGCGGGGACGAAGAAGCTGGTGCCGGCCACCCGGTCGAGGATCAGCAGGATGCAGGCGGGCAGCAGCACCGAGAACGCGATGAGGCCGATCACCGAGGTGATGAACCAGGCCCAGGTGGAGTACGGCATGCGCATGAGCGTCATGCCGCGCGTCCGCAGATCCAGGGTGGTCGCGATGAAGTTGAGCGAACCGAGCAGCTGGCCGACGCAGAAGATGGCGATGGAGAGGGCCCACAGCGTCTGTCCGCCACCCTGGCCGGGCCCCGCGTCCTTGCCGATGGCGCTGAGCGGCGCGTAGGCGGTCCACCCCGACAGTGGCGGCCCGTCCGGCACGAAGAAGGCCGCGAGCAGCACCAGGAAGGCGACACAGGTCACCCAGAACGACATCATGTTGAAGCGCGGGAATGCCATGTCCTCCGCCCCGACCTGGATCGGCAGCACGAAGTTGCCGAAGCCGGCGAATGGGGCGGTGGTCAGCACGAAGAACACCATGATGGTGCCGTGCATCGTCATCAGCGACAGGTACAGTTCCGGGGTCATGACCCCGCCCGCCCCGCGGGTGGGCGCCAGCCGGCCCAGTCCCGGGATGGCGACGTCGGGATAGGCGAGGTGGAACCGCATCAGCCAGGACAGCACCATTCCCGTGACCACCGCGACCAGGGCCAGGTCAAGGTACTGCTTGCCGATGACCTTGTGGTCCAGACTGAACACGTAAGTCCGGAGAAAGCCCGTCGGCGGCCTATGCTTCAGCGCGGTAACCTTCTCGACCGTTTCACGGCGTCGGACGGGAGGGGGCGCCGGAGTGTCTGACATGGTTCCTGGCCTTTCGGGAGAGAGGCTCGCCCACCCGCGGGTGGGGGGTCCGGCCGAACCGTTATTGGGCGGCCTGCTCGGTCAACCACTGCGCGAACTGGTCCGGCGGCTTGACCTCGAGGTAGGCCCGCATGTTGAAATGCCCCAGACCGCACAGCTGGGTACAGACGATTTCCTTCTTGACGGTTTCGGTCGCCGTGAACTGGAGCGGGATGACCAGCCCGGGCACGAAATCCTGCTGAATCCGCAACTCGGGCACGTAGAACGCGTGTCCCACGTCCTTGGCGTGCAGGGTGAGGAGCACCGGCAGGTTCACGGGCACCACGAGGGAGGCGGAGACGATATCATCCCGCGCCGTGGTGTCGTTGGCGGGATCGAGCCCGAAGAAGTTGCCGTTGCCGTCGTCGATCAGCTCCGGATGGGGAACCCCGAACTTCCCGTCCGGTCCGGGATAGCGGAAGTAGTAGGCGAACTGCTCGGCCTGGACGTCGATGTGCAGCGCGTTGGGATCGGGAGGCGACAGGAAGATCCCGGCCCAGACCTTGGTCCCCACCAGCGTCAGCACCAGAATCTCGATCCCCACCAGCACGGTGGCCATCACGACCATCGGGGTGGCCCCGCCCGGGAAGATCTTGATGGGGCGGCCGTCACCGGCGTCCGCGTACTGCCAGACAAACGCGGCCAGGACCAGCTGGGACACCACGAACAGCACGCCGGAGGCGATCATTGTCTCCCCCAGCTGGTGGTCGATGCCGGCCCCGAGCACCGAGATATCGGGCGGCAGCCACCAGACGCGGGCGATGAACACGCCGGCGGAGACAGCGGTGATGACCGCCAGGATCACAGCAAACAGTTTGCCCACGGCGCGTGGCCTCCGCTCTGGGAGTGAAGTCGCCAACCGCCCGGGCCGTCCCTCCTCCTGGCGGACGGCCCGGTCACGCACCCCGCTGGGTGCCGGCGCTCAGTAGGGCAGCGCCTTGAAGACGAAATCCGCCTTGGCCTCGCTCCCGCCGACCGTCACCTCCTGGGTCTGAACGCCGAAGCGCTCGTGCCAGGCGGTGAGGGTGTACTTCCCGGGCGGCAGGTCCGAAATGGTGAACTTGCCGTTGCCGTCGGTGGTCGCGAAGTGGGCGGTACCCAGCACCGCGAAGTACCCGTGCATCCAGGGATGCACGTTGCACTTGACCGCGATGAACTCCGGCTTGTCGTAGGTGGCCTTGATGGGCGGGGAGCCGGCCGGCTGGGACTTGTTCCACTCGGGGTTGGCCTTCGCCAGCGGGTGGATGTTGTGGGACGTCTGATCGTTGTTGTAGATCTCCAGCGGCTGGCCCACGTGCAGCACCGCCACGTGGGGGACGTACTCGCACCCCTTCTGGTCGTAACGGACCGTCTCGGTCGGCGCCGGCCCGGGCTGATCGCCCGCCGACACATACACCACCACGTTCGCAAGAGTGCTGCCGGGACCGGTGACGACGCTCTCCGTCATCACCGGCGTCGGGTGCTGCTTCTCGCAGCTGGGCTCCTTGGCCATGTCGATCTTCAGCATCTTGGGCGGCGTGCCGGTAAACGTCACGGTGCCGCTGATGCTGACGGCCCGGGGTGCCGGCCCGGCCGCGATGCTGGAGGCGGCCAGGACCAGCAGAGCGAATGAGGCAACATGCTTTGTGCGCATCGTATGAACCGTTCCTGAGGAGTCAGAGGGATCGCCTCACTGCCCGCCCTGGTCCGGGCCGATCGGCTTGAGTTCGCCCGCGTGGGCGGGCAGCCAGGCATGCCAGGCCGCGGCTTCGGGCGTCGGAAGCGGCTGCAACGTCCGGAGGAAGTGCACCAGATCCCAGGCATCCTGCGGCTGGATGTTGTCGGCAAAGGAGGGCATCGGGGTGCCGTCCAACCCCGTCATGAAGATCCGGTAGAGATCCTCGTTGGTCTCGCCGCACTTGAAGCGGGACCCCGAGGAGAAGTTGTATGGCCGGATCGGGTTGTCCTTGCTGTCGGTCAGGGTGGAGGCGGACGGACCATCGCCGTGTCCGGCTGGCCCATGGCACTTCCAGCACTCCATCTTCTGGAACAGCTCCCGGCCGCGGAGAATGCTCTCCATGTTCGCGGGGGTTTCCGCGGGGATGCTGATCGGCGTGCCGGGGCCCTGGGTCTTCCAGCGCGCGGAGAACGACTTGATGTACGCCACCAGATCCACCCGCACCTGGCGGGTGAGCGGCCCCCAGGGGGGCATGTTGGTGGTCACGAACCCGCGGGTGATGGCGTGAAACAGGTCCGCGTCGGTCGGCAGCGTGCCGGTCGGGGTGGAGCGGCACTTGAAGGTAGCGGCGATGAAATCCCGGGGCTTGGGATCGATCCACAGCGCGTTCTCTCCGTTGCCATCCCCCTCCTTGGCATGACAGCCGATGCAGTACCGGCGGTAGTGCTCCTTGCCCGCGGCCGCATTGCCCACGATTCCGTCCACCTGGGCCTCCTGGGCCCGGAGGGGTGCTGCGCCCGAGGCCAGCAGGCAAAGGCCGAGGCCTGAGACGAGTACCGCGACTGCATTGCTCATTCTCATGCGGGCCTCCTGTCAGAAGTCGAAGTCGAGAGCCAGAAGCACGCTGGTGCTGCGCACCCCGGTGCTGGGCGAGAGGGGATCGAGCCCGACTCCGTCGCCGCTCAGCGGCACCATACCGATCGTCTTGGTGAACGAGAGCTCGCCGACCATGGCGAGCCCGGCCCGACTGAACATGATGGGATACCAGCGATAGCCGAAGGTGAACGCATCGATGTTCCCCAGCTTCTTCGGGATCGCCGGATCCGCCTGCTGCGACATCCGGATGATTTCGTCGCGCTGGGTGAAGACCAGCTGGGGGCTGACGTAGTAGTGCAGCTCGAGCAGCCCGCTGTTCCAGGTGGCGCTGCGGCTGCCGCCGGCGAGGTCCTTGCTGTCCGAGCCGTGCATGAACAGGGGCAGCAGCTCCAGTTTGCCAAGGAAGAAATCCCCCACCGCTCCGATCCGGTAGAAGGCCTTGCCGTTGCTGCCGGTGCCGGGAATCGGCTCGCCGCCGCTGGTCTCGAAGCTGGTGGGCCGCTGGCCGACATATCCGTACAATCCGATCCGCTCCAGCCCGAGCTTGCCGGCCTCGAAGGCCTGGCTCAGCGTGAACGTGGCATCATAGCTGCTCTTCGCCGAGGGCAGTCCCGGGACGCCGTCGACGCTGCCGAGCACGGCGATGCTGAAGCGGGTGTAGCTGTTGGCCGAATGCCCCAGCCATTCCGCGCCGATCTGGTTGTCGCCCAGTCCGAAGTCCGTGGCGTCTCCCGCCGGCACGAAATGGTAGGTCTGGTAGAACGTGCCGTTGCTGGAGAGCATCATGCTCCGCTTCTCGGAGAGCATGTTGTCCAGCTCGAACTTGCCGATCTTGAGGTTGGCCCAGCGGGAGCGGAACAGGTTGTCGAAGCGGACGAACGCGGCCTCGATTCCGACCCCTTCACCATCCGCGACCGTGGGCACGAATCCGAAGGTGATGTTCTTGTACAGCGTCCCCAGCATGAGGAGATCTGCGCCGGAGATATCGAACCCCGACTGGGTCAGGGTCTTCTCCACCGTTCCGCCGGACCCGTCGTCCACCGGCTGGTGGGTGGTGCGCTCCAGCCGCCACCCCGGCGTGGTGCGGACGGCGAAGGGGATGTAGGAGGGGTTGAGCCAGATGGGGGAGTCGCGGTCGTTGCCGAGCTGGTAGCCGTTGTCCTTGAAGGTCTGGCCGAATGCATTGAGCTCGGGCCAGGCAGTATGACAGGACGAGCACGGCAAGTTGTACTTTCTCGCGAAGGCGGGAATCGACGCCGTCCGGTGAACGCCAAGGGAGGCAGCCGAGCGGGCCGAGAGCACTCCGCCAGTCCCCACGACGTACGCCTCATAGGCGGCGGCGCGTCCCCGGCCACCCTCGGCGTCACCCAGAGTGGCCCTGGCTGGGTGGTCGCGAGGCGCAATGGCCGCCAGGTTCGAGGCCACTCCCACGAGCAGTGCGCCGCAGATCAGCGACGTACACGGCCACGCCCACCGCCGACAATCCCTCCCCTTCACAGACCAGCCGGTCATACCGCCTCCTGAGGTGAAAGGTGTGCGGCGCGGCAACCGAGCAGATCGAACAGCTAGCAGATACATGGACGTGCACGCCGGCGTGGTGCCGCAGAACAGAAGCGAGGTGACGGCCTGAATGCGTGTTGCTGCTGGGAGGGCCCACGCATGAGCCGCGACCGACGACGGGTCGCGCGCGGGCCGTGGTGGAGATGCTGACATTGCGGCGGGTACCGCTTTGCCTCAACGCGGTCGGCGCGCGCTGGCGCGGACAAAGATCCGGGCTCGATTGAGTCGCGAATCGTGTATTGAAACGAGATAGCATTCTCTCGATTCTCTGTCAAGAGGTTCTGATCTCGGCCTTGGCAGGTCGTTCAACTCAAATCCACGAACACACCTCTCTCGCACGGGCCCATCAGCACGGGACATCATCGCGACAGCCACAGAGCAGAACAGGCCCCGCCGTGGACCCGTGGGAGGAGGTTGAAAGCACGAGGCGAATGGCTGCGCCCGTATGGGAGTCGAGCCAGCCGCGTTCGGTCGACAGCCGAATCGACGTCGTCTCCGCCTGGTAGCCCGAGCGTCGGGGCTCGCAGAGCGCCCGCCAGCCTCATCGCCGCCAGGCCGACCCGGCCCCCTCCCACTTGTGTGAGGCTAACCAGGCCCTCTGACCCGAGGGCCCGCACCGGGCAATCCCGGGTCGCGCCGTCGGGATGGAGGCTGAGCAGCGCGCGAACCGGCGGGGCGGTGCGCGGCGCGCGCGTCTAACAACCCGCCCATAAGCTGCAGGCCGAGGCGAGTCGCGGCAAGCCTTCCCGGGCAGGCAGGGTTGTCTATGCCCCAACCGAACCGATGGCCGAGGCGTTCAGGTTCATGCGGTAGTTAGACGCCCGGGATCACGGGGCCCTGACGAGACCGCCGTCGATCAGCAGGCTTTCCCCGGTGATGTAGGCCGAATCCGGGGACAACAGGAAGGCCGCTGCCTTCGCCACGTCGGCCGCGGTACCCGGGCGCCCGGCGGGGATCCGGGCTTGCGCCTCGGGGAGTACCGGGTGCGTGTCGATCCAGCCCGGCAGGAGATTGTTCATCCGCAGTCCATGCGCCGCGTACCGCTGGGTATAGAGCTTCGCGAAGGTTCCGAGGCCGGCCCGGAGGGTGGCGGAAACCGGAAACGGCAGCCCCGGCTCTGCAGCCGCGAAGCTGGAGATATTCACAAATGCCCCGGACGCGTTCTGACGCACCATGATAGGGGTTACCAGCCGGGCCATCCGAACCACGTTCAGGAGCAGCAAGTCGAGACCCCGGTGCCAGTCCTCATCGGTCAGGGCGAGGAGCTCCCCCTTTGCGGCATGCCCGGTGTTGTTGACTACCGCATCAATGCGACCGTAGCGCGCGTGGGCTTCATGGACGAGGCGCTGGAGGTCCGCCGGGTCCGACACGGACCCGGCGACCGGCAGGGCCCCGAGCTCTCGGGCCAGGGGGGCGAGGTCCTCCCCGCGAGCCAGGAGCGCCAGGTGGTAGCCGCGCTCCGCCAGGGTTCGGGCGCAAGCGGCCCCAATGCCGCGGCTGGCGGCAGTGATGAGGGCGACAGGGGTGGTGGGCATTCGATGAGGGTTGAGCGGTGAGGCCCACAGGCGTCTAACTAGTAATCACGCTGCTAGAGCCGGCTGCATCTTCTGACAATCCTGCTCCATGGCCCGGGGCCACGGACCGAGCAGGCTATCGTCGCACAAGCACGCCAAGCGCGCCACGCCTGCAAGAGGGGCCAGCACGTACCCCCCAAGGCCAGCGCGTCCCCCCACAACATGCAGAACGAATACCGCTTTCGTCCAGTCAATCGGGAACGGATCGGTGCCGGAACTGACAGGTTGGATGCGATATCTCCATGCCCCGAGATCGTCGTTTGATGGGTATATAGACATCGCCCCCCAGACTGTCAGTCTCCGCCGCCGCAGAAGTCACCGTTCCCGCTGCGTTGCAGTGATATGGTGCGGTCGCGACGATCCCCACTGCTCTTGCGGCAATCATGCCTAGGCCGGCTCTGTCTACCCAGTCCTGAGCTGTGTGCGGGCTCGCGGTCGAGAGTCGTGCGGGACAGATTGCGGGCGGGGGTATATCGCCGTCGCAATAGCATGGGGTTAGGTTGCCATGGTAGGCAGTCCTGCACAGAGGTACAAGTTAGCCAGCCGTTCGTTCCATCGCTCCCTTGGAGACCGCTATGGCTCAGGATCCAGTTCCCCGCCTTCCACCGTCAACAGTCCTAATCGTCGGCCTCTTCGTTGCCGCAGCAGCCCTCGCCGCTCTACAGTACACACGCCTTGGCCTTCTCCCTGCGCGCACGACCGACTTTCTCAGTGGATTGGCCGCGGGCCTCGGGGTCGGAGCCGTCTTTGCCCGCCTACGCTCCTCCAAGTAGCTCAGCATGCCAACACTTCTTGCGGGCCTCCGGGGGCGCGGCCCCACAACACGCGCGTCAGTCGGCGGCTGGCTCCTCGCTTGAGGCTTACAAGGCCAGACGCGGCGCGGAGACCCCGTTCGACCGCGGCCCCAATGCCACTCCGGACACCGCCTCCAAGGCGACCCCCCGCGCTTGCTTCGACGTGCTGGTCCCCAAGCGCATCGAGACCGTCCGGTATCGCACATCAAAGGAACTCGTCACTAAGCGCGCGTTGCTACTCATTAGCGTGGCCCTCTTCGGGTTCCTTTGGCGCTGGGTACGGCGCATGAACGCGCCCTCTGTCACAGCCGCTTGCCGCCGCATGAAGCTGTCAGGGCGCGGCCATCGGTTTGTGCCCGGGAGAGACGGCCCGCCCTGCCCGGGACGGCTTGCCGAGCGCGCCGCGGCCCTGCAGCTTATGCGGGGTCGTTGAGCCGGTCTGCTTAGAATGACTTCCACGCGCACCTTTGCGAAGCTCCGGGTTCCTACCATGCGGTCCCCTATCGTCCCCGTGACACCTGGTGTCATTCTGACGATTCTTGGGTGCAGCCGTCCCGCATGGCAGCAACCATTACCCAGTAGAGAGTACTGTTGCTCGTCTTTCCAGGAGATGGCCTTTTTCCCACTCATCACCGGCACAGAGCAGCAGCTCACTCTCACTGAGAAATCTCCGTATTACTACTTCTCCTCTGGTCGGAGCTACTATGGGGCCTTCTCGACCGCCCCTGGGCCACACCGTGAGGTACGATTCCGCGTCAGTCTTCAGGGAAATGGCCTATCTGGTGTGACAACCTTTTGCCCCAGCCTGGTCTACCTCGATCGCTCTTTCGAATCCATCAGCAGTGTCGATGTGCCCCTGCACTACGTACTCCCCGAAAAGCTCCACAATGGTTACTACACCGGGAAGGCAACGCTTCCATCCGAGACCGCCTATTTTCTGGTCTACTCAACCCAGTTCCTGGCTGACGCGAGGGTGCCCATAAGCTTGTATGACTTGTACACCCGTACTTACGAGCCTTCGACCATCGCCTGCGATGCAACTGGGAACCTACGGATCACTCTGGCTACGCCCTCGGATACCGCCGGCTAACTATCGCATGAAGCTGTCAGCGCGCGGCCATCGGTGTGCGGCGGCCCACAGAAACCCGGATGGTGCTCCACACGGGCTTGCCGGGTGCGCCGCGGCCCTGCAGCCTACGCGAGGTCATTAGGCAGCTCGAGTGTCAATCAGCCCCGCACGCCTATCCATGCCCACTATCGGCCTCGTGGGAGGCATCGCCCCGGAAAGCACCGTCGCCTATTACCGATTGTTGATCGACGGCTATCGGAGGCGGTTCCCGGAGTCCTACCCGTCTATCGTCATCAACAGTATTGACATGACCGCGATGCTCGGGTACGTGACGGCCGGCGAGCTGGCCGGCCTGACCTCGTTTCTCACCGCGGCCGTCGAGCGCCTCGCCGTGGCGGGCGCCACCCTCGCGGGCTTCGCGTCCAATACCCCTCACCTGGTCTTTGACGCTGTGGCCGCCCGCAGCCCGATCCCGCTCCTCAGCATTGTGGAAGCGGCAGCCAGCGAGGCGGTGGCCCGAGGCTTCAGTTCGGTCGGGCTCCTCGGGACCCGCTTCACGATGGAGGCAGACTTCTACCCTGCCACGTTCGGCCGCCACGGGGTCGCTGTGCATCTCCCGACCACCGAGGATCGTACCTATGCCCACGAGGTGTACTTTGCGGAGCTTGCCCACGGAGTGTTCCGGCCGGAAACGAAGGCGGGGCTGCTCGCAGTCATCGACCGCCTTCATCACGTCCATCGGATCCAGGCGGTCATCCTGGGCGGGACCGAACTACCCCTCATTCTCGGGGAAGGAACCGACGCGGCGGTCCCCTTACTCGATACGACTCGGCTCCACGTAGCTGCCCTCCTCCAGCGAGCCTATCCGGAGTAGCAGCCTAACTACCGCATGAGGCGGACGCGCCTGCGACCGTCGGTCTTCCAACGGCATAGACACCCGGTCGTCGCCACGCTCGCTTTGCGCAGAGTGGCCCTCGGCCTGCAGTTCATGTGGAGCCGTTAGACTGCACCATCTTCCGTGGGTTCCAGCCCCCCTTCAGGCTGGCTTCACCGTCCCTTCCCGTCCGACCTACTAGGCTCCCAGAGTCGTCGACGAATAGCCACCATGAAACGCCTCGCTCTCGGCCTCCTCCTGTTGCTCGGAGTGGCCTGGTGTGTCCTCTCAGTCGTGGTTGAACGGGAGGGGCAGTACGTGTTCGAGACCCTCGGCGTTGGCACAAGCCACGCTCGGGCCCTCATCCTCTATCATCCTAGCCGCGACGCCGGCTTCAGCGACGACCTCTCCCTCGCCTTTGCCCAAGGTCTCCAGGCGCAGGGTGTTGCGGTCGATCGCGCGACCCTCACCTCTGACACGCCCGCGGATCCCCAGGGCTACAGCCTTGTGGCAGTGGTCACCAATACCTATTACTGGACCCCGGACTTGCCGACCCTGCACTACCTTGAACGGGCGCACCTCACCCAAGTACGTGTGGTCGGCTTGATTGGCGGAGCCGGATCGACCGGCCGAGCGCAACGCGTCTTGGAGACGGCACTCCGGCAAGCTGGAGCAACTGCGCCCCAGACGCGGCCATTTTGGCTCTGGCGGCCGAATGATGAGGCGCGCCCACATGCCTCCAACCGGGACGTGGCGCTCGACCTCGCGAAACAGTTCGGGTTGGAGTCCGCCAAGGCCCTCTTACCTGGCGACGCCAGCCAGCCATGAACCGGCGCTCCGGCGGAGTCGGGCAAGCGTGCAGTCTAATCACCGCATGAGGCTGGCACGCCCATCGGGGTTGCTCGGGGTTAGACAGCCTGCCCTGCCCGGGCTGGCTTGCCGAGATTCGCCTCGGCCTGCAGCTAATGCGCGGTCGTTAGCCGCCTGTGCCGCCACACACTCCTCCTACGCATGGACCGCTGCCCCTCCAACTCGGTTGGCCGAGCATGAACGTGAGTAAGCTTTCGGCGATCGCACTCCTCCTTGCCGTGATCGGGGCGTGCGACAGTGGCCAAGATCCCGGCACCTTACCCCAGTGCCAAGCCGTAGTCACCATGAGTGTCAGCTCGGGTGCCACTCCGACCATTTCCTGGGCCCCGCGGTGCCGGGTGAGTACCGTTATCGTCGACCCAAACAGCGACTTCTTTGATTCCTGGGTCCTGAGGACCACAGGTGATACGAACGGCCTACAGCCTCCCATCCGGTACGGAGCCAGCCCGAATGGATCCGTAACCACGATACCGCCGGCCGTGCTGCAGGTCGGCACGCAGTATCGTGCCCGTGTCTTGCGCGCCACAGGCGACAGCACCTTCCCGTTCGAGGCAATTGGTGCGGCCTTCTTCACCCCATGACACCGACGTCACGGCCGCTAACCACCCCAGAGCGCGGCCGTCGGGTTTCTTGAGGCTGAGACCGGGTGGCACTGGGGGCAGGCGTGTCGAACTAGCCGTGGCCCTGCAGCTTTCTTCGTAAAGGTTCGGGCTGATCGATCTCTGATGGTCAGGTCGAGCCATGAGACACCCAACCACTCCCGGAGGAACTGCGGGTGGGCAGCCAGGCACCGCCGATTATCAGATAGTTGAGCGCGTCGGCGGACGAGCTGAAAGCCAGCGACCTGGAAGGACCGACCGAGACACCAAGCGAGACACCAGATGCGAAAAAGGCCACCTGATAGGTGGCCTGAGTCGTTATGCGCCGCGTAGGAATCGAACCTACAACCTAGTGATTAAGAGTCACTTGCTCTGCCAATTGAGCTAGCGGCGCCGGAAACGATTCGGCGCGCCCAGCCGCGCGCGCCAGTGGTCCTCGAGATAGCCCCAACGGGAATCGAACCCGTCTTTCGACCTTGAAAGGGTCGCGTCCTGACCGATAGACGATGGGGCCGTTGGGGCCCACCAGAGACATACCGCTAACGGGATTCGAACCCGTGTTCCAGCC
>Ga0326726_10004434_pt1 | contig 12806 bp, 15 predicted proteins | sample MHFenrmetagenome_2_FD_207603 | JGI IMG/M metagenome (GOLD analysis project Ga0326726, IMG submission 207603) | Lab enriched peat soil microbial communities from Michigan Hollow, Ithaca, NY, United States - MHF15MN | ecosystem: Environmental > Terrestrial > Soil > Wetlands > Peat | place: USA...
CACGTACAGAACGACACCCGAAACCAGCAACATGAACAATGAGAGCACCAGAGCGAAACTGATCGATACTCTCCAACTGAACCTCTTCTTTATGATAATCTGCAATTATCGCTGACCGTCCGATAAACTACCGGTTCCTCCACCCTTGCCCTCGGCCTCCGCCTGGCCCGAATGCGGGATTGCTCTGGTTCCAGAACCACTCGGCCACCGCCCGGAGTTCGGCATCCGGGAGGGCAATGGCTGGCATCAGCCCGAATCGCGTGATGGCTTGTGGATCGATGCTTTTCTGTTTGTCCGGCTTTTTGAGAAACGCCATCAGGTGGGCGACCCCCTCCGCTTTCGTCTGGAATCGCTGATGGTACTTGTTGGCCAGAGGGGCAATGGGCGGCGCTGTTTTGGGGGGCGGCGCGATGGAATGGCAGACGCTGCAATTGCGCTCGAATACCGTCGCTCCGTCGGGAACTGCGGCAAGCGATACCGTTGCCATTGAAACACAACCTGCCACGATCCCTGACAGACACACAAAAACTGATCTCCTGTTCATGATTGCTCTCCTTTTCATCGGGTTTCTGAAATCATGCGGATCTCACGTTTCGTACATCACGTCGAAATGGGGTATCCGCAATAACTTCGACGCTCATCCGGCTCAATGCGTGCACCTTTTTGCTCTTTGCTCGCTTCTTTGAGAGGATGCGGAAAACCGAAGCCATGCCGATGAGAGGCTCGCGGTCACTCCCACTCCATCTCATTGTACACCTGCAAGGCATTCCTGCCGGACAGCGCGTCGAAGTTGCCCAGAGAACGGAACATCGTCTGGTCAATGGAACGGGTTCCTGTCGCCTCTCCGCCGGAAGCCCGATAATCCGCCACAGCCTTGCGAATGAATGAGAGATAGCGCCTCGTATCGTCCGAAGCTTTTTCAAGACTCGCCGGATGGCCATGGCCGGGAACCACAATCCGCGGATGCAGCGCGGCCAGGGCATCGAACGCCTCCAGCCAGCTCTTGCTGCGCGAATGCTCCAGCACACCCGGAAGCCGCTCCATGTATACGATATCCCCGCTGAAGACAATCTTTTCGGAAGGCAGCCAGACAAACGAGTCCCCCGGCGTGTGCGCCCAGCCGCGATGCTGGATCACCAGCGTTTTTCCCCCGACGGTCAGCCGCAACTCGTCGCTGAACGTCTCGTCAGCAAAAAGCGGCTCCGTGCCCCTCATGCCTTCCGCCCCCACGAGGTTTTGCAGCATGGAGAGCTGTTCCGAGGCACGGGCTTTCTGGTCTTTGACGGCCTCTTCGTGAGCGATGATTTTGGCTCCACGCGACCTGAAGTAACCGTTGCCCAGCCAGCGATGGTCTTGTCCGCCGGTATTGACGACATGCGTCACCGGCTTGCCGGTCACGCTTCTGACCAGGGCGGCGATGCGCTCCGCCCCTTTCCACGACGCACCGGAATCGATCAGGATCACGCCGTCGGAACTCACCACGAACCCGAAGGTCGCATTGTTGCCCAGGTTTTCCGGCGTCCGGTTGTCGAGGCCGCCGACGATGGCATATACATCGGGTGCAACCTTTTGCAGGGCGAGGCTTTCGCCCGCGATGAGTGAACAGGGGTTTAGCAGCAGCGCCACGATGAACAGCAGGATAAAATAACGCATGAGCTTCATGGTTTTATGAGATGACAGATTCCGGTTCGCCCGACTCCGGTTTGAGGCCAGGTCGCTTACTCGGCACGGTCGAGCCACGCCTGCAATTGTCCGCGCAGCTCATCGCGCACCGCCCTGAAACCGGCAACCTGCTCCTCTCTGTTGCCGCTCTGATCAGCCGGGTCCGGCAAGGGCCAGAAAAAACGGCGTCCATCGAGAAGGCCCGGCCAGATTCTCGGGCAGCTTGCCTGGGCCTTGTCGCAGACAACGATGAGATAGTGCACGGGAACCCTGCCGAGGTAGAGGTCTACCGGCTTGGGTTTCTGCGAGGCGATGTCTATGCCGATCTCCCGCATCACTTCAACCGCGAGCGGATGCACCTCCTCTCTTGGTTCCAGCCCGGCGCTCATGGCGACGAACCGGTCACCGGCCATCTCCCTGAGCAGCCCTTCGGCCATCTGGCTCCGCGCCGAGTTCCCGGTGCAGAGAAAGAGCACATGCTGTTTCTTTTCCATCTTGGTACAGGTTTTTGTTTGAAGTCGAAGCAGGCATTCAGGCGTTGTCAGGCTTCGCCACTCACGCCTCCGAACCATTTGCCCCTGAACCACAGCGCGACGTTGACCAGCGCGATGAGCGCGGGCACTTCGACCAGCGGGCCGATGACGGCGGCGAAGGCCTCGCCGGAGTCGATGCCGAAGACCGCGACCGCAACCGCGATGGCCAGCTCGAAGTTGTTGCTCGCCGCCGTGAAGGAGAGCGTGGCGGTTTTGGAGTAGTCCGCGCCGATCTTGCGCCCCATCCAGAACGACACGAGGAACATGATCACGAAGTAGAGCAGCAGCGGAATGGCGATACGCACCACATCCATCGGGATTTTCACGATATACTCGCCCTTGAGCGAGAACATGACGACAATCGTGAAGAGTAGCGCCACCAGCGTCAGCGGGCTGATGCGCGGCACGAAGACCGTTTCGTACCACTCGCGGCCCTTGAGTCGGAGCATGACGAAGCGGGTAAGAAATCCGGCAATGAAGGGGATGCCAAGGTAGATGAAGACCGACGAGGCGATTTCGGCGATGGTGATCTCGACGCGGAACGAACTCAAGCCGAACCAGCCAGGCAGCACCGTCAGAAACACCCAGGCATAGACCGAAAAGAAGAGCACTTGAAACACCGAGTTGAAGGCGACCAGCCCGGCGGCGTACTCCGTGTCGCCCTTGGCCAGCTCGTTCCAGACGATCACCATGGCGATGCAGCGGGCCAAGCCGATCATGATCAGCCCCGCCATGTAGTGCGGCATGTCGGCGAGGAACAGCACGGCGAGCGCGAACATCAGCACCGGCCCGATCACCCAGTTCTGCACGAGCGAAAGCGCCAGCACCTTCGTGTTCCGAAAGACGTCGCCAAGCTCCTCGTACTTCACTTTGGCGAGCGGCGGATACATCATCACGATCAGCCCGATGGCGATGGGAACGTTCGTCGTGCCGGACTGGAAGCGGTTCCAGAACCCCGAAATCTCGGGGTAGAGAAAGCCGGAAAGCACCCCGACACCCATCGCCAGAAAAATCCAGAGCGTCAGGTAGCGGTCGAGGAACGAGAGCTGTTTTGTCGTGTTACTCATGATCAGGCTTCCGTCTTCATCTGGTTATAGAACGCTCTGAACCCGGTACGGATTTCGTCGCGTACCCGCCGGAAGACGGCGAGCAGCTCTTCCCTGGTTCCAACGGCCTCTGCGGGATCGTCGAAGCCGATGTGCAACCGGTGCTTCACCTCTCCCATAAACACGGGGCAGGACTCGTTCGCCCCGGCGCAGACCGTCACGACGTAATCGAACGGTCTCGATGTGAACTCCTCAACGCTTTTGGGGCGATAGGCACTGAGGTCTATCCACTCTTCGCGCATCACGGCAATGGCAAGCGGGTGCACCGCCGCCGCCGGTTTTGTGCCTGCCGAAAAGACCTCAAGCTCGGAATCGAATGAACGAAGAAATCCTTCAGCCATCTGGCTGCGGCATGAGTTGCCAGTGCAGAGAATAAGGACAGATTGTTTCATGGTTACGCTGTTGTTTATGATTATCGATCCGGTTTTTACCACGTTCGATAATAGCCCCGGACTTTAGTCCGGGGTTTATGGATAAAAATAGATAAGGGCTTTAGCCCAATTTCTTCTTCTGGCGACAGTGGTGATCTATTATTGCCGGAGTAAACATCGAAGAATCAGAACACGGCGTTGAAGACGAACCCCACCAGCATGATGCCGGTCGCCACGACTCCGGCGAAAATCGCGATGAGCTGCGGGCGGAGCACCTTGCGGAGGATAATCATTTCTGGCGCGGAGAGGGCGATGACGCTCATCATGAAGGCGAGCACCGTGCCGAGCGCCGCGCCCTTGCCGAGCAGCGCCTGCACGACGGGAATGATTCCGGCGGCGTTGGAGTACATCGGCACGCCGATGAGCACGGCGGCGGGCACCGACCACCAGACGCGATCTCCCATCAGCGCAGCCATGAAGTTCTCCGGCACGTAGCCGTGGATGCCCGCGCCGAGTCCCACGCCGAGCACGATGTAGAGCCACACCTTGCCGACGATCTCCCGCACATGGCGGAGGCCTTCGCGAATCCGCTCCGGCCAGCTCACGGCTTCGGCGGAAAATTCCGACGAAACCGCGCTGTTCTGGAGCTTTTGCACCCACTCCTCCAGAAACCGCTCCAGTCGGAGCTTGCCGATGATCATACCGGAGAGTATCGCAACCAGCAGCCCCATCGAGAGATAGAGCATGGCGACCTTCCAGCCGAACATGCCGAAGAGCAGCGCGAGCGCCACCTCGTTGACCATCGGCGCGGAGATGAGGAACGAGAAGGTGACGCCGAGCGGCACGCCCGCTTGCAGGAAGCCGATGAAGAGCGGCACCGCCGAGCAGGAGCAGAAGGGCGTGACGATGCCGAGCGAGGCGGCCATCGCGTTGCCGACGCCGACGCGCCTGCCCGAAAGCATGGCCCGCGTGCGTTCCGGCGAAACGAAGGTATGCACCACCCCCATCACGAACACCACCGCCGTCAGCAGCATCAGCACCTTGGGGATTTCAAAGAGAAGGAAGGCGAGCGCCTCGCCGAACGGAGTGGCGCGGCTCAATCCGAGCGCGGCGACGAGCCAGTCAGCGCCAGCTTCGAGATTCAGGTAGAGCGGCACGAAGAGCGCCGCAGCCGCCATCACCCCGGCGATCCAGGCCGGGGTCGAAGCGAGCAAGCCGCCGGAGTTGCGCGAATTGTGCGTTTGCATCGACTCAGCAGCAGGTTCCGTTCTGGCGGCCAATGCCTTTGGCGTGGTTGCCGCAGCAGCCGGAGGGCTTCGGCGCGGCGGTGAGCATCTGGCGAAGCTCGTCGCTGGACGGCACCTTGCCGCTGCACACCACCTTGCCATCCACCACGAGTCCGGGCGTCGTCATCACGCCGTACGACACGATCTCCTGAATATCTTCAATCTTCTGCACTTCGGCCTCGATCCCTTCGGCGGCGATCACCGCTTTGACCGCATCGGCAAGCTGGTTGCACTTTGCGCAACCGGAGCCAAGAATTATTACCTGTTTCATATGCTTTTCCTTTATGTGTTGATGTTTATCGCAAATAAACGATTAGTTAACAGAAATGTTCAGCAGCAGCCAACCCGACCGTCGAGCTTTAAAAACTCCGCGAACAGCGCTCTCGACTTCGCCCACTTTTCCCGGTCGATGCAGTATTTGACCTTTGGAGGATCGATTTCACCCTGAATCAGCCCCGCCTCCTTGAGCGCCTTCAGATGCTGGGAGATGGTGGACTGCGCCATCGGAATCAGCCCGGTCAGCTCACCCGTGAAGCAGCAGGTCTCTCCAGCCAGCAGCCGCAGGATTCTGATCCGCACCGGATGGCTCAGCGCCTTGGCCATTGCGGCCAGATCGATCTCCTCGGCGCTATAGCTGATGTCGGACAGGGTTCTTTGCATGGCTTTGTATTTAGTTCATCGTAAATATACGATTGAGATGGACAAAAACAAGCTGCATCGTCACTGAAACGCTTTTCTCTGCTTTCAGCTCACCCTAACCATCACCGGTCAAACAGGCGTTGCCTTTTCGCGAAGAATTCGTTATATCCCATAAAACATATCGGGAACGTGACTTATCCACAAATCCGTAGCTATTTCAAGAGAGCGCCGATCATGCTGACGACTATTATTTAGGAATTATAATATTTTATCCTAACTTTATTAGGAGAATCAAACACAATAACCGTATCCGAACCCGCAGCGCATCGTGAGGCCGAAAGAAAAATTCCAGAATTCGCGTCGAGCGCTATAACCGGGGTCACACAACGTTTTCAAACTTTCGACCATGTACCATCTCATTCCGGACAGCGAAATAGAGCGATTTATCGAGGAGGATTTGCCGTACGGCGATCTGACCACAACCCTGCTCGGTATTGGCGGGGAGTGGGGCGAAATCGTCTTCACAACCCGTGAGCGGACGACGGTTTGCTGCACCGAGGAGGCCGGGCGGCTGCTCGCAAAGTGCGGCGCGGAGCTGCTCTTCGCGCTTTCGTCGGGCACGGTCGCCGCGCCGGGCACACCGATCCTGAAAGCCGCAGGGCCGACGGCGGCGCTTCACGCGGGCTGGAAAGTCGCCATGAACCTGCTCGAATACGCTTCGGGCATCTCGACGCGCACCGCCACCATCGTCGAGCGCGCCCGCGCTGTCAATCCGGCAATCACGGTCGTGACGACGCGCAAATCCTTTCCCGGCACGAAGAAAATCGCCATCAAGGCGATCATGGCGGGCGGCGCGTTTCCCCACCGCCTCGGCCTCTCGGAGTCGATCCTCGTCTTCTCGCAACACACCGCCTTTCTCGGCGGCCTCGATGCGTTCCTTGAAAAGCTCCCGGAGCTGAAGAGCCGCGCTCCTGAGCAGAAGATTCTCGTCGAGGCGGACAGCGCCGACGAGGCGCTCCGCATCGCGGCGGCGGGGGTTGATGTGGTGCAGGTGGACAAGATGCCCGTCGCCGATCTCGCGGCGCTGGTTTCGGAGATTCGCACCCGCTTTCCCGGCGTGGCGGTTTCGGCGGCGGGTGGCATCAACGGCGAGAACGCGGCAAATTACGCCGCCACGGGCATCGACATTCTCGTACTCTCCTCGGTTTACTTCGGCAAACCGGCGGATTTTTCAACGTCTATCACTCACAAACCAAAACTCTGACAACACCATGAAAACCATGAAACAGTTTCTGCGCGGCATCGCCGCAGTGCTCGGCTTTCTCATGCTCACCAACATGCAGGCGATGGCCACGAATGTCTACGTGTCGGCGGCGGCGAGCCTCAAGGAGGCGCTCAACGAAATGGTTGATAAATACGCCACCAAGCATCCCGGCGTGACGATCCAGAAAAACTTCGGCGCTTCGGGTGCGCTGGCGGGGCAGATCGAGCAGGGCGCTCCGGCGGATATCTTTATTGCGGCCAGCACCGACTGGATCGATTACCTGATGAGCAAGCCGTTGCTCGACGCGAAGACCCGCACGGATTTTGCGTATAACGCCCTCGTTTTTGCGGGCGCGACCACCAAAAAGGTAGGCGGGATGAACGACCTCGTGAAGCTCAACAGGATCGCCATCGGAAGCCCGAAGAGCGTTCCGGCGGGCGACTACGCGATGGAGTCGATGAAAAATGCAGGCGTTGACCAGAAGCTCGCCGCGAAACTCGTGATGGCCAAGGATGTGCGTGAGTGCCTGACCTACGCCGAAATGGGCGAGGTTGATGGTGCATTCGTCTATCGCACCGATGCGATGCAGGCGAAAAAGGCAAAAATCCTCTTCGTCGTGCCTGAAAAGCTGCACTCGCGCGTGGTCTATCCGATGGCACTGACCTTGAGCGGAGCCACCAATGGCGACGCCAAGGCTTTCTTCGTCTGGATGATGAAGAGCAGCGATGCCAAATCGATCCTGAAGAAATACGGTTTTATCCTGATGTAACTTTTCGTTTCTATCGAACACCATGAACCTGTCGCCCGAAGATATTACAGCAATCCTGCTCTCGCTGAAGATCGCCGTGACGGCAACGCTGCTTTCGTTGCCCATCGGATTCGCGACGGCATGGCTCATGGTGTTCCGCCATTTCCGGTTCAAGGTGCTGCTCGAAGTGCTCATCAACCTGCCGCTCACCCTGCCGCCGGTGGTGATCGGCTACTTCCTGCTGCTCTTTTTCGGGCGCAACGGCTGGGGCGGCGCGATGCTCAGGGCGGCGGGCGTCGAGTTTATCTTCACCTGGAAAGCCGCCGTCGTCGCCTCGGCCACGGTCGGCTTCCCGCTGCTCGTGCGCTCGATACGGCTCGGCATGGAGTCGATCGACCGGCAGCTTCTCCAGGCATCCCGGAGCCTCGGCGCTTCCTGGTACGACACGCTCTTTACGGTCGTCCTGCCACTCTCGTTGCGCGGTATGATCGCCGGATCGTCGCTCATGTTCGCCCGCAGCCTCGGCGAGTTCGGCGCGACCATCATCGTCGCGGGCAACATTCCCGGCGTCACCCAGACCATTCCGCTCGCCATCTACGACTACGCCAGCTCGCCGACCGGTACGTCAATGGCGCTCTCGCTCTGTGGCGTATCGGTTGCACTGTCGGTGATCATACTGCTGCTGCATGAAGTGATCGGCAAGCAGCTCGAAACGAGGAGGGAGGCATGAAGCTCAGCATCGACATCCAAAAGCGGCTCGGTTCGTTCGACCTTGCCATGCAGAGCGCCATCGAGGGCGACCACTCCGGCATCTTCGGCGCATCCGGCAGCGGCAAGTCAACGCTGGTGCACATGATCTCCGGGCTGATGACGCCCGATTCCGGCGAGCTGTATCTCGACGACGTCTGCCTCTACAGCAGCCGCAAGCGCGTCAACCTCGCGCCCGAAAAGCGGCGCATCGCCATCGTCTTCCAGCACGCACGGCTTTTTCCGCACCTCGGCGTCAAAGCCAACCTGCTGTTCGGCTACAAGCGGTGCCACCCGGAACATCGCAAAATCAGCCCTGAAGCGCTGATCGAGGTGCTCAACCTCGGCCACCTGATGAAGCGCGGCGTCAACAAGCTCTCCGGCGGCGAAAAGCAGCGCGTGGCGCTGGGCCGCGCCGTGCTCGCCAATCCGCGCCTGCTCGTCATGGACGAACCGCTCTCGGCGCTCGACGACTCGCTCCGCTACCAGATCATTCCGTACCTGCGCAGCGTCAGCGAAGAGTTCGGCGTTCCCTACCTCTTCATCTCGCACTCGATCTCCGAAATGCAGCTTATGACCGACCAGGTGATGGTGGTTTCGCAAGGACGCATCGCGGGCATTTCGACCCCCGACCAGCTCGCCCGCGCCGGAATGGCGAGCAACCCGAAAGGCTACCTCAACCTGCTGCGCCTGAACGGAGCCGCAGAGAAAAACAGCCTCTTCCACTACCCGTGGGGCAGCGGCGAGCTGATCATCTCGGACGGCAAAACCGGCGAGGAGTCGCTCTTCGAGCTTTCCTCACGCGACATCATCCTCTTCAAGCAGCACCCCGAAGCGATCAGCGCCCGCAATCTGCTCGAATGCACGGTCACGGAACTCTTCGACTCGGACGGTCGCAAAGGGGTGGTGCTCGAATCGGGCGGCAAAACGCTCGTCGCCGAAATCGTCCGCTCCGCCGCCGAAGAGCTGGAAATCTCGACTGGCAACACGCTCTTCGCCGCCATCAAAGCCTCGGCGTTCCGGCGGCTGGGGTGAAGGAAACGGATTATTCAAGATTCCTCTCAACCAGATAAGCTTCGAACGAAATGTGGCGGTATTCAGGGCGTAACCTATCCGCTCATCTCCGACATCAACAAGAGCATCGCCAAAGATGACGACGTGCTGACCCCGGATGGCAGCGTGGCGCTCAGGGGACTGTTCCTGATCGACCGCGAGGGCGTGGTGAAGCATCAGGTGGTCAACGATCTTGGCCTCGGCAGGAATATTGACGAGGTTCTCCGCATTATCGATGTACTCCAGTTCACCGAAGAGTTCGGCGAAGTCTGCCCGGCCAACTGGAACAACGGCGACAAGATCATGAAGCCCACCGACGAGGGTCTGAAAGAGTATTTCGCAGAGTAAGATTGCAAGGGCGAACCTCTGTGTGTTCGCCCTTGACGTGTGACAGAAGAACCTCTCCTGCAAGGCAGTGTTGCGGGGGAGGTTCTTCTGTTGGGGAATAATGGACGGGTATGGAAGTGTACGAGGTGGACGTTGCGGGCAGCGGGATAAAAAAAGGGCGACTGTTTAGCCGCCCCAGAATTATCAATTGTCCATTAAATCAATTATCCATTACTCAATACGCCTTCGCGAACACCACTTTCTGCGCCGCCTGGTTGCCGCTGCGGATGCAGGTTCCCGGTTCGTCCATGCTGTATTGCTGGCGATAATCCTCGTCGGTGGGCATGACCCGGATGGTGGCTTTGGTCTCCTCCTTGATGAGCGCTTCGGTTTCGGCCGTGCCGTCCCAGTGGGCGATGACGAAGCCCTTCTCCACCCTTGCCTTGAACTCCTCCCAGGTGCTTGCCTCCACGGTGTTCTCCTGCCTGAACTGCAGGGCGCGGTCGTAGAGGTTCTGCTGGATGTTGTTCAGTATCTCCTCGATGTTCGCTGTAAGCGTGTCGTCGAGCAGCAGCTCGGTCTTTTCGAGCGTGTCTCGGCGGGCGGCGACGCACTTGCCCTCTGCGATGTCACGCGGGCCAAGTTCGATCCTCACCGGGATGCCTTGCAGCTCGTACTCCGCGAACTTCCAGCCGGGCGAGTTCTGCTCGCTGTCATCGACGAAGGTCGGAATGCCGTGGTGGTTCAGCGCTCTGGCGATAAACCTCGCGTGGGCGCGGACTTCGTCCTTGTTGCCCTTGAGGATCGGGATGATCACCACCTGCCGCGAGGCGAGTTTCGGCGGCAGCACGAGGCCCTTGTCGTCGGAGTGCGCCATGATGAGGGCGCCGATGAGCCGCGTCGAGACGCCCCAGCTCGTGGCCCACACATATTCGAGCACGCCATCCTTGCTCTGGAACTGGCAGTCGAACGCCTTGGCGAAGTTCTGGCCGAGGTTGTGCGAGGTTCCCGCCTGCAACGCCTTGCCGTCCTGCATCATCGCCTCGATGCAGTAAGTGGCGTCCGCGCCCGCGAACTTCTCGCTGTCGCTCTTCTTGCCGACGATCACCGGCATCGCCATGTACTCCTCGGCGAAGGTGCGGTAGACGTTGATCATGCGGATCACCTCCTCCTGCGCCTCCTCCTGCGTGGCGTGGGCGGTGTGCCCCTCCTGCCAGAGGAACTCGGTCGTCCGCAGGAAGAGCCGGGTGCGCATCTCCCAGCGGACGACGTTGGCCCACTGGTTGATGAGGATCGGCAGGTCGCGGTAGGACTGTATCCATTTTTTGTACGACGACCAGATGATGGTTTCGGAGGTCGGGCGCACGTAGAGCTTTTCGGTCAGCTCCTCGCCGCCGCCGTGCGTCACCACGGCGCACTCCGGCGCGAATCCTTCGATGTGCTCCGCCTCCTTGGCGATGAAACTTTCGGGGATGAAGAGCGGGAAGTAGGCGTTGACGTGCCCGGTCGCCTTGAACATGCCGTCGAGCGCCGCCTGCATCTTCTCCCAGATGGCGTAGCCGTTAGGACGGATGACCATGCAGCCGCGCACGTCCGAATAGTCGGCCAGTTTCGCCGACCGGACCAGGTCGATATACCATTGAGAATAGTCTTGCTGCCTCGAAGTGATTTTGTCAGCCACGGTAATGCTTGCGATTTGAATTATGGGGAAATACGGAGGCTGGATTCCTCCGCGCCAATGCCTTTTGGTAAAAGTAATGAAATGAATGCAGATAACATCGTTCAGCCACATCCGGCGAGCTGTTTCGGCCTCACTGCTCGAACTTCTTCATCTTGTTCATGAGCTGGCGCAAATGCTCCTTCTGCTGGCTGTCGATGTTGCTCTGGCCCGCCTCGACCTTCTGGTAGCCCGCCGGAACCTGAAAGTTCGAATCAGCAACCGGCTTCGGCATAACTTTGCGCAGCTCCATGACATAGAGTCCGTTTCCGTTCTGCTGGACGATTTTGACCGGAAATCCATCGACGCCGTTCTGCTTGAGCACTTTCGAGAGCGAGGTGTTCGAGAGGCGCGGATTCTGCGATTGCAGCAGCCGGAATGTCGAGAAGTCGGCAAGCCCTTTCGTCATCCAGAGATCGAGCGTGTCGGTGGTGCTCTGGAGCCGCACATGCTCGCACTGGTAGCCTTTGACAGCTTCCCTGCCGATGCGCGTAAAGCGGTAGTTGCTGTCGAAATCGAGCAAGGTGGCGCTCTCGGCGGCGCTTCGCAGGTTCACGACGCTCCAGCTTTTCGACTTGTGATTGACGATGGTCGCCTCGTCGGGCCGGGCGCTCCGGGTGATGACGGTCGTTTTGAGCGGCTCGGGAATCCGGTCGAGCAGCATGGTCATATCCATCCGCTGATCGCGTGCGCCGAAAAGGTAGGCGATGCTCGCCTTGCCATTGGGCATGACGAGATTCATCTCCATCGCCCCCGTGAACCCGGCGCGGGCGTTCGACGGCATGGCGAGAATCATGAGAAAGAGGGCGGCGAGAAGGTTTGGTAGTCGTTTCATCGGTGTCAATCGTTTGCTGATGCGCGGCGTAAAGGCCACAGATACGAGAAAATATCGCAAAAAAACGGAAGATATTCGCTTTTTGGAGTATGACGCTGTTTCGGCGATGGTTCTTGCCGGGTGAGGCGTCCCGCGAATTGTAGGGGCAGCCCTTGCGGCTGCCTTCTTGAAGGAAAACCTGTTGGTTGGAGAAGGGCAGACACTCAGGTCTGCCCCTATCGGAAAAGCGGGATTCCGGGATGCTGCACCACGTAGATTCGCATAAAAAAGCGTATCTTCAACGGATATAGCGCTGGAAAACTCAATTTCGTCAGAAAAGCGACATGAGCACCATTTTCATCAGCTATGCGAGCGAGGACAGGCCAAAAGCCAAACAACTGGCAGAGGTTCTTGAGCATCAAGGCTGGTCTGTTTGGTGGGACAGAACGATTCCTGCCGGAAGGAGTTACGATGAAGTGATCGATGAGGCCATAAAAAAAGCCGATACGATTATCGTTCTCTGGTCGGGACCCTCGGTG
>Ga0326726_10004435_pt1 | contig 12804 bp, 14 predicted proteins | sample MHFenrmetagenome_2_FD_207603 | JGI IMG/M metagenome (GOLD analysis project Ga0326726, IMG submission 207603) | Lab enriched peat soil microbial communities from Michigan Hollow, Ithaca, NY, United States - MHF15MN | ecosystem: Environmental > Terrestrial > Soil > Wetlands > Peat | place: USA...
GAAGAAAGTGGTAAGCGAGCGCGAACGCGCCGAAGGCTATCCGCCGTCCAATCCGCAGATCGCGATGGGGAGCGCGATGCGCAAGAAGCTCGCCGCGCTCGAAAAGCGCCTCGCGGCCGGATACGCGCCGGACCCTCAGAGGACGCGCGTGATCAGGGTGAGAACGAGCGACAGCAGAATGGTGCTGGTGAACGGCAGGTAGTAGAGCCGCCCCTTGTAGCGCACCGTGACGTCGCCCGGCAGGCGGCCCAACCCGTACCGCGACAGCCAGGGCGACAGCGCCGTCAGCACGATGAGCGCGATCAAGAGCACCAGGACCCATTTCAACATGGCGCTACTTTAGCAGGAGAGAAAAATGATCGAGCTCTACACCTGGGGCACGCCCAACGGCCGCAAGGTCTCCGTGATGCTGGAGGAATGCGGCCTGGCCTATAACGTCCAGAAAGTTAACATCGGCGCGGGGGAGCAGTTCGCTCCCGGCTACGTGGCGATCAATCCCAACGCCAAGATCCCCTCGATCGTCGATTCAGACGGCCCCGGGGGCAGGCCTATCCAGATGATGGAATCGGGCGCGATCCTCATCTACCTGGCGGCGAAGACCGGGAAATTCCTGCCGGAGGACGATCGCGGCAAATACCTCGCGCTGCAATGGCTGATGTTCCAGATGGGCCACGTCGGGCCGATGTTCGGCCAGGTGCATCACTTCGTGCGCTCCGCCAAGGAACAGGTCCCTTACGCGATCGAGCGCTACATCAAGGAAAAGGACCGGCTCTACGGCGTTCTCGACAAGCGTCTCGGCGAGGCCGAGTACCTGGCGGAAAAGTATTCGATCGCCGACATGGCGACCTACCCGTGGGTGGCGCGCCACGAATGGCACAAGACGGACCTGAACGTGTATTCCAACGTGAAGCGCTGGTTCGATACGATCGGCGCACGGCCCGCGGTGAAGCGTGGCATGGCCGTGCCGTCCTAGCCGCCCAGGGAAGGGTCAGCCTTGCGCGCGCGCTTGACCAGGAACGCATTGATCTCGTCGATCCTGAGCTGCGGCTCGTCGGGAGGATGCTGGTTGCCGACGACGCGGTTCATCCATTCCATGTTCCGCTCCATGCGCTCGACGACCCCTGGCCACTCGGCGGCGGTGTGGCGCATCGGGTCGGGAAGCACGTGGCACTGCTCGCACGCGAGCTTGAACGACTGGCCTTCGGCGTTGTAGATCTCAGGGTACTTCTTCGGGTCGATCGGCTTCTGGCCGTGCTTGCGCAGATACGCGAGCAGGACCGGTGCCTCTTCTGACGTCGGCGCTTCCACTCCCGCCATCATCTCGTGCATCAGCTCGCCCATGTTGCCCTTGCCGCGCATGCGCACCACCATGCGCTTAAATATGGCCGGCCACTTCGCCGCGTGGTGCATCGCCGGGTTGGGCAGGTTATGGCATTGCACGCAGTAGCGGAGCAGGAGCTGCGCGCCGCGGGACTTCCTTTCGGGGAGCTGCGCGGGCTCGAACGTCGGCGGAAGGATGCGCTCGAGCATCGGGCCGTGAGGGCTGTCCGCCCAGCGTTTCTTGGCCTGCGCGACCAGCTGTTCGGCGTCCTGGGCAACGGCGGCTGCCGTGATGGCCAGCACTGCAGGCAGCGCGAGCGCGAAGCGCTTCAAGCTTGCTACGAGCCGCTGAACCAGTTGTAACCCTGGTCCTCCCAGTATCCCCCGGGATACTCGTTCGTGACGGTCATCGCCATGATCTGCTTCGGGTTCTTGAAGCCGAGCTTCGTAGGAATTCGCAGCTTCATGGGGAAGCCGTACTTCAGCGGCAGGATCTCGTCGGCGAAGCGGAAAGTGAGCAGCGTCTGCGGATGCAGCGCGGTCGCCATGTCGATGCTGGTCGAGTAGTCGTCGGCGCATTCGAAGTCGACGTATTTCGCGGTGGTGTCTGCGCCGATGCGTCCGAGGAAATCCGAGAAGCGCACTCCGCTCCATTTGCCGATCGCGCTCCAGCCCTCGACGCAGATATGGCGGGTGATCTGCGAGGTCTGCGGCAGCGCGTAGAGCTCGGGCAGGGTCCAGGGTTTCTTGTCGCGGATCATGCCGGCGAGCTCGAGCTTGTAGCTAGTGCCGTCGACGGCGGTGATCTCGTCCTCGGTGTAGAACGCGTTGAAGGGGAAGGGCTTGGTGATCGCGCTCTCCGGGAATTCCGGGGCGAGCTTGGTCGGGCTGAAGATCCATCCTTGCGCGCGGTCGTTCCAGCGCGACATTCCCTCGAGCACCCGCTGCACGCTCTCGTCGTCGGTCAGGTTGCAGCCCGAGAGCATGGCGAGCGCGCCGAGCGACAGGCCTTGCCTGAGGAAGAGGCGCCGCTCGACCGAGCGTATGAGCCTGGGCGAATGCGCCGCGAGGCTCGTCTCCATGGTGCGTTTCTTCATGAGGCTCTCCTTGCGCGGCCGGTGATCATCGTCGGGAAGCTGCGCGGCACGAGGATCACCATGGCGATGTGAACGAGGACGATCGCGACCATGAGCGCCATGGCGCCGAAATGCAGGAAGCGCGCGCCTTCGTAGCCGCCCATCAGGCCGGCGATCTCCTGGAACTGCACCGGTTTCCAGATCGCGAGCCCGGTGAAGACCAGGACGACGAGGCAGAAGATGATCGCGAGGTAAGCCGCGCGCTGCGCCGCGTTATACATGGACAGGTCTTCGTGGGCGAGCTTCCCGCGGAGCGCATCCCGCAGGTCGCGCAGGACGGCGCGCGGGGTGAGCGGAAAGAGCTTCCTGCCGAAGTGCCCCGACATGATTCCGTAGGTCACGTAGACGATGCCGTTGAGAACGAGCAGCCACATCGCGGCGAAGTGCCATTGCAGCGCGCCTGCGAGCCAGCCCCCCAGGGTGAGCTCGTTCGGGATCCTGAAGGGGAAGAGGGGGGAGGCGTTGTAGATGCGCCAGCCGCTCGTCACCATGATGAGGATGGCGAGCGCGTTGACCCAGTGCGTGATGCGCACGACCAGCGGGTGGATGCTGACCCATTGTGTCTGCGACGGTTCCATCGGGCGTCCTCCGGCCTTTGTCCCGGCTTGGTCGGAGACCATAGCCTACACCTTACAAGGCCTGCCGCCGATCTCCCTCGCGAAAGCCCAGGAGCGGGGTCGAGAATCCCCGGCCGAACGCGATCGCCTTGAACAGCTCGCCCATTTCCGCCGGGCTCATCAGCCGGTTCGCCTGATTGGCGAGCGGCAGGAATCTCGAGCCTTCCTCCGCCGGCGTGCGCGACATCACCTCGGTGATGCCGCAGTTCACCAGGAACTGCGCCTGACTCGCATAGCCGGCGAGCTCGAGCCCGCCGGCTCGCGCAGCCCTCGCGACCGCGCTGAAATCGACGTGGCTGGTGATGTCCTGCAGCCCCGGAAGAAAGAAGGGATCGACGTGTGCGTGGTGGCGGTAGTGGCACATGAGCGTGCCTTCCCTGCGCTGCGGGTGGTAGTACTCTCTTTGCGGAAACCCGTAGTCGATGAACAGGGCAACGCCTTTTTCGAGCACTCCGGCGAGCGAGCGCACGAACCCGCACATCGCGAGCGGGATCTCGGTGCGGAAACCTTCGGGAAGCTCGAGCGCGCGCGCCGCCTCGAGCAGCTCGCCCGAGGCCAGCCGCCAGGACCAATCGAGGCGCTCGTTGCGCAGGCCGACTCCGCCTTCCTCGATCTTCCCGCGATGGACGCGGACGACGTGAACCGGCATGGCATCGAGGACTTCGTTGCCGAGTACTACGCCGGAGAACGCGGGCGGCAGGCGGTTCAGCCAGGCGACGCGCTCGAGCAGATGCGGCACCCGCGCGGCGAGCGTGTCGCGGCTGCGCTCGCGCAGATCGGCCGAGAGCTCGAGGATGAGATAGTTGCGCGGAGCTTTACCGGAGCGCTCGAGCTCCTCGAGCAGGGTCGCCGCGAGCGCGCCGCTTCCCGCGCCCACCTCGAGTACATCGTCGAACCCGGCCTGCATGACCTGATGCACCTGCCGCGAGAGCGTCTGCCCGTAGAGCGGCGAGATCTCGGGCGCGGTCACGAAATCACCCGCCTTGCCGAGCTTTCTCGCCCCGGCGCTGTAGTAGCCCAGGCCTGGCGCGTAGAGCGCGAGCTCCATGTAGCGCGCAAAGCTCATCCAGCCGCCGCTCGCGGCGATTTCGCCGCTAACATGCGCCGCGACGCGATCGCTGTGCGCGCGCGCGTCTGGCGTAGGTTCTGGAAGCGCCATGTCGGGAATGGAAAGACTATTCCGGTATCATTCTAGGCCATGAGCGAACCGCTTTCAGGGAAAGTTGCGCTCGTCACCGGCGGTGCGAAGCGCGTCGGCGCGGCGATCGCGCGCCGCTTGCATCGCGAGGGCGCGAACCTGATGTTGCATTACCGCGGGTCGGAGCGCGAGGCGAAGGCGCTGCGCGAGGAATTGAACGCGGCGCGCGCCAATTCCGTGGCGCTGGTGCAGGCGGATCTGCTCGATGTCCAGGGTTTGCCCGAGATCGTGAGGAATACCGTCAACCGCTTCGAGCGGCTCGATGCGCTGGTCAACAACGCCTCGATGTTCTTCCCCACGCCGGTCGGCGAGATGACGCCTGCAAACTGGGAAAGCCTCATCGGCGCAAATCTCAGGGCGCCGCTCTTCCTCTCTCAGGCAGCGGCCTCCCACCTGAAGAAGGCCGGTGGGGCGATCGTGAACATCACCGACATCCACGCCGATCGCCCGCTCAAGAGCTACGTGATCTACTCGATCGCCAAGACGGGGCTAGTCGGGTTGACGCGCTCGCTCGCCCGCGAGCTTGCGCCCGAAGTGCGCGTGAACGGCGTAGCGCCCGGCGCCATCGTCTGGCCCGAAGACGGCTCGTGGGACGACCTCACGCGCCAGCGCATCGTGTCGCACACGTTGCTCAGGCGCACCGGTGAGCCCGACGATATCGCGCGAGCCGTTTACTATCTCATCGCCGAAGCGCCTTACGTGACCGGCCAGATCATCGCGGTGGACGGCGGCAGGAGCATCAACATATGAGTATCGACCTATGAACGCACCCGAAAAGATCCATTTCACACGTAAGCAGCGCTTCGAGGCGGGCAAGCTCGAGAAGCGCCTGTGCCGCCTCGTCGGCGAGGCGATCGGCGACTACGGCATGATCGAGGCAGGCGATCGCGTCATGGTGTGCCTCTCGGGAGGCAAGGACAGCTACGGACTGCTCGACGTGCTCATGAAGCTTCGCGCGCGCGCGCCGCTCTCCTTCGAGCTCATCGCCGTGAACCTCGATCAGCGCCACCCGGGCTATCCCGAGCACGTTCTTCCGGACTACCTCGCTTCGCTGGGGATCCCCTTCCGCATCGAGGCGCAGGACACGTATTCGGTCGTGAAGCGCCTCGTCCCCGAAGGCGAGACGATGTGCAGCCTGTGCTCGCGGCTCCGGCGCGGCGTACTCTACCGCGTGGCGCGCGAGCTGGGCGCGACCAAGATTGCCCTGGGCCATCATCGCGACGACATCCTCGAGACTTTCTTTCTCAACCTCTTCTTCGGGGGCAAGATGAAGGGAATGTCGCCCAAACTCCAGTCGGACGATGGGCAGCATGTCGTGATCCGTCCGCTCGCCTATGTGGCGGAGTCCGACCTCGAGGCCTACGCCGAGGTGAAGCAGTTCCCGATCATCCCCTGCGACCTGTGCGGCTCGCAGCCGACACTGCAGCGAAAGCAGGTGAAGCAGATGCTGCGCGAATGGGAAAAGCGCTACCCGGGGCGCGTGGATTCGATGTTCCGCGCGCTCTCCAACCTCGTGCCTTCGCATCTGATGGACAGGAATGCCTTCGATTTCTCCGCCGTGCGCGCGATAGGGCGGCTGTCGGGCGACGGCGACAAAGCGTTCGACTAGAGAACCCGCGTCAACCCGCGCTCCTCGGACTCGTTGAACAAAATGAAGCCGTCACGTTCTATTGGTAGAACGAAGAACGAAAGATCAATGAGGCGTCGCGTGGGCATCGTGGGTTATCTCGTCGTTGCAGGCTCGCTTGCCCTCGGCGGCGCGATGGTGGGGCGGGTCACCGCGCAGGATTGGCGTACTGCAAGCCAGGAGCCGGTCGGGCTCGCCCCCGAACCTTCCGCTCACCCTGAAGCGGTCGTCCAGGTCTACGCGGCCCGCGTCATCGGCTGGCGCGGGGTCTTCGGGGTGCATACCTGGATCGCGGCGAAGCCCGCTGCTGCAAGCGAGTACACCGTGTACGAGATCATCGGCTGGCGGCTTCGCTGGCAGGACTCCGCGCTCGCGGTCAGGCACCGCGCACCCGACGCCCGCTGGTTCGGGAGCGTGCCCGAGCTGATCGCCGAGATGCGGGGCCCCGGCGCCGCGGCGCTGATCCCGCGCATCGACGAGGCCGCGCACACCTATCCCTGGGCGGGCGAATACACCATGTGGCCCGGCCCGAATTCCAACACCTTCACCGCGTGGGTGCTGCGCGCCGTGCCCGAACTCGAAGCCGACCTGCCACCGACCGCGATCGGCAAGGACTACTTCGGGGCGAAGCTCATCGGCTCCGCCCCGAGCGGCAAGGGCTTTCAATTCTCGCTCTTCGGCCTGGCCGGGATCACGGCGAGCGGGGTCGAAGGGCTCGAAGTGAATCTGCTCGGCCTCACGTTCGGGATCAATCCCTTCGATCCTGCCCTGAAGCTTCCGCTCGTGGGCCGCGTCGGCCCGGAGCGCACGCTCGCGCGGAACGCGGGCGAAGCCGAGTCGACTAAGCAAGCCCTCTAAGGTGCGGGACGGCTCGCATTGAGCAGCGCGTTGTTGAAGCAGAACACGTTCTCTCTCAGGTACACGAAATCGAAGTTGAAGGACGATATCGCCTTCAGGAAGTTCTGAGAATTGGCCTCGCCGGGCAGCAGCCAGTCGTGCAGCTCGATGATGAGAAGCGGGATGCGATCAAGCCAGCCGACGTCCCCCGAAAAAAGCTCCTTTTCTCCGCCTTCGATGTCGATCTTGAGAATCAAAGGAGAGTATTTCTCGGGCGGGAAATCATCCAGAATCTGCGGGACGGAAATGATCTTCACCTCGTAGAGCCCCTGATCCGAAACGCGAAACCCCCAATCGCTGAGGCCGGGGTCCTGCAGGAAACGCGTTCCGGGCCTGCTCCCCAGGGCCCCTTCTAGGAGGCGAACGTCTAGCCCCGCGCAGTTTTTTTCCAGGTAGCGGCAGTTGTTTCGCTCCGGCTCGATAGCCACGATCACGGCCTTGGGGTAGTTGAAATGGAAAAAAATCGGACTTGCGCCGATATTGGCTCCCGCGTCGATGATGAGGCCGGTGCTGCCGCTCTCTTCCACGCGCTTCACATACTGCGAGAAGACCTGGTGAAGAGGAAACCTCGACAGATCGTAGTCCAGATTCTGGAAGATCTGCTCGATGACTCCCTTGTCCCCGATACTGTCCTTGCGGAAGAAAAACTCCCTGCTCTCGCCATTCACCGACAGCACGATCTTCTGGTCTTGGGCGGCAGACACGGTCGAAGGGGTCCGTTCCTTGATGTGAATCGATCCGGATCATTCTAAGGCAGTCATGGGTTCCCGCAGGGTCTTTGGTATAAATTATCTTGTCAATATGGATTTGACATGGTAGTCTTCAGCGCCATGAACTGCGCCGCTCGTCTCGTCGAAATTTTCGGAACACAGGCAGAAGTCGCCCGCGCCTTCCGCCTGGACCGCGCGGTCGTCAACAACTGGGTCAAATCCGGTTACGTGCCGACGCGCTGGGCGATGGAAGTCGAACACGTCACCGACGGCAGGATCGCCGCAGTCGAAGTGCTCAACGAAGCCCACGCCAAGAAGCCGGTGAAGGTCAAATCGCGTCCCGACGATCATCTGTTCGGGTCGCCTCTCTCGGGAAAGGAAGCCATGAACGATTTCGCACCCACCAAACGCATCAGCTCGTTCCATCCGCCGCAACGCACGCTCATGGGCCCGGGGCCGACCGAGATCCATCCGCGCGTGCTCACCACCATGAGCCAGCCGGCGATCGGCTATCTCGACCCGGTCTTCGTCGAGATGATGGAGGAGCTGAAGGGACTGCTGCGCTACGTCTACCAGACGAAGCACCCGCTGACTTTCCCGGTCTCGGGCCCGGGTTCGGTCGGCATGGAGTACTGCTTCGTGAACCTCGTCGCACCAGGCGACAAGGTGATCGTGTGCCGCAACGGCGTCTTCGGCGGGCGCATGATCGAGAACGTCGAGCGCGCGGGCGGCAAGGCGATCGTCGTCGAGGACGAGTGGGGCTCGCCCGTCGACCCGCAGAAGCTGGAGGACGCGCTCAAGAAAAACCGCGACGTGCGCGTGATCGCGTTCGTCCACGGCGAAACCTCCACCGGGGTGCAATCGGATGCCAAGACCCTTGTACAAGTCGCGCACCAGCATGACGCGCTCGCCATCGTCGACGCAGTGACCACGCTCGGCGGATCTCCGGTGCGCGTGGACGAATGGGAGATCGACGCGATCTACTCGGCGAGCCAGAAGTGCCTGTCGTGCACGCCCGGCCTTTCGCCGGTGTCCTTCTCCGAGCGCGTGGTCGACTACGTGAAGGCGCGCAAGGACAAGATTCACTCGTGGTTCATGGATATGAATCTGCTGCTCGGCTACTGGGGCGCGACAACCCGCACCTATCATCACACCGCGCCGACCAATTCGCTGTTCGGTCTGCACGAGGCGCTCCTGCTGCTGCGCGAGGAGGGCATGGAGAACGCCTGGGCGCGCCATCAGCGCCACCACAACGCGCTCAAGGCGGGCCTGGAGGCGATGGGGCTGAGGTTCCTGGTGAAGGAGCAGTACCAGCTGCCGCAGATGAACGCGGTGCGCTGCCCCGAAGGCGTGAACGAAGCCGAGGTGAGGAAGACCCTGCTCAACGAATTCAGCATCGAGATCGGCGCGGGGCTCGGGCCGCTCGCCGGCAAGATCTGGCGCATCGGCATAATGGGCTACTCCTGCCGCCCGGACAACGTGATGCTGTGTCTCTCGGCGCTCGGGTCGGTGCTCTCCGACATGGGGATGAACGTCCATGTCGGCGACGCCGAGGCCGCAGCGCACGGAGCCTACGCCTCGATGCACGCCAAGGCCGCGCAACAAAAGAAAAAAAGCCGCGCCGCGGCCTGATTTGTCCCGGACCGGAGCGGGGGCTTCCCCGCCCGGTCTTGAGCGAGACTTGATTTTTTTGAGCGGTTGCTCATAATATCTGAGCGATCGCTCAATCCAATCTCGTCCCGTCCCGTTTCCCCAACACCCTCCCGCGTGGCCAAGCCTGCCGCCCCTCGTTCCGCTTCCCGCCCTCCTTCACCGGACCAGAAGGAGCGGCTGCTCGCCGCGACCGAACAGCTGCTGAGCTCGCAGGGACTGGGTTGCGTCAGCACGCGCGACATCGCCCGCGCGGCGAACGTCGCCGAGGGCGCGCTCTACCACCACTTCGGCGACAAGGCCGAGCTGATCTTGTCGGTAGTGCTGCATCAGCTCGGCGATTTTCCCGAGGTACTGCAAAGCCTCCCCCTGCACGTGGGTCAAAACACCGTGCAGAAAAATCTCGAGATCGTGCTCGAGAGCGCATTCGCTTTTCATCACCGGATCACCCCGTTGATGTGCTCGCTCTTCGCCGACCAGGCGCTTCTCGTCAAGGTGCGCGGCATGATGGCCGAGCGCTCGATGGGGCCAGGGCGCGCGGCCTTCGCGATCGCAGCCTACCTGCGCGCCGAGCAGCAGCTCGGCCGCGTCGCCCTTTCCGCAGCTCCGGAAACCGTCGCCGAACTGATGATGGCGGTGAGCTTCAACGCGGCCTTGTGCGACCAATTCTTCTGCGGTGGCTTGGAAGCCAAAGGGAAGGCCAGGCACCGGCTGCGCGAAGCGGTCCGCGCGCTGATGACCGGACTCCAGCCTGCGAACGGAGACGAGCCCGCCGTGGCGAGAGGAGCGAAAAAATGATCCGGTTGAACGGCGCGGCCATCGTCGCGGTTGCGGCGGTGCTCGCCGCATGCGCGGTAGGACCCGACTATCGCGCGCCTGAAGCACCTGCTGCAGGCACGTATACGGAAAGGCCGCAACCAGAGCGCACCGATTCCGCTCCGGTACAGGGCGGCGACGCGCAGCGCTTCGAGGTCGGCGCGAAGATCTCCGCCGAATGGTGGACGATCTTCGGCTCGCCGGACCTCGACGTTCTCATTCGGACGGCGCTCGCCGGCCAGCCGACCCTCGCCGCCGCGAAGGCAGCGCTCCGCCAGGCCGAGGAAAACGTGAACGCACAGTACGCGGTGCTCTATCCAAGCGTAGACGCAGGCCTCGCGGCGAGGCGCCAGCGCTTTTCCGGAGCGACATTCGGAAATCCATCGCTGCCCTCCACGACCTTCAACCTCTACAACGCTTCGGTGAACGTGACCTACGCCATCGATATCGCGGGCGGGGCGCGCCGCGAGCTCGAAGCGTTGGAGGCGGGAGTGGATTTCCAGCGGTTTCAGCTCGAGGCGGCCTACCTTTCGCTCACCGCGAACGTCGCGACCACGGCGTTCCGAGAGGCTTCGCTTCGCGAACAGATCCGCGCGACGCGCGAGATCTCCGAAGCGCAGGACGGCCAGCTGCGCCTCGCCGAGAAGCAGTTCGCGCTCGGCGCGATATCGGGGTCGGACTTGCTCGGCCAGCGCGCTCAGGCGGCGCAGACGCGGGCGATCCTGCCTCCTCTCGAGAAGGCGCTCGCACAAACGCGCAACCAGCTTGCGGTGTTGATCGGCAAGCTTCCGGCTGACGCGAAGCTGCCCGCGCTCGATTTCAGCGCGTTCAAGTTTCCCCAGGAGTTGCCGCTCAGCGTGCCCTCCGAACTGCTGAGACAAAGGCCGGACGTCAGCCAAGCCGAGGCGATCATGCGGCAGACCAATGCCCGAATCGGCGTGGCGGAGGCGCTCATGCTTCCTCAGCTGACGCTGAGCGGAAGCTATGGGACGGCCGCGACCAGCACCGGGAATCTCTTCAATCCGGGCACGCAACTCTGGAGCATTGGAGCGAACCTGCTCCAGCCGATCTTCCACGCGGGGCAACTCCAGGCGCAAAAGCGCGGAGCAGAGGCGGCCTACGACCAGGCATTCGCCCAGTACCGGCAGGCCGTTCTCACCGCATTTCAGGACGTCGCCGACGTCTTGAACGCGCTCGAGTTCGACGCGGCGACGCTCAAGGCGCAGGCCGAGGCCGAAGCCGCTGCGCGCGAAAGCCTCGAGGTGACGCAGCAGCAGCTAAAGTTCGGCGCGGCGAGTTATCTCGCCCTGTTCAACGCCCAGCGCCAGTACTCGCTCGCGAAAGCTGCCCTGGTGCAGGCACAAGCCGCGCGTTACGCGGACACAGCGGCGCTGTTTCAAGCACTGGGCGGCGGTTGGTGGAACCGCGTCGAGCCTGCAAGCGTATCGACGGCGAAACGCGCGGACTGAGCCGCCGGGAAAGCATTCAAGGAGTCGGATCTCATGATCAAACGCATGCTCATCATGTTGACGGCCGTCGGGCTGCTGTTCGGCGGACTATTCGGATTCAAGGCGTTCGTGGGAACCAAGATCCGCGAGAGTATCGCGGCGCAGGGCATTCCCCCCCAGACCGTTTCCACGGCCAAGGCGCAATTCACGGAATGGCAGGGTGAGTTCCAGGCGGTCGGGACGCTTCGCGCGGTGCGCGGCGCCGATATGGCGCCCGAAGTCTCGGGACTCATTACCGGAATCCACTTTCAGTCGGGCCAAGAGGTCGCGGAAGGGGCGCCGCTGGTCCAGCTGAACAATGAATCGGACGTGGCGAGGCTGCAGTCGCTCATGGCGGCTGTCGAACTCGCCGAAGCGAACTACGACCGCGACCAGAAGCAGCTGGCGATCCAGGCGGTGAGCCAGGCCGTGGTCGACGCCGACGCCGCCACCCTGAAGAGCGCGAAGGCGCAGGTCGCAGAGCAGCGGGCGCTCGTCGCCAAGAAGCTGGTGCGCGCGCCCTTCGCCGGGCGGCTGGGGATCCGTGCAGTGGACGTCGGGCAATACGTCAATGCAGGGACGAAGCTGGTGACGCTCCAGGCGCTTGACCCTGTGTACGTCGATTTCTACGCGCCGCAAAAATCACTCGGCAGGATCGCGCTCCGGCAGAAGATCGCGCTCAAGACCGACGCGTTCCAGGGCCAGCAGTTTCCCGGAGAAGTGAGCTCGATCGACCCCAAGGTGGATCCTGCGACCCGCAACGTGCAGGTGCGCGCGACCGTGCGCAATCCGAAGCACAGCCTGCTTCCCGGAATGTTCGCCACCGTCGTGCTCGCCTCGGGCGGACCCCAGCGTTTCCTCACGCTGCCGCAGACCGCGGTCTCCTACAACCCCTTCGGAGACACCGTATTCGTCGTGGAAGAGAGCAAGGGGAAGGACGAGAAAGTCGCGCTCGTCGCCCAACAGAAGTTCGTCACGACCGGCGAGGCTCGCGGCGACCAAGTCGCGATCCTCTCGGGCATCAAGGAGGGAGACACGGTGGTCACCGCCGGGCAGATCAAGCTGCGCTCGGGATTTCCGGTGATCGTCAACAACTCCATCCAGCCGACGAACGAGCAGGCGCCGCAACCCAAGGACCAATAAGGGGGCCGGATGAGGAAATTCACCGACATTTTCATCGAGCGGCCCGTTCTTGCGACGGTCGTAAGCCTGACGCTGCTCGTACTCGGTCTGCGCTCGATCGGCCTTCTTCCGGTCCTGCAATTCCCGCAAACGCAGAACGCGGTGGTGACCGTGACCACGACGTATTTCGGAGCGGACCCGGCGCTGGTGGCAGGGTTCATCAC
>Ga0326726_10004436_pt1 | contig 12803 bp, 13 predicted proteins | sample MHFenrmetagenome_2_FD_207603 | JGI IMG/M metagenome (GOLD analysis project Ga0326726, IMG submission 207603) | Lab enriched peat soil microbial communities from Michigan Hollow, Ithaca, NY, United States - MHF15MN | ecosystem: Environmental > Terrestrial > Soil > Wetlands > Peat | place: USA...
GCCCGACTTGATTGTATGAGGACTGTACCCACCGGTGTTGCCCTGATTTGCCTTGCGCTGGCAGCCTGCGCAGGTGTACCCAACAAGGCGCCGCCACGAGCGCCCGCTGCGGCCTGCCCGCAGCCTCCTGCGTCCCCACCAGCCGCCCTCCCGCCGACGCCACCGCCCATTTCGCTGGCCAACAATCTGAGACCGGCCGCGTGGAACGATCTGCCCGGTTGGACCGAGGATTCCGCTTTGGACGCGTTCGCGACCTTTCTGCACGGGTGTACAGCGCTCAAGAATAAGCCTGAATGGCAAAAGGCATGCGCGGACGCCGCTGACACCGGTCGTGACGATGCCAGCCTGCGCCGGTTCTTCGAGGCGGGCTTCACCGTTTATGCAATCGTCAACCCCGACGGCACGGCTGAGGGCACGATCACCGGCTACTACGAACCGCTGTTGCGCGGCAGCCGTAAGCCGAGCCCCCAATATCGCTACCCGGTGTTGGGCGTGCCCGACGACTTGCTGGTGGTGGACCTTGGCGAGGTCTATCCGGATCTCAAAAACCTGCGCCTGCGCGGCCGCGTCGACGGTCGCCGCGTCGTGCCCTACTACAGCCGCGCCGACATCGAGGCTGGAAAGAGCGGCGCCGCGGGCCGCGAGCTCCTGTGGGTGGACGACGCCGTGGACCTGTTCTTCCTGCAGATCCAGGGTTCGGGGAGAGTGGCCCTCGACGGTGGCGAGGTTGTACGCCTGAGCTATGGGGAGCAAAACGGCTACCCGTATCAATCCGTGGGGCGGCTGCTGGTCGAGCGCGGAGAGCTGACGCTGGATCAGGCTTCCATGCAGGGGATCAAGGCCTGGGGCATGCGCAACCCCGACAAGCTGCCGGAGCTGCTCAACGCTAATGCGAGCTACGTATTCTTCCGCGAGCTGCCGGTCGATGCGAGCGGTCCTCCCGGGGCGCTGGGCGTGCCGCTCAGCGCCGGGCGCAGCTTGGCGGTCGATCCACGTGTGGTTCCGCTTGGCGCCCCGGTGTTCCTGGGCACAACCTGGCCCAACTCCACCCTGCCGCTCAACCGGCTCATGGTGGCGCAGGACACCGGTGGGGCGATCAAAGGTGCGGTGCGTGCCGATTTCTTTTGGGGCAGCGGCGACGATGCTGCAGCACAAGCCGGCCGCATGCGCCAGAGTGGACGCATGTGGGTGCTGCTGCCCAATGGTTTCCCGCGCAGCCCAGGTTCTCCTAGTCCCTAAGGACCCTGCGGCGCGAAGCGCACTTTGACCACGATACGGCTGCGTACCGGGCGGCCTTCGCGCTGCGCAGGCTCAAAGCGCGCCGTCTGGAATGCCAGCAATGCAGGCTCTTCGAAGTAACCGGCCGGGTCGGCTGTCACCACCGACAGCTGCTGCACCGCGCCGAACTCGTCGATCTGCAGCAGCAGCGTCACCTCGCCGAGCATGGCCGGGGCGGACGCGGGGTACGCTGGTTGCACCGGCACCAGCGGTCGAGGGTACAGATCGAGATCCTTAGCCTCGTACCATGCGGGATCGACGAGCAGCGGCACCTCTGTGCTGGGCAGGCGGCTGTCGTCTATGCGGGCTTGCGCTGCAGCTGCTCGCCCGGGACCGGGCGCTGGATCGCCGACCGCAGCCAACACGAGTTCGTCAGCGGCCGGGGTGAACGCAGCTTCAGCTACGGCAGAGCGGCGGCGGGAACCGCCCGTAGCCCTCGGTTCAGCCAGTGACGCCTCCGACGCGAGCCGAGCCACGATCACCGGCGCGGGGACGGACTCCAATGGGCCTACGGTGATCCCGTAGATCAGCGACAGGTGCAGCGCACTTGAAAGCGCCAGAGCTAGAAGGAACCGCAGCGCGTCATCGCGCCCCATGATCGCCTCGCCATCGCGCTAGGTCAGACGCTCCGAGTCCAGGGTCGTCTGCGCCTCAGTTGGTCTTCGCGCTGGACAAGAGCTTCTCTATCTGGGCTGCCGAGATAGCGCCGGGTACCCGGTCGCCGTTGGCGAACACCAGCGTGGGCGTGGCGTTGATCCCGCGCCGGGAACCGAACTCGACCAGCTTGTCGACCGGGTTGTCGCAGGTAGGCGCGGCGGTGGGTGCGATCCCCTTGTTCAGATAGTCGTCCCAGGCCTTGACCTTGTCTGGCGAGCACCAGATGCGCTTGGCCTTGTCGCTCGCCTGCGGGTGCAGCCCATCGATCGGGAACAGGAACATGTAGATCGTGACGTTGTCGAGCTTGGCCAGATCTCCCTCGATGCGCTTGCAGAACGGGCAGTCCGGGTCGGAGAACACCGCCATCTTGCGCTCGCCCTTACCCTTCACCTTCTTGAACGCCATCTCCAGCGGCAGCTCGTTGAAGGGAATCATGGCGAGCTTGCGCTTGCGCTCCGCGGTGAGGTTGCGATCGGTCTTGGTGTCGATGATGTTGCCTTCGTAGATGATGTACTCGAAGTTCTCGTCGGTGTAGACGATCTCGTTGCTGATCACCACTTCGTACAGCCCGAGATAAGGCAGCTTGGTCACGCTCTGCACATCGGCCTGCGGGAATTTGGCCTGCACCCCTTTGCGGATGCTAGCCTCATCGGCATTCGACGCGGCGGCGGCGAACAGCACCAAGACGGCGGCCAGGGAGACAAGTCGTTTCGGCATGAGAATCCTTGCGTGGTGGTGGATCGAGCCTCAACCCAGCGCCCGCCGGACCAGCAACGCCTTAAGCGGGAGCAGGCGGTCGGTGAGGTTCAGGCCAAGATTGCGGAGCCAGACCAGCGGGGCGACCGAGTTGTTGAACAAGCGTTGCAGCCCGTGGGTGGCTGCGGTCATGGCGAGGATGTCTTCCTTTCTCGCCCTCTCGTAACGGCGCAGCAGCGCCCGGCTGCCGGCGTCGCGCTCCTGGCCGCGCGCGGCGAGGACGGAAGCCAGCTCGCGCGCATCCTGGAAGCCGAGGTTAACGCCCTGACCCGCGAGCGGGTGCAGATTATGCGCGGCGTCCCCCACCAGTGCAAGGCGCGGGGCAGTCCAGTCGCGCACCCGAATCAGGCGCAACGCAAACCCGGCGGGTAACGTGATCAAACCCAGCTTGCCCAATGCGCTGCGGGAGGCGGTTTCGACCTCGGCACATAGCTCCGCGGGGCCGAGCGCTAGCAAGTGCTCGGCCAGGTCCTGCCGCGCAGACCACACCATCGATGCGCGGTCGCCGGGGAGGGGCAGGAGTGCCAGCACGCCGTCGCGTCGGAACCACTGGAACGCTGCCCCGCGATGCGGCTCGCCGATCGCGAAGTTGGCGACCACTGCAGTCTGTCCATAGGCGTTTTCCGAAACCGCGAGGCCAGCCTGGCTACGCAGCCAGGAATCTGCGCCATCCGCGGCCACCAGGAGCTTGGCCGGCAGCTCCTCCCCACCCTCGAGGCGGAGTGTGGCGTGGCTGGTTCCCCAGTACACGGCTGCGCATATTGCCGGGCTAAAGAGCGTGAGATTCCGCTGGCCGCCCACGGACTCGCGTAGCGCAGCCGTCAACACGGAGTTCTCCACAATGGTGGCCAGCCTTGAGACATGCGCCTCGTAGGCGCTGAAGCAGAGCTCGCTGCCCGGGCGATCGCCGAAGATGTGCATCCTCATCACCGGCGCCATGCGCTCAGCAGCGATGGGCCAGGCGCCCAAGTCCCGGAGGAGAGCCTCGCTCGCAGGGCTGATCGCGTAAACGCGCGCATCCCAGTCACCGGTGTCGAGACTGTTCGGGCGGCTGCGCTCTACCAACGCCAGTTTCAAGCCGCTGTCGGCCAGCGCGCGCGCCAGGCACAGCCCGACCAGGCCCGCACCCACGATCACCACGTCGAAGTCGAGGGAACGCATGATCGCATTGGACGGCCGTAATGGCCTAACGTTCTGATTTACTTTGCGTGTACACGCCGCCCGCCGCCCTCAGCGCCTTGACATGATCCGGTGCGCTCAGTACGCTTTCGACCCCTGTCAGTTTCGGGCGTGGCGAATTAGCTCAGTGGTTAGAGCAGAGGAATCATAATCCTTTGGTCCGGGGTTCGAATCCCTGATTCGCCACCAGTACCACTGCGGTCCGGCCCTGAGACATGGGTTACAGGTCGTACCTAAGACATAGGTGACAACCGCGTGCCGAACGGGTTGTCCAGAGGTTGCAGGGTTTTCTGCTCCAAGTCGATGTAGCCGAGATCGTACTGCATAAAGCTGACGATCCAAATCCCCTCGTCGACTTCCTTGATGCCGACACGCTGACCGGCGAAGACGTGTGAGACGTTGATGCGTTTGCGGTGCATGCAGATGCGGCCGCAAGCGGTGACGAAGACGTCGCGATCGTGCAACGGGTAAGTGAGGTCGGGCAGCCCACGATAGGTTCTTGGCGAGGCCGAGTATATTTCGGCGGGGGTCTTCATGGCCAAGGCTTCGTGAGGCCGCTCGGAGTTGAATTCGCGCGCGAAGGCGTCGAAGCGAGCCTGTTGTTGCAGGCTGTTCATGCCTGGCGGGCGGGTGGCTTCCTTTTTCAAGGTGAGGTGCATGCGCTCGTGACGGCCGTTCTGCTCAGGATGGCCAGGCTTGATGCGCTCGATGGCGACACCCAAGCGCAACCACCAGACGGACAGCTTGGAGAGGTTGAACAAGGCGTTTGGGCTGGCAAAGGGGACGCCGTTGTCGGAGCGGATGGCGGCGGGCAGGCCACGCTCGAGGAAGAGTTGCTCGAAGGCGGTGATGGCGGTGTCTTCGCGCGTTGATTCGAGGGCTTCGCAGAGCAGCAGGAAGCGAGAGACGTGGTCGGTAACGGTCAGCGGGTAGCAATAATGGCCGTTGCCGAGCTTGAATTCACCCTTGAAGTCGACGCACCACAAGTCATTGGGTGCGATGCCGGCGGACAGCGGCGTTCCGCTGGCCCGGGAACGGGGGCGGCTGAGGGCTTTGACCAGCCCGTGCCGATGTAACACGGCGTGGATGGTGCTCTTAGCGGGGATGCGCACATCCCCATCCAAGCGGCGCACCAGCAACTCACGGATCTTGCGCGCACCCCAATGGGGCTTCTCGCGCTTGAGCCTGACGATGAGGCTCTCGATCTGGTCGGGCAGCTGATTGGCATAGCGCACGGGACGCCGTGAGCGGTCGCACAACGCCTCAGCCCCGTGATCCTTATAGCGGGCGAAGATCTTGTAGCCGGTCTTTCGGGAGATGCCAAACTCCCGGCAGACATCGCTCATCGCTTCGCCGTCGAGCAACTTCGCCACGAACCGCAGGCGCTCGTCCATCACCGAACACTCCTTCCACGGCATAGGCACCTCCCGTCTCCAGACGGAAAGTGTTACCCATGTGTCCGGTACGCCTCGTTACCCATGTGTCGGGCCGGTCATGCAACGTCCCGATCCCCTATAGCTCAGCGTCCTTCCTGGCCCTCCGCCCGTTCGACCGTCCCACATCGGTGTCGCACATGGCACCTCGGGTGCTTGGCCCGCGGAGACATGAAGAACGCAGGCGCAGCAACCAACCTCCAGCGTCGAGGCGCGGTTTGCTGCTGCCCACGACGCATCCCACAAGACCTGATCGAACACCTTCCAAGCACATATCGCGGTGGTACAGCACGGAGTACACACCCGCTGATGGCGGCGTGGCGCCCTTCTTCACGTCGTTTCCAACCGACGCCACATCCCGGTGGGGTGTTCGGCGCGCTGCTCAAGTTCGCCGGCTTTGTGACGCTACTGTAACAATGTGGGAGCCGGCAGCGCTCGACGGCCAGAACAACAAAAGAGCCGCTTGACTGGCACCCGACGGCGGTTACGTTCTACGGAGGTGAACGATGACAATGTCGTATGAAGAGCTCGATCTGCGCGGCCGGCACCTCGTGGCGCACCTGCGAGCCTGCGCGCGCTACGCAGAGAAGGTGAACGGGGTGGACACTGCGTCCATGGTCGGTCGTCTCGAGCGCTTGGCCGTGCACTGGAACTCAGCGGTTACGTTGACGCTCGCGGTACGCGGCGCTGTTTCGTCTCCGACTTTCGGCGATTGGTTACGCAGGCATCAGATCCCCTTGGGTACCGCACGCAAGCTGTTAGGGAAGTAGCGCCATGTTGTGGGCCCCGACCATCTTAGCGAGAGCGTTCCTCGCGCCGGCGGAGCGCTCGGTTATCGTCAAGAACGAACTTCAACAAGCGGGATAAACGATGGTCACTCGGATATTTCTGGCAGTATTCGTCGTGCTCACCCTCGTCTGCGGTGGGGTCGCGATTTACTACAACCGCGTTTTCGAAGGTCTGCAGCCGGCGCTGGCTGAGACCAAAGCCCAGCTCGCCGACGCGCAGGCCCGGCTCAAAGGACAGCGATTGGAGCTGCCCGCCAGCCAGTCAAGACTGGCTCCTTCCTCCAACTCCAAGATCCGCAAGTAAGCGCGCCATATCTCGCTCCTGCGCTGACGTGTTTTCTGGCGCACCCTGACAGACAGCGCGCTGCGAGCGTTTCGCTCCGCAGAGTAGACTCCGAGCCATCAACAGCTGTGACGCCGATGGACACCAGGGGCCGGTGTACAATCGCCGCCCTGGACCCTGCAACTGATGCATGGGACTTGCAGTCCCGGCGTGGAAACTGTTGATTGTTAAGAACTCCGGCGATTTTAATCAGCATCCCCGATCCGCCACCATAGCGCTGGCTTACGTGTCGCATTTGTCCCGCGCAGTTCCGCTGAGCGCGTTGCGCCGCATGGCCGTCGGCGTGGCGCTGGGTCTCGCTGTGTCGGTCGTCGCAGCAGTTGCCTCAGCCGCGCGCACCCTGCCAGGCGACGCCAAGTTCGCCGAGGACGCCGAGTTCAGCTACCCGTACGTCAAAGCAGGCAAACAGACGCTGCGCCTCGCGGCAGGCGCCAGGATCTACAACGAGCGCAATCTCATCATCATGCCTGCGACCGCGCCGGCGAAAGCCAGCGTGCTGTTCAAGATCGACATCAATGGCCAGATCTCCCGCGTCTGGATCCTGACGGACGAGGAAGCGAAGGCGTATGAGGACAACAAGTAGGTCGGTGCGACATGGCTGGTAAGGTGTACATCAAGACCTTCGGCTGCCAGATGAACGAGTACGACTCGGGCAAGATGGCCGACGTTCTGGCCGACTGGGAGGGGCTGCAAGCCACCTCGGATCCCGAGCAAGCCGACCTCATCCTGTTCAACACTTGCTCGGTGCGCGAGAAAGCGCAGGAGAAGGTGTTTTCCGACCTCGGCCGCGTCAAGCACCTGAAGCGGCGCAATCCGAGGCTGCTGATCGGAGTGGGCGGTTGCGTGGCGAGCCAAGAGGGGCGGGCCATCGTGGAGCGCGCGCCGTTCGTCGACGTGGTGTTCGGGCCACAGACGCTGCACCGACTGCCGCAGCTGATCGAAGCGCGCCGGCGCACGGGGAAGCCTCAGGTCGATGTAAGCTTCCCGGAGATCGAGAAGTTCGACGCGCTGCCGCCGGCCCGCGTCGAGGGAGCGACCGCCTTCGTTTCCATCATGGAGGGATGCAGCAAGTATTGCAGCTTTTGCGTGGTGCCCTATACGCGCGGCGAAGAAGTCTCGCGCGCGCTGGACGATGTGCTGACCGAGGTGGCTGGACTCACCGATCAAGGCGTCAAGGAGATCACGCTGCTGGGGCAGAACGTCAACGCCTACCGCGGGAAGATGCAGGGCGGCGAGATCGCCGACCTTGCCCTGCTGATCGAGTACCTGGCGGAGATGCCCGGTCTCGAGCGCATCCGCTACACTACTTCCCACCCCAAGGAGTTCACTCAGCGTCTGATCGACGCGTACGAACGCATCCCGCAGCTGGTGGGCCACGTGCATCTGCCCGTGCAGTCCGGCTCGGACCGTGTGCTCAGCGCCATGAAGCGCGGCTACACCGTGCTGGAGTACAAGTCCATCGTGCGGCGGCTGCGGGCGGTGCGGCCCGGGATTTCGATTTCCTCGGATTTCATCGTCGGGTTCCCGGGTGAGACCGAGGCCGAGTTCGAAGCCACCATGCGGCTGGTGGACGAGGTTGAGTTCGATCACAGCTTCAGCTTCGTCTACAGTCCGCGCCCGGGGACGCCCGCGGCCAACCTGTGCGACACCACGGCGCGCGAGCTCAAGCTCGGGCGGCTGCAGCGCCTGCAGGAGCGCCTCGAGCGTCAGGCGCGGCGCATCAGCGACGCGATGGTCGGCACGCGTCAACGCGTGCTGGTCGAGGGCGCTTCGAAGAACGATCCCGCCGAGCTCGCCGGCCGCACCGACAACAACCGCGTGGTCAACTTCCCCGGGCCCGATAGCCCCGCTCGGCCGTCGATCGGACAGTTCGCCGAGCTGGTCATCACCGCCGCCCTGCCGCACTCGCTGCGCGGCAACCTCGCGAGCACGTAGCCCCCTTGAATCCGGTCCAGATTTCCTTCACCCCTGTGGACAACGAACGGTTGTCCAACTTGTGCGGCGTCCTGGACGAAAACCTTAAGCAGATCGAGGCCGCGCTCGACGTCAGCATCTCGCGCCGCGGCGAGAACTTCTCCGTGTCCGGTGAGGCGGAACAGACGCAGCTGGCGGCGGAGGCGTTGCGGCGCTTCTACCAGATGGCCGCCCAGGATATATCCGTGGAGGACGTGCAGCTCGGCCTGATCGAGGTCGCGAATCCTCACCGGGCACCCGCGACCGCCGACGGCGAGCCTATCCTGCTTACGCGCCGGCGCGACCTGCACGGCCGCACGCCGCATCAGGTGCAGTACCTGCGCCAGATCCAGGAGTACGACATCACCTTTGGCATCGGCCCTGCCGGCACCGGTAAGACCTACTTGGCTGTCGCCTCGGCGGTCGACGCGTTCGAGCGCGACGCCGTCAAGCGCATCGTGCTGGTGCGCCCGGCTGTGGAGGCGGGCGAGCGGTTGGGCTTTCTGCCCGGAGACCTGGCGCAAAAGGTCGATCCCTATCTGCGCCCGCTGTACGATGCCTTGTACGACCTGATGGGCTTCGAGAAGGTGGGCAAGCTGTTCGAGCGCGGCTCGATCGAGATCGCGCCGCTCGCCTACATGCGCGGTCGCACGCTCAATCATTCCTTCATCATTCTGGACGAAGCGCAGAACACTACGCCCGAGCAGATGAAAATGTTCCTCACGCGCACCGGCTTCGGCAGCAAGGCCGTGATCACCGGCGACGTAACCCAGATCGACCTGGCGCGCGGCCAGAAGAGCGGACTGGTGGACGCGCGCGAAGTGCTCAACGAAGTGCGCGGCATCGCCTTCACCTTGTTCACCAGCGAAGACGTGGTGCGCCACCCGCTGGTGGCCCGCATCGTCAACGCCTATGAAGCGCGCAGCAAGAGGGAGCAGCCGTGACGCCCGCATCGCCGGCGCAGCGCGAGCACCGATTCGCGCTCAGCGTCCAGTACGCGTTGCGGTCCGCGCACCTGCCGTCGCAAAGGCAGCTTCGGCGTTGGGCGTCGGCGGCGCTGGCGCAGGATGCGAAGGTCACCCTGCGCATCGTGGGAGAAACCGAAGGCCGGCGCCTCAACCGTGAGTTCCGTGGCAAGGACTACGCCACCAACGTGCTCACCTTCGCTTACCCCGAGCAGCGCCCGCTGGCCGGCGACATCGTCCTATGCGCGCCAGTGGTACGGCAGGAAGCGCAGGCGCAGGGTTTGAGCCTGGCGGCGCACTACGCTCACCTCGTCGTGCACGGGATGCTGCATCTGCAGGGCTACGACCACGAGCGTGCCGCTGCAGCCCAGGTTATGGAGTCGCTGGAATCTGAAATCGCAACTCAGCTGGGGTATCCTGACCCCTACGCTGTACAGGTCTGAGCGCTCGCTGCCTCGTTCCGGGCGCAGGCCGCACTGCATGGATCCCCACCCTAAGCCGTCCCTACTCGAGCGCATCGGCGCGATCCTGATGCGCGAGCCGGAAGACCGGGAGCAGCTGCTGGAGCTGTTGCAGTCCTCCTACGAGCGCAACCTGATGGATGCAGACGCGCTCGCGATGATCGAGGGCGTGCTGCAGGTTTCCGAGCTGCATGCGCGTGACATCATGGTTCCACGTTCCCAGATGCATGTGGTTGATATCCACGACCCGCCCGAAAAGTTTCTACCCCAGGTCGTCGAGTCCGGCCATTCGCGCTTCCCGGTCATCGGCGAAAGCCGGGACGACGTGGTCGGCATTCTCCTGGCCAAGGACCTGCTGCGCTACTTCGCCGGGCAGGAGCACAACGTGCGCGAGATGCTGCGGCCAGCGGTGTTCATCCCCGAGTCCAAACGGCTCAACGTGCTGCTCAAGGACTTCCGCCGCAATCGCAATCACATGGCGATCGTGGTCGACGAATACGGCGGGGTGGCGGGCCTGGTGACCATCGAGGATGTCCTGGAGCAGATCGTCGGCGACATCGAAGACGAATACGACTTCGACGAAACCGAAGCCAACATCTTGTTGGACCGCAACGGGCTCTATCGGGTCAAGGCGCAAACCTCCATCGAGGACTTCAACGCCACCTTCGGCACCGCGTTCAGCGACGAGGAGTACGACACGATCGGAGGCCTGTTGCTGAGCCGCTTCGGGCGCCTGCCCAAACGCGGCGAGGAGATCGTGCTCGACCGCCTGCGCTTCCGCGTGCTGCGCGCGGACAGCCGGCGGCTGCACTCGCTGCTGGTCGAAAAACTGCACGCTCCAACTGAATGAAGCGCAGCGGGCCCTCGCTGCGCGTCCGGTTGGACCTCGTGCCGTTGAGCCCCGGGGTGGGCTGGTTGTTTCTCAGCGCTCTGCTGGGAGCGGCCAGCGTCCTGGGGTTCGCCCCCGTGTATCTGTTCCCGGTTCCCATTGCCACGCTAGCAGGCCTGGCGTGGCTATGGCGGCGCAGTGGCAGCGCCGGGCAGGCCCTTGCGTTGGGCCTAGGGTTCGGGCTTGGGTATTTTCTTACGGGAACCAGCTGGGTCTATGTCAGCATGCACGATTTCGGCGGCATGGCCTGGCCGCTGGCAGGATTCGCCACCGTCTTTTTCTGCTCCTACCTAGCTTTATTCCCAGCCGTTGCAGGGTGGGCCTTCGCGCGTTTATCGGCACCGGTATGGGCGCGGTTGACGATCGTGTTCCCGGCGCTCTGGGCGTTGGCCGAGTGGGTGCGCGGCTGGATGTTCACCGGCTTTCCGTGGCTCGCGGCAGGCTACTCGCAGTCCCCGAATGGACCGCTGTCCGGGTTCGCGCCGCTGCTTGGCGTTTACGGTGTGTCGCTGCTCGTGGCGGCCAGTGCCGGCTTGCTGATATGGCTCGCCGCGGCTCTCGCAGCCACGCGCGGCGAGCCGCCGCCAAGCCGGGCGCGCGCGATGTTGTCGCATCCCGCACTGGTGGTCGTGGTGCTGCTCTGGTTGGTGGGCTGGGTGCTCCAGCGCGTCCATTGGACGGCGCCGGCTGGCGAGCCGGTCACGGTGAGTCTGGTCCAGGGCAACATCGAGCAGGATATAAAGTGGCACCCGGAGTCGGCGCGGGCTTCGCTCGAAACTTATCTGGAGCTCGCGCTGCGCACGCCCGGGCGGCTGATCCTGCTGCCGGAAACCGCGCTCCCCGTGTTGAACGTGGACCTGCCCCAAGATTACCTCGACGCGCTGACGCGCCCCGCGCGTGCGAGAGGCGGCGACGTGCTGACGGGCGTCGCCGAGTACGTGCAGGCGGACCCGCCGCGCTACTACAACAGCGTGATGAGCTTCGGGACGCGGCCGACCCAGGCCTACCGCAAGTACCATCTGGTGCCCTTCGGCGACTACGTTCCGCGCTGGGGCTTTCTCACTTGGATCATGAGCACGCTGCAGATCCCGATGTCCGACTTCTCCCGCGGGGAGCGTTATCAACGCCCTCTGGACGTCGCCGGCCAGCGCGTGGCCATCAATATTTGCTACGAGGACGCGTTCGGCGAGGAGATCATCCGCCAGCTTCCCGAGGCGACGCTGCTGGCCAACTTCACCAACGACGCCTGGTGGGGCAAGTCGGCGGCATCCGACCAGCATCTGCAGATCGCCCAGATGCGCTCCCAGGAAACTGGGCGCTACATGCTCCGGGCCACGAACACGGGTGTCACGGCGATCATCGACGAGCGCGGGCGCGTCGTGGACAGCGTCCCACAGTTCGTCATCGCGGTGCTGGAAGGACGGGCGCAGGGGCGCAGCGGAACCACGCCCTACATCTTTTGGGGTAACTGGGCCTTTCTCGCGCTGGTCGCCGCTGGCCTGTCAGTGCCGCTGTTTTCCAAGCGCTTCCGCCGGCGGGTCGCGTAGTCTAGGGAAGCTCTGATCAAGTCTCACATGCGCGACCGCGGCGATTTGGGCCTCGCGCCGGAACGTGGAGCAGGGGCCCCTTTAGGGGATGCGACCGTGTAGGCGCGAACCAGAACGCGTCTGTACCGGCGCTGCATCCCGCTCCGGGGTCGCATCCATCGGGCAAGCCCGATGGAACCTGCTCCGCCCTGCGCGGGCGCGCAAGACGGCGAGGACGCCGTGTAGCCGGCCTACACAAGGAGGAGCCGACGCAGTCATCGGCCCGAATCGCCACGGTCCCTCGAAAGAGACGACATATTATCGGGTTGCGTCAGGTGCGGCGCCTGCTGTGTTGCGCTCCTTGCAAAGGTACTTACCTTAGCTGCGGAGCGACGCCTTGCAGTCATCCGCACTGACGCAACGCGCATCGCGAGAATAGATCAGAGCTTCCCTAACGATCGATCGCACCGTTGAACGGCCGCTTCCGAGCAAATTGGCCGGAGAGGATGAAGGTGACTTTGGGGATCAACCCTGCGAGCGACGGCCGTCAGGGTAGTGGGATGCTCCGAATCGCC
>Ga0326726_10004437_pt1 | contig 12799 bp, 10 predicted proteins | sample MHFenrmetagenome_2_FD_207603 | JGI IMG/M metagenome (GOLD analysis project Ga0326726, IMG submission 207603) | Lab enriched peat soil microbial communities from Michigan Hollow, Ithaca, NY, United States - MHF15MN | ecosystem: Environmental > Terrestrial > Soil > Wetlands > Peat | place: USA...
GACGGCACATCCTGCAGCAGGTCGATGCGAGCCTCGCGCGGCTTCAGACCGATCGTCTCGACATGTACCTCATTCATGAGCCCGACCCCGACACGCCGCTCGAAGAGACGCTTGAAGCGCTAGACGATGTAGTGCGCATGGGCAAGGTGATTTACGTCGGCGCGAGCAACATCGAAGCGTGGCGGCTGGCGCGAGGGCTGTGGATCAGCGACAAGCGCCACTTACGAAACTTCGTTTGGGTGCAGAACTCCTTCAGCCTGCTCGATCGCTCCGCGGAGCGCGAGATGTTTCCGCTCTGCGCGGACCAGGGCGTCGGATTCACCGCCTTCAGCCCGCTCGCCGGCGGGTGGCTGACCGGCAAGTACCGGGCGGCAGGGACCTATCCCGAAGGCTCGCGGATGACGTTGCGTCCGGAGCCGTACCGGCATCTCGAAAGCGACAACGTGTTTCGAGGACTGGCGGCGTTAGACGACGAAGCGCGCGCCCGCGGCGTCGAGATGAGCGCGCTCGCGATTGCGTGGGTGCTTCATCATCCGCCTGTGGACGCGGCCGTCATCGGCCCCCGCAATGCCGCTCAGCTCGAGGCAGCTCTCGGATCGACAACGATCGGCCTGTCCAACGAGGACGGACGGCGACTGGCGGCGCTGTTCGAGACCGGCGCCGCGCGCCCATGATGTCTACGTTTACACCACGGCTCAGAGCGCGTAGCATCCCACCGTCGTTGCCCTGACAGATCAGTGATGTCGTCATGAGCGAGCAATCGGCCGATCGCGACACGATTGGGCCCTACCTTCTGCACGAACGCGTCGGCGAGGGCGGGATGGGGATCGTCTACCGCGCGCTCGACACGAAGTTGAATCGGCCGGTCGCCATCAAGCTGCTGTCCGACGACCTGGCCGACGCTGCCGCTCGCCGCCGTTTTCAGCGCGAAGCGCAGACCGCGTCCTCGTTGAACCACCCGCACATCGTGACGGTCTACGACGTCGGGGAGGTCGACGGCCGTCAGTACCTGGTCACGGAGTTCGTCGACGGCGGCACGCTCAGGGACTGGGCGCTGGCCACGAAGCGCACGTGGCGCGAGATTGTCGAGCTGCTGACAGGCGTGGCCGACGGCCTTGCCGCCGCACACGACGCCGGCATCGTCCACCGGGACATCAAGCCCGAGAACATCCTGGTGGCGAAAAACGGCTACGCCAAGCTCGCGGATTTCGGTCTGGCCAAACTCTCGGAAGCTCCGGACAGCCTGGCGGTGACGCGAACGCTTTCGGCTGGGCACACGCGACCCGGCACGATCGTTGGGACCATCGCCTACATGTCGCCGGAGCAGACGGCGGGCCAGCCGGTGGACGCGCGCAGCGACATCTTCTCATTCGGCATCGTCCTCTACGAACTGCTCGCGGGCCGGCGGCCTTTTGAAGGCGCGACAGATCTGGAACGGCTGCAAGCGCTCGTCAGCCGGCCGGCACCGCCGCTTGCGGAATCGTCGCTGGACCTGCCCGCGGGTCTGAGGAGTCTGGTCGAGAAGGCGCTGGAGAAAGATCCCGCCCATCGCTATCAGACCGCACGCGAACTGGTCATCGACCTGCGGCGGTTGACGCGGGCATCGACGACTGCGGAGGCAGGCACCACAGCCGGCATTGCCATACGCTGGAAGGTGATCGTTCCTGCTGCTGCGGCTGCGCTGGCGTTTTCCGTCGCAGCATATTTCTACTTTCACCGCCTACCAGGACTCACGGACAAGGACACGATTGTCCTCGCGGATTTCGAGAACAAGACGGGCGATCCTGTGTTCGACGACACGCTGCGCCAGGGATTGTCCGTGGAGCTTCAACAATCGCCGTTTCTCAGCCTGATTCCGGACCAGCAGGTTCGGGCGACCATGGCCTTGATGAGGCAACCCAAAGACGCACGGCTGACCGCCGACATCGCCCGCCAGGTGTGCGAGCGAATCGGGAGCGCGGCGGTTCTCGAAGGTTCGATTGCCGGCCTTGGAAGCCAGTACGTACTCGGCCTGCGGGCAACTAGTTGCAGCACAGGAGCGATTCTCGATCAGGAGCAAATCCAGGCCGTGCGCCGCGAGGACGTGCTCAATTCCCTCAGCCAGATCGCTCGAAAGTTCCGAACGCGGGTTGGTGAATCGCTCGCCACGGTGGAAAAGCACTCGATGCCGCTCCGGGAGGCGACAACGGCTTCCCTGGAAGCGTTCAAGATCTTCAGCGCGGGAATGAAGGCGGGCCTATCGGGCAGTGATTCCGATCCTCTCCTGCGACGGGCGACCGAAATCGATCCCGAATTCGCGCTCGCCTGGGCCGTTCTGGGGCTCAGATCCACCGCCCAGGGCGAGTCGGCGCTCGCGCGTGACGCGACGACCAAGGCCTGGCAACTGCGCAACCGCGTCAGCGACCGCGAAAGATTCTTCATTACGTTCAACTACGACCGACAGGTGACGGGCAACCTCGAAAAGGCATACGAAACACTCGAAGCGTGGGCTCAGGCCTATCCTCGCCCCGCGCCGGCGCCCCCCGACCCCGCTGAACTGTTGGCGGGACTCTCCACCAGAGGGACAGGCCGATTCGACATCGCCGTTGCACATGCGAAGAAGACCATCGAGCTCTATCCGCACGTGGGCATCGGGTATGGCGCCTTGGCATGGAGTTCCATCTTCCTAGACCGGCTCGATGAAGCCGAGAAGGCCCTGCAGCTGGCCGCGACTCAGAACGTGGATCAGCCGAATTTTCCGGCCTTTCGGTACTCCATCGCTTTCCTCAGGGGCGATGAAGAACAGATGCGTCAGGCAGTCGCGCTGGCAAAGGGCAGACGGACCGCGGAACGCTCGGTGGTGAACCTGGAGGCTCTCGTTCTGGCTCGTTCCGGTCGCCTGCGAGAGGCGCGACGCTCGTCGAGTCGCGCGATCGAATTGGCGCAGCAGGAAGGCGTGCAGGAGGCGGCTGCGACCCATCGGGCGGCACGCGCGGTCTGGGAAGCCTTCTGCGGCGACGCGGTCGATGCGAAACAGGATGCCGAGGCGGCGCTGAAGCTTTCAGACGCACGGGATGTCGCGTACGCTGCAGGGCTTGGTCTGGGATTGTCCGGCGAGATTGCTCGGTCGGATGCGCTGGCCGGCGGTCTCGAAAAACGATTCCCGGAAGACACCTTCGTGAAGTTCACCTACGTGCCGGTTCTGCACGCGATCTCCGCGCTGCACCGTGGCCGACCGTCAGAAGGCATCGAGCAGCTGCAAGTCGCGCTTTCGTACGAAACAGCTGCAAACGGTCTCGACTTCAATTTGTATCTGGGCGGTCTCCACTCAGCCTACATTCGAGGCGAGGCTTTCCTGGCTGCGCACCAGTACGCAGAAGCGGCCGCCGAGTTTCAGAAAATTCTCGATCATCGTGGCATCGTGGGCGCGGATCCCATAGGCGCATTGGCGCACTTGCAATTGGGCCGAGCGTTCGCGCTGTCTGGAGATCAAGCCAAGTCGAAGACTGCCTACCAGGATTTCCTCACCCTGTGGAAAGACGCAGACGCCGACATCCCGATCCTCACGCAAGCTCGGGCGGAATACGCCAGGCTGCAGTAATTCAGACACGAGTTTTCGTGCCTTCGTGGCCACCCGTTGCGCTAGAATCCGCGCCATGAAATCACATCTGGCGCCAGCGCTGGCGGGTCTCTCGACCATAGGAATTGTCGCGCTTGCGGTGGCCACGGTCTCCGGTCAGTACACCATGACAGTCAGTCAGGACCGGCTGCGCAACGCGCAGAACGAGTCGCAGAACTGGCTGATGATGAACGGCGACTATTCGTCCACGCGGTATTCAAAGCTCACGCAGATCAACCGCCAGAACGTCAAAGACCTCCGGATGGTCTGGGCCATGGCGCTCGGCGGCATGCAGGACGTCGGACAGAACGGTCCGGAAAGCGAGCTCCATCCGCTCGTCGACAACGGGTTCATGTACACGAGCGACGGCTGGGGCACGCTGTACAAGATCGACGCCCGCAGTCCCAACAAGGGCGAGTTCGTCTGGGTGACCGACCCCGGCGTGAAACACCAGGGGAATGTGCCGCGCACGCGCGGCATCGCGCTCTGGGAAGAGCTCGTGATCGCCAATCTCCCCGACGGCCGTGTGATCGCGGTGAACCGCAACACCGGCGAAATCGTGTGGGATAAGAAAATGGCGGCGGCCAACGAATTCGGCGCGATGGAACGTTTCTATACGGCGCCCATCACCGCAGACGGCAAGGTGATTGTCGCCAACGGCGCGGGCGACGCGAAGACGCGCGGCTGGATTGCCGCGCTCGACGCGCGTTCGGGCAAAGAATTGTGGCGCTGGTACGTCGTGCCGAAGCCGGGCGATCCGGGCAGCGAAACCTGGAAGGACGATCACAACGCGTGGAAGACCGGGGGCGGCGGCCTGTGGCAGACCGGTTCGTACGATCCCGCGACGAAGCTCACCATTTGGGGCACGGGGAATCCGGTGCCGATTTACGATCCGCAAGCGCGGCCCGGCGACAACCTTTACACCAACTCGGTGGTGGCGCTGAACATCGACACCGGCAAGCTGGCCTGGTACTTCCAGTACACGCCGAACGATTCCTGGGACTTCGACGAAATCGGCGTGCACATGCTGTACGACACGACGATCAACGGCAGGAGCCGCAAGGTCGTCGGCCATTTCGCGCGCAACGGGTTCTTCTACTCGCTGGATCGCAGCAGCGGCGAATTCCTGATGGGGGGCCAGTACGTCAACGATCTGAACTGGACCAAGGGGCTCAATCCGAGGACCGGCAAGCCGCTCGACTACGATCCCAAACTCGACGTGCAGATCTACAACCCGGCCGCGCGGGCGCTGCGCGGAGATCCCAGCAAGCGGGCGTGCCCGACCTGGCACGGCGGCGTCGCGCATCAGCCGACGGCGTACAACCCCGTCAAGAATATTGCCTACGGCGTCGGCATCGAGGGCTGCTCGTCGGGAAACGGAGCTGCCGTCGCGTACCTGTCGCCTCAAGGCGGCATCGACGAAAGGAACAGCGAGAAGCGCACGTATAGCAGCGACCTGTACTACGGATCCATCACGGCCTTCGACACCATCAACCACAAGGTGATTGCCAAGGCGGTGACCGACATCGAGATTCGCTCGGGCGCGACCGACACGGCCGGCGGTCTGGTGTTCACCGCGTTGCAGGATGGCTGGATCATCGCCTACAACGACGAAACGCTCGAGGAGCTCTGGCGTTTCAACGTCGGGACGACGCTCAAGGGCGCACCGGTAACCTACGCCATCGGACCGAAGCAATATCTCGCGGTGCAAGCCGGCGGGCGCCACCTGCATCCGGTGAAGTTCGACAAACTGGAGAACTCGAGTTACCTGTTCGTGTTTGCGTTGAACTGAGGGCAGGTAGGACGGGTGGGGCGGTAAGGCCGGTGGGTTACTTTGGAAACTCACGACAGGCGTCGACGTCCGAGCCCCAGTAGTCGACGCACTTGGCGTGATCCATCGGACCTTTGCCGACGACCTTGAGCATTAGAAAGTCGGCGACGAGTTCGATCTCGCGCTGCTGAAATGTCGCGGGTGGATCGGCCATCTTGGATTTGAGATCGGCCTGCTTCATCCCGTAGCAGCGGCCGTCGGTGTACGCGAACTTGTCGAACGCCGGCATCCCCGTGCCCGGCCGTCCACACTTGATCGTCATGATCAACCGATCGCGGTTGAGCCTCGTTTCGCGCAGATTCGGACTGTCCGGCATCTGGCTGTCCATCTTGCGGCCGTCAGCTGCCCAGCCGTGACAGGTCTGGCAATCTCCCTTGCGCAGGTAGAGCCGCATTCCCTCAGCCACGTCGGACGGATCCGGGGCCTGCGCCGCGCTGACGGCCAGCGCCGCGAAAAGGCCGCCGAAAACGAAGGCGCACGCAGAACGTGAGATGGTTTTCACGCCAGGATTCACTCGCCAGGCTTGAGTCCGGGACGCTCCACGAGTTCGATGCGCGTGCCGTCCGGGCCGGCGACGTAAAAGAAGTTGATCGACGGACCGTTCGGCAGATTCAGCGGGCTCGGCTGGCTCGTGAGCTGCACCTTCTTGCCTTCGAGCATCGCCTTGGTCTCGATGATCGTGCCGATCGATCGCCACCCGATGTGATCGATCACGCGTCCCTGGCTCGGCACGGACGCGCCCTTCGCGGCGACGATGTAGACCGTCGTGAAGCCTGGAATCCCGGAGTACTTCACCGAGTCGATCTGATTTTTGATCTTCGTGCGCTCGCCGCCGAACTTGTCCAGCAGCCACGCGTACATGCCGTCGGTGTCCGGCGTGCGGAGCTGGACGTGGTGCAGGCCGAGGAGATCGCGATCCTGCACGAGCTGGATCCGCGTGCCCCACGGGCTCTCGATCATCGCAGTCTTGTAGAGCCCCGGCGTGTCCTTCACCGGCTCGATGACCTTGGCGTTGGCGGCCGCCAGAGCGCTCATCGTCGCGTCGAGATCGGCGACGGAAAAGCCGAGATGCTCGATGACGCTGCCGTCGCTGCCGCCGCTCGAGCGCGGCGTGAGGAACATGAGGCGCACGGCGCCGTACATGATCCGGTTCGGTGCTTCCGTGATCCGTCGTCCGCCGGGAATGTTCTTTTCCCACCACGCGCTGGCGTCGGCGGCGGGCTCGTTCAGATGGATGTGATCGAACGGCAGAATCGTTTTCGTCTGCGCGCGAAGGCCGGCGATGCCGGTCGCGAACAGAAGCGCCGCGATGCCCGCGGCGCGCATGTACAGTCGCATGTGAGACCCCATCAGTGAGTGGTTGCGGACGGGGTCATTCTACGCCAGCCAGGACTCACACCGACCGGCGGAAGGGAACAAGCTGACGTATGCGGCTGTCCCTGAAGTACAGGCCGCCCCAGACCAGAAGTCCTTCGACCAGCGGAATCGCCGCGCGCGCCGTGTCTGCGATCCGCAAGTGAGTGGCGACCGCGCCGCCGAGATAGCCGGTCATCACGATGGCGGCGAGGACGGACGTTTGCGGGACGAGGTAGAGCACCACCAAGGCGCATTCCGCGATGACGATGCGGGCGATGGCCGATTCGGGATAGCCATAGTTCGTGACGATCTCGGCCACCGCCGAAGTGTGGTTGGTCGCCCTGAACAAGGCGCTGCTCAGGAGCTGCGCGACCACGACAAAGGAAAGGAAACGGCCGGTCCAGATCATCCAGCGGGGAACGGAAACGGCTGGAACGGTTGCAACAGTCATCGGTGTACCTCCGCGCCAGGCCTTCGCGGTCTGTGCCGCATCACTTTCAAAGCGAAGCGAGGCGCCGCCCTATTTCGCGAGAGGCGTCGGTCGCACCTGGAACTTCACGACTTTCGGCCGTGTCCCCTTGCCGCCTTCCTGGTGCCAGGGCGTGTACATCGAATAGCTCGACCAGAACCCGCGGCCTTTCCAGCCGGCATTCGGATCATCGATCCGTCCCGATCCCGCACGAGCGGCGAAGCCCAGCGGATAGGGCACGCGCAGCGTCATCGTCGTCATCTGACCGCCTTGCGGCATCACGACGAAGAACGAGTCCGCGTTGACGTCGCCGGACAGCACCACGTCCTTCCCGAGACCGAGCGTGTTGTCCCGATCGATCTCGGTCATGTACAGCATGTCCGTGCTCGCATAGTCGGCGGCCCCCTGGAACCTGGGGCCCGGCTTCGTGTACACGGTCCACCCTTCAGGGCACTGCTGGCCGGTGGCGTCGGGTCCGTTCAGCACCTTGCACTTGCGTCGGTCGAAGCTCAACATTTCGTGCGCGCCGCGCCAGTTCTGCCACACGAGACCATCGGTGCCGATGGCGACGCCGCCAGAACCGGGCAGGGGCATCTTGTCGGGCGGCGGTACGTAGACTTCCGCCTTGCACGTTTGCGGCGGATTCGGTCCACGCTCGAGGCGCATGAGCGTCTTGTCCCTCACGCCGATTCCCGAGCACCACAGACTGCCGTCGAGCGGGTTGATGGCCACGCCGTAGCATCCGAAATTGATCCGATGGTCCTTCTTCGGATCGATCGGTTGATTCGGTTCGGTCCACTCGGTGATCTTTCCGTCGCCGTTGGTGTCGAGCACCGCCGGACACCATCCCTGCGACGCTGCAGCGTCGTGCGTCTTGTCGAACGTCGTCGTGTCGAGCCAGCCGACGGCGTTGTTCTGGCCGAAAATAATCGCGTCCTTGTCGTCGAAGTGGTTGTGGTCCGCGGCGAAACACGTGTCGATCATCGTGATCTGTTTCGTCTTCTGGTCGTACAGCTCGACCTGTCGGCCGCTCGGGCCCGGGAGCGGGAAGTACTTGGCGAACTTGCTCGTCGACCCGTCCTTGCAGAACGCGGGCTGATCCTGCGGGGCGCGAATCCGAGCCGTCACGAAGACACGTCCGCGGCTGTCCATCACCACGCTGCGAGGGTCCGCCGATCGCGCCCAGATCTTTTCGTCCCCCCAGTACGGAGACGCTGGCGTGTCCGTGTCGATTCGGGGCGCGTTGGACGGAAGCTTGATCTCGGTCGCCTTGTTCTCGCGCGGATCGAGCACGGCAATGATGTCGGAGCTTTGGATCGATCCGTAGATCAGCCCGTTCGCGTTCATCGTCGGCGTGCGCTCGTCGGTGGCGGCCACATCAGTTCGTCTGCTCGTCGGCAGCGCCCAGTCCCACATCGAAATCACGAGGTTGCGCTCGAGGCCGGCCGGACGCGGCGGGGCCTTGGGATAGGCGCCCGCGGCGATCCGATCGGTCCAGTCGGCGTACGCCTTGCGCTGCGCGCCCATGCGTTTGAAGTTCGCGGTCATGCCGGGCCCGTTGGGTCCCACCGTCACGTGGTGATCCCAGGCGTCAAGGCTGGACGTGAACGAGCCGAGATTCTTCGAAATCTCGCGGGTCACAACGTCGCCCACCTGATGGCACGAGTAGCACGCCTTCGATTCCAGGAGCACGTCCTTGTCGGACACGTCTCCCTTGGGAATCTCCATGAGGCTCAGCCAGTAATTTGCGGGATACACCTGCGCGGCGGCGCGTCCGTCCGGCGCGACGACGGCTTTGAGATCGAGATGCTGCCCCACCTTTGCAGGGACCCGCGCGGAATCCACGAGCCCGTACCCCCGGACGAAGACCTGGTAGTTCGCTCGCGGGAGATCCGGCAGGACGTAGCGTCCCTGATCGTCGGTGACCACGATCCTGGCGAACTTCGTCGGCAGATCAGAAGTTTCGGCGATCACCCAGACGCCGGCCTCGGGACCGTTCGCGCTCGTGACGACGCCACCGATGTCATCGGGGTCGATGGCGACATTGGTTACCGGGGCGCCGGCGCTGCTCCGTTGCTGCGCGTTGACCCCTATTAATAATGTTAACGATGCCAACGAGGCCATCAGCACGATCGCCTTCATGTGCTCCTCCAATCCGCCGCGTCGGAACGGTAAGTCCGCACGCCATGGATGTCAATTCGTGTTACCTTGTCCGCGTGAAAAAGCTCTGGGGATGTGCGGCGCTGATCCTGGTCGCATTGCTGGCCCCTTCGCGACTATTGGGCCAGTCGGGCGGCGATCGCCTGATCGTGTTCGGCGACGTCGTCTACTTCTATCCTCCCGGCCAGCCGAAGAACTGTCTCCTGAACAATCAGTTCAAGCGAGGCGAGCCGGTCGGGTTCCGGATGAACGCGGTCAACCCCTCGACAGGCAAACGCGATCGCGCGACGGAGCTCGTCGTCCACTTGACGTTTGCCGGCCGGTCCATCGACCTGCCGATGCGCGATCGACAGAACGCGAACCAGCCGGAACGCGAGTTCTGGGTCGCCAAGTGGGTTGTGCCAGACGAAGCGCCGATGGGCATCGTGCGGTATTCGGTGACGGCGAAGGATCCGCAGGGACGCACCGGCGAGTTCAAGCCCTTCGAAGTGCAGGCCTCCCAGATCACCATCGTTCCATAGGCGGCGAACCAGCCGTGCGGTTCCGGAGACGCGCGCGACATTCCGCACAGGCCGGCCTGTGCCTCGCGGCGGCGTTCTCCGCCGCATTGACGGCGTGCTCACGATCGCCAGCCACTCCGGCGGGTCCGAAAGGACCCGCCCTACATGGTTCCAGCGCGGCACCGGCGTCGGCCATCAACGGACAACTCGCGACGCTCGATCTGGCGTATGACAAGCCGGCCGTTGCAGGCACAGTTGTGCGTGCGACCGCCAGCGGCCTACCCGCCGGGAAAACCGTCGACTTGATGTGGGGCACGGTGACCGGCGGCTGGGTCATCGAAGACTACTACCACTTCCGCGGCAAGAAATATTCGGAGACGACGACGTCGCTCGGACAGTCTCCCGCCGACGCGAGCGGCCGGCTGCACGCGCGGTTCGTCGTGCCGGAGGACTACGGCGGCGTGCACGAAGTGATCGCGCTCATCGACGGCACGCCGGTCGCGCAGAGCGCCATCATCGTCTCGCAGACGTTTGCGTTGACACCAGCCTCAGGTCCCGTCGGCACGCCGATCGAGTTGAAGGTCACCGGGCTCGGATGGCGCACGATGGAGAGCACGTGGGTGTTGAACTGGGACAATCAGGAGCTGGGGTTTGTGTCGGCGGCAGGGACGCGCGGATCCGCCGTGGCTCGATTTCGCGCGACTGGGCCGGCCGGCGATCACATCATCAAGCTGTACACCGGCTGGCAGGGTCAGGGTTACCTGAACTACGAGCAGTCGCCGGTCGCTTCCCTGCCGCGGCCGCAATTCACGTTTCGCACAACGTCAGGTGCGACCCGCGAGGCCGCGTACGCCGAACCGTATCAGCTCCAACCGATCCCGAAGACGGAAGCGCCGACGGCAGGAACGCGGCTGACCCTCACGCCGACGCAGGGACCGGTCGGCACGCGCGCCGTGCTGAAGGGTGAAGGCTTTGCGCCCGGCGCGTCGATGCCGCTCGTCTGGGAAACCTCCGTCGGCAGCCGCGTGACGTCAAGCGGCTTCACGCCTCAGGAGAATGAGATTGGCGACATCAAGGCCGACGTCAACGGCCGGATCGAACGGACGCTGGCGATTCCGGATGACGTCGGCGGTCTGCACGGATTGGCCGTTCGCCGAGGCGATGACCTCGTCGCGCGGGTCCACTTCGTCATCGAAACCAGCATCGTCGACATCTCGCCGCGATCAGGACCGGCGGGCACGCCTGTCACGATTCATCTGAAGGGCGTCGGCTGGACCGAGTACGACAACATCTACGTGGCGACGTACGACAACGCCTACATGGGCTACGCCTGCGGACTCAACAGTCACGGCGATGTCGTGATCAACTTCACCGCCACCGGCGCAGCTGGCGTGCACTTGATCGATCTGTATCCAGGAATCTATCAGGGTCCTCCGACAGAGCCACAACAGCTGTATCGTCTGCCGCAGCTCACGTACACCGACGATCATCCAGGCAACAAAATTCCAGCCCTCCGCTTCATGTTCGACATCACGCCGTCGCCGACACGGCGCGGATCGAACCCCCCGCGCGACTGATCATCTGAACTTCCTTGCCGTATTTTTATTCTCGTCAATGAGGCATCAAGATTTCGTCGCGTGACTCTCCGGGCTCAGCTCGCGTGTTCAAATGGAGCAGGCAAGGCGCCGACGGCATCACGCTCGTCCAGAACTGGAGTGCCATCGAGACTGCGCGAGGCGTCTACAATGGGCCTCGACCGGCACGACCTGTGCGTCGGTGTCGGATTCGATCAGCGCGGACTCGAACACGGGGAGTATCGAATGAAGCAAAACGCAATCTTGGTCGTCACGTCTCTGCTCTCGATCCTCTTGCTGACGCTTCACATTACGGACGACATCGTCCGTGGGATATCGAAGGCCGAGCCCTCAAACACTGCGCTGCTCGTCCTCGCGGTCTTCCTGTACGGGACGCTCGTGCTCGCCGAACGGCGATCGGGGCACGTCATCATGCTGCTCGTCGGGTTGTTCGCGGCAGGCATGCCCGTCATCCACATGAGAGGGGCACATTACGGCGAGATCGCCAGGTCCACCGGCGGCTTCTTCTTCGTCTGGACACTCTGGGCGCTCGGCGGGCTCGGGGGCTTCACCTTCATCCTCTCGGCGCGCGGACTGTGGAGTCTGCGACGGGGCCAGTCGAGGTAGTCCATGCTCTTACGGACGCCAGTTTGCCACCCAGCGGGGCGATGATGCGACAGCTATTGACGAATTCAGTGGTGTCGCCGACCCACTGCTGATTCGGTCGGTCCGTGGGGAACTGAGCGACTGGATCAAGCCCACCTCAACCAGCTGCATGGATTGCTTGAGTAAGCGGTTCGGCCGCATCCCCCAGCCATGTGCTCAAAGATCGCTTCTGATAGTGCGATCTATCTGGAGGAGTTCGACCGGAGCGCCGGCGACCTTGATGAAAGCGACTATCACTCCCGCACTTGGGCTGTTCGGCGGAATGATGACTTCTTGCCCGCGCAGGGCCTGCTCCAAATCGTCCACCTCGAAGGCCACATGCGCGACCGTCTTGACGAGGTCGGGATAGGGCGCCCCCTCCCAGTACCGCTGCCATTGGATGCCGAAGGGATTGCGCTGATGGTCACTCACGGTGACTTTCAGGTGGGGAAGATCGATTTCCCCTTCAAAGCGAGTCGTTGTGGGGATGCCAACGTGATTGAACCTCATAGCGCCGTCTCCATCTGACGGAGGCAATGCGTCGCGAATGATAAACGGTAGGACTCTATCGGGAGTGACCCGGCGCGCGGACGCACGTCTTGAGCCCGGACGTTGACCGCCGGGTCACTTTCGATAGAGCCGTTTGGACCAAGCCGCTGGCGTTTG